>Ga0116155_10000679_pt1 | contig 26394 bp, 18 predicted proteins | sample AD_UKC032_MetaG_FD_89890 | JGI IMG/M metagenome (GOLD analysis project Ga0116155, IMG submission 89890) | Active sludge microbial communities of municipal wastewater-treating anaerobic digesters from USA - AD_UKC032_MetaG | ecosystem: Engineered > Bioreactor > Anaerobic > Digestate | place: USA...
GTTTGTCAGGGTCTCCGGATTTTGTGCACAGACCGCGACTGCAACCAACAATCCGGTCAATATCAGGGAAATATGTTTTCTCATTGATTTGATTGATTTCATGTTACCTGTTTTGAATTTCGGATGCCTGACGATTCATTGCCTGGCGCATCTCCATGATCACTGCCGGTGATACTCCTTTGCCTGACAGGTCAATGACATCATCGGTTGTCAGGGAGAAGTCAGCTTTGGCACGCCTGATGAGGGAAATTATCAGCGCATCTGAGAGATTGTTCTTAACAAGATCTACAACCGTTGAGTTTTTAAGAACACTCACTGTCTGCCTGGACTCAGACACAGGTTTTTCAGCTGTGCCGGCAGTAATCTCATCCTCGAGTCCGATTATCCGGATTATTGATTTCTCTTCCGGGTTGAAAACCATAAGCCCGTCTCCGAAGAATCTCAGAGTGCCGCCCAAATCATCAGAAATGAGAACTGCCCCCTTGTCCTTCAGGGCATATATCTCCTTTCCTGCAGACAGGTAAATCCTGCCTGTCGTCTTATCAACGGTAAATGATTTAATCTGTTTTTCCGCAGGAAGAACTGTCACAGCCTTAAGCTCCCTGGTCTTCAGGTCAAAGTCAAACAATATGCTTCCGGAAGAGAACAGTAAATAGTTTCCCATTTCTGTCACCCCGCTTATCGGTGATGGCATTTCCAGTAATTTTGAATACACTCCTCCCCGGGCAATAACATAGAGGGCATATTTATCCGCTATGCCACCGGCATTATAGAGATACATTACCCTGTCACCACTGCTTATGCCCATTCCCTCGTCGGGAAGCCTGTAAAGCATAGACAGCCTGTTTTCAGAATCGAACCAGCAAAGCTCGTTTTTCCGGATTACCATCAGCACGCTGTCGTGCGTAAAGGCAAACGCATCAATACTACCCAGCACAGGCTTCCCGAAAGGGACCAATCCTCCCCATCCAACCAGGTAAAACTGGCTGGCTGAAGATATCAGGACTAGCCTGTTCGCAGTTATATCCATCGTCCCCGTAAAAGCATCACGAACATTCAGTTCCTTCAGCATTGGCTTATTCATGAGAATATCATACTGAAGGGTGTCATCGCCGGATATTGCTCCATGGGCGTTCAAAGCCAGGGCAACCAATACAGAGGTAAGAACCGTTTTCCTGAATAATTCCATACCCGTTACTTATTATTGTTGGTGAACAGTCCCCATATTTTCTGAACATTTGAGGATAATTCCATGACAGCCTTGCCAATTTCAAGACCATCCCTGTAATCAGCCCCGACCACATCAGGATCCACACTTTTACAAAGTCTTATGCTCGCTTTTTCGCCGACGTACTCCACTGCCTCTACTGATTTATCTGCTATGGTTCCTATCGCTTCACCTGCCAGGCCCTCAGTGACTGTTGTGACACTTGCCTTGTACAACGCTGTAGTTTCATCATACCTCTGCATTTCTTCAGGCGAAAGTGAGGTGACATCCGGGTTACCCAATATGCTGGCAACCTCTGATGCATTTGTACAGATCTCGTTGGTAAGGTTTCCGACCCATTCGGCATATTGATTGGTTGCCAGCTCTTTAATCAGATCAAGAGCTTTGTCCGTGAATGAAGCTCCCGGAGTACTTTTACTGTCCAGACCTGCGTCAGCGTAAGAAATCCCATTGAAGCTGTAATCAGCCAGCGCCCCGTTTGAAGTGCCCAGTGCCGGTACAACCGGTGCCGGTCTGGACTCATCTGATACGAACGTAACTGTTCCGGCATCTTCCCGGGCGGCATTGCCTGTATCTTTCAGGTCGTTCGGGTCTATGATGGTCTGACCCTCGTTGAGGTACACCGTTCCACCCTGTTCCGGCTTCTCGAACCTGATCATCTGTTCGGTGTAAAACCTGTCGAAATCGGCATTACCGGTAAGCGGAACATCGCTAGATGTGATCGGAGTCATTCCTTCTGCCGGAATGCCGTATGCCCTGTTCCGTTGCATAAATTCATTGATCCAGTTCTCAATGGCCCTGGTGTCATGGGGAGAAAACGAAGCATTACCTGTCAGCAGTCCGGTAATATTCACATTCCCCGGATTCCCTGCCAGGGAGCTTCCTCCGGCCCCCGGTCCAATGTCAGATCCGACACACGGGGTAGCGGTGATTATCAGGATGCAACTGCCATCGCCGTAGGCAGAATAGTCCTCACCGTTGTTGTCGAGTTCCATCTGGCGGTTGTATTCACATGCTTCCTTTGTGTAGTAAGCAAATGGAGGTAATTGAGGGAATGGTATACAGGGACCAGGTCCCGAATGCTGAACTGTCAGGGTGTATGTCCAGCCCTGTGCCAATGCCGTTGTGCCGGATCCGGACAACAGCAATACAGTCAGCACAAATTGAAAGGGAAATCGTCTTAACATAGATGCTGAGTATGTGCGATACACTTTATTTTTGAATCAGGTTTAAGGTGAAAGGAGTTCTCACATCAGCCTCAGGCCGTTGTGACCTTAAATAATAACGTAAACAAATGGCCCGGAATTGCATGTTAAAAATGAGAAGCAGATATTTCCGGAAATGAATATACTAATCTGCATTCGTGCCTTTGATTGACAGGCGGTAATAATTATCAACACTGCTTTAACAAACGCTGGTACAGGGATTGTCAGGCAACGAATGCAGGATTCCGGTAATTCTCAGTCTTCGGACTGCATGTTTGCTGAAACAGGCCTTAATACGATGAGCTGCAGTATGACAGCCAACAGAATGGGGATTGCCAGCAGCGCCATATCCCTGGCAAGGTTCCCCGAATCCATCGAGCGTCCCAGCAACCGGGTTATGAATGCACCGGCAAAGACCCCGGTCATGTTCATCAGGCCGTAACCCGTTGCCCTGAGCCGGGGCGAAACAAACTGGCAGAGAATAGGCATATTGTTGGCATCAAACATCCCATAACCTATTCCGAAGAGAACTGCGCCTCCTATTATCCAAAGATAGCTGTGCCCGAACCCGATCAGGAGCAACGACGGAATTGTAAGTGAGAGTCCGATGGCTCCTGTATAGATACGTCCGCGCAGGTTTTTCAAAATCCATCTGTCAGAGAGTATTCCCCCGAAGATGACACCTACAAGGGATGATGCTGCAATTGTGATTGTTGACATGGGCCCGGCTACCGGCATCTCTATGCCAAGACTCGATGAGAACAGGGTCGGGATCCAGTTCTTGACCGCCCACCCGGGAATACTGGGTACAGCAAAATAAAAAAGAATCATCCAGAAACTACCCATCCCCAGGAGAAGTGAAAGCCCTGATGCAACCGACCTGATGCCCGATACCCCTGCAGAAGGCTTCAGTCCTGAAATTTCTCCTGCCGGCTTCCGTACCTTCTCCCTGTGTTTATATTCACGAAGCAGTATGATAAGTACTACACTGTAAATTATTCCGGCTATACCGAAGTAGTGAAAGGTTTTCTGCCATGAAAGGCTTTCGGCGACTGTGGCCCCGAAGCCACCCAGTGCCTGCCCCATGTACAGGCCGGTCATGTGGATACCTACGGCCAGTGATCGTGTGGATCCCTGGTGATAATCTGCAATAAGAGAAAGGCCTGCAGGAATATAAAGAGCCTCGCTGACACCCATTACAGCGCGCAGGGCATAGAGAACATCATAATCGTGGGTATAGCCCATGGCGAAGGTGACCCCTGACCAGACGAAGAGGCTCCCTACGATCAGCCATTTCCTGTTGAGCCTGTCGCCGATGATTCCTGCGACGGGACTCATCAGCCCGTATATCCAGAGGAATACCGCCATCAGCCTGCCGAAGTTTTCAGCTTTCTCCAGCTCAATGATGTCAACCATCATGGCATTTTTCATGGTTGAAAGCATCTGGCGATCCATGTAGTTGAGCAATGCAACTACCCAGAGTAGCGCCACTACCACCCAGGCATACCTTCTTTCAGCTACGGTCTCTTTCATTATCGTGCAATCTGTGCCGTTTCAATATCTTCAAGGGTCTTCCAGACCTGGAGCAGGCCTCTCGGGACATGGAAACACCCTTTCCACTTTCCGCCTTTGAGATGCAGCAGCACATCTCCACTGCGGTTAAGGTAACCATACCACTCTCCGAATTCAGGATCAGGGAAGTGACTCCAGGTATAAGCATCAACCTTTTCGAACCAGTCGAGGCAGCGCCTGTCTCCGGTAAGCCTGTAACCCTTTGCCAGGGAAATAAGGGTCTCGATATGCACCCACCAGAGCTTCTGATCCCACTCCAGCTGCTGCGGGGGATATCCTTTTATGTCAAGGAAATAGAAGATGCCGCCGTACTGCTCATCCCATCCTTTGCCAAGTGTCTCCAGGGTGATTTCGGTGGCTCTGGCTGCAAGCTCCTGATCTCCCCTGATCTCAGCGAGGTCCATCATGAACCACATGGCTTCTATTGCGTGCCCGGGATTCAGCAACCGCCCTTCAAAAGAGTCTGAAAATGAACCGTCAGGAGCCACGTTCTCAAGTATCAGGCCATACTCTTTGCTGTAGAAGATATCCATTACCTCATGAATACACTCCTCCCTTACCCTTTCGACGGTTCCGGCGTCAAGAAGAGGAGCTAGAATCCCCGAGAGATTGCTTATAATCATCGGAAGTGAGAAGCCCTTAAGGGGACGTGTGCCCGGGTAAACTTTTGACCAGTTGCCCTTTGGGTTCTCTGAACGTCTGAGAATATTCCGGAATGTATTCACCGAAATCTCTCCGTACCTGCTGTTACCCGTTGCACTGAAAAGTTCACCGAATGCCATCGCAGCGAAACAATCAGAAAATATATTGTAGGGATGGACCAGGGGCTTCCCTTCCCTGGTCAATGAGAAATAAAAGTTGCCATCACGGTCACTTCCGTACTTCTCAAGGAAGGCAGCCCCGGACAATGCCGTGACCAGCCATTCCTGCCGTTTCTCAACGTTATTGAAGAGATGACTGAACATCCATACCTCTCTTCCCTGGAGCCATACAAACTTGTCCGTGTCATAAACCGTTCCCATACGGTCGAGGCAGGTGAAGTAGCCTCCCGACTCACTGTCAGGCGAGTATTTCATCCAGAAGGGGATGATATCATCGATCAGGGTTTTCCTGTATCGCTCTGCAACTGCGGGAATATCCTCTGGTTTCATCTTTCTTTCCGGAATTTTGCCATCCTTACTGTTGTTGTTCTTACTCCAGGCTTTACCTCGCCAGAGGGGATGACAATTCCCCATGGAGTAGTTACGGCAGTAGTAGTGACCTGAGCCGGACCGGGGATTTCTCCCATCAGGAAGCATTTTCGCGTTTCCGTTTCAAGTATGACCACATCTCTTGAAAACCCGGGATGGCCCTCCTGAAGAAGTATGTACTCTTCTCTGAGTTTGCCTAAACGGGTACTGTCTTTTTGGGCGGCCATTTCAGACAGAATTGCTTCCACTTTATTGAACACAGATCCGTCGTTGCCTCCGAATATTGCTATTTGGTTTTCATTTACTGCTGCTCCGGTACCGGCTGCAAGTTTCAGCTCTTTATCCCCCACAGCAAGACGACCCTCCGCTTTCCATGAGTCTGCAGAAAGTGAATAGCTGAAGATTTCTGACCTTATTGCAGACATGTCATCACCTTTTTCACGTGTGCGTCCGCCCAGGATCCAGATTGCCGGCTCTCTTCCCTGAACCGCAACCATGACGCTGTTAATCAATGCCAACGGGAGATCTGATAGTCTCTTCCATCCCATGCCGATATCTTCTGTATCAAGTCGCCAGAAACCCTTCGAAGGTCCTTCCGGGGTCACTCCACCGGCAATGTAAACCATTGGTCCGACTGATGTCGCAGCTGCACCGGAAAGGGGTACAGGCAGTGGTGGCAAGGGTGTTTTCAGTACCTTCTCCCCTGCTACAGAAATTATAAAAGAATTATCAGTCATGCCATTCTCCGTCTCCCCGCCCAAACAGACGACGCCGGCATTAACCGATGCAGATGCACCGTAGGCAACAGGCAGGTCAAGTCCCTCATCGCCGGCAAGAAGCCTCCAGTCATTACCGGCTGCAGGAAACTGTAACAGGTATATCTCATTGTGATATTGTTTCTTACCTCCGTTCCACGGCATTGTGTCAGGGAAGTTTGCGCCTCCGGCAACAACAAGGGTGTTACCGTGGAGACCGGCAAACGGTCCGGCTACTCCGGGCTGAACTGTATCCGGAGGTACGGGTGGAAGCGGGACAAGATCTGTCCATTCTACTTTCATTCTGTTGCACGAATTAATGGTTACGGAAAGCAATAAAGCTGGAATGACAGCTGGTAATGAGATATTTATTCCTTTCACACCTGGTTATAGTTTTGAAAACAGTTCATCCATGTGCAGTTCACTGATATCCTTCACGAACGCCTTGTAATCAGATGCTGACATGTTCCTGACCGGCAGCCTGAACTCGCCGCAATCAAGGCCTATGAACCTCATATAGGCTTTTCCGGTGGCAATTCCTCCATACCTGCCTAAAAGGGTGATCATATCAATTGACTTCTGCTGGAGTGCCCGCGCGGATTCCTGATCATTTCTTTCATATGCTTCTATCATTCTGTGATAGAGAGGAGCTGCATAGTTATAGGTGCTTCCAACGGCTCCCCTTGCTCCAAGGATCAGCGCCGAAAGGAAGTTTTCGTCTCTCCCCCACAGCATGTCATACCTGCCGTTGTCATAGTTCAGGCAACTCAGAAAATCCATGAAGTCCTCGTGCGTGTACTTGATCCCGGCAAAGTTTGGCACACGCGGTGAAACCTCCCTGACGAAGTCGATCATGTTGAAAAATCCACCGGTCAGAACCGGGATATGATAGTAATAAACGGGCGTTTCAGGAACTGATTCCGCCACCCTGATGAAGAACTCCGCAAGCATCTTTACATTTGCCGGCTTGAAGTACGAAGGGGACGTCACTGCCACTGCATATAATCCCATCCTCTCCGACTCCCTGGCCAGCTCAATGCAGTCCTTGCAGCATGTTCCTCCCAGGTGGCTGATGATCTTCAGGCTGCTGCCGGAAGAGGCTTTTGCCCAGGCTTCTGCAACAACCAGCTTCTCAAGGTTGGTGGTAGAGACACCTTCGCCTGATGAGCCGTTTATGAATGCGCCTGTCACACCGTTTGAAACAAGCAGTTTATGGTATTTTTCAATAATTCCGGAATTGATTTCCCCGTCCGGATACATGGGAGTGAACGGTGCGGCAATAAGGCCGGCAAGTTTTTTTATCTTCATATTGTCAGTTTATTTTAAGTCTGAATGTTGAGACCGGCAATCCTGATTCACCGGTCAGATTTCCTTCTGAATATGGTTCCCATCCATATCTCACTGCGACAGCCCCTGGAGCATCAATTTCCAGTCGGTTGCCCCTGATCCGGGCAGTGGCCGGTCTGAAATTGCTGCCGCTGAATGATACTTCAACCTCCCTCACGGGCAAACCGTCTGAAGTTTTCAGTCTGCCGGAATATTTGAATGAAACGACGACAATATCCCCCTTTCGTTCAGCTGTGACAGGTTCCGGGCTGCGGAGAACCTTTCTGAAGCCGTAGGTATCACAGAGCGCAAGGGAGGCAAATCGTTCTCCCACACTCTTCTTGTTGCGAGGATGAACATCCGTCGGGTGCCCGACATCTGTTGTTACTACCATGCCTGAGTTCGGTATGACTGATGCCAGTCTTCGCTGTGTATCACGGAACTGAGGCCACGACGGCCTGTTCAGGCTCGAGAGCTGCGCGAAATAGAACGGCATCTGATCATCATTCCATGAATCTCTCCAGTTCCGGACCAGTTCCGGCAGCATCACCTCATATAACTCAGAAAAAATTGCATTTGACTCTCCCTGATACCAGAGAAAGCCCCGTACCGGGTATCCGGCAATTCGTGAAATGCCAGACTCAAACAGATAAGCCGGCTCAAACGGGTGCCTCTGACGCGGATTATCAGTTTTCATGAGGTTGGCTGTCATTGAATTGCTGACCCATGGCTCCCTGAACTCACTTTTTCGGTAGTCATAGAGCAGGTCAACCAATTGCGGGTGAAGCTCGAGAGCCTTCCTTTCAATCCATGCTTCAGCCGGTGAACCTCCGACAGCCATCTCGATTAACCCAACCGGTATCCCCAGTTCCTCCCGGAGTTTCCTTCCAAAATAATATGCCACCCCGGAGAAATCCTTAATACTTCGCGGTGACGCAACGGTCCATGAGCCTTCACTGAAGTATTCGAGATTATTGATCCCGTTCAGGGTGAGAGAATCCCATGGTTCGTTCCATGGCAGGTCAGGCCTTCTGAAGTTAATGATCCTGAGGTTCTCATCCGGTTCTGAATTGCTTATTTCCTGCCACCCGTCGGAATTGCCGGTGGTCCATTCCATGTTCGACTGCCCGGAGCAGAACCACACTTCGCCAGCCAGAATGTCGCGGATAACAACTGTGTCTTTAAGTGTCGAAACTCTAAGCTCGTACGGACCGCCTGACTTCAGGGGATCAATCTTTACAACCCATTCCCCTGTTGCTGATGCAACGGCATTATATGTCCTGCCAGCCAGGGACACTTCAACAGGCTCATCACTGTCTGCCTGACCTGCAAGAGTAATGATGCGGTCACGCTGAAGCACCATTCCATCACTCCATGCCTTCGGAAGATGAAGGCCTCCGTGATTGCCTGTCACTGCCGAAAAGACAGTCTCCGCAAGCATCGCGGCACCCTGCACGTCAGGGTGGAGATTGTCAGGAAGCAGATCCGGTCTGTCTTTAAGGGGGGTATAAAAATCGATCAGGGAGGCACCGGAAAGGGAAGCGACCTCCTCAATCATCTCCTGTATCTGCCAGTACCAGTCGCGGGTTCCTGCCTTGAACCGCCTGTGACCGTTGAATATTGGAGAGAGCCTGGCAATATAAAATTGCGTTGTACCTACAGACCTGAGCGTGTCAATCAGCCAGAGGTAATCACTGATGAATTCATCACGAAAATCAGGCCATGCTCTTGGATCGGTATCATTCAGGCCAAGGTGGAGGACGGCAATATCAGGGCTGAATGCAAGGGCTGCCCTGAACTCCTCTGTCCGGTTGTATGGTCTGAATCCTTTCTTCAGTAACGTAGCACCGGGCCGGCCGAAGTTTCCGACTGTATACTCCTCACCAAGCATCCTCTGAAGCACTGCAGGGTAAGCACTTGTATCCCTTCCGGCCACTCCTGTGCCGTAGGTTACCGAGTTACCAATGCAGGCAATCCTTGTTATTTCATCGGGAAGAATCCTGTCAGGGGAATAGACAAGACCGGAAGGTTTCTCTTTGCCATCAGGCGTAACGATCATTGCAGTGAACATCCATTTTACCAGCCTTGTCTCCGGAGTCGAGAAGCTGCCAACCGGCAATTTTATTACCAGGCTGTTCCAGCCCTTAATGAGGCTTATGATGACCGGTGGCCGGCTCCACAAATTCTCGTTCGTATATGTGGTTTCACGGTCTGGCCTGACGCCAATATTATCCCATACCGGGGGCTGAACCAGCTCACCATTGAGCCATACACGGCTTCGCTTATAATCCCACTCACCCTCGGGAGGAGCCATGTCCGGTTCAGATCTGCCATAGTTATGCGTGCTGAAATGAAGCCCTGCCTCCTGGTCCGCAGGGCTGTAGATCCATGTATAGGCATATGCCGTCCGGTCAGGTTTGGGATCAGGGTAAAATGCAGGCACCTTTTCTCCCCACGTATGCCTGAGGTAGACAGCAGCCCCTGCCGCAGGTGTGAACCTGCTCCCATTCAATGAAGAAGTACCAGGATCAGCTGCAAGACTCTTCTCAAAGGGAGCAGAAAAGTCCAGGTTCCCGTCATTCGGGTACTGACCGCTGATCTTCCACCGGATGTCAGTCTGCGGAAGATACGGGAATGGTACATCACCTAGGAATTTATCCCTTACTGCCATCATCCGGGTCTCGAAATCACTGAAACTCATGAACGCCGGATCTCCTGGTAGTCCCATCCGGACTCCCCTTGCCTTGATATCATCTCCACCGCCGGTCCATGACCTCTCGGCAAATGCAAGCATTGCAGGGTAAAATGCGTTGGATATGATGATGTCTTCAACAGATGCGGGTTTCCTGTCATTCCATATACAGCATATCCCTCCGGCAAGGAGGTCAGAGCCCTGCTCAGAGTCACATATCCTCGAATTGAAGATTGAAAAAAGATCCGAGTAATAATCGGTATGGTTGAGGTACCGGTACCTAGAATCTATCACTGTCGTGTTCTGAGGCAGGGAGACGTCAGCCCATAACTGCCGGATGGCTTTCTGATCCATTGATGAACCCGGGAGCCAGCCGATCACCTCCTTGCCGGACTCCCTTACAACTGTCATCATCTCAGAAACAAAATCCGGGCTGGTAATATTAACTTCATCAGTGCCGATATGAAAATAATTGCCTTCAAAGAGCCGGCAGGCTTCACGGAGCAGTTGAACGACTATCTTCCTTCCCTCATCTGACTGCATTGTAAATCCCACAGCCCTTGTGAATGCGGCACTGTGCCCCGGCATGTCAATCTCGGGGATGACCTCTACAAAATGATCCCTGCAGAACCTCACGAAATCCTTCACCTCATCCCTGGTATAGAATCCCATTTTGTCTCTCAGGGTCACTTCCGGACTGGTCAGTTCCGGTACGACAGCACTTGCAAGCCTCCATGCCAGGTCTTCCGTAAGATGCCAGTGAAATGTGTTTATCTTGAATGAGGAAAGTATCTCAACCTCCCGCTTCAGTTCACTGATCGGAATGAAACTCCTGCCGCAGTCATGCATGAATCCCCTGATTCTGAATGCAGGCCAGTCGGTGATTGAGCACCCCGGGAGGTATTCTCCGTCAGAGTCACTTTGCGCAAGCTGTTTCAGAGTCGCCTCAGCCCTGAAAAATCCTTCATCACCAGTTGCATAAATCAGAACCGAATCCGTCAGGACAATGATTCTGTAGGCTTCGTTCATGTTCAGGCGGACTTGTTCGATGGCAGAGACGGTAATCTTCCTGATCCTGGGATCGTCTGACAAACCAGCCGGACTGACCCTGAACTTTTGCTGTGTCCACCTGACACTTTGCGGAATTGGTACCAGGGAGGGTTTTTCCGAAACGGGACCAGGGAAGGCGAACTCCCCTGTAACCATTAAGAACAGGATCAGAAGGAAGTATTTTTTGATATGCAGGTTCATCAGGGGGAGACTGGTTGTTCACCTGCCACTGAAGAATTCAGCAACAGGTATTTTTTGAAAATAGAGTTCTTTCACTCCCTCATAGAGTATCCCGATGTGGTTTTCATCAACCATTGTCATGCATGAATAGCCGTAACCTGAAGGACCGAAAAGTTCAATCTGGTTTGCTTCCGGCCACGTCAGACCCTGATCGGTACTCGCCTTGATTGTCATTTTGACCCTGCTGTTCTTATCATTCGGATTTGAAAAGAACAGAACCTGCTTCGGCATCCCATTTACAATCACATCAGCTGAAATCAGGCTGGCCATGCAATTTGGTTCCCGGAGGGCTGAATTTGACGACGGATGAACGGTCCAGGTTTTTCCCAGGTCGCTGGTTACCGCAACTGCCCTGCCGTTTGTATCACCTTTATCGCTCCTGTTTCTGTCATCACGCATATTAAGCATAATGCTGCCGTCAGCAAGCTGTGCCACCTGTGCTTCAGTCGTATTTGATTTTGCGCCGGCGCCAATGTGCCATGAATTCCCCCCGTCCCTGCTGAATACGATCGTAGAGTGGCAGGTATACTGCCCGCCGTCCAGGGATTTTACCCCGATATCTGCCTTGAACTGTGCAGGGAACACAAGCGTTCCGTCTGCAAGGGTAATTCCTCTTCCAGGTCCCTGAAGGAGCAGCTGCCAGGCCGGATCCTTGATCTGTTGAGTGATGTTGATCGGTTCAGACCATGTAAGCCCGTCATCAATGCTCCTGACAAGAATGAACTGGCCGGTCTCCTGTGGGGTCATGCCGGGCTGAGATGCCCACCAGAGCATCTTGTCAGGGGCTGATCCGCTCATCCAGAGCGCTGCCACCCAGAGGGTGCCCGTGGCATGATCATAAAGGATGCTTGGATCGCCTATGCCGTTAAGGTTTTGTGGCAGTCCGCCATATTCTCCCATATCCATAATAACCCTCATCGGTTCCCATGTCCTCCCTCCGTCAGTGCTTCTGCTCATCCCAATGTCAATATCCTCCTGGAGGTCCTTGCTGTTATTATACCTGTTGTCATAAACTGCAATCAGAGTGCCGGCATTTGTGGTAACAATCCCGGGAATGCGGTAGGTATCACATCCATCCTGTCCCGCAGACCTTACAACAGTGCCGAATCTGAGCCACGGAAGGGATATCCGGGGCGCAGGCAGTACAGAATCATCGTCAAGTATAATGCTGAAACTCTCTATCCTGAATTTGCCTGTCAGGTCAGCGACAGATGACGGAGTAATACCGACAATGACCAGGTTATTCCCGGCAGCAAAATGATAGTCTCCTGTAATTGTTACCCGTCCGGAGGGCTCAGCCGTTCCGAGGATCACAGCATCGGTCTGACCTGGAGAAAGGCATTTAACATACACCCTATCCACTGATTCAAGGTTTGAACCGGAGGACAGATTCAGCATCACCTTCCTGATCCTCTTGTTCTGCCCATGATCAGCGTATCCGACAGCAACGGTAAAATAATCGTTGTTCTGACGATTTGTGAATGCAGGTAAATTAGTCGGAGCTACTGAGTTTACTATCAGTCCGGATGCCCGGTTGCTGTCGGCAAGGATCTTTTCCTGATTACACCCGGCAGTAATGAGATACTGAAGCAGGATCAGGAAACCAATCAATGAACCTGTGTTTCTTTGCATTTGGATCTCAGTTTCGGGTGAAAGCTCGTTCTTAAAGGTGTGAATTTAATAAAATAGAAACAAGAATTAACTGCCCGCTGAGGGCAGTTAATTCTTTCCTAATCAACCCTAGTAACCAGGCGTTTGGTCAAGCAACCTGTTATTTGTCAGAGTATTCTTGTCAATTGGCCACAGAAGCTGGTAATCCTCGGTTGCAGTGGTGTATTTAAACACATATGATTCACCGAATCTGCAGAGGTCATACCACCGTTTACCTTCACCAAGAAACTCAAGGAATCTTTCTCTCAGGATGGCTTCATTTTTATCAGTGTCAGCCGGCTGGTTGGGGTAACCCCATACTGCTTCAGAATAATTTGCACCATATGCCCGCTGCCTTATGAGATTAATCTCTGTGGCAGGATTCTCCCCGAGAATACTTTTAGCTTCAGCCAGCATCAGGAGGAGATCAGCATACCTGTAAACGATATAGTCATCGGCAATTTTCCTTGAACCTGCGTCCATGACTCCCGGGAACTTGTTTATGTAACACCCGGCCAGGGTGAATACTCCTTCACTTTCAGTATATGCGCCCTTAACGGAAACAAGTTTTCGTGAATCCTGATCCCTGAAGCTCCAGAATGCAGACTTACGGACCGGAGCCCTGAGCAGACCGCCTGAATAGTTTTCAACTGCATTTGAAATTTTGGTTGCGGAGATAGAATCCCAGAAATTTATAATAAGGTTGCTCTGGGGCAGAAAAGTGGATGCGTATGATCCGCCACCCATCTGGTACTCCAGGAGGGCATTCCTGAGTACAAATATGACCTCCTTGTTATTTTTGGATGCAGGTACTGAAGATGATGTGAACACATCCTTGAAATTTGCCATCAATCCAAGTGTCGGGAGTTGAGTCTGAATTTCTGTCAGGGCATTCTTGGCTGTTGTGGCATCAGCTGTTCCTCCACCCATTCTGCGTGAAGACCAGAGGTACACTTCGGCCTTCAGCATCATTGTAGCTGCCTTTGACCAGAATGCCTTGTCATTGTATTTGAATGAGTAATTTGTACCGAAATTCTGCTCTGATTTCTGAATGTCATCTTTTATCAGATCCATGACCTCGGCTTCAGAAGATACTGCTTTTGCCAGATTGTTTATATCAAAGGTGATACTCGGATCTGTCATGATGATTGTCTCGCCCCAGCTCCTTAGAATGTGGAAATAGCACATTGCACGAAGGCCGTATGCCTGACCCAGGTAATAACTCCTGTTGGCATCGGTCAGATTTGTAGCCGGTTCTGTCTTATAGATCAGCAGATTCAGCTGGTTTATAAGATTATAAAGTCCGGCATAGTTTGAGATGCCCGGGTTCTCCGAGTTGATAGTATTGAACCAGAACCTTTCCCATCCCTGGGTTGCTTCACCTGAGAAGGGGGTATCACCAAAGACGTCAGCACGAAGCTCTCCAAGTACCATGAAGTTCAGCTCATAGGTCCTGAGCCTGCTGTGAACCCCGGCAATGAAACTCTCGAACTGTTCGGGAGATTTCCAGAAATTTCCGTCAGCGACAGAACTCTCCGGAGCAAGATCAAGTGACAGCTTCTCACATCCTGAGAAGACAGTCAGAAAGACTCCCAGTATTGCTATGTATTTTAACTTCTTCATTTTTCAGAGTAATTATTTATTTCAGAATGAGACCTGAAGACCCATTATATAGGACTTAGGCAGAGGATAACGCCCGGAATCAACTCCGCCGATTTCCGGCGCTGTTCCCGTATACTTTGTGAAATAGGCCATGTTCTGCCCGGTGAGGTACACAGTAACTGCCGAAAGCTTAGCCTTATTCACAATAACCGATGGCAGGTTGTAAGAGAGGGTAAGCTCCCTGAGAGCGAGATAGTCTCCCTTTTCATAAAGGAGTGTGTTGTTGCCATTCAGGTTTGCATTGGCATTGTTTTCCCTTGTATAGTTCTTCTTGGCCAGCTGATCAGCATAGTAGAACTTCGGGATGTCAGTTTCAGTATTATCCGGAGTCCAGCTGCGCTTTACCCAGTCAATTATGTTGAATGTGCCCTGGTACTGACCAAGGGTTCTTGCTGCCACATCATTGTATATAGTATGACCGAGAGCGAAGTCAAACCTTCCTGAGAGGGCAACACCCTTCCATGAGAGGCTGGAGGTGAATCCGCCGACAATCTTCGGGATCGTGGTTCCTACCTTAACCCGGTCACGGAAGTCGATTGTATCGTTCTTATCGAGGTCAGCCCAGAGTACATCTCCCGGCTCTATCGGAAGCTTCCCGGTCTTATTTGTAAGACCGGCCCAGAGTGCGGGGCCATAAAGCTCTGCAATCTTGTCGTACCTGTTTGCGGCGACAGCATTGACATCATCCCAGTCTTCGAGAATTCTGACCTGCTGATAGGCAAATATCTCACCCAGTGTTCCGCCTTCCTGGTATCCTCCGACCCAGATCAACTGACCTGACTCCGGGTCAAAGATCTGAAGTCCGCCCTGCCTGTTGCGATCATTACCGTTTTCAGGAAGTTTGAGAATTTTGTTCGAGTTAAATGAAGTATTGAATCCGACATCCCATTTCAGACCTGATTTAAGTGTAAAGACATTGGCAACCACCTCAGCCTCAAAGCCGGAGTTCTGGAATGTGCCAAGGTTCGTACGGAGGCTCGAGAATCCTGTATAACCCGGCAATGCAAGATCAGTAAGCAGATCACTGGTGACGCGCCTGTAATATCCGGCCAGGATCATTACCCTGTTGTTCAGCAATCCGATATCGGCACCAGCTTCGAATGACCGGCTCTTTTCCCACTGCAGGGCCAGGTTGACTATCCCGGTATTAAGAAATCCCTGGTAGCCACTGTATGCAGTCTGAATGCCATAGACACCCTGAACCTCGTAGTTGCCAAGACCTGCAACGTTACCGTTGAATCCGTAGCTTACGCGAGGTTTAAGAGTAGTAATGACTGACGAGATCCCTGAGTTGAGGAAGAAATCCTCCTTGTGCAGATTCCATCCTGCGGAAATGCCCGGGAAAAAACCCCATTTATTGCCCGGAGCCAGCCTCGAAATACCGTCGTATCTTGCCACCGCGGTGAAAAGGTACCTGTCATCATAATCATAGGTAAGACGGCTGAATCCTGAAAGTATCCTGTAGGCCGAGGTGGCCGAAGATGTCACTGTGCGTTCGGTGGCGGCATTCAGTGTATAAATGTCATCTGTCGGGGCCTTCTGACCGGTTGCTGTAAATGCGAACTCATTGTAGTCAAATAATTCACCTCCGACAAGGATATTAAAGTTGTGATCCCCTGCTTTTCCTGCATAATCGAGAGTTATGCTGTGCTGCTGCTGCAGTGACTTGCCATCATAGGCATATGACTGCCTGGTCACATCAGGAGTTGTGGCCGTCTGACGCTGGCTTGCCTTGTTGAAGGACTGGTACAGGTAGTCATAGTAATAAAAATTGGTCTGGGCTTTCAGACTCAGATCCTTAATAATTTCCCAGTCAGCACCAAACGCGAAGGTGGTTCTGCGTGTCTCATCTTTGAATACGTACCTGTTAAGCCAGTAAATCGGGTTTCCGTCTGAGGGTCCGTTGCCTGCAGTCGGATTTCCGTCGGTGTCATAAGGATTGTAGGTTGGCCACAGACTCATTGTCCTGTAAAACAGATTGGCCTCGGAGGTCCAGAGGGTAGGCTGCTGCGAACTGCTGAATGTGAGGGCTCCGTTCACCTCAAAGTTCTTCTTTATCTTATATGCGCCATTCAGGGTAGCTGAGTACCTTTTGTATTTCGTGCCAATGATCAGACCATCCTCATCATAATAACCGAGGCTAGCTGCAAATTTTCCTGACTCATTGCCTCCCGTGAAGCTCAGGTGATGATCCTGGGTGAATGGGCGCTGCGTAAAAGCAGCATCAGCTACCTGGCCGCTGAAATCCCTGAAAAGAATTGTATCGGAGGCATCTGTGAACGGATCTTCCATAAATTCCCATCCTTCATTGATGTAATTCTGGAATTCAGGCCTCGTGGTGCTGTTGACCGGCCTGATAGAAAACATTTGCTGCAGCAGGGATGAAAGCCCCAGGCCGTAGCCATTGTTTGTATTGGGATTATAAGGTGAGGCACCGGTCTGAACACGTCCGACATTGAGGTTCCTCACACCCATCCTGTTATAATATATGTAATCCCTTGCGTTAAGGTAATCATACCCTTCACGCCTGATATTAAAACCGGTTTTTACCTTGTATGTAATGTCCGATGTGCCATATTTACCCTTCTTGGTTGTAATAAGGATAACACCGTTGTTTGCACGCGATCCGTAAATTGCAGTTGAAGCTGCATCTTTCAGCACCTGCATAGATTCTATATCGGCCGGGTTGAAGTCAGATAGAGACCTGACAATACCGTCAATCACAACCAGGGGTGCCCCGGGATTGTTGATCGAGGCTCCGCCTCTCAGGAGAATGCTGGGAGCTGACCCGGGCTGACCGGAAGTATTTATCACACGAAGCCCGGAAACTGTTCCCTGAAGAGCTGCCCCGGCATTTGCTATCGCAACGTTCTCAAGTACCTTGGTGTCAAGTTTTGATACCGAGGTGGTCATCTTGGACCTGGACTGCTCACCATATCCGATAACGACTACTTCATTCAACAGAGTAACATCCTCTCTTAGAATAACATCGATAACAGATTTCCCGTCAAGTGAAACAGTTTGAGAGGTGTAACCTATGAACGAAAACATAAGGGCTGAGGCACCTGCCGGAACATCAAGTAAATAGGTACCGTCAACACCCGTTGCAGTACCGACTGTAGTCCCCTGAACTACAACACTGACTGCCGGGAGTGGCTGACCATTCGCTCCATCTGTAACCGTGCCCCTGATTGTCTTCTGGGCCATCAGGGAGCTTCCGCCAAGCAGCATTGCCAGCAAAAGCATCATCAGCCCAGGAAAGAAATTGACTTTTCTTTTCATTGAATGAGTTGGTTTTGGGGTTAATTTCAAATTATTCTTATTGTTTTATGTATTACATAAGACAATGCAAAAATAATTTTTTAATTTTACATGCAAGTGTTTTACCGTTTTTTTTGTTTTTTTTGTAATACTTTAATATCTATTCGATAAATAATGGATAATCAGGACTTAAGACTTGAGCTAAAAGCAATCGACACAAGCAGCCTCGTCGATAAGGTCGAAATGAGGCTGATTGAGGTTTTCCTGTACAAGGAACTTAAACCAGGCGATTCTATTCCCAAGGAGACAGAACTGGCAACAATAATGGGCGTAAGCCGGACAGTTATCAGGGAATCACTTAACAGACTCAAAACAATGGGCCTGATTGAATCAAAAAAACACAGGGGAACAATCATCAAGAGCCCTGATCTTTCGGCAATCCTTGGCAAGTCACTTATACCCAGAATACTCGACAATAAAACCCTGATGGACGTTTTCGAGATGCGCCTCGCCCTGGAAGTTGGTATGGCCGATTTCATCTTCGCACGTAAAACCACAAAGGATATAAAGGAACTCGAAGAGATAGTAGAAGTCGAACCTGACCACTCAGACAATATCCTGTTTGACGTTGATCATGAAATGAAATTCCATGGGAAGCTGTACCAGATGACCGGTAATGAAACGCTGGAAGAATTTCAGAACCTTCTGTTGCCGGCATTCCAGCATGTGTACAACATAGGGCTCTTAAAAGTGAAGGGTAAAAGGAAAAGATACAAATCACATAAGGAGCTGGTAGCGCTACTTAAAAAAGGAACCGCAGATGATTTCCGTGAAGGAATGAGAAGACACCTCGAAAATCACTTTGCAAGGATACTGTCAAACCATAACGGTCAGACAGCCAGCGCATAATACAAATCAATCACAGCAAAGAAACCCAGCTGAACCGCGAAGAGTGGCAGTGCCCTGCTGTTGATCTCCTCCTCACCCCATAACCTGGTCACCGTATGAAACACGGAGGAGAAGAAAAACCATCCAACGTAATTGCGAACCGGAATCACTCCGCACTCCCATGACCACATGTCAAGCCTCATTGCTGCCGGCTCCAGGAAAAGATCATAGGCTACCATGAGCATCGAGCCGGCTGTAATCACAAACAGTGATTTCAGGATTCCCCGATTCCTGCCTTCACCACCGTCCGTCAAACGATCCCATAACTGCCTGCTGATTACATTTGTGCAATAGATCAGCAGGAACCAGTTCAGACCAATAATAACAGGTGTATTCAATAATGCCGGCCCAAGTGTCCGGCCATAGATGTAAACTCCGAAAATCTTGCCCGTATTTGTGCCAATGGCTTCAATTAAGAAGGAAGCTACCGCAATAAACAGTCCCGTAAGAAGCACCCGCCTGGCCGGGAATCTTCCCCAGAAAAGGAAAAGTGCCGCAAACAGCAGATTGAGCGGGGTGATAATCCTGAACAGCTCACTGCTGAAAGGCAGCAGCATTCCTGCCAGCCCGACACCGTAAACCCACAGTAGTATCTCGGTTGATTTGAGTATGTGCGGTCTTCTCCCTTTCATTCGGCAGGCGGTATCATGTCACATGCAATCTTCGCAGACGCCAGGCAGAGTGGTATGCCTCCGCCGGGGTGGACCGAACCTCCGACAAACCACAGGTTCTCATACCTGCTCCTGACGTTCGGGTGGCGCCTGAATGCCGCAAACCTGCTGTTGGAACTGCTTCCGTAGAGCGCTCCGCGATACGAGGCCGTCAGCGTTCCGATCTGCAGCGGATCAAGTAACTCTTCTGCCTCTATTGACTCCTGAATATTGCTGCCCAGCCGCCGGCTAAGTTTTCTTATAATGTCAGCACGCGCTGTGCTTACAACCTGCCTCCAGTCCTGCCCCGTGTCACAGGGGACGTTGATCATTACGAACCAGTTGTCCTTCCCTTCCGGTGCATCGGCGGGAACCACCCTCGATGATGCAAACAGGTAGACAGTTGGATCACGGGAGACTTGTCCCTGCCGTAACGCGCGAAACTCACCAGGGTAATCCGACGAGAAAAATATATTGTGCAGGTCGAGCTCTTCAAACCTGCGGTTCATTGCCCAGTAAAAGATGAGAGCAGAGGTGCTCCGCTCCTGACTCTCCTGTTTTCTTGCCGAAGCTTCCTCCTTCAGCAGATTCCTGTAGAAAGGTATCACATCGATATCAGAAATAACCACACTGAAAGGTGTAATACCTGAAACGGTCTCAACTCCTTTTACAATCTTACCCTCCTTTAGTACCGAGACAACCTCCTCGCCTGTATGAATTGTCACGCCGCAACGGCCTGCCAGCAATTCAAGTGAGTCAACAATCTCTCTCATACCCTTCTCAGGAAAAAATGCTCCCATGTTGTGCTCTAGGTGAGCGATCACGTTCAGGGTTCCGGGAGCCCTGTACGGACTTGATCCGTTGTAAGTGGCATAGCGGTCAAAGAGCTGAATCAGTTTCGGGCTTCTGAACCGCCTGCTGATGACTCCGTGCATTGTGGAAAATGCATTAAGCTTCCTGAAGTTGCGTGCCACGTTGAGCGATTCCGGCTTCCTGAAGTTTTCCAGCCTGTAAAAGGGGGAAAAAATAAAAATTCCCGAAGTCAGAGTATACAACTCTGCACACTCATCCAGAAAGGCAATAATATTTTCATGAGGTTCCCCTGTTACTCTCTCAGCCTCCCCGGCAAATCGCTGCCTGTCTGTCCAGGCATTGAGAAGTGTCCCGTCATCCCAGAAGTACCTGCAGGACGATTCCAGTGACATGTATCTGAAATGCCGGCGGGGATTCTCCCCGGCAAGGGTGAATAGCTCATCTACCAGCTCAGGCAGTGTGAACAGTGAAGGACCGGTATCAAACCTGCAGCCGGCAAGCCTGATCTCCCCTATCTTTCCTCCGGTACGGATGCCGGTTTCATAAATGTGGGTATCGTAACCCTTTACGGCCAGTCTGATTGCCGTCGCCAGGCCTCCGATGCCCGCTCCTATCACTGCTGCTTTCTGTTTCATCGCCCTGAATGTTATTTCAAAATGATCCGGCCAGATCTTTCAAAGTCACCTTTAACAGCAGCCAGAGCTTTCTTGCATTGGAAATCCTGAAACGGTGTCCGGTGACTGCATCAGGCGGAGTTTTCCTGATCTTTGCAAAGAGAGCCAGGTAATATGAATAGGCAAGGTATACGCCTTTACGGCTTCCCCTGTCCAGGCCCCTTATTCCCTCAAGTGCTTCGCTGAAGTCATCTGCAATGTCATCCTCAATCTGTCTTTTTTCAGCCAGAGTGAATTTGTTAAAATCCACTCCCGGGAAATATACTCTTCCGCGATCTACAAAATCACTGCGTATGTCCCTCAGGAAGTTAACCTTCTGAAAGGCTGATCCCAGCCTGCGGGCCGGCTCGCGAAGCGCGTCAAACCTCTGAGGTTCACCCTGGCAGAAGACCCTCAAACACATCAGTCCCACCGCTTCAGCAGAGCCATAGATATACTGATCATAACTGTTGCGGTCATGGTTCTTTTGCTCCAGGTCCATCTCCATGCTGAAGAGAAAGGCATCAATAAACTCTTTGTCAATATTATAGGTATTGACCGCCCACTGGAAGGAGTGAAGCACCGGGTTCGGGCTGACCCCCTCAGAAATAGCTTCAGCAGTATCCTTTCGGAAACGTTCAAGCATCTCACGCTGCCTGTGGCCGAAAAAGGTGTCCACTATCTCGTCAGCCAGCCTGACGAAACCGTAAATCGCGTAAATGGCTGAACGGTGCCTTGATGCCAGGGTACGGATCCCAAGCGAGAATGAGGTACTGTAACCGGTTGTTACTACCTTGCTGCACCTCAGTGAGATGGTATCATAAAGTGCCGGCTTCATTTTCTATTCGCTGAACGGTTAGTTTCGAGCTTATTATCACCATCGGCAGACCGGTTCCGGGGACGGTAGAAGCACCTGTATACCAGACATTTGAAAAAACCTCATCCTTGTTTGACGGCCTGAATCCGCCCACCTGGGTCATCTTGTGCCCGAGGCCGAGACCGCTGCCGCGCCACAGGCCGAACATATTCTGCCAGTCAACCGGATCAAGCACCACTCGCGTCATGAGATTGGCCTCCACATTATGGCCAGTACGTGCAGAGAGATCCTTTATCACTGCATCAGCGATGCGATCCCTGTCACTCCAGTCGGGTTTGAACCTCAGGTCAGGCACAGGTACGAGGATGAACAGATTCTCGCAACCCTCCGGTGCGCTCTGAGGGTTGAAGATGGCATTTGCGTTTACGTAATAGTAAGGCTTCTCAAGTGATACCTTGTTTCGGAAGATCCCTTTTGAGTAGGGCTCATAATCACGGTTACCGAGAAAATAGTTATGGTGGTGGATGTTCTCCATCTTTCCCCTCACCCCAAGGTACATTGTCAGAGGCGCCAGGGTCCATTGCATACTGTCAAGCTTTGCATCACTGAATGCAGGGCGGCGGAAAACCTTTCCCCTGAACATGGCAGCATCGGCATTTACAACAAAGATGTCTCCCTCCCAGTGCCTTCCGTCTGTGTCAATGAAAGCCCTGTTCCTTTTGCCTGAACCGTCAAAACCGTTTATTTTAACGTTGTAGTTTATTCTGATTCCGGCTTTTTCTGCTTCGCGAAGCATCCCCTCAATGATACGGTACATTCCTCCCTCTACGTTGTGATAGCCGTCGTGCACCATTTCGGTATAACTCAGTATAGTATAGACGGCAGGGGTGTCAAATGGGGTAGCCCCGAGGAAGAACGACACCAGTGAGAATATGACCTTCACCTCGTAGGAGGTGAAATAACGGCTCATCTCGCGCCAGACAGAACGCATCACCTTGGGGACATGTTTCGGAGGCAGTTTCGTCATCTGAAGAAAAAAATCGGGCAGAGATCGGAAGTTCTTTGCCAGTACACCCTTCTCGATATCATAGAACAGCACCCCTGACGAAGAAAGGAACCTTTCCATCCTCTCCCGGAATCCCGGCTCGATATCCTCGAACTGGCGGGCGAGTCTGTCCAGGTCGCGATATATAGTGTACCATCTGTCACTGCCACGGAAATTCACACGGTACAGCGGGTCGATCTGGACGAACCGGAACGGCATCTCAATGCCGGCGTCCCGAACAAACTCGTCGAAGTGGTAACTCATGCTGAAGAATGTGGGTGCCATGTCAAAAGTGAAGCCTCCGGAAGTCAGCTGGTTGAGCCTCCCGCCTGCCTGTCTGTACATCTCCACCATCTCAACCTCATAGCCCCGGCGTCTGAGACGCAGTGCCGTCGCCAGTCCTCCAAGTCCGGCACCTACAATGAGCGCTTTCTTTCCTGTCATATGATCACTTGATTTTTTTCTCTGTTTCCGGCAGGAGTTCGTCGCGCACCCACTGAAAGTCAGGAGCCCGTTTAAGAGCCATCCTGTAGGCATCACGGGCTCCGTTGTTATCGCCCATCTTCTCCAGCACCTGGCCCAGCAGCACAATGGTGTTGAGATACCTCCAGTTGCAGGGACCGATATCTCCGCCAGCCTCGAAGAGCTTCAGCGCCTCACGGAATGAGTCAACGGCCTTCTCCTTCGATCCTCCGGCAAAGGCTGGCATGTGGGCTTCAGAGTTTGCCTTCTCGATCCAGACAACAGCAGAATTCCGGCCAACCTTCAGGGCATAATCCAGTTGCTTCAGGGCTTTTGGGCCAAGGGTCACCGCCCGCGCAGGATTAAGCCCCATCCTGAAGCCGTAGAGGGCTACTCTGAAGGCTTCAGTTTCAGCCCGGTATTCCGGAGCCGCGGCAAGCTGTTCAATCTCAACGGCAAATGTTTCTATCTGAGGTCTTGCCAGATCCTTTTCATTCCTTCCCAGGAGGTATCCGATGTATCCGTATCTCGCCTCGGCCAGCGTGTACAGGGTGCAGGCTTTCGGGTTAAGCCGGTACTGGGCCTGCAGATCCTGCATCCCTTTCTTCCACATCTCCATGTTTCCGCTGATGTAACCTTTATATATGGTACAGCTGCTGCACTCTTCCGTGGCAGAACCAAATGCCGCCGGAAGAGCCTGCAAGAATATGATCAGTACTACAAACCTAAGCTTCATCCTATCTTTCGTCCTTTCCATTCAAAACTCCGGTGCTTTATCCTTTTAAGGGCCAGAAATGCAATATGGTAAAAAGCAGCCGTACCTGGCAGCAGCCAGAGCAGATTTTCACTGACCTTCTGCCTGCTTGTAACAGCGATCATTGCATTCAGCAGCACCACCATCAGCAAATAGGCTGTAAGATACTGAAAGGGGAGGAAGAGAAGTAAGACCCACCCGGCAAGGCCTGTTACTGCGTATAGCAGGAAAAAAGCCATGCTGTTGCCGAACATCGCAAAGATGTTCCGCGAGAATCCGTTCACTCCCTCATAATAGCCCCTGTACATACGGCATTCAATCTCCTTGCGGCCAACCAGTGTGTCGCCCCTGAGACGGCTTCTCTTTACCAGTCTCATGATCTCTATATCCTCCGCCAGCCTGTCACGCACCCTTTCATGGAACCGGTAACGCCTGTAGGTCTCGCCGTGAAAGAGCATCATCTGTCCGTTGGCAGCCGAAAAGGAGGTCCATCTGCAGCGTCGGATCAGGAAGAGAGGCAGAAGTGAAAGAAGTATCCTGAACATAAACGGGACTACGATCTTTTCGCCCCGGCTCCTCATCTTTTGCCGGGGGAACATCGAAAGCAGTGCCAGCCTGTGCCTTGATGCATATGACACCGCCCTCTTTAGCAGGTCCTCACCCACAGTCACATCCGCATCCAGAAAAAGAAGGTATTCGTGAGCTGCCGCTGCTGCAAGGCTGTGACACGCATGGTTTTTACCGGTCCATCCTTCGGGAAGCGCATCGCCTCTTATGCATCTGATTCTCCGGTCAACCCTCGCACAGGCGGCAACAACCTCTGATGTGTTGTCAGTTGATCCGTCGTCATAAACAACAATCTCAGCCTTTTCGTATGGAAGCTGGGCAAGGCTGCCGAGCAGCGTGCCTATATTCTTCTCCTCGTTCCTGACAGGTATAAGAACCGAAACAGATGGCAGCTGTAACCTGTCTCTGGAAACCAGGGGCAGATAGGGCCGTGAGAGCATATTCACCAGCGCAACCGTGAATCTTAATAACGTAAGGAAGAGAACAAGGCTCCCCGCGATTGTCAGTATCATACAGGTATCTGCTTGGCAATGCACTCGTCAAGGAAGATATTGTAGGCCTCCTCCAGGTCGGTAATGCTTCTTTCCCTGGCGGAGTATTCGATTACCCTGACAAACAGGCCGGGTTTCTTCTCCGAATACCAGTCGGGAAGGGCGACATAAAACAGTATCATAAGCCTGTCAGAAGCTCCAGCGATAATTCTCTCAGTGCCCCTCTCAAACCTTACCGGCCTCCTGTGTATAGATGTAATTGTGCCCTGGGGGTAAACAACAACCATGTTTTCAGGCTCATGCAGCAGTCCGGACGTATAGCTGAGTGTCTCAACAACCGAGCGTGATCCCCGCCTGATCGAATAGGCGCCGGCTTTGTTGAGGAAGAGCCTTTTCTCAAGTTGCTCTTCGAGCATCATAATATGAAACTTCTTATGAAGAAAAAGGTCATTGAGACGATAGGCGATGAAGCCATCCCACCAGCTGAAGTGGTTGCCTATCAGCAATACCGGTCTGCCGGTCGGATTGATTGTGCATTCGAAAACAACATCGTTGAAATGCCGCTTTAATCCGGTTCGCGAATAGTAGCTGAAGAACCTGACAAAGAAGGGAATATGTCTCGCTTTTATTATCACTTTGAGCTGCTTACAGGAACCAGTGATCTTGCCGGATTACGGTAGAAATCGGGAACCACAGGCAACCCGCCTTCCTCCGCCGGTCTGAATTGCTGAAGATATTTCAGAAGTGCAATCCACTCTTTGCCCTCCTGTATGCCGGGCTTTGAATCATCGAAGTCCATCACGAAATTATCCATTTCAGCTACAATGTTCCCGTTACTGTCTTTTGGTTCTACCTTAATCAGTCCGAAGGTTTTCTTCTTAACCAGTCCGAGGTTATCTGCCATATATGAATTAGCCACTATTGAATAGAGCTTCGGATCATCTTTGGAAGTATTTACTTCCGTTACATTTCCCCTGTTATCAGTGTATTCAATCTTTCGCACCTTGTTGAAGATCCTGCCATCAGGGTCATATTCCACGCGCATATGAGAATAGTAGGGATAATTTGATGAGGCCGTGGCTGATGTAAACAGAAGGATCTCTGTAATGTTCTTTAGCTCCTTTCCTGTAACCCACATTTTAGAAAGTGAGTACCCGGGTACATTATCGTTTCCGGAGCCCAGTGACATTACCCTGAAGATGTCAGCCACGCTCTGTATTCCTGGCTGAATAGGATCACGGAGGACGCCTGCAGCTACTATTGCAATGTCAGTTCCGGGGCCATCGGTGTTAACATAATTGTATATGGCATCCGCCACAAGGACCCCCAGGTTGCTGTCAGCGGCTTTTCCGTATTCATCATA
>Ga0116155_10000681_pt1 | contig 26370 bp, 23 predicted proteins | sample AD_UKC032_MetaG_FD_89890 | JGI IMG/M metagenome (GOLD analysis project Ga0116155, IMG submission 89890) | Active sludge microbial communities of municipal wastewater-treating anaerobic digesters from USA - AD_UKC032_MetaG | ecosystem: Engineered > Bioreactor > Anaerobic > Digestate | place: USA...
AGGAAGTACCTGATGGTGTTCTCCTGTATCTCGGAAAAGTCCTCGATGGCCTGCTTCGTTGAAAGCACGACCAGATTGTTTATGAATCCCAGAATTATCGAGAGGACCGTGTACAGGGTCAGGACGATGAAATGCGGAACCATCGCCAGAAGGAACAGCTGTGCGAGCCGGATAAGCGCGCCCGAGCGGGAGTACTTGATTGAGTAATCAGCAGACAGGTTAACCGATCCGCCCGGTACGGTGTCGGTAATCCGGCCTTTTTTCTTTCCGCCGGCGTCGACCGGCGCAATATTTGACTCGATGTCGATGAGGTCGTCTTCGAGCATGTCTACGCGCTTCTTCGCCGACGCGGTTGACGGCGCTTCCCCTTCAAACGATTCGAAGTCGATGTCCGGGACGTCCTCGTCGGATTCGAGCTCGCCGGATTCGAGGAGGTCCATTCTGTCGGTGAGGGTCTCTTCGCCGAGGATGTCGTCGGCTTCCTTCAGTTTTTTTTCTATGTTGTCCACGCTGAGCGAGGGGTCAATATCGTCGATCGAGAGCTTGATGTCTTCCTCGTCTTCCGGCGCCGCCTTTGATGCGGTCGCGGAGGAGAGCTCCTCGGCGGTGAGTTCCTCGATCGTCAGTCCTGCATCCTCGAGGGTTATTTTTTCGTCGTCGTCGGGGACTTCGCCTTTTTTGATTTCGCTCGTTTCGTCCAGCTGGATGTCGAGACTGTCGAGGTCAAGGGTGATGTCCTCCTCTTCTTTATGCCTGGCCCGGGAAGCGGGCCTGGCAGGCTCCTCGAAGAATTCGACGGCTTCGATATCGTCAGGTTTTTCGCCCTCGGATATCGTTTCGCCTTCCTTGAGATCGATGTCGAGCGTGTCGAGGTCAAGGGTTATATCGTCGTCAGGCTCTGACGTGCGGGCCTTTGCCGTCTGGCTGCCTTTCGGGGCATTGTCACCCTCGTCCAGGTCTATTTCGAGTGAATCGAGGTCTATGGTGATGCTTTCATCTTCGTCGGTCTCGTCCTTTGAATAGACTTCTTCGGTCTTGATTTTTTCCTTTGAAGAAGGTTGTATGAAAAAATCGTCGAGGTCGCCGGTCTCTCCGCCGGGGGCCTTTTTCGAAGGGGTTTTTTCGGCGTCCAGCTCCAGGGGCTCGAAATCGGCCAGAAGGTCTTCTTCGGCGGGCCTGCCCGCTGCTCCCTTTGCCGGGCTTATATCGTTTTTCTCGTCGTAAACCGGTATGTCGTCGAGTTCATCGAGACTGCCGATTTCGGCGCCGATATCGTAGTCTTCGTCTTTTTTCTTGCCTGCAGCAACGGGCCTCTGTTTTCCGGCTGCTATCTCTATGTCTTCCAGGTCCAGGTCTCCGGCGACGTCGATCTCCAGTTCATCGGGTGTTCCAGCGGATTTTTTTCTCGCCGAAGAGTCGTCGATATCGAGATCAAGATCGAATTCGTCTTCGGGGGCCTTCCTGTCGGATTTTTTTCCGGATTCAATAGTCTCATCGAAAAAGATGTCATCTTCCGGAGCGGCTGATTTGCCGGATGACGGTTTTTCCTCTCCCAGGTCGAAATCCCCCAGGTCCAGGTCATCTTCGGGAACGGGTTTTTTCGGCTGCGGTTTTGCCGTCGGCTCGCGGTCGAATTCGGGGAGACCGCCAAAATCATCATCAACAGCCATCGCGGTGCCTACGCCGGCCTTCGGCGCTTCAAATTCTTCAGTACCGGCGAATTCGCCGCCGCCCAACATGTCATGGCCGGAATCCTTGTTGTCAATGATGTTCTCAGCTGAGCATTTCGGGCAGTTAAAGGCGAATTTTTTATTGGCTACTTTTTCATCTTTAACCGCGAATGCTGAATTACAGTTTGTGCACCTGACGATCATTGCGTTCTCCTGGAACTATCTGCCTGGAAAGTATTTTTCGTTTAAATTATGCTGGATGATTATCGGCGAAATGAAGAAGAAAAGGGCCATGAACCATTTCATGTCCCGTCCGTTGAGCGATTCCGATTTCTGCATGTATCTGAGGTTGATGTACAGGCTCCATATGCCTGCCGAGAATACAGTCAGAACGATATTGATTACCGGGTCGTCGTTGAAAACCCTGCTTGCCCGGGCCAGCCACCAGAAATAATACAATCCTCCGGTCAGGATAAAGAGTAACAACAATACCACCAGGTTGTTTTCAGGTATGTAATTTTTCATGAGATGAACCCTTTGGTTTTCATATACCTATATATATGCTATTAACGGCCTCTCAGGTCAATTTATTTATAATTTTTCGATGATTTATACGTTAAACTTTTTTATGGGCACCCCTAAAAATCAGGTTTTTCATTATTTAAAAAATGATGAAACCTGATTTTACCAATGAATATGCCCACAAGGGAACATCCATAATGTAATTTTTAGAGGTTCCCTTATAAAGGTTAGTTCAGGGTATTTGACTATATACATAATACAACAGATGCCATGGTATGTCATGTTTTTTATGGGCGCCTCGTAAACGGCGATTTTCATTTACTGGAGAATGCAAAACCCGTTTGCAGTTCGTCAAAGGCGAGGCTGTAATCCCCAATAAGATTTGACACAATCGTGCATTAAATCATACTGCGATTGAATTTCGTAAATCCGGACATGGTCGCGATCATGAACCTGCTGAAAAAATATATCTCCGGCGATTCCCTGGGCTGGCTGCTCGAAACCTCCGATCCCGATGTCCGTTATCTGACGCTCAGGGACGTGCTCTGTCGCGCCGGAGAGGACGACTATCGCGCAGCCGAGTCCTTCATCGCGGGCGCGCCGGGTTTGAAGCCCGGAAAAGACGGTGTTCCGGGGAACCCGAAGCGCTACGACCTGTACTCCACCGGGACGCTGTGGGCCTTCGCCGAAATGGTCGGGAGGGGTCTCGATCGTCGAACAGGGCTTGTCGTGAAAACCGCAGAGTTTCTTTCAAGGGCCGGGATAGGCGAGTCGGGCGGATTCTCGCTTCCCTGGAAGCCCGCAGCGGAGTCTGCGCTGTATACCGGCGAGATGGTGCGGCTGCTGCTTTCGGCGGGCGTTATGGATGACAGAACCGAATCCGGGATCGCCTGGGTTCTCGAGCGGCAGAGGCATGACGGGGGATGGCTGCACTGGCAGGTAGGGGGATGGACCGATCTGGCTTCTTTTCTCCTGCTGAACCGACCGGGTCGCGGGCTTGCGAGGGAGACCGACCCTGCGGTCATGAGCTGTCCTTACGCCACGATCGCCTGCGCATCCGCTCTTCTTATTTATAACCGCCTGCGTCCCTCGGAAAAAACCGCACGGGCTGTCGGCAGAGCTGCTGAGTATTTTCTGCGCGCACGAATGCATGATTTCAACGCATCCGGTCTTTTCAATTCCCGATTGATATACCGCCAGAATTTCAGCGTTCCGGGATATCCGGTTCTGGGACAGTACGATTCGCTTTCAGGGCTCGTTTTCCTGGCTGGCGCCGGCAGGTTCAACGACCCCCGGGCTTCGGCCGCGTTCAACGGCATAATGGCGAGACAGAACAGGGACGGCACATGGGACAGTGAATCAAACCAGGCCGGCATGATGGCGCAAAGGGGAAGGCAGTGGCCCGGCAGAAAAAGCAAATGGGTTACTCTCAACGTGTTCAGGCTTCTCAAGCTCGCCGAAGAGACGCCTGCCGCGCCCGGCTTTATCTGATATGCTCCGGCGTTTTAATGTCAGGGTTCAGTTTGAAAAAGCGTATCCGGCAGAGAGGATGAACGACAGCGAATGTAGATAGCTTGAGTCTTGTCCCTTGAAATATTCATTGCCTGTCTCAGGGTTGGTCAGTTCGTACGCCCTGTCAAGCTGGATGAGATTCATGGTGTAGTCGAATCCGATCGAGAGGAACAAACCGCCGCTGAAATAGACCGTGAAGTTGAACTCCCCGCCGCAGGTGAAATTGATCACGTCCTTCTCGCCCGGTCCCTTGTAGTTGTAGGGAGTGGCGGCATCGTCGTTTTTTACCAGTTTGTCTGCAATGGGGGTTGCGTTGAGTTTGCCGAAAGACACCCCTATGACCGGCGTGAAGGTAAAGTCCCACTGCTTGCGGTTTGTTGCGTGAAAGGTCGGTCCCACGCATATCGTGTAATCGTCGTAGAGGAACTCGTTCCAGTTTTTATACTGTGAGCCGAAAAGGGTCCTCTGCATGACGAGCGTCTTTTTGAGCTTGGCCTTGACCCCCATGTGGTCTATGTACATGTATTCGAAGCAGACGCCGATCGAGAAACCGAGATGGTCGATCCAGAGTTTCTTAATAATCTCGTTGCTCTTGAATTCATTGGTGCTGCCCTTGACGAAATCGTTTTCGGCTTCGATGATCTCGCCGAATACGCCTCCCATGGCGAAAAAAGCGCCCAAAAGCATCTGCCCCTTATGGGCCCCTTCGGGGGGCTTGTCGAGCTCGTCGAATTTCGACGCCCACGCAAGCGAGGCCATGAGCAGTGTTATGAATATGGCTGAAACGATTTTTTTCATTGGCCTGTATTGATGAAACGGCGATTATAATGTTATATTTCTATTGATAGTCTTATTTGCGATACCATGCCCTCCCGGGGGCGGCTTCATTGGATATACCACTGAATTCGTGTCGTAATGTAAAGAAATTATCCGCTTATGTCAATATTATTAATAGTCAAATAATATTTTAGGTAAAAGTTCTTGCCACTTGGGGAGGCGCAATAATCATTGACAATCTAAAAACCGGGAAGGATCAAGAAGCATAAGATAGAGGTTTGAACACAATGAACTATTTCAAAGGAACGGATGATTATGTAATCTCGCCTGATCTGCGCGACAATGTAAATGTCGCAATAGCGCTCGGCAGGCCGCTGCTGGTCAAGGGAGAACCCGGAACCGGCAAGACTCTCCTGGCCCATTCCATAGCAAAGGGACTCGGGAAAAAGATTAATATCTGGAACGTCAAGTCGACCACAAAGGCCAGGGAAGGGCTTTACGTATATGATACGGTCCAGAGGCTCAATGACGCCCGATTCGGGGACAACGATATTTCCGACATCAAGCAATATATCAAGCTTGGGAAGCTGGGCGAGTCTTTCTCCGCCGACGAGCAGGTCGTTCTTCTCATCGACGAGATAGACAAGGCCGAGATAGAGTTTCCCAATGACCTGCTCAACGAGCTCGACGAGATGAGCTTTTATATCCCCGAGACCGGGGAAACCATAAAGGCCATGCAGAGGCCGATTGTGATCATCACGTCAAACAGCGAAAAAGAGCTCCCCGACCCCTTTTTGAGAAGGTGTGTTTTTCATTTCATTGATTTTCCCGGAACGGACCTGATGGAAGAGATCGTGAAGGTGCATTATCCCGACATCGAAAAGAAACTGCTCAGGGAGGCGCTCAAGAAATTCTACTGGATCAGGGAGTTCGACATGCTCAGGAAGAAGCCCTCGACAAGCGAGCTCATCGACTGGCTCCAGGCCCTTACGGTCGGGGGGATTTCCCACAAGAAGATCGAGGAGGAAATCCCGTTTATCGGCACGCTCCTCAAGAAGAAAGAAGACATAGACCTGGTGGAGAAATCCGGCAAAAGCCACTACGCATACAACACCAGCACGAGAACCAGGGATGTTTATTAATTTTTTCTTCAACCTGAAATCGAAGGGTGTCCCGGTCACCATGCACGAGTGGATCACCCTTCACCAGGCGCTCGCGTCAAACCTCAACGATTGCAGCCTGACGAAATTTTATCATATCGCGCGCGCCGTACTGGTGAAAAACGAGCTTTATTTCGACAAATACGACATGGCCTTTCTCGACACTTTCAAGGACGTCGAGACGACCGACGAGATGCTGGAGAAAATCCTCGAGGGCCTCAAGAAGGTGAAGGAGCTGCACCTGACCGAAGAGGAGAAAAAGCAGATCCAGCAGCTCGACCTCGACGAGGTGCTGCGCAACTTCGAGGAGCAGCTCCGCCAGGGCCACTACAAGAACCATGTGGGGGGCAACAAGGCCATAGGGACGGGAGGCCGGTCGACGCAGGGCGCCTGGGGTTACAACCCTGCCGGCATACGCATCGGCCAGGGAGAGTCCCGGCACAGGAGCGCGGTCCAGATCGCCGAAAAGCGCTCCTTCAGGAACTATTCGAGCTCGATAACCCTGGACACCAGGCAGATGAAGGTCGCGCTTTCCCATCTGCGCTCGCTTCTTCCCATCGGCCAGGGAGAGAGGCTCGATGTCGAGCAGACAATCGACGCGACGTGCAAGAACGCCGGCGAGATCGAGTTCGTGTGGGAGAACAAGGAGAAGAAATCCTCGAAGGTGCTGCTGCTCATGGACGTGGGCGGCTCGATGACTCCCTATTCCGCCCTTGTCGAGCGGTTGTTTTCGGCGGCGTCGTCGCAGATAAGCAAGTTCAGGCATTTTTATTTTCACAACTGCCTGTACCAGGACCTCTGGACCGATATGGAAAGAAACGAGTCGGCCTCGACGCTCGACCTTCTCAAGAGCGAGGACCCCGACTATAAAGTGCTCATCGTGGGCGACGCCGAAATGGCTCCTTCCGAGCTGACCTGGAAGAACGGTTCGGTGGATTACTGGTATTACAACGATACGCCCGGTATTGTGTGGCTGCAGAGGCTGCGCGACAAGTTCAAGGACATCATATGGATGAACCCGCTTCCCAGAAGGTCATGGAACTACGTGCAGTCGATCATGATGATTCACCAGCTTTTTCCCATGTTCGAACTGACCCTTGACGGACTCGACGAGGGCGTCCGCTATCTGATGAAGGGCAGGAAGGACCATCTGAACAGTTGAGGCCGGCCGTGCGTAATCATTGCGCCAGCGATTTCTGCATGTCAAGCTTTGCCGCGGCCCGTTCCCTGTAGTAGCGCGCCTTTTCGTGGTTCGGGTCGATGGTAAGGACCTTGTTCCATTCGCCGATTGCCGCCTGGAAATTGTTCTGCTCGTAATGCTTCAGCCCGCTTGAATAATACGTGTTGATGTTTCTGCCGAGCAGGTTTTTCAACGCTTCGATATGCGCCTCGCAGTTCCGGTAACCGGGCTCCTGCCTGTTCACGGACTGCATTTTCAGGTAGGCGGTGTAATAGTCTTTTTTCCGGTAGTAGTTCATGGCGTCGTTGAACTGGTCGTTTATCCCGATCATCCTGTCGCATCGGGCGATCATTGCGGGGATTTCGTCGTCCCAGGGCTTGACCGCGAGCGCTTTTTTCAATACACTCTTGGCTGCTTCGAAGTTTTTCCGGGCATAGAGCTTCTCCGCGTTTGATTTCATCGGTTTGATCTTTTTATCGAGCTCCCTCTCGATCTCGTTCATCAAGGATTCGGCCTCCCTTCCCTCGGGATTGTACTTCCTGGCGTTTTGCGCCGTGCTGTATGCGGCGAGGTGCTCCTTTTTGCGGGCCAGGTCTTCGGCCTTTTTCATCATCTTCTCGTATTTCCAGGCGAGCTTTTCCCTGCATATGTCCATCAAGTCCTGTATGTCTTCGTAATACGGCTCCTCTTTGTATATTTCGAGAAAGATCGCCAGCGCCTCCTCGTATTTGCTGCGCTTTGTCATGACGACGGCGGCGTCGTACCGGCGTTTTATTTCCCTTAACTTTTTCTGCTCTTCGAGCTTCTGCCGTTTTTCAAGCCGGTTCAGGTATGCGGTCGTCCTGTTCAGATAGGTCCTGGCTTTTTTGTATTCCGGGTCGATCGAAACGACTGTCTCGAATTTTTTCTTTGCCTTCCCGTACTCCTTGTTTTCATAGAGGGATATCCCTTCCTGATAATTTCTGTCCCTCTTTTCCTTCAGATATGAAAAAAGCGACGAACAGCCGCAAGCCGATGCCAGGAACGCCGCAAGGAGAATGATAATGATCGTGTGATTTTTTTTCTCTTGGTGCATGGATTTGTTCTATTCTTCTTTTTTTGTTAAAATCAGCGTGTTTTCGCCGTGATCGTGGGAGTATTCCACCGAGTCCATGAGAGTCCTGATGAAGTATATCCCGAGGCCCCTCGTTTTTCCTTTTTTAAAGTGCTCCACTATGTCCGGAAGCTTCGTGCTCGTCATGTCGAAGTAGTCGCCCTCGTATCGAATCGTGACCGTGACCAGCCCGCCCGAGAGCGAGCATTCGACCCGTATCGGGCTGTCGCGGAAGTTCTCCGGTTCGTGGTCGTATATATTGACCAGCGCCTCGTAAACCGAAAGCTCCATGGACGAGACAAGGTCAGTATGTATACCCTGTTTAGTCAAGTATGAAGCAATTTTTTTTGTGGACGACTCGATGTCCCCGTGGTTGCGGCCGGCGGAGACGGTGAATGTCTGATCAGAGCGGGGATCCATTAAAAGGAGTCCAGGGCCTCATCGTCAGTTTTGTATATTTTAAAGAGGTTTATAAAACCCAGTAATTTGAAGATTTTCGTGATTTTCTCGTTCATTTCGGAAATTTTTATTTCTCCGCCCTTTTTCCTGAGGGTGTCGTTCACCCCTATCAGAACCCCGAGCCCCGCGCTGGCGATATAATCGAGTTTTGACATGTTGCATACCAGCCGCGACGCGCCTTTGCCGATTTCGCCTCTGAGCTTCTCGTCGAAGCGCGGGGCGGTTTCAGAATCGAGGCTGCCGCCGACATTTATCAGAGTCACTTTGCCGTGTTTGGATGATGAATACTGAAATACTCCCATTGATTGTCCTCTTTGCGCAGCCTCTGTACTGAGAACGCGACGGCAGGTTCGGAACTCGCCGGGATGATCAATCCCGGATTATAGAGACGCTGCGGCTTCCTGATTTGTTTTGTGTACCTGGACGAAATCGGAAATTCCGACAATGTCCATTACCTTGTGAAGATGCTCCGACATGCCAACAAAGTGTATTTTACCCTTGCGCTCATTGGAGTCCTGGATGATATTTATGAGCGTCGCTATGCCAGACGAATTGATATACTTTGTCTTTTCAAAATTGATGATAAGCCTGTCCATTTTGAAGGATTCTTTAAGGCGGGAATAAACGTTCTTTACCTCACTGTCAGCGTCCGATGTGAGGTCCCCTTCGATAATGATTACCGGAATGCTTTCGATTGCTCCAGAGGAGATTTTAAATTGGTATTTCATCGATAAAATTACATGCCATATTATAATTAGAATTATCGTAGACACTGTTAATGTGTCAAGATATTAATTCAGGGACGGTTTTGAAAATATTAGCACTGGCACAGAAACCAAAAGCTGACCATACGGTTTCTTTTTTTAATCCCCACATTATACATTCATTTTTTTGAACTGTCAATGATGCCTGTAAACCTTTTTTTAAGATATGACATATCGGTGCATTCAAGCGTCATGGGAGTGATCGATATATAGCCCTGGTGAAGCGCCTTGGCGTCAGATCCGTCGATGTCGACGGAGTTGATCACCCCGCTCACTTCGAGCTTCATGGCTCCGCTCTCGACTTTCGTTTTCATGAACGAATCGTTGTATATTCTTTTTCCGCTGAACGTGTACCGCACGCCCTTGATCCTGTCGCGCGGCAGGTCCGGATAATTGATGTTGAAGAACAGCGGCTTGTGGGCCATTTCGCCGGATATTTCGTCGATGAAATCCATGACAAAACGGGACGCGTCGTCGAAATGGACCGAGGGCCGGTGATAGCTGTCCACCGAAACGGCGATTCCGGTTTTGCCGAAAATGTACGCGGTTCGCGCCCCGGCGACCGTACCCGAAAAGAAAATGTCGTCGCCCACGTTGGGTCCGTGATTGATCCCGGAGATGACCAGGTCTATTTCCGGTATGATGGTGCCGTTCAGGCCGATATTTACGCAGTCGGCCGGGTAGGCGTTCACCGAATACCTGAATTCGTCGAGGTTCTCGAGGTGGATTTCGGTGCGCACGGTTATGGCGTTCGAGCAGGCGCTCTTTTCGCTGTCCGGGGCGATCGCATATACCCTGTGCCTTTCGGAGAGGACCCTGTAGAGCGAGTCGAGCCCCTCGGCCCTGATGCCGTCATCGTTGGTCAGAAGAATGTTCATTGCATGGTACCTTGCAGTTGAAGAGTCATATAGTTCCGGGGATTTTAGTCAAGAATAATAATCAGGTCACCCTCCCCCTGCCCCTCCCATCAAGGGAGGGGTTTTAAGGCTCAGAAAAACTTATTGACTATTCCCGCATACGGGAATCCAATCTGGAGGCAGATCAATCCTCGGGGAGGTGCCCATGAAGTTAAGTATAAAATGGTTTTCGGTCACCGCGCTGATTATCGGGACCGTCCCGGCCGCGGTCCTTTTTACCTGGTGCGCGATGAACGGTTTCGGCGCCGAAATCGTGCGTCTTTTCGAATCAGTATATCCCAGCGGAGGCTTTTCTATCCTGGAAAACATGGACAAGCCCGTATTGAATAGGGTGCCCGGGATCATAATCAACACCTGTTATATGGCCGTGGACACTTTCATCGCCGGTTTCTCTTTTTCTTCGCTGTATAACCTGTTCGTCTCAAAACTGACGAAATAACGGGAGGCCGAATGGCCAGAAAAGTTGCAATAAGGAAAGTCCGCTTCGGAATCCGCCTGAAAATATCGATCATCATGATCCTCGGTATCGCTTTCGCCTCGGCGCTGATCGGGCTTGCGGTGTACAACCAGCATGAGAGCAAGATCAAGGACACGATTCTGAGGCTGAGCGGCACCATACTCAAGGGGGCGGCCGAGGACGCCGAGCAGTATCTCAGGCTCACGCAGTACCTGGACAAGGCGAAAGACCTCAAGCCGAGGCAGCGGGCCGCGGTGGTCAAGGCCATCGGCGAATCCCAGAAGAGCATGGCCGGTTATTTTTCATCCATCATAAAAAAAGAGGAAATCCTCGACATCGCCTTTCTCGTGGATGTCGACTGGAGGGACGTGAATGTCAACTGGAACCGCAGGGATCGTGCGCGATACCGGTATTTCAGCAGGCAGAACGGTTCATTCTTCGAGCTCGACCTTTACACCTCGGACGGGCGTCCCATCAGGGGAAGCAGGGGCCGGGACGACGCCCAGCTCAAGCCCACGGTCTTTTCGTATTACATGCAGAACATGGACACTTCGTCATACCTCGCTTTCTCGGAAAGCAGAAAGAACGACGGCAAGAAGTTCGTGATAGTCGGCATCCCTCTTTTCTCGGACAGGAAAGACGCGGCGATTTACGACGGCTACCGGGATTTCAGGCGGACAAGAGTGATGTCGGGCGAGGATCTGAAAAAGTTCAAGGCCAGGAGGCAGGAGTACCGGGACCTTTTCCTCGGGAGGATCGTCGAGAGGGGTTCGGGCGTCGAGTATGATCTTGTCGTGGACACCGACAGGAAAAAAAGGCTCGTCCTCGACAATCTGATCGGCGCGGTAGATATGAAGCCGCTGTCTTACGAAAAGCTCGCCGATTTCAGAAAGGGCTTCAGCGACATGTTCAACGAAAGCGTCGAGGGCGGAAGGGTGCCGCTTTTCAGGCTCAAGATTCTGCTCGCTTCAATGATGAAGGATTACGGGCTGGCGCTGAAAGAACCGCTCGCCGGTGAGGACCTCTGGAAGAACGTGTACAGACACGCGCGGCGCAATTCCGTTTCGGTCGAGACCCTTTACGGCGTCGACGATCTGGCCCTGATGTCGTTCAGGATGGACCTTTCGGGCGTCCTCGGGATTTTCCTTCTCAGGGACTCATTCTACGCCGAGATGGAAAAGAACAGGAAGGACATCCTCAATCTCATTCTGAGCATATTCCTCAGGGCGACCATAATCGCGCTTTTCTTCCCGACTTTCATAATCAGGAACGTCGCTTCGCTCGAGGAGGCGGCGCTTGACATAGGCAAGGGCAACCTGTCACGCCGGATCGAGATGAAGGGGTCGGACGAACTGGGAAGGCTCGCTGACATCATAAACCTCATGAGCGCCAACCTGGAGAAGGCCCAGAAAGAGATGCTCGAAAAGCAGCGCATGAAGGCCGAGCTCAATACGGCGCAGCAGATACAGTCGGCGCTGCTGCCGGACGGGTTCCCCGACATAAGGGGGCTTTCCTTCGGGGCGTATTACATGGCGCAGACCGAGTCGGGCGGCGATTACTACGATTTCATTCCCATGGGAGAGGGGAGGCTGGGGCTCGCCATGGCGGACGTTTCGGGACACGGCGTGGCCTCGGGGCTCGTCATGGCCATGACCAGGACCCTGCTCCATATTCACTGCGAAAAGAACGGCGACACGAAAAAAATCCTCGAGATGATCAACGACTATCTCTACGCGAACACGGCGAGCAACTATTTCGTGACCATGTTCTTCGGCGTGCTTGACGTGAAATCCCTGCAGCTCAGGTTTTCGAGCGCAGGCCACTGCCACGCGCTGGTGATGAGGAACGGCAGGATACAGGAGGTCCCGGCCGGGGGCATCGCGCTTGGGGCCGTAGCGACCGATTCCATTTCCCGCCTCATCGAGTCAAAGACGCTGCAGCTGCAGAAGGGCGACTACTTCATCCAGTACACCGACGGTGTGTACGAATCCTTCAACGCCGCGAACGAGGAATACGGCCTGGAGCGGTTCCACCGCGCTCTCCTCGACGGCTTCGGCAAAGACCCGCAGGAGATAGTGAACCATGTCGTCAGGTCGGTCGACGCGTTCACGGGCAGGGTGCCGCAGCACGACGATATCACTTTTTTTATTATCAGGGCGGGTTGAGTGCTGAAGATGCCGCGATGCAGCCGGTCGGGCCGCATCGCGGCGTTAAAAATAATTACTTGGCCAGCATTCCGCCGTCGACCGGTATTATCGCTCCGGTAATGTAATCAGAAGCCCTTGACGCGAGGAACACCGCGAGGCCCTTGATGTCGTCCTCTTCGCCCATCTTGGGCAGGGGTATTGACATGACGAAAGCGTCGCGGAAAGGCTTCGCCTCGGGCTTTTCGAGATAGCCCATCATGTCGGTCTTGAAGAAACCGGGGGCGATGGCGTTTACGTTTATTTTGTACCGCGCGAGCTTGATCGCGAGGTTCATGGTGAGCAGGTTGATGGCGGCCTTCGACGAGTTGTAGGGAACCGCAGGGTGCATCTCCTCAATGGAGCCCCTGAAACCCATGACCGAGGAGAGGTTGATGACCTTGCCGCCGCCTTTTTCCTTCATTATCTTCGCCACCTGCTGGGTGAGGATCCAGACCCCGCGCACGTTCACCGCGAAGATCTTGTCCCACTGTTCAAGAGGGAAATCGAGCGTGGGCGCTCCCCAGGTGACCCCGGCGTTGTTGACGAGAATGTCTATAGTGCCGAACTCATTCATGGTTGTCTGGACGAGGTTCGTAATATCGTCCTTGTTCCCCATGTCGCATTTGACCGGAATGCACTTGACTCCGAGCTTGCTTATTTCGGCCGCGGTAGTGTCGAGTTTCTCCATCTTGCGCGACGCTATGACGAGGTTCGCGCCGGCTTCGGCGAGTCCCGTGGCAATGAATTTGCCTATGCCCCTTCCGCCGCCGGTAACGATCGCCACTTTGCCTTTCAGGTTGAACATTTCTTGGATTTTCATCATTTTCCCCCATAATTTCGAGTAATAGAATCAGGACGTTAGAAATTTGAAAGAGCCGCCATGGATCAGTCAAGATAAAAAACAAAATAATGTTATGGAAATAAAAGCGGTTTGTTAATAGATTGTAACAGGGGTATCCAATGCGAAAACGCCGGTTTTACACGCCGCGATCAGGCCAGGGAGGATGAGCGCAATGCAGTATGACGTGATAATAGTCGGCGCCGGGCCGGCGGGCATATTCGCGGCCCTGGAGCTCGTGAAAAAACGTCCGGAAAAGAAAATCCTGATGCTCGAAAAGGGGAGGCCGATCGAGGACCGGCACTGCCTGAAGCGCGAGACCGGAGCGTGCAAGAAGTGCCGTCCCTGCAACATCACCACGGGCTTTTCTGGCGCAGGCGCCTACAGCGACGGCAAGCTGATACTGTCGTCCGAGATAGGCGGGTTTCTCAATGAATACGTCGACGACGACGAGCTCAGGGCGCTCGTGGACCACGTGGATTCGGTCTACCTGTCATACGGGGCCGACGAGAAGGTCTACGGCCTCGGCGAGAACGATACCGTCCGGTCCCTCCGCCAGCGGGTCATACAGAACAACCTGCGGCTGGTCGAATCCCCCATCAGGCACATCGGCACCGAGAAATGCCGCGACCTGTACATGATCATCCAGAAAGAGCTTGTAAGCAGCGGCGTCGAGATTCTTTTCAGGAACCCGGTGAAGGACATCATCGTGGAAAACGGGCGCGTCGCCGGGGTCGTGGCCGACAGGGAGTACCGGGCCGGTAGCGTGGTGCTCGCCGCGGGAAGGGACGGCGCAGGATGGATGAACGAGATGAGCAGGAAGCACGACCTGAAGACCCGCGTCGGCGGCGTCGACATCGGCGTGAGGATCGAGGTGCGCAACGAGATCATGGAGGAGGTCAACAGGACCATATACGAGAGCAAGCTGATCTACTACACGCCGACGTTCGACGACAGGGTGAGGACCTTCTGCCACAATCCCTCGGGATACGTCGCGGCAGAGTTCTACGACCGTGACCTCGCTGTCGTGAACGGCCACAGCTACAAGTCGCCGGAGTACTGGAGCGGCAACACCAACTTCGCGGTGCTGGTGTCGAACTACTTCACCGACCCGTTCAGGGAGCCCATCGAGTACGGCAGGTACATCGCGAGGCTGGCGAACATGCTTTCTGGCAACAGGATCATCATCCAGAGGCTCGGGGATTTCAGGCGCGGCAGGCGCACCACGCAGGCCCGACTCAAGAGGAACAACGTGGTGCCGACCCTGGACGACGCGGTGCCCGGAGACCTCTCGCTCGTGCTTCCCTACAGGATCATGCTCGACATCAAGGAGATGATCGGGGCCCTCGACGCGGTGTTTCCCGGCATCGGCAGCGAGGAGACGCTTCTGTACGGCGTGGAGGTGAAGTTCTATTCGAACATAATCAGCGTGGGCCCGGATTTCGAGACCGGAATAAAGGGACTCTATGTCGCCGGCGACGGGGCCGGCATCACCAGGGGGCTCGTTCAGGCGAGCATCAACGGTCTTCTGATCGGCCGGGCGCTGTCAAAATAAATTATACAGGAGTATCACATGAAGAAAAGGCAGGTCATAATCCGCAGATGCGACGAATACGATCCGGCAAGGATCGCTAAAATAATCGGTGAGGGGATCAGGGAGCTCGGCCTCGAGCCGAAGGGAAGGGTCCTCATCAAGCCGAACGTGGTCACCGCGAACACGGAGTACATCCATCATTCCTACACCGAGCCGCGCATGGTTGAGAGCATGGTTTCGGTGCTCAGAAGCTCGTACGGCTGCGATACGGTCACCGTCGGCGAATCCGGGGGCATCGGCATGCCGACACGGCTCTTCTTCTCTGATTCGGGATTCAGGAAGATGGCGGACCGGATCAACGTGCCCCTGGTCGATTTCAACGAGGAGCAGACCGTGAAGATGGCTTTGAAGAAAGCGAAGTGGCACAAGACGATGCTCGTGGCCAAATCGCTCCATGAGGCCGAGTTCAAGATCTGGATGCCCAAGCTCAAGTACCACATCGTGACCGACATCACCAACGCACTCAAGCTCAACATAGGCATCCTCACGCACAAGGAGCGCTTCCTGTATCATGACGACCGCCTTCTCGAGAAGATAGTCGATATGCTCGAGATCGGATATCCCGACCTCATCGTGACCGACGCGATCACCTGCGGCATGGGTTTCGAATCCAGCCCCACGCCGTTCCACCTGGGGGCGATCATCATGTCGAACGACCCGGTGGCGATCGACGTGGTAGCGGCGAAGATCCTGGGCTACGAGCCGAAAAAAGTGGGACACCTGGTCGAGGCGCATGACAGGGGCTACGGCTCGATCGACCTCAAGGACATAAAGGTGACCGGTGACGTTTCGATCGCGGAGCTGGCGGCGAAGACGAAAGACATCGTCTCGCCGTTCCAGGATCTGCAGAAGCTCGACACCCGCGTAAAGTTCTACGAGGGCATCAACAAGGAGAGCGGCAACGTCTGCTTCGGCGGATGCATATGCTCGATCAAGGGAGTGCTTGGGACCGCGGACAAGAGGCGGCCGGGCACGCTGAAGAACGCGAAGCCGGGCGCGATCGTGATGGGATACTACAAGGGCGACGTCATCCATCCGGGAGAGACCGTGGCCCTGATCGGGACCTGCGCCGGGGTCTCGGGCAGGCTCGAGGCCGGCAGGGTCATCCATATCAAGGGCTGCCCGGTCAAGGTGAAGGACCTGATGCTGTTCCTTCTGTGGCGGTTCAGGATCAGCAGCCCCGCGTTCGACGCGAAGAACATGGTCAAGCTCATCTACCATTCCATCATCAAGGCGTTCATGCAGCTGACCGTTCCGCTGCGAAAAAGCGCGAGGCTCAGGCATTAGGCCGGGTTACGACCCGCGCCCGCGGTTGAATACCGGTTTTCCGCCGGCGCAGACGGAGCGGTGACGGAGCGGTACAGGCCGGGTGAAGCGGAAATGCCCTCATCCTCCCGGCCTCCTTCTCCCCGGGGGAGAAGGAGGGGCAAGAGTGCACCGGTCTGCATGTCTGTATGTCTCCATCCTCATGAATGCGTTTGGCGTCGCTGCGGCATGAATCTGCATCATTATCCCGGTTTCTTTTCATGTACCGCGAGATATATAAATTGTGGCCCGTCATCCCCAGCCTGCGCGCCGTGCGATTGAATGAATCCTTCTCCTCATCCGGCAATTGCCGCCACGAGCCCATGGCGTCCCTGAACCGTGAACGGTTTGCCTGCTGCGCCGGCGTGCGCGGATTGGGCGGGATGATGAAGGCGCGCATGATCGTTTTACCGTACCGCTCGTAGAACACGAGATGTCCCACGCCGCCGCTGATCGAGTTGATTACCGGGTTCAAGGTCGCTGTAGCCATAAGGGTCCTCCTGTGCGTGTGATTGAGGGATCATAAGGTAGTCCGAAAAAAGGGGATTTTGGTACAGGGATTTCGGGAAAAAAAGATGAAAATTGAAAGCTATGCGTGATTTTATTATTGAGTTAGCTGTTGTATAATGTATAAAAGTCTTCGTCGTGGGAATTCCTGAGTTTCTAAATATTATTTATGGAGAGATTATGAAAAGTAAAAAGATCAGGTTGACGGTTGTTTTACAGGCTCTGTGCATGTTCTGTCTGATGGCTGTTTTTCCCGGCTGCGACGAAGGCGGAAGCGGCAAAAAATCGGTGCCGCAAACCTCCTGGTACTCGTTTCTTGGCGCAAACGGGAACGGAATGGATGCCAGGCAGACACGCGACGGCGGATATATAATAACAGGATATGCCGGATACGATATTTCTGCTCTTCTTGGCCAGACCCCAGTTAATCCCTATGTGGGCAGCAGCGACATATTTGTCGCAAAACTTGACTCGGCAGGATCGGTATCGTGGCATACCTATCTTGGCAGTTCAGCGGGAAGCGATGTAGCCGAGTCGGTGCAGCAGACAGGCGACGGGGGCTTTATAATCGCGGGAACAGCCTCTGAAGATATCGCGAGTTTACAGGGTATATCTCCCGTAAATCCTTTTTCATCCGGCGGTGATATGCTCATCGTAAAGCTCGACACGGCAGGATCCGTTTCGTGGTATACATTCCTTGGCGGTACATCAAGCGATGAGGCAAATTCAATACAGCAGACAAGCGACAGCGGATATATAATTACAGGCATCGGCAATGGCGGTATAACAACCTTGCAGGGTAAAACCCCGATTAATGCATATGTCAGCGCACGGGACATGCTGGTTGTAAAGCTCACCTCCGCCGGGAGCGTAGACTGGTGCACCTTTCTCGGCACAGATGGAGACGATTACGCATATTCAGTCAAACAGGCAGGCGACGGCGGTTATGTAATTGCAGGAACCGCCAGTGAAGGCATAGCTGCACTGCAGACAATAACGCCTGTGACTCCTTATACCACAGGCAACACCGAGACGGACATGTTTATCGTAAAACTCACGTCTGCGGGAAACGTGTCATGGTTTACGTTCCTTGGAACAACATCAGATATGGCAGTAGAGATGTATTCAATTGACCAGGCCGCCGATGGAGGATATATACTTGCCGGAACTGCAACTGTTTTTTCTGATGTTAGTGACATACATGGTGTAACCCCGATCAATTCATATTCCGCTGCCGGTTTCACTGGAGACATGCTTATCGTAAAGCTTGATTCTGCAGGATCTTTATCTTGGTTCACATTTCTTGGCAGTACTGGACATGAATCTGCAAATTCGATTAAAAAGACAGGCGACGGCGGATGCATAGTCGCCGGGATAGCCCAGGCCGATATCGCTACACTGCAGGGTCAAAGCCCGCTCAATGCATATTCAGGCGGCAATGACATGCTTGTGACAAAACTCGATTCTGCCGGTTCGGTATCATGGTACACGTTCCTTGGCGGCAGTGGAAATGAAACAGCATACTCTATACAGCAGACAGGCGATAAAGGATATGTAATCGGAGGAAGCGCCACGGAGGATATTGATCCGCTGCTCGGCAAAAGCCCGGTTAATGCATTCAACGCGTCCGGTGACATGCTCATAATAAAACTGAAAAAAACCGGATCATTTTAGTCGCAGGTACTGCTTCATGAAATTTTAAAAGGCCCCGCATGCGGGGCCTTTTTTGTCAACACTCATATATTCGGGTTGGATACACTTGTTCTGATAAGATTCACTCAGTCACTTGAAGCGGATTTTTGACGGAATTTCCTTGATTCCTGATTTTTACCAGATGGCTTTTTTATATCTTTTTTTAATTTCTCTATCGGCAGAAACTAAAGAGGCATTTCTCATTTTTGCATGAGCCACGATGATTCTATCGAAAGGGTCTCTCGTCCAGGTTTCGTGCAAGGCATATTCTATGAGCTCAGTAAAGCCGCATTCATCAAGCTGTAAATTGATTTTTTCAGTTAGATAATCGATCACGTTTTTGGCATTATCCTTTACTTTTTGAATTTCAAATAAATACTCAAGCTCCATAATGACCATCGGGGAAATGAAAACATCGTTATTATTTATAATTTTTTTCGCACTAGCTGACAATAGATCGAGATCGCCATTATAAAGTCTAACGATTACGTTTGTATCAATAAAAATTTTCACAATTTTTTATATCCTTTCCATTCATTATCCCAATCAATTCTATCAATATCTTTATAATCTCCTTCATAATAATTATGAGATTCCAGATTGTTTAATTTTTCTTTTGGTTTCTCTATTACAACTTTTATAATTTGACCCCCTCTCTCCAATTCAATCGGGATACCGGTACTTATAACCTTATCAAGATATCTATAGATATCTTGCCTGAATTTTGTAACAGTCAGTTTCATAAAATAATTCCTCTACATATATAGAACATAACATGCGTACGTTTGTCAATTTAAAAAAACGTACATCATAAACAATTCTTGAATCAATGTATGTTCCTGTAATAAATTTTAAAAAAGCCTTGCATCCGGGGCTTTTTTGTCAATAATTACACATAAAAAGGACAACTCGTTTACAACATGAAAGTCAACCTTCCCTATGGTGAAGCATCCATCGATATAGATGTGCCGGACGGTTCCGTCGTCATCGAACCGGTATTTGCGCCGGGCCTTGCTGACGAAAAGGCTTCGGCCCTGCATGCTTTCAGGCGCCCGGCAGGAACGCTTCCTCTGCGGGATATCGTGTCGCGAAACGACCGGGTCGTCATCGTGGTCAGCGACATTACCAGGCCCTTCCCGGGTAAAAGGGTCCTGCCGTGGATTTTCGAAGAGCTGGCCCATGTTCCGCGTGGGAACTTTACCGTCCTGGTCGGATGCGGCACCCACCGGGCCTGCACTGAGTCGGAAATGTCTTCGATGCTGGGAGACGGGATATATGAATCCGTCCGCTGCGTCAACCATGACGCGTTCGATACCGCGGGGCTGGTCTCCGTCGGAACGCTCGGCGACGGCACCGGGGTGCTGCTCAACAGGATTTACGCCGAAGCCGATATCCGCATAACGACAGGCTTTATCGAACCGCATTTTTTCGCGGGGTTCAGCGGGGGGCCCAAGGCGGTGATGCCCGGAATCGCCGGGATACAAACCATCATGCGCTTTCATGACGCCTCCATGATCGGGAACGCGGCCGCCTCCTGGGGCAGGCTGGAGGGCAATCCGGTATACGAGATGGCGAGGGATGCCGCGCTCATGAAGAAGCCGGATTTTTCAGTCAACGTCACGCTCAACAGGAACCGTGAAATAACGGGGTTCTATTGCGGGGACATCATCGCGTCCCACCGGGAGGGGGCCGCTGCGGTAAAATCGCTGTCGATGCGCCGGTGCGACGGGCCCTTCGATATCGTCATAACATCAAACGGCGGTTATCCGCTTGACCAGAACCTGTACCAGACGGTCAAGGGCATAGCGGCCGCAGCTTCAATCGTTGCGGAAAACGGGGCCGTTATCTGCGCGTCACGGTGCTCGGACGGCATCCCCGATCACGGCGGATTCTATGACATCCTGGGCATGAAGCCGTCGCCGCGCGACCTCCTCGAACTCATCCACGAGCCCGGGTTTTCCCGGATGGACCAGTGGCAGGTCCAGAAACTGGCGGCCTCGCTGGTTCGGGCCGACGTGTACCTGTACAGCGGCTTGCCCGTGGAAACCGTGCGGCGGGCCCATTGCATTCCCTGCCATGATATGGAAGGGACCCTTTCATTTCTTATGAAAAATAAACCAGGCGCCCGGATCGCGGTGCTCCGGGAAGGGCCGATGGTCATTCCGCATTGCAATAAAATCAATGGAGGCGGCTTATGATTATGTTCATCCCGGTGCTGGCCGTAATGGCCGTGGTTTTGATAATGCTGCATCGAGCCGAGTTTTCAGGCGATCAGAAAGGAATCTATATGTTCAAGCCAGTCTCGTCCGTATTGATGACTGCGGTCCTGATGATGTCGTTTCTCAGGGAAGGCTGTTTCAGGACCGAATATACCCTGGCCCTTCTGGCCGGAATGGTTCTTTCCTTCGGCGGCGACATGGCGCTTATGTTCATGAATGCCTCGAAAAAGGCCTTCAGGATCGGATTGGTCCTCTTCCTGCTGGGTCATATCGCCTATATCGTCGTTTTCACCCTGTTCAGCGGGTTCCAGGAATCGGACTGGATCAGCGGGCTTGTCCTGGCTGCCGCTGCGGTCTGCATATACCGTTATCTGCTGCCGAACCTCGGCGACATGAAGATACCGGTGTTGCTGTATGTCGTCATCATCAGCGTTATGGTGAACAGGGCCGTGTCAGTATTTTCAGGAACATACTTCAATCAGTCCCAGGCAATACTCATTACCGCCGGGGCGCTGCTTTTTTATGTTTCAGACGTCATCCTGGCGCTGCACCGGTTCAGGCACCAGTGGCGGTACGGCAGGATCAACCTGGCCTTTTATTATACCGGGCAGGTGCTCACTGCATTGAGCGCGTCGTTTTTCTGCTGAGGCCAGGTCGGGCGTCGGCTGTCTGGCCGGATAATTGAACGCCGTCATGTGATGGAAATGATGCCTTCGAGACCGATACGCTTCCCTGTCGGGTCAAGTATGTAGTGGCTTGATGTCAGCATTGTTATAGGCGTCCCGTCTTTGCGTTTAAGAACGACTTGATAATTGTTCACTCGTCCGCCGCCGGTCTCCATGGCATTAAGAAAGACCCGCCGGTCTTGGGGGTTGTAATATATTTCCTCGGAAATGTCTTTACCGATTATTTCATCGGGTTCATAACCCATAATATCCTTGATTGACGAACTGACCGTCACAACTTTGCCGACGAGATCGGCGCGGTAGTAAACAGCCTGCATGGTGTCGAGTATCCGTCGATATTCTTCCTCCGTTTTGCGAAGGCTTTTTTCGGTAAGCACGAGTTCCGTTATATCACGTCCTTCGGCAATGAGGCAGAATGGTTTTCCCTTTTCGTCATTCACGGGTTTCAGGATGAAATCGATGTAATGAATCTGTCCTCTGTAATCTATGTGATCGGCATTAAAACGTGAAGATTCGCCCATTTTTGCCCGGGAGATAGCGTCTTTCAATTTTTCGATAAGTGCTGATGAGTGAGTCCACCAGGCTCCTTCCCAGAACGGCTTTCCGATTGCATTCTCCTCTCCCTTGATGAAATCTTTTGCCATGCTGTTCATGTCGATGAGGGTTCCATGCATGTCCAGAACACCGACAAGATGTTGCGCCTGTTCATAGATAGATCGGAATCTGGCCTCGCTTTCTGCAAGACGCTTTTCCCTTTCTAGAAGCTCAAGTCTGGTTGCATGGAGGCGGAATGCCATCTTAATCGAGGCAAACAGAACGGTCGGACCGCTGTTCTTGACGACATATCCATATGAAGTTATCCGGTCAGTTTTTTCAACAATCTCAGGTTCCATATGGCTGGACAGGAAGATGATCGGAATGTCGCGATGTTCCAGGATCGCCTTGGCTGTTTCGGTCCCATCCATGCCTTCTCTCAGGTCGATGTCCATGAGAATAAGATCAATCTTATGACCGTTTAATGCGACGGTCACCGCATCATCTCCGCTGAAAGCCTGGATGACATTATACCCTTCGCGCTTCAGTATTGACGCTTCAGCCATCGCAATTATCGCTTCATCTTCTACAAGGAGTATGGTTTGCGTCTGTTCATTCATGGAATGATTCCTTTTCTCTTTACCAATGGCGAAGATTCATACTATTTCTACTGTTATTGTACGACTTTATATGCTTTTGAACAAGATAATCTTTTCCTCAGGGTATGGATTTATAGATGTTTAGCGTGAATTGATAAGGCATTGTCTATTGCTTTAACGGGTGTTATCGGTTGCACTTCCGGGTCAGGTTGAATTCAATGACGGATGGTGCGCTTCGACAAGGTTTCCCCTCATGAAGCATGCGAAAAAACTCTTGGACATGGCCGGATCGATCTGGAAGAGGACGGCGCCCCGGTAATGGCGTGATCCCGGCATTCAGCCGATGATTTTTTTAATCTTCCTGGAGAGATCGACCATCGTATAGGGCTTCTGGATGAATTCGTCGACGCCGTGGGCCATAATTTTCTGGACTCGTTCATCCTGCCTGAAGCCCGAGGTAAGCAGAACTTTTACCGAGGGGTCGATCGTTTTCATCTCCATGAATGTCTCCATGCCCGACTTGCGCGGCATTGCCATGTCCAGGACGACCGCCCGTATATCTTTGTGACGATTCCTGAAAATCCCGATCGCTTCTTCGCCGTTTACCGCAGTAAGGACCCGGTATCCGAATTCCTCCAGCATGTGCGCGGCCGTTCTGCGGATCGCCTCCTCGTCATCGACAAGCAGGATAAGCCCGGCGCCTTTCTCGATGGGTTGTTCCGGCGCTGTTTCATTCGCCGTGATTTCACCGTCTTCCAGCTCGGGCAGGAACACGTTGAAGGTCGATCCGTAGCCAGGCTCCGAATAGACATCGATAAAGCCGCCGTGCTGCTGCACGGTGTTGTAAACCATGGCGAGGCCAAGGCCGGTCCCTTTCCCCGTTTTTTTGGTTGAGAAGAAGGGGTCGAATATCTTTGCAATGGTTTTGGAATCCATTCCCACTCCGGTGTCGCGGTGGCTGATCATCCAGTAACGGCCCGGATGCGCCTCCGGATGGGTTTCGCAGAAGAATTTGTCCGCGTATATCCGTTCGATTGATACGGTCAGGGCGCCCCCTTCCGGCTCGTCTTCTTTTCTCATTATGGTCATGGCATGGGAGGCGTTGATGCACAGGTTCAGGATGACCTGCTCGATCTGGGCCGGATCAGCCTTGACCATGGCCCGCTCCCCGAATCCGACCGACCTGATTTCAATTGACTTGTCGAAGGAGGTCGCACAGATATGCAGAACGCGCGCCAGCACCCGGTTGAGGTCCACGGGGACCGGGGACGGCTCATGCTTGCGCGATAGTGAAAGCAGCTGCTGCACCAGGCTTGCCGCCCTCACTGAAGACTCTTCGAGAAGCGTGGCCATTTCCATGATCCTGGGGATGTTGATGTCCGGTTTGCCGAGATCGTGCTTTATGAGACTGACCCCGCCGCTGATGCCGCCGAGGACATTGTTGAAATCATGGGCAAGGCCTCCGGCGAGCGTGCCGATAATTTCCATCTTCTGCGCCTGGCGGAGCTGCGAGTCTTTTTTTTCCAGTTCGGTCATATCGTCAACCCTGACGACGAGGCCTTCGATGTCGTCATAGTGAAGGGGATTTATCGAGATGTTGAAATATTTTTTTCCTTTATTGTCCTCGACGCTTTCCATGCGAAGCTCTTCCGGCATATTCGTTTCAAATACCCTGTTGAAAACCGCTCGGTAGTTCCCGAGGTGCGGGACGATGTCCCAGAGTTTCTTCGAGATCGCATTTGAGGCCGGTATGCCGCTGTACCGCTCTGCGGCGGTATTCCACTGCGTGACGGTCACCTCACGGTTCACCGATATGAGCATGGAAGGCAGGGAGTTGAAAACGTTTGTCAGGTAGTACCATGTTTTGGACAGCTCGATGTTTTTTTCCTGCAGCTCCCCGGAAAGGCGCTCAACGGCGGCGAAAGAGCGTGAAAAGCGGATCGAAAGAATCCATGTCTGAGAAAAGATGAAAATGAAAAGGCCCAGCGGGATGATGTTCCCGGTATGGATGATCTTGTTGTCCGACAATACGTCGTTCACGACGGTCATGAAGAGGATGAAAAAACCGCCCAGGAAGATGATCGAACCGTCCCTTCCATGCCTGGCAGCCGAGATGAGCGCGTAAATCGTGTACACGCAAGCGAGGATGATGATGACCTGGTACGGCGCCATGGTACGCGGGTATATATTGAGGGGCGCCGCGATCACGACCAGTGAAAACAGGGCTCCGGTAATCTGGAGGATGCGGACCACCGGTTGCGGGAATTCCTGCGGGAAAAGGGCGTGAAGAAACATGCCGAAGAATGCAACAGAGATAAAAACCGAGAGGTGCATGAGCCTGTACACGAAGTCCCAGTCCGCTCCGGGGAAAATGTTGAAGATGAATCTCTCGCCGTTATAGACCGTAAAATAGGCGATGAGCAGGCAATAGACGCCGAAATACAGGGTCGATTTGTCCTTTTTTCTGAAGAGAAACATGCTCAGGTGATAGAGCCCCATCAGCAGGATGGTGCTGAACAGGAAAATATCGGTGGCGACCATATCTTCCTTGTGACGTTGTATATCATCGTTTCTTCCGAGCAGGATCGTTGCGGCGCCCATCTTTTCAAAGTAATTGGAAGCGTTGATGATGAGCTCCAGCGTGTTCTTTCCCGAAGTTGAAAAGCTTATCATCCCCCTGCTGTATGCCGGAGTCGTCGTCCCGGTGCTTGTCCCTGTCACGCCCCTGGCTTCGACCATGCGGCCGTTTATATAGATCATGCAGGCTTCGCTCATCTGCAGGAACTTCATGCCGAGGATTTGTTCCGGGTTGTTCACAAGAATGGTAAGGCGGTACGTTGCGTATCCGGGACCGGGCAGCCTTTTCCCCCGGAGCGTCTGTCCCTTCCACGGGCCGGGTATTTGCAGAAAATCAGGTTGCCCCGCCTTTCCGGCTGTCATGAAATCGTCGGGTTCAAGCATTTTCATCCAGTAGAATTCGGCTTCGCCCTTCAGGAGGACATTGCCGTCCCTGGCGAAATCCCAGTCCCGCAGATCGAGAACGCCGGCGACCGCATTCGGCGGTTTTTTCCCTGACAAATCAATGGAGCAGCCGGGCAGGCCCATTAACGATAAAGTGATCAATAGGGCGATGATAAAATGCGGGATAATACTGCAATGAAGTTTGTCGTCACGTTTCATATCGGTATTAACGAATTGGGCGTATAGTTGTGGATATTGGTTTACCTGTCAAACATTATAATTGCCGTTGTTCGAAGCATTGCGGCGTGAGATCGATCGCGATGAATGCATGCGTCGATTAATTCGCGACGGACAGGGCCGGGAATGGCCGGTCAAATGTTCCTCTTGCAGGCATGAATGTTCCCGTGCCTGTTTTTCTGCCGGAATTAATTTATTGAACAATTTTTCAATCATGATACTATTCAATCATCATCCCTGCGCAAATAATTACACCATAAAAACAGGAGGACATCAATTCATGAAACGTAATATAGCGTGTTTTATGGTTCTTTTCTCGGTGATTTTCATGGGAACCGCCGTGTCCGCCGGGCCCTATGAAGATCTGGCCGATGCCGTCAAGAAAGGCGACATCGTAAAAATGAAAACCGCAATAGCAAAGGGAGCGGACGTAAATCAGCTTGATGCGCAAGGCAAGACGTCCGTCCTGACAAGTGCGATGTTCTATCCCGAAGCCGTCAA
>Ga0116155_10000682_pt1 | contig 26348 bp, 27 predicted proteins | sample AD_UKC032_MetaG_FD_89890 | JGI IMG/M metagenome (GOLD analysis project Ga0116155, IMG submission 89890) | Active sludge microbial communities of municipal wastewater-treating anaerobic digesters from USA - AD_UKC032_MetaG | ecosystem: Engineered > Bioreactor > Anaerobic > Digestate | place: USA...
GGAAGTTGTGGGCATATAATCCACCGGTAAACAGCAAAAAACCTCCGGCAAATTCACCGTCCACCTCAAACAACAGAAGGTGCACAAGATCCTTGGGAGTACTGCGGAGTCTTTCAAAAAAGGAATCATCAAACAGGTAAAAGGGGGCAGCTCCCCGATGCTGCATGGCATAACGGTAGAGTGACCCAAAAGATTTATAATCTGCTGATTCAGAACCCTTCCGCCAGGTAATGGGTGAAACAAGTGCATGTTTCACATTCTTCCGGGTTTCTTTCCGGTAACCTGTCCTGACTGATTCCATAGTGGTACCGGGAGGAAGCGGCAGGAGCACAGTGGTGCGATCTTCCTCCACCTCCATCACCCGCCTGCTGAAACCAATGTTGTCCAGCACCGGATTAAAACGGGTAAACTCGGCAATCACCCCGTTACTCAGACACCAGTCATGGAATTTCGCATAAAACCGCTGCGAAAACTCTTCTGTATCATTTCCGGAAGCTACCCCGTTGTACCCGTATGCTCCCTGAATATCTATATAATTTCTGTACTCATCCCCGAATGATCCCGGCACAGGGTTCATCAGAAACGGATAGAGAGCTGTATCGCCGGCATGTGTAAACACAAAGCAGGCGGCTCGCCCCCCCTGCCATGCTTCGAAAAGCCGGTAATATTCCGGGGTGAAGTAGACATCCTGCCGGAATACAGGCAGTCTTCTGAAAGCAGCCCTCCATTCCTCAGCATCCGCCAGGGTGAGCAGCTTTCCTTCGGGATATTCAGGCATAGTGATCAGGTGACTATCCATGGCGGAGGGATTCAAGAAAAACACCGGCCATGTATTCCCATGCATCATCCGGAAAACCTGTTCTTACCGGCAGGTTGAGGATACGGCCCGAAAGGGCATGGGACCCGGTAAAATGTACGGGCACCTCTCCTTCATCAAATCTCCAGAGGATCGGGGCGAAGATCTGTTGCGCTTTCAGGGTATCAAAAACCCAATCGCGGTGGTCAATCACAACCGGAAAGCAATGGGGCGATGCAGCTGAGATTTCGGGATCAGGAAACAGGGCATACTCCTTCAGCCGTTCATGCAACAGGGTGTAAACCCTTCGCCGGGCAGCGGTTTCGGTATCAATATCGGTTTGTTCAAACCATGCAAGGCTTTTCACATCCATACCTGCCACACCGGGCTGATGGTAATAATCGTTGGCCCGGGCAAAACATTCGAGGCATTCAGCCTCAAAGGGGAGGTTGTCATGCACAAACCAGCTTCTGAAGGCCTGTCCCTGCCTTCGCCAGGCCAGATACACATCGTTGAAATGATCGGGACGACACTCCACCTCCTCTTTTGTCAGCAACAGGCTGCCGTCGAGGGGGAGGAATTTCCTGAAGCTGTAAAAGATGGCATCACCCAAGGGTGCAAATTCGGGGAAGAGGCATTGGGCCCGGTCTTCCCATACAGTGAGCCCCTGTACTTTCCAGGCGCGGATAGCCTCAGTCGCATGATCCGGCAAAGGGAATCCAAACCAGGGGATGATGTACAGCACCTGATTTTCCGGATCTGCCAACAGCTTACCAAGTGCTCCGAGATCGATCTGGAGGTGTTCATCCACGGGATAGAAGGTGTAAGCAACCTCCATCTCCCTGAAAGTGCTGATGATATCTGAACACAGGTAGGAAGGGAGCAGTACTGCAGGCGTCGGCATTCGATTCTTCAGGTTTGCCAGCAGCACTTTGAGCGAGTAGTACCCTCCGCCTGTCAGGTTCGCATAATATCCGGGGTGGTGGCGCTCAGCCCATGCCTGTGGGGAAAGATATTTTTTCTCCGGATCCGCCTGAGGGTTCGGAATTAACTCTCCTCCAATAATCCAGCGGGCTGACATATCAATGATTCAGATGTTGTAGATACCCGTTTTGTATTGCTTCAGGTTTTCGGAGTGGCTGAACCAACTGATGGTGGCACGCAGTCCCTCACGCAGCGGAGTGGCGGGTTTGAATCCGGTAAGCTGCTGAAGCAGCGTGGTATCGCCGCAGAGGCGAAATACTTCGGAATTTTTCGGCCTGAAACGTTCGTTGTCCGCTACTATCACGGCCTCTTTCCCCGTAAGATCCCGAATCAGCATAAACAGATCACCTATGGAGATCTCGCTACCGGTGGCAATATTCACCTCAATCCCTTCTGCAGGGGCATTTGCAAGGGCCAGTAGCGCTCTGCAGGTATCAGTAACGAAACAGAAATCGCGGGTGGGGGTTGTGTCGCCCAGGTGGATTTCAACAGCGCCTGCCAGAAGCTGGGAGATGATGGTGGGGATTACGGCACGTGCCGACTGCCTGGGGCCGTATGTATTGAAGGGTCTGGCAACGGTCACCGGCAATCCGTAGGCATGGCAGTAACTGAGTGCCATGGCATCGGCCCCGATTTTAGTGGCGGAATAAGGGGATTGCGGCTGTTTGGGATGTTTCTCGTCGATAGGTACGTATCGGGCAGTGCCGTATACTTCAGAGGTAGAAACCTGCACAAACCTCTGTACCTTGTTGTCAAGGGCGGCCTGGCACAGGTTGAGGGTACCCTTTACATTCGTTTCCACATAAAGGTCCGGAGCCACGTACGAGAATGGTATTGCAATCAGGGCGGCAAGGTTGAATACCAGATCAGCATCCTCCGTGAGTTTGCGGCAGAGATAAGGGTCGCGGATATCACCCGTAACCACCTCCAGATCGGGATGGGAAATCCCCTCAAGCCAGCCGTGGAAGTTGAAGGAGTTATACAGCGACAGGGCTCTCACCCGGTATCCCTCCTGAAGCAAAAGCTCAGTCAGGTGGGATCCAATGAATCCGTCGGCACCGGTGACCAGGATGTTTTTCTTATCTTGTGTCTTCATAATCAAATTAATATCATTGCCAGCGACAAGCCGATGACGGCATATTGCAGCCAGAGAGCGGTTCTGTAGAGCTTTGGTCGTTCAATACGCAGCAAATCAAGCATATAAGAACCTGCAAGTGTCACAAACAGGATTGAGAGGGTGAGCCACCGGATTTCGATCCGGTGCAGCGTGATGGCTGAAATCTCGAGGGTATATCCTGTAATCAGCAAAATCAGCAGGATCCATTGCGAAAAGATCGCTTTTCTTCTGACCCACGGGAATAACCAGAACGATGCGAGGAACAGGAAAAACAGGAGGCCATTTCTGAGGGTGAACAGGTATGTACACCGGATCAGCAGGTTGGATGCAAAGGCATCGGCTACCATTTTTGGGTCGCGCCTGAGGATCTCCAGACGGGTTGCAGGTAATTCAGGTTTGAGTCCTGAGTTTTTGTATGCACGCACTTCAGCCCATTCCACACGTTCATAGGCAAATACAGACCCGGATGGCTGCCTCCTGATTTGAGAGAGGTAATCCCTTTCGCGCCAGTTGCCCATATAGTTTTTGTCTTCAAAACCAGATGTGCCATTGACTGACAACGCTGGCAGATGTACAAGGATGCCTGTACACAAAAGGATACCGCTAAACAACGCAATTGCCCCGATACGACGGGATACTGGCTTCCAGGAGGGAAAAATCAGATACAGCAAGGCAGCACCATACAGGGGTATCAGGTACATCAGGGTGATTTCCCTCACCCAGAACCCCATCCCGAACAACACGGCTGAAGCCACCAGACTGCTTAGCTTATTGTATTTCAGCCAGCAGAACAAACGGTATACCCCTTCAGCCACACAGGCAAACATCAGGGCGTCGTTTGTGCCGAACAGGAACGGACTGCGCGAGGGGTCGAATACAAAGGCCAGGGCAGTAAGCAGCATTACCCTTTTCACCGGAAGGGAGATATCCCATAAACCCGCCATTTTCCAGAGGGACCAGATCACGAGCAATCCGGGGATCAGCGAAAGCAGCCGGTTCGACAACAAGATGCTTCCGGTAAGATGGGTAAGGAGCCCTGACAACCCAATGTACAGAAAAGAGGTACCGGTGGTCAGCATATTCCACCATCCTATTTCCTGAAGACGAACAACCTCCCGCCAGTAAAACAGCTCATCCCCCGAAAAACCGGCCGGAAATCTGATGGAAATGGCTCGCACAGCTGCTGCAACCACCCCTATCAACAACCCTGTAAACGGGATTGTTTCTTTTTGCAACAGTTTATGGTTCAGCAGGTTTTTCATCATACAAATGATTACAGATGTAAAACTCCGCAACAGGGGCTATTGGTCCTTCAGTAACCGGAACAGATACTCACCATACTGGTTTTTTTTCATCGGTTCGGCAAGATCCAGAAGCTGTTCCTTTCCGATAAAGCCTTTACTCCAGGCGATTTCTTCGATGCAGGCGATTTTCAGCCCCTGCCGTTTTTCGATGGTTTCGATAAAATTGGAGGCCTCCAGGAGGCTCTCGTGCGTTCCGGTATCAAGCCATGCATATCCACGGCCCATCAGTTCGATTTTCAGCGACTGCAGGGCAAGGTATTCCTGGTTTACGGTGGTGATTTCAAGCTCGCCACGGGCCGACGGCTTGATGGTTTTTGTAATTTCTATCACACTGTTCGGATAGAAATAGAGCCCCACCACGGCAAAGTTGGATTTGGGGTTTTGCGGCTTTTCTTCAATAGAAAGCACATTCCCCTGCGGGTCAATCTCGGCCACACCATACCGTTCAGGGTCGTTTACCCAATAGCCGAATACCACAGCCTTACGCTCATGGGTAACCGTATTCACCGCATTTTCAAGGAGTTTGCTCAGGCCTGCCCCATAAAAAATATTGTCGCCCAAAATCAGGCATACATCTTCACCCCCAATAAATTCCTCGCCGATCAGAAAGGCCTGGGCCAGTCCGTCGGGACTTGGTTGCTCCGCATAGGATATATCCAGTCCAATCTGGCTGCCATCCCCGAAAAGCTCCCTGTACAAAGGCAAATCGTGGGGGGTGGAGATGATCAGGATCTCTCTGATTCCTGCCAGCATCAGTACCGACAGGGGGTAATAGATCATCGGTTTATCGTAAATGGGCATCAGCTGTTTTGAGACCACCCGGGTAAGGGGAAAGAGCCGGGTTCCGGAGCCGCCTGATAGTATAATGGCTTTCATATCAGATTTTTATATTAAAATACTCAAGATACCATTCGATGAACCTGCGGATTCCTTCTTCTACATTCACATGGGGTTGGTAGCCGAAATCGGCCTGCAGGTCCGCTACATCGGAAAAGGTCTTCACCACGTCGCCGGGCTGCAGCGGCATATATTCCCTCCGTGCTTTTTTCCCCAGACGTGCTTCGATGGCATCCACAAAGGCTTCGAGCCGAACAGGATTTGCATTCCCAATGTTGTAGATCCTGAAGGGGGCGGTGGAACCGGCCGGGTCGGTAAGGTCGCCGGGATGACCGCCCTGGTTTGACTTCTGAGGGCTTGAAAGGACCCTGAATACGCCATCCACAATGTCGTCCACATAGGTGAAATCGCGCAGCATATTGCCATGGTTATACAGTACCACAGGTTCATCATTCAGGATGGCACGGGTAAACAGGAAAAGTGCCATATCGGGCCTTCCCCAGGGACCATACACCGTGAAGAAACGGAGTCCGGTGGTGGGGATGTCGAAAAGATGGCTGTACGTATGCGCCATCAGCTCGTTGCTCCTTTTGGTGGCAGCGTAGAGGCTCACCGGATGGTCCACGCCGGCGTGTTCCGAAAGGGGGAGCCGGGTATTGAGGCCGTACACGCTGCTGCTGCTTGCATATACCAGATGACCGGTTTGATGGTGCCTGACTGCCTCAAGCATATTCAGAAATCCCGTGATATTGCTGTCGGTATAGGAATGGGGATTCTCGAGACTGTACCGTACCCCTGCCTGAGCTGCCAGGTGGCCCACCACATCAAAGGATTCTTTGCGGAAGAGTGTGTTAATTGTGTCGCGGTCGGTGATATCGGCCTGAATGAAACGGTAGTTCCTGTGCAGTGAAGAGATAACCGGCTTGTTGACCTTCAGCTTTTCGGGCTCAATACCACAGGCTTTCAGCCTGTTAAACTTCAGCATCGGGTCGTAGTAGTGGTTGAGGTTATCGAGCCCTATCACTTCCCATCCCTCATTTATCAGCCTGTTTACCAGATGAAATCCGATAAATCCAGCTGCTCCGGTCACAAGGATCTTTTTCATATACCGATGGATGGTTTTGCTTTCCGGGGTTTTTACAGGCTCCAGTAAGGGATATTTTTTATCCGGTTTCGATAGATTCCCTTTACATCCACGAGTATTCCGTTCTCATTCAGGAGCGACTGAAAATACCCCTCTCCAAGGTTCGCATATTCACGGTGTGCCACGGCAACGATTACTGCATCATATTTCCCGGCCGGGGCTTTTTGCAGCGGGACGCCATATTCATGTTCCATCTCTGCAGGGCTGGCATGGGGATCCACCATCTCAACATGGACGCCGTACGACTGAAGTTCGCGGTACACATCCACCACCTTTGAGTTCCTGATGTCGGCCACATCCTCCTTGAAGGTGGAACCCATGATAAGCACCTTGGTGTTGAGTACCGGTTTGCCGGCCGCAATGATCTTCTTGACCGTTTGCTTGGCTACATAAAAGCCCATCGAATCGTTCACAAACCGGCCGGAGTTAATGATCTGGGTGTGGTAACGGAGTTTTTTGGCCTTGAATGCCAGATAATAGGGATCCACGCCGATGCAATGTCCGCCTACCAGCCCCGGGTAGAACTTCAGGAAGTTCCATTTGGTGCCGGCTGCCTCAAGCACGTCATACGTATTGATACCCATTCGGTTAAAGATGATCGAAAGTTCGTTCATCAGGCCGATGTTCACATCCCGCTGGGTGTTTTCGATGATTTTGGCAGCCTCTGCCACCTTGATGGAGGGGGCACGATGGACCCCTGCACGGATTACCAGTTCGTAGGTTTTTGCAACCTGCTCAAGGGACTCCCCGTCACACCCCGATACTACCTTCACCACGCTGGTGAGGGTATTTACCTTATCGCCGGGATTAATTCTTTCAGGAGAATATCCCACCTTAAAATCCTGCGAGAATTTTAATCCGCTCCACTGCTCCAGCACGGGTACACAATCCTCTTCGGTGGCTCCGGGATAGACAGTAGATTCGTATACCACATAATCTCCCTTTTTCAGGATTTTCCCCACAGCCTCGCTGGCACGGATCAGGGGAAGCAGATCAGGCATATTGGAGTCGTCAATCGGGGTAGGGACAGCGATGATATGGAAGGAGGCGCCTTTCAGATCATTGAGGTCGGAAGTAAAAACGATGTCACACCCCTCAAATGCTGCATCGGGCAGCTCCCGGCTGGGGTCTTCGCCCCGCTGCATCATCTCCACACGATCCTGCCGGATATCGAACCCGATCACCCTGATCTTTTTCGCAAACTCAAGTGCAATCGGCAAACCCACATACCCCAGACCAATCACCGAGAGGGCGGTCTCTTTTTTCAATAGTGAATCGTAAATATTCATGTATCTTATTTTTATGCTGACAGATAAACCCTTCAGTTCGTTCTTTAGAGACCTTTTGGTTTCATGGCATAGATCCTTTCGATGATCTCCACCACTTTCAAACCCTCAAGGGCATTGGTGGTAATGCTGCTCCGCCCTTTCAGTGTATTTACCACATTTTCGATCACAAAATGGTGATTTGCCGCGGAGCCCTTGTACTGTCCATAGTCGTTGGCAGGAGAAACAGGGTCCAGCTCCGGCATTTCGTAACCCTCAATATGGCAATATTCCACCTCGTTCATATATTGCCCGCCCAGCTTCACGCTTCCACGGTCTCCGATAATGATGATGCTGCTTTCCAGATTTTTATCCCACACTGCGGTGGAATAATTGATGGAACCCATCCCTCCGTTGATAAACCTGAAGGAAATGATTCCGGAGTCCTCAAACTGGATGGTATCGTCGTGGTTAAAGTTCTGGAAGATGGCCCGTATATCGTCGATGTCGCCGAACAACCAATACATGATGTCGATAAAATGGGAAAACTGGGTAAACAGGGTTCCGCCATCAAGATCGCGGGTTCCCTTCCATCCCCCTTTTTTATAATAGCGCTTGTCGCGGTTCCAGTAACAGTTCAGCTGCACCATGTAGATTTTTCCCATGACACCCCGTTCCACCACTTCTTTAATCCACTGCGAGGGCGGGCTGTACCGGTTCTGCATCACCGTGAACACATTTTTTGATACCTGAAGCGATTTGAAAATCACCTTTTCGGCATCGGACTTCGACAAGGCAAGGGGCTTTTCACACACCACATGTTTCCCATACTCAAGGGCCAGGAGCGACTGGCTGGTATGAATGCCATTGGGGGTGCAGATGCATACTACATCAATTTCATCCTTTTTGTGCTCCATCATCTCCTCCATGGATGGATAAAAAGGAGCATCGAAATGGTCGATGTTCAGCTCTGAGGCGGGCAGTATATCGCACATCGCCACCAGCCTTGCCTCAGGATTTCTGATGACCATTTCTGCATGGCGCTTGCCGATATGTCCACAACCCACTACTGCAAAACGAACCTGATTTTCAATATGTACCATCATCGGACTAAATTTTTATAACCTTTTGATTTTCCAATCTGTATTGTTCTCCGGTTTCGGGGCAAATCGCCCGGCCCGTTTCATCAAAACTGAGCCTGTGCCCGTACTCGCTTACCCATCCGATCTGGCGTGCCGGATTTCCGACCACCAGGGCATAGGGAGGTATGTCTTTGGTTACCACCGCTCCTGCCCCGATCATAGCATAGGCACCTATCTCATTTCCGCACACAATGGTAGCATTGGCGCCAATCGAGGCTCCCTTTCTGACCGGGGTGGGCAGATATTCTGATTTCCGGTTGACCGCACTCCGTGGATTGATCACATTGGTAAACACCATCGAAGGGCCGAGAAAAACATCATCCTCGCAATGGACTCCGGTGTAAATGGATACGTTGTTCTGCACCTTCACGTTGTTTCCCAGGGTAACACCGGGCGATACCACCACATTCTGCCCCAGGTTGCAGCGCTCACCGATCACACAATCGGACATGATGTGGGTAAAGTGCCAGATGCGCGTCCCTTTCCCGATGCGGCACCCCTCATCAATCACGGCGGTTTCATGTGCAAAGTACTCCTTTTCCATACTACTTGCAGGTATTGAGGAAGTCGGTTATTGTCCTGGTGAGGTATGCCAGCTGCTCCTCGTCCAGTTCAGTATGCATTGGCAGAGAGATCACCTCGCGGCACAGCTGTTCCGTTACCGGGAAATCACCTTCACGGTAACGCGGATCGATATAGGCTTTTTGCATGTGCAACGGCACCGGATAATAGATCGCATTGGGAATTCCCAGTCCGTTCAGGTGCTGGTGCAGGGCATCGCGGTGCCCCCCCTTTATCTGCAAGGTGTACTGATGAAACACATGGCTTGTAAAGGGTGCCGTTTGTGGGGTCACGAGCAGCGGATGGCTTCCGAAGGCTTTGTTGTAATAATTGGCGGCCTTTTGCCTGGCTTCAATATAAGCATCCAGCCGGCCCAGTTTTACATCCAGTACCGCTGCCTGAATGGCGTCGAGTCGTGAGTTCACCCCCACCATGTCGTGGTAATAACGTACTGTCATACCATGGTTTACAATCACTCTGAGCTTTGCTGCCAGCGTGTCATCCTGGGTATAGATTGCACCCCCGTCGCCGTAACATCCAAGATTCTTCGACGGGAAGAAGGAGGTGCAGCCCAGATGCCCGATGGTACCGGAGTGATGAGAGGTTCCATCGCAGGCATGCCATACAGCACCAATCGACTGGCAGGCATCTTCGATCACAAACAGGTTGTGGTCAGCGGCGATTTTCAGGATGGCCTCCATATCGGCGCACTGGCCGAAGAGGTGCACCGGTACAATGGCTTTGGTTCTAGGTGTGATGGCTTTCCGGATGGCCTCCGGGTCGATATTGAAGGTATCGGGAAGCACATCTACCAGTACCGGGGTAAGCCTGAGGAGGGCAATGACTTCCACCGTGGCAATGAAGGTGAATGAGGTCGTAATCACTTCATCACCGGGCTGCAGGTCGAGGGCCATCATGGAACACTGCAGGGCATCAGTGCCGTTGGCACACGGAATTACATGTTTTACACCCAGATACTGCTCCAGGTGCTTCTGAAATCGTTGGACAGCAGGACCATTAATAAAGGCAGTCTGATCAACAACCTCCTGAATCGCTGTATCAATCTCCGGCTTAATCTTTTCGTACTGACCCTGAAGGTCGACCATTCTGAGGGGTTTCATTCCTGAAGTATAAAGTTTGTTGAAAATGTAATCGGGAAAAGTTCACATCCGTGCCGGGGGTTTATCCTCCCAGCAGGCGTTGCAGCCAGGGCTTCTTTTTGCGTGATTCATCCGAATGATAATTTCCGTAGCCGTAACCATAGCCATAGCCGTAGCCATAGCCGTAGCCATAGCCATATCCATATTTGCCCTTGAAGTAGTTGCCGTATCCTTTCTTGTTGATATCCACATCATTGACAATGATACCGAGGTTTTTGGAACCTGTCATATCCAGAATGTCATTCACCAGCATCACCGAGGTTTTCACAGAATAATTCTGCCTCACCACAAAGAGGGAAATGTCGGCCAGTTTCATAATCTGGAGGGCATCTGCTACCAGTCCTACCGGAGAAGTGTCGATGATCACAAACTCGTACTCATCCCGCAGCATGTCGATGAGCTGTGCCATGGAGGGTGATTCGAGTAACTCGGCCGGGTTCGGGGGAACCTGCCCCGAAGGGATCAGATCGAGGTTTACCTGCCCTGAGTTGACGATGATCTCCTCCAGGGTATTTCGCCCGATCAGGTAAGAGGTCAATCCCCTTTCGTTGTTCGGAATATTGAACTCCGTGAGCACCTTGGGTTTACGAAGGTCACATGATACCAGAATGGTCTTTTTCCCCGAAATGGCAAATATCGAGGCCAGGTTCACCGAGCAGAAGGTCTTCCCTTCACCCGAAACGCTGGAGGTAACCGCGATCACTTTATGCTCATTTTCTGATCTGAAGTACCGCAGGTTGGTGCGTATCGAACGGAGTGATTCAGCGACAGTTGAGTTCGGATGGCTGATAACGACTGTGCTTGATTCGTGGTTTTCATTGTGGATTATGAAACCGAGAATCGGAACCGGGCTATTCTCTTCGATATCGGCCCGGGAGGTGATCTTGTTGTTGAAGATGTCCCTTAACAGGATAATAATCAGCGGGATGAACAATCCCAGCAGGATTGCGGTCAACCGGATGAAGGTCTCCTTCGGGCTTACCTTCTCGGTGTATTTGGCGCTGTCGATGATCTGATGCGGTGAATTGTTGGATGCCAGCGTGATGGCGGCTTCTGCCCGCTTCTCCTTCAGAAAGGTGAACACCTGGTCATTCACCTGGTAATCCCGTTTGATATTGGCGAGCTGCCCTTCGGCGGCAGGAACCCTGTTGATCTCACCCCGTGCCTGGCTGATACGGTCGCTGTAATTGCGGAGGTTGATGTCCGACATCTTTCTGGCATCCTCGAGATTCCGGATCAGGGTTTTTCGGGTAAGATCGATTTTGGCCACATGCGCTTTGTATCTGGGATGCTCCGTGGGCAGGGTACGCTGCAGCACCTCCATATCCAGGATCAGCTTGTTCAGTTCGTTCACCAAATTGTTGAGCGTGGGATCTGAAATTCCCATAGCTGAGGGTGCAAGCATCTCTTTCTCAGGTATTTCAGCCTTAAGATTGTCAAGAATGAAGTTGTAATATCTGCCACGGATCACCTCCTGTGCCTTTTCTGATGTAAGATCCTTCAGGCGGGAATAGGCAGTCTGCAGCTCAATGTCGATATCCACCAGATTGTTTGAGCGGGTCGACTGCATATGTTGCTGGATCACCCCAATGGAATCCTGGAGCGCTGACAGCTGTGCATCGATAAACTCGATGGTGCGAAGCGATTTTTTATTGATCCTGTCCAGGTCATTCTGCAGATACACTTCACCCAGTTTGTCGATATAAGCGATGGCTTTATCGGTAACCGGGGAATTCAGAGAGATGGAGATGATGGAGGATTCGTTATCGATAGGGGCGATGACAATTCGGTTGAATTCATCAATAATATCTGTGATGCTGTTGAACCGAAACTGGTAGGACAAGCCGGAGAGGTTAAAATCGGGCAGTGCCGGATTTTTCCGGATGGTGAACGAGAAATAGTTTTCACTCACTTTATCATTCACCTGCAACTCTTTTTTAAACAGGAATGATTCTGCATTGCCAATGGGGTATCCATTGTCAGTGGCGTAGTCGTACAGATAACAGTCTTTTGTACCCTGGATGGACAGGGTGTATTTGGAAGGAGACTGGAATTCGATGGAGAAGAGCACATTGGCCAGCTGGAGATGGGAGGTGTCGAATTCGACCTGGAACGGGAGGTTACGGTATAATTCCGAAGATCTGAAACGGCCCTGCCGGAAATAGGAGACGTGAAAGTTTAGTTCACGAACGGTTCTTTCAGCGAGGGCATAGGAAGAGAGGATTCCCACTTCATTTTTCAGATTGAGCTGAGGTTTGTAGAAGGTGGGATCCATGAGGAGGTTATTTCCTTCGTCTTTGATCAGCAAGGTTGAGGTGACCTTGTACACAGGCTGTTTTAACTGGATGTAGTAGTGTGCTATCACCAGGGCAGCGACAATGGACAGAATCAGGAAGTACCAGTTCTGTATGATCTTGAAGAAGAACGACCTGAAGTCGATGAATTCGTCCCGTGCTGCCTGTACCTTTTGTTTCTGTTCCACAGTTGCTGAATTTGTGCGAATGCAATTACTTGATCACAATGGCCAGAATGGCAATAACCGTTGACATGGCTGAGAAGATCATACCCCAGTTCACCTGGCCGAACCCATAGCTTTTGGCATCCAGCGGTTCCACATAAATCAGGTCATGGCTTTTCAGATAGTAATAGGGGGAGCTCAGGAGGTCTTTCTGCGTCAGGTCGATGTAGTGTATCTCTTTCACGCCATTGCAGTTACGCACCAGCATTACCTTTTCCCTGTCTCCATAGGGACTCAGGTCACCAGCCAGTGCCAGCGCATCGAGGATGGAGATTTTCTGATCATAAATCTCGAGCAATCCGGGGTTTTTTACTTCACCCAGGATCGTAATCCTGAAATTAAGCAGCCTTACAAACACCTCAGCATCAAGGCTAACCTTCTGCCGAGCAACACGGGTGAGCTCTTTCTGCAGTTCTTCCGTGGTCATACCATTCACCTGAAAAACACCGAGTGCAGGAAGGGTAAGGTTCCCGTTTTCCTCCACCGGATATCCCTGCAGGTATACCGAGGCTTCGGTACCTACATTGGTACCGGCATCGTAGCCCGGAACCTTTGACGTCTCGACCCCGACACTCACAATCTGGATATGGAGCAGATCATACGGGGCAATGGTATACACCGGCACTTTCGACTGCACCGAATCGTTGTAGATGTTACCCGAGCCATGCTGCAGGTACCGGAGACGTTTCTGCGGCACACAGGAACCCAGCAGTACCACTGCCAGCAGAAGTATCCAGACAGGCGAACCCTTAACAAATTTCCTCATCGGATAGCGTTTGATTAAGGGTGCTAAATTACATCATTTACACCTAAATAAAAAAGGTCAGTGTGTGTCGATGCCCTGAATGGTAAATATCAGGTGCTCCAGTACCTTTTCGATGGTATCCATGTACTCATTCACTGCCTTTACGCTACCCGGCAGGGCAAACAGGGGTGTATTGCCGATGAGGCCTGCCACGCTGCGGCTGATGAGCGCATTGGGGTTGGTGGCTCCTGCAGTCATGCGGATATAATCCATCACACCCGGGATTTCCATCCTGAGGTGCTTTTTCAGGGTATTCACGGTGATATCACGGGGCCCCAGACCAGTACCTCCGGTGGTGAAAATCAGATCATAACGGTCAGAAGCTTCTGCCAGCAGGGCATCCAAACGACCTGCATCATCCGGAATACACTGCAGTGTCACGTCGGTAGGCCATCCCTTCCTGCCAAAACAGGTTTCGGTCCTCTCCGCAATACGGGGGCCACTCCGATCGGCATATACCCCTTCGTATGCCCGGTCGCTCAACGTAATTACCAGTACCTTCATCACTTTGGGGTGGTAAAAAAACCTATCCCCCGGACGGACTTCCCCTCCACGGATCACGCGACAGAAGATCCCCTCTTTGGGCATCACGCAGTTTCCCACTTCCTGAAAAATGGCACACCCTTCTCCATGACACTTTTTCCCGATCTGGGTCACCTCCAGAATGGTTTCTCCGATCTCAAACCGGTCAAAAGGCTTGCATTCGCAGAGCAGCAGCCCTTCGGTGGTAATGTTCTCTCCAAATTCACCCCATGCCAGCGAACGACCGGCCATAGCCCCGAATTTATCAAAGCTCTCTTTTCCCAGCATCGATACCTGCCTGTGCCAGTTTCCGGCATGGGCATCCCCCTCCACCCCTGTGGCATTCAGTAAAATCGAATCTACAGGAGTTTTTACGGTTCCTTTTGCCTCTGAAATATTCACCGAAAGCACTTTCATTGTACTCCGCTCCTTTCCTGTTTTGTTTTCTGCAGAAGCCTGATATCCGAAATCACCATCGCTTTGTCGACTGCCTTGCACATGTCGTAGATCGTGAGGAGGGCCACACTCACGGCGGTCAGGGCTTCCATCTCCACACCGGTTTTTCCGGAACAGATCACCGTGGCCTCCACCCTTATGCCATCATTCTCAATGTGTGAGACCATCTGCACCTTGTTCAGCAGCAGGGGATGGCACAGGGGTATCAGTGCCGGGGTCTGCTTGGCGGCCATGGTACCGGCCACCTCTGCCAGGGTAAGCACATCCCCCTTTTTCAGGGCATTGTCGCGCACAAGAGCCATGGTATCCCTGTTAAGCCGGATAAATCCTTCGGCTAAGGCCATCCGGTCCGATTCAGGTTTGTCCCCCACATCCACCATGCGCGCCCGGCCTTCAGCATCAGTATGACTCAGTGTTTTTTTCATGGTTCATCCTCCGATATTGTAAAATGTTCCCGTATTGTTAAAGCTTCCGCAGACCGGTTTGTGCTTCAGTGCCTCCGCATAAGCCTGCCCAATGCCCAGCTCACGGATGCTGAACCCGCTGTTGTGAAACAAACAAGGCTTCAGCAGCCCGTTGGCGGTAAGCCGCAACCGGTTGCAGGATGCGCAGTTGCCGCCATCACCACCCTCTACCTGTGAAAAGCTCCCCTGATGGAGTGTCATCATATGGATATAACGCACCTCTGCACCAACCTCGCGGCCCCATTCGGCCACAGAGCGGGCATCAGGCTCTCCGGAATGTTCCCTGATCACACAATTGAGTTTTACAGGAAGCAACCCCACCTTTACGGCTTCCCTGATCCCTCTGAGTACAGGCTGCAAATCACCGCCACGGGTGATTTCAGCATATCGTTCCGGATCCATGGTGTCGAGGCTGATATTAATGCGGTTTAGTCCTGCATCCTTCAGTTCCCGGGCCATCCCCTCAAGGAGGGTTCCGTTGGTGGTCATGGCCAGGTCAGTGATGCCCGGCACAGAAGCGAGCATCGCCACAAGTGCTGAAATATTCCTGCGGACAAGCGGTTCTCCCCCTGTGATCCTTACTTTGGTGATCCCCTGTTTTGCACCGTGTTTCACCACCGCTGCGATCTCCTCGAATGATAAGATATCCTGATGCGACATCAGATCCACACCTCCGGCGGGCATGCAATAGCTGCAGCGAAGGTTGCACCGGTCGGTTACCGACACCCTGAGGTAGGTGATGGGGCGGTTAAAAGAGTCGTACATGCACTGCCTCCCCTTCCGCTATAAATTCCTGTCCGGGATCCATGGCTATGATTCCATGCACTCCGTTGAGTGCCTGGATATGAGCGGATCCGTGGTATTCCACCGGAAAGACTTTCGAATCCGCGATCCTTACCGGTATAAAAGACTTTCGGGTTGCACGCTTCCTGCCGTAGGTAACCCCCATGGGCAGCATAATCCGGGGAATATCAGGGGTATGTCCCTGAATCCTGTAGCAGAGCAACTTCACCAGAAGTTCCGTCTGGATGAAGGAGGAAACCGGGTTGCCCGGAAGTCCGAACACATACCGGTTGTTGCGGGTTTTTCCAAAAAGACTGGGCTTCCCGGGTTGAACAGCCAGATGGTGAAAGAGGATCTCTACGCCACAGCGCTCCATCACTTCGGGCACAAAATCGTAATCGCCCATCGAAACACCTCCCGTCAACACCACTATATCCTTATACACCAAAGCACCACGTACTGCATACTCTGTATCTTCAGCCCGGTCGGGGATAATCCCCAGATACTCTGCTGGGAATCCTGCCTGCTGCAGCTGGGCAACCACCTGAAATCCGTTGCTGTTGCGTATCTGGGATCCCTCTGGTTTGACGGACGGCTCGGTAAGTTCATTTCCGGTTGAGAACACACCGATCAGAGGCAGAAGGGCTGTTTTTACCCGGACTGCACCCGCAGAGGCCATAATAGCGATGTGTTCGGGCCGGATCAGGGTGCCGGGTGCTATCAGCAGGGTACCCGCTTTTACGTCTTCGCCCCTGTAACAGATATTGGGTTTGGTCTCCTTCTTCAGAAATACCACCCTGCCCTCCTCGTCCAGTTTCACCTCTTCGTCCATCAGCACACAATCAGCCCCTACAGGCAGGGGAGCTCCCGTAAAGATCCGGCTGCAGGTGCCGGGAGCAAGGCTCAACTGCGGCATCTTACCGGCGGGAATCTCTTCAATCACCACCATGGGCTGGTGCGCATCCTTGCTGCGGCAGGCATATCCGTCCATAGCCGATTTATCAAACGGAGGCATATCCATATCCGAAAATACCCCTTCTGCCAACACCTTTCCCAGGCTCTCTGAGAAAGAGATCTCCTCTGTTCCGCCTGATAACGGCTGTGACGCTATGATCCTTAGCGCCTCCTCAAATGGTATCATAATGGAAATCTTCCGTAAATTTTGACAAAGGTAACAACAAAGTGCCAATCAGCGCTCCCAGTCTGTCTGGTACCGGATCCCTGCGGTGATATACCTTCCGGGTGAGAGGAGTCCTTTTTTATCGATATGCGGATGATCGAACAAATCCTGTACAGTGAGGCTTACAAACCAGTTTTTATGCAGGAGACACCCTGCTTTCAGGTTGAACTGGTGAAAAGCTTCGGTAAGAATGAGGTTTTCGTCGTCGTACCAAAGCTCGCCGGTGTAACTCCAGTCGATACGGGCAAACCATGCCGGCATTCTGAACATCAGACCGGCAGAGGCGAGGTGTGCCGGAACTTCACTGATGAATTTTCCGTCGAGTTTTCTTACAAGGGAATCTTCCGCATCAGCCGTCATCAGCAGGGACTGGCTGAAGCTGTAAGCTCCGTAAAGGTACCATGCCTTTCGCAGAAACCATTCGATGCGCATCTCGGCTCCGGCCACTTTCATCCCTGCGACATTTCGCACCTGCAATACAGGCTTCATCTCCCCGGTAACCTCCATCGAGTCGCCGGTTGAAACCTGGTATTGCAATGATCTGGCAAAAGAGTAAAAAACGGTGGGGTTCAGATGCAATCCGACAGCAGGTGAGAGATTACCCCCTGTTTCAACCGTCCATATCCATTCGGGTTCAAGGGCGGGATTGGCAAGTTTGAATCCCCGCCGGATCTTTCCCGAAGAGGTCAGGTCATTCAGCTTCGGAGCCGAAAAACCCTGTCCGGCAGAGAGATACAGGCTGTGCTTCGGCGAAAACCGATACCGCAGCCCCAGTTTGGGTGATAAAGCACCCCACTGACCTGATGGAAACTGCTGAAGGGTATCCTCAGCAAAACCGGTTTCACCGGTGGGGTTCTCAACTGCCAGAAACCCTTCGTTAAACAGCGCTGCATCATAACGCAACCCCGCCTGTACCATCAGTTTCTCCGGAATCAGCTCACATTCATCCTGGAGGAATATACTTGCCACGGCAATATGACCCCCCGATCCCAGACTGTCTGTAGCGGATCTGTATTGGGTGCTCCCTTCAAGGATTCCGGAACGGAAGTCGGCTCCAGCTGTCAGAAGATGTGCATGAAAGGGGCGGGTAATGTGCATCTGCATTCCGGCGTCACGCCGGTAGGTAAAAATATCTGCCAGCTTGTAGGCATCCTGGTTGTTGACCTTCTCATCAACGGTAAAGGTGCTCTCCATCAGACTATAGAACACAACGCTGTAGGCAGCGGAAGGAGTGAACGTTCCTTTAAACCGTGCAGAAAATAGCCCTGTTCCTGTTTGAACGAAAGCTCCGTTTTCTTCATACACCCTTGTGCCTGAGCCTCTTCGGTCTCCCTGGATGATACATGAAAAATCAGCATGATGACCCGGGGCAATATCCAGCCCTCCGGAAACACGTCCGGATGCCTCTCTTAGCCAGGCTAGGGTATCATAAGGGGTGCGCAGATCTTCAGGTGTAAGGATATACCCATCCCCTGCCCTGGAAAATCCACCTACAGCTATCCATCCGTTACGTCTTTCCATTGGCTGCAGCCAGGAGGCACCTATACCCGCTGTTCCATAGCTGCCGTATTCACCACCAATCCGCAGAGAGGCATTCTCCGGTTTCTGCCTGGTGAACAACTGGATCACACCTCCCATGGCGTTTTGCCCATACAATGCAGAGGCAGGCCCGTTTAGTACTTCAATACGGGAAATCTGCTCAGGCCCGAGCAGGTGCCAGTTGATGCCACCTCCCCCTGACAGGTTCAGCGGAACGCCATCAAGGAGCGTAAGCACCCGCGCCGATCCGTTAAGGCCCCGCATGGTCACCGCACTGTTCTTGCTGAAAATCCCCCACGACCGGTTGACCAGCACACCGGGCACGGTAACCAGCACCTCGTCGGTATTGGTGATCGCGGCAGTGGCCAGGGTCATACTGTCGGTTACGGTAACCCTGGCAGGCACATTGTCGACGGAAGCCGGATGCAGGGTGGCCGTTACCACCACACGGGCCAGTGAATCCACCCGCTCCTGCGCCGTTCCCGTGGCAGGCAGCATCAGAATCCCGGACATGATCAACAGATATCTGCTTAGTTTCATCCTTCAGTTCATTGCTGTGTTACCAGGTCAATAACGATTGTGCCGGCATCGGTCCCCGTGACGGAAACTACCCTGAAGATTCCATAGCGCTGGTCCTGTGTGAGAAAGCTGTAGTAGTTCCCTGCAGTCAGGTTCTTCGCCTTTCTGTTCCCCTCGGAGGTGCCGTAGGAATTAATCAGCAGGCTGTCATTGGTGCATCCGGAAAAATCGCCAGCAGAAAGGCTGATTGTTCTGAAACGGGTGGTACGCTTCAGGGTCCAGTTATCGAGTCCATTGGGTCCGGTAAAGATGGATGAAGAAATGTTGGCTCCCGGCGAGGCAATGGTGTTTTCATCTCCGGCCTCATAATAGTACAGCAGGTCAATGAGTTGCTGCTGTCCGAATGCCTGTGCCAGGGTGAACACCTGATTTCCCTGAAGGCTGTAGAATCCCCCCTGTGCAGCCTGGTTCTGAGCCCCGAGCATAATGCCGGAATAATGCACCACTGGGCCCCAGGTGACCTCCCCTTCGAGGGTAACTTTCACTATAACAGACGCTTCACGGCTATAACGGTCCCGTACCATGAACCGGATCTCTTCAAGGGTATCTGCCCCTTTCAGCAGATGCTCGGTCAGCTCAAACCCCGGGCTGCTCATCGTACTGTCCTTGTAGGATTCACCATTGATAAAAATCTTGTACAGCACCACAGGATCGCTCCCCGATACAACACGTACCCGGAAACATAGTGAATCGCCCTGACCGGCGGAAGTATCCCCTGAGATCACGGTAGCCCCCTGTACCAACTCCAGTAAAGGCGGAGTACCTGTTGTCTCTTTTTTACATCCGGCGGCGATTAACAGCAACATTACACAGATTGCTGTTGCCAGCAGTCCCATTAGACGATATGAATGATTCAGCACAACGAACGGTGTTTAATTATAACTACCTGAACTCTGGATCAGCCATTATTTTTTGAAGACCGGACGGGTGATGCGCTGAACCGACCAGCCTATCAGGCTGCCAAGAAGTCCGAATACAAAAAAGCCGATCAGGGGAAGTACAGTCCCTTGCTTGACGGCTGCAGGGTAAGGCAATCCGGAGACTCCGGTTACGGCAATGCGGAACAGGGGAACCATCATATAGGCGATTCCGCCGGCAAAAACCGGGAGCATGTTCCGGAGCCATTTACCCTTGACCCGGAAATCCGGCAGCAGGAGTGCATCCAGCATCAGGCCCGGAAGCATATAGGTAACCATTTTGAAAGGATCGGAGAAACCCAAAGGACCGAGAAGCATAATGGTACCCACCCCCAGGGAAGAGACTATCCCTGATGCCCGGTTTCTGGTCGCAGATTTTGCCATTACCAGGAAGGCCATAAACAGGAGCCCGTGATGACCGGGTATCCCCAGGGAATTCTTCAGAACACCATGCAGCGCATAGGCCAGCATTCCGCATCCGAATGGAAAAATCCATTCAAATACCGTTCTGAGAGCTTGATTATCAATAACCTGCAATGATATCTTTTGGGGCCGCTGTCCAGACATTTGCTTGTGAAGTTTGCGTGACTAAAATAGTACATTTTCCGTTAATGAGGACAGGCCTGAGGTACTGTCCCGCCACTATCTGACCGGACCTGTCCACAGGATTGCCCGAGAGGTCCGTGATGATGTCGGCTTTCAGGGTGTTGAGAAGCCAGGCCGCAGGGTAGGTTCCGGGAGCGAGATCGCGCAGGTGGAAGTTGCCTGCCGTGGCGATAAAACGACCGTCATTCCCGTTGTAACGCAATGCCACAGAAGCAATTGCCCCGATAATCCCCTGACGGTTGCCGGTGAATCCTTCGAGGCGTATACCGGTGTCATGGGACAGGGAATAGGCCTGTTCCATGGTAACCACCTGTTTCTTGGTGGCGTAAGCCCAGCGGATCAGCTCAGGGGATATCTGTTCCGGCAGGGCAAGAGCCAGCCCCACATCACTCCCTTCTGCCGCATGGGATTTCAGATAAACACTGCAAACCTCCCAGATCCTTGCCGGGTCATTGGTATCCGCCACCACGCATGCCGAACCATTGTGGGAGGTGTAGGGGATATCGGGATGTACGAAGTGCTGGTGGCGGGTAATTCCCAGAATGGAGGTGCGTTCATCAGCGGCCATCAGCCCGGCCATCTCCCTGGCGCGGAATCCTGTACCCCTGGTTTCAAGATTGTCAGTATCATCAATGCCAATGAATAGTTGCATAAGCAGAAGTTAATGCCGCAAAAATAGAATTTACTATCACTTTTTGCACAGAAACCTTACTTTTGGCATGCGAAATCCGGGGAATCATGCGACCAAAAAAAACCAGCCGCGAAGATGTATTTCTGCAATACAAGCTCTGGCTCGAAAGTGTTTCGGGGGAAGGGATTATTGGCGAAGGGAAGATCCACCTTTTGCTGGAAATCAGGGAGCGGGGTTCGCTCAGCGCTGCGGCAACAGCCATGGGACTCAGCTACCGCAAAGCATGGGGGGATATTAAGAAGGCTGAATCTCTCCTTGGATACCCACTTACAGAAAAACACCGGGGTGGCAAAGATGGAGGAAGCTCGGTTCTTACCCCACAAGCCATCCGTCTGCTGGATGCCTGGACCGCACTGAAAAAGGAGGTGAACCGCAAGGTAGATGAGGCATTTCAGTCTTTCCAAAAGAAGGTAAACCAACAATAACTCAAATCCCTGACCCATGGCCAGCGAAAAACCAATCATTGATCAGATCCTGCAACAGAAACATGTTGCCGTTGCCGGGGTGTCCCGCAACAAAAGCAAATTCGGATATATCGTATTTGACCATCTGAAGAAGAGCGGATATACGGTCTACCCCATCAATCCGAACGTGGATGAAATTGCTGATACCCGATGCTACAGGGATATCAGTTCCCTACCTGATACCGTAACCGCACTGGTAACCGTTACCAAGCCTGAAGTAACGGAAAGCCTGGTAAAGGAAGCTGGCGCCAAAGGGATCGGACTGGTGTGGATGCAGCAGGGATCGCAGAATGAAGCAGCCCTGAAAGCAGCCGAAGAGGCCGGCATCAGTGTGGTGCAGAAACGGTGCATCATGATGTTCGCCGAACCGGTAAAATCGGTTCATGGCTTTCATCGTGCCATCCTGAAGTTCTTCGGTAAGTATCCGAAGTGATGTTTCTTACTGATAGGTGCAGAGGTACCCGGTATCTGCGGCTACCTTAACCCTGAACTTCACATCCTTCTCCACCCTGAAGGTTTCAAAAGGGGTGAATGCCTGCCACTCTTCTGAGCCCGGAAACAACACCATCATGGTGCCGTAAACCACCGTCATATACTCCACAGTGGAGGTGCCAAATTCATATTCGCCGGGTTTCATTACTCCCAGGGTGGCACGGCCTTCTGCCGTTTCCATCCCAAGCGATTTCACATTCCCGCCAAAATATTCGTTTACATTGATCATGGCAATGCTGTTTAAATCTGAATGACAAATACCTGAAATTAAAACGGAAGGTCATCCTCCTCTGCAGAGGTGCCAAAAGCATCATTGCCTTCCGGTTCAACGCTTCCCGGCAGATCGGCCGCAAAATCCGGGCTTGCTGCAGGTGCCGGAGTAAATCCGGGTTCTGCCTCTGCAGCTTTCTTCTCCACCTTCCACACCTTCACATCGGTGTACCATCTGCCGTTAAACTCACGGCTCTCGATATCAATACTGGCGGTAACGTTATCACCCACCTTCAGGTTGAACTGGTCGATACGATCGCCCCAGGCCATCATACACACCAGCTTGGGATACTGCCCTCCCTGGGTTTCGAGCACATACGACTGTTTCCTCCAGCGGCCATTGCGGCCTTCCCCTTCCTGCAGCGGAAGTATCTCTCTTACAACACCTTCTAATTGTAATTCCATAGTTTGTTCAGGTTCATGTTCGGATACAAAGATAGGTTTTTTTGAGAATGTTGAGTTGTTGAGTTGTTTAGGCGTTGAGTTGTTTAGGCGTTGAGTTGTTTTGGTCTTTGGATGGAGAAATATTTAACTTAACAAAGACCAGACATCAGAAACCCACGAAGTGGGTTGAAAAAGAACAGCCCCGGATTGCATCCGGGGAAAAGGGCGCCACAACCCTCCCTAACCCACGGCGTGGGTTGAACAGGAATGACCGTCTATTCTCTCAGGGTATCGAAATATTCTTCCTGTTCTTCTTTGGGATTCGGGCCGTATTGGTTTTCTCCTGCCTCACTGTCCCTTAAAAACAGAACCAAAAGCCAAATCCCCCCAACAAAGGGGATCAGGCCAACAAGAATCATAGCACCGCTTTTACCAACGTCGTGTAAACGCCTGACGCCAACTGCCAGTCCGGGGATCAGCATGGCAAGCATGTAGAGTAAATATATCGGGCCATAACCACTTTCGGTAAACGAAATCTCAAGCAAAGTATCCAGCACTATGGCAGTTACGCCAAAGATTACATTGAATAAGGCAAAGATCCAATACTCCTTTCTTCGTGCTCTTCCTTCAAAATCTGCATACTGTTTCAATACTTTCACATACCAATACATAATTTATGTTTTTAAGTGATTTGGGAGGATCAAACATAAGCAACCTTTCGACAGGTTGTTTCACCAATGCTCAGAATTTTATTATTTTAATACCTATGAGGTTCGCGGGGGTGCAACATTTTTCTTACGGCGCCATGGGCGAAATCATTCAGAATATCCATACCTTTGTCCTACCCCAGCACCACACCTATACGCTGCAGATGAACTTTGCGTACGACAGCTGGAACCCTCCTTCTGCTCCGCTCAGGGAACGCCCAACCCCTCACTACTCACACTGCTCCTCACACTCCTGTTCGACCCCTCCGGGGTCATGGGGGCACGCGGGCGCCGTCAATCCCCGGATTCCGTGACCAGCAAAGGGTTTCGTGAAACCATAGATTTCCCAATGGTCACTGCATCCGGGGCTACCAATATTGGACCCCTATGGGGTCGTTGGGGGGCACACGGGCGCCATAAATCCCCGGATTTCGTGACCAGCAAAGAGTTTCGTGAAACCATAGATTTCCCAATGGTCACTGCATCCGGGGCTACCAATATTTGACCCCTCCGGGGTCATGGGGGCACGTGGGCGCCGTCAATCCCCGGATTTCGTGACCATCAAAGGGAATCCGGAAACCATGGGTATTCCTGTGGTCACTGCATCCGGGGCTACAAATATTCGACCCCCTTCGGCAGGCTCAGGGCACCGCCTCCGGGGTCTCAGATTCCATAATTCAATAAGGGAATGTATTCTGGACAATTTTGTATGTATGAAATGAAAAAAAGCGGCCTGTAGCTGCAGAGCAGCCTTGGCCGGAGCGGTGCCTTCGGGAGCCTCAGGCACCGCTTACAAAGAAATGAACCCATGGCGGGAAGCCCCAGGCGCAGTCGCTATGCAGCTACAAAAAAGAACTTATCAAAAACGAACATACCTTTGTAATGCCTGGTGGCAGAGACATGGAGTTAATCACTTACACACGCACCTCACCCCCCAACCCCCTCTCATGGATCATGCACCTCACCCCCTAACCCTTCTCATGGATCATGCACCTCACCCCCTAACCCCTTCTCATGGATCATGCACCTCACCCCCCAACCCCCTCTCCTCAAGGAGAGGGGGGGTAGAAGTATGTTTGTGTTTATTTTATGTATATTGCACAGCGAATAGCAATGAATTATGGTAAAGCTTCGAAGAACCATACAGTTTATACTTCATCCGGATGCTCCTGAGAACCATCTTACCAGAGCTAAGGAGATGAGGACTGCGATGACAGAGATATCACAGGGTTACCAACGAACTATTGAAATTACTCCTAAACCATGGATTTTTACTGGTGCAATCCAACATCCCGCCCACCCAACTCCCCTTCTCCTTGAGGAGATGGGGTTGGGGGTTGAGGTGCATCGGACTATACAGCAACGCGCCACCACCGATTACTACACCCCCTATACCTTTTCAGCCAAAGAACGTGAACTGGAAACCGGCTACAGTTACTTTGGCGCAAGACATTACGATCCGAATGTGAGTGTGTGGTTGAGTGTGGATCCGATGGCTGACATCCTATCATGGCTGTCACCATATAATTATTGCGAATTAAGACCGCTTCGGTTAATTGATCCCAATGGAATGCTAAGTGATGATCCTGAGAAACAAATAATTTCTTCAAATCCTTACTTCCCAGAATTTCTTACGACCATGGTCGTGACAGCCTCTGTGTCGAAAGATTCAAGCCCTTCAATTCGAAAAAGTGAGAAACCAAAATTCTTGAATCGAATTGGAAATTGGTTGCGATCCATATTTACCTCATCACCTTCATTAGAACAGTCAGACGGATACAGTAATCGAGGAGGAATTCATTTTTATTCAAAAAGTGGTCGAAACAAGGAAACCGCAAAAGTGGGCCCAAATTCTGATGCAAGAATGGCAAAAGTGGATTATCTTGCTGCAGCAGTTGGCCTTCGTGTCCCAGGCCCCAAACCTTCTTCTGCAAGTCCAATTGAGAGTCTTGCAGAAAGTGCTTCCAGTTTGTATGGAGCTGTCAAGGAAGGAGAACAGCTTATAATTAATACCAAAGCTGATTGGGAAGCCAGTTCCTCATTTGAAGCCTTTTATGTCAATCCAGAAGGTTTCAAAGTATCGTTCAAAGTGCCTGATGATAATAAAAAAGCACAAAACTTCCTCAGATCCTGCTCGCCAAACCATTCTTGGGGAAATCCATTGACATTTAAACAGTATCAACAATTAAAAAAATACACTAATGGCTTATAAAATTCTTTTTCTCATCACTGTTTTCATTGGCATTTCCTGCCAACAAAGCAAAAATGATATTGATAATATAAAGTATGTTGAGGTGGATTTCATATGGAACGGCGTCGAAAGTATTTACAAAGGTCAATTCAATCAAAACGATCAGCCTCATGGTTTTGGGCAATTTTTCACAAAGGAAGGGGTAAAGCTTTATGAAGGGAATTTTGATAAGGGTAAACTCAATGGCTGGAGTACTATTTTTAATGATGATGGTTCAAAAACATCATTGTTCTTTTTTCAAGGCAAAAGGGGCGATCTAAGAATCGAATACTTTCCAGAAGGTAGCTTGAAATCTATTTATTATGTACATGATGGAGAATATAAGTATAAAAGGGATTATTTAAAATCTGGTGAAATCGACACAACATTTTATCGCGTGAACAATATTTATGGATCCAATATAAACAATA
>Ga0116155_10000684_pt1 | contig 26327 bp, 20 predicted proteins | sample AD_UKC032_MetaG_FD_89890 | JGI IMG/M metagenome (GOLD analysis project Ga0116155, IMG submission 89890) | Active sludge microbial communities of municipal wastewater-treating anaerobic digesters from USA - AD_UKC032_MetaG | ecosystem: Engineered > Bioreactor > Anaerobic > Digestate | place: USA...
GCGCTGCGGCACGCGGCGGCGTCGTGCCCGCGGCGCGGGCGCTGCCGCAGCGGCGCCATGGCGTCGATGCGCGCTGCGGCCGGCACCTCGGGCCCCGCGCCGGTCAGTGCAGCGTGGTGCTCTTGCCGTGCAGCAGCCGCTCGAGCTCGGGCAGCCAGGGCTCGGCCAGGTGGCGCACCTCGGCGTCGTTGAGCAGGATGCGCTGCATGATGCGCGACTTGAGCTTCGAGTCGTCGCCCGACAGCGGGCGCTCGCGCGCGGCCTGCTTGAGCCGGCTGATCAAGAGCACGCAGGCGCCCTCGAGCTTGACCACGCGCTCCCAGTCGCCGTGGCGCGCGGCGTCGAGCATCTCGGCGCTGGCCTGCTCGATCGCTTCGTAGTAGCTCAACACGGTCGGGGTCGCCGTGGCGTCGTCCATCAGCGCGCGGCGGCTCATCGCCGGCCCCACGGCTGCGCGTGCACCTGCGGCGCGATCGCCGCCCAGGCGTCGCGCAGCGGGCGCATCAGGCGCCGGCATTCGGCGATGGCCGCGGCGTCGTTGTGCAGGTTGGCGTGCAGCAGCCGCACGCTGACGTAGCCGTACAGCTCGCGCAGCTGCGCGGCCAGCGTGCCGCCTTCGGCCAGGTTCAGGCTGGCCTTCAGGCCTTCGTCGACGATGCGCAGCGCGCGCTCGATCGCCTTGCACTTGACGGCGGTCGCGCGCGCCTGCAGCGCGCCGGCGGCCTGCACCAGCGCGTCGTCGAAGCCGTCGAGCAGCATCAGCACCAGCTGGTGCGGCGTGGCGCCGCCGACGCCGCTGCTCACGCCCATCTGGCGGTAGGCGGCAGCCGACGCGTGCGCGGCAGGTGCGGGGAAGGCATGGGTGGCAAGCATCGTCGGCGGCATCGGGCGTTGGCGGATGCCTGCATATCGGCCCGCGCGGGCGCCGACTTGAGCCATGCGCCGCGGCGATCACGCGAATGAAAACGGCGCCTTTCGGCGCCGTCGGGAAGCATGCGTCGCGCCACGCGCGCGTCAGTTGCCCTTGTTGCTCGACCAGGTCTTCATCTGCTGCGTGACGTAGCCCGACAGGCTCGTCAGCGACGCCATCTGCCGGTCGAGCGCCGTGTACTGCGCGCGCAGCCGCTTCTCGGTCATCGCGATCCGGTCCTCGAGCTGCGCCTGGCGGTCCTGGTTGCGCTCGATGCGCGCGCGCAGCCCATCCTGGCGCGTGCTGAGGCTGCCGTCGATGCCGAGGAACTGGTCGGCCAGCGCGCGCAGCCGGGTGGCGATGCCGTCGTTGGCGTCGCCGAGCGGATCGTCGTGGGCGAACAGCTTGCGCAGCTCCGGCAGGTTGGCCAGCCCATTGGCGAGCTTGGTCTGGTCCAGCTTGATCGAGCCGTCGCTCTGCACGTCGAAGCCCACGTCGGCCAGCCGGCCGAAGCTTGCCGAGGTGCCGCTGGATTCGCCCAGCAGGCTGCGCAGCCGGCTGCGCATCGCCACCGCCGCGCTGTCGCCCTGCAAGGTGCCGGCGGTCTTGCTGGCGGCGTCGTACTTGGTCTGCTCGGCGATCAGCTTGTTCAGGTCGTTGTAGGCCGTGACGAAGCCGTCGATCGCCTTGCGCATCGATTCGGCATCGGGCCTGGCGTCCACCTGCACCGGCGCAGCCGTGACCTTGTTCAGGCTCAGCGTCAGGCCGTCGATCACGTTGCCGAGCGTGTTCGATGCCGACGACACCGGCAGCCCGTTCAAGGTGGCGGCGGCGTTGGCCGCGGCCAGCGCCTGCGCCATCGTCAGGATGCCGGCCGAAGGGTCGAAGGCCAGCGCCGACAGGCCCAGGCCGTCGGAGTTGTGGCCGTCGGCGTCGGTGACGCCGACGCGAAAGCCGTTGGCCTCGCCGGTGGCGGCCGAGCGCAGCACCAGGCGCGCGCCCGCGGCGTCGGTCAGCACCGAGGCCACGACGCCGGCGTTGGACGCGTTGATCTTGTCGCGCAACTGCGCCAGCGACTGCGCCGGCGGGCCGACGCTGATGTCGACCACACCGCGCCCCGCCTGGGGCGTGAAGCTGCTGCCGTCGGCGCCCCAACTGCCCAGCTCGATGTGCAACGTGCCTTCGCCGACGAGCGCGTCCGCGGATGGATAGACGCCGGTGGCGTTGGACTGCACCGATGCCAGCCGCTGCACCTGCACCGCCCAGCTGCCGGGCAGGGTGGCCGCGCCGGTGGTCACGCCCACCGCGGCGGCGTCGCTGCTGACGCCGGTGGTCGCCTGCCAGGTGCCGGCGCGGGCCAGCGTTGCTGCGGCGTCGCGCAGGGTCGACAGCGCCGACTGCATCTTGCCGTAGGTCGAGAGCTTGGTCTGCAGCGAGCTCTCTACTTTCTTCAGCGCGGTGATCGGCGTGCGTTCGACCGCGACGAGCTTGCCGATCAAGCTCTCGATGTCCAGCCCGCTGCCGATGCCGAGGGAAGTGATGGAAGCCATGGTGGTGGGAAGGTCGCCCCTGGCGTATCGGCGGCGTGCGCGCCGACTTTAGGCCCGCAACGCAAACGGCCCGCCCGGGCAGCCAGCCGGGGCGGTCGCAGCCGGGGCAAGCGTGATCAGTTGCGCAGCAGCTGCAGCACCTGCTGCGGCAGCGCGTTGGCCTGCGCGACCATCGCGTTGCCGGCCTGCTGCAGGATCTGCGCGCGCGACAGGTTCGAGGTCTCGGCCGCGAAGTCGGCGTCCATGATCCGGCCGCGGGCGGCGGACTGGTTCTCGGCGGAGATCTGCAGGTTCTGGATGGCCATGCTGAAGCGGCTCATCGCCGCACCGTAGGTGGCGCGGTCGGTCGTGATCAGGTCGAGCTTGGCGTCGATCGCGCTGATCGCCGAAGTGGCGTCCCCGACCGTGCCGACGCTCTCGGCAATGGACGCGACGGCATTGGTGGTCACGGTCAACGTGTCGCCGACGTTTGCGCCGACCTGGAAGATCTGCGGGCCGCTGCCGGTGCTGTCGAGGATCGCCCTGCCGTTGAACTTGGTCTGCTCGGCGATGCGCTTGACCTCGTCAGACAGCTGCTGAAATTCCGCGTCCAGGTTTGTCCGGTCGCTGGTGTCGTTGGAGGCGTTGGCCGACTGCACCGCCAGCTCGCGCATGCGTTGCAGTGCGTCGGTCATCGTCGCCAGCGCGCCTTCGGCGGTCTGCGCCAGGGAGATGCCGTCGTTGGCGTTGCGGATCGCGACGTTCATGCCGCGGATCTGCGCATTCATGCGGTCGGCGATCGCGAGCCCGGCGGCGTCGTCCTTGGCCGAATTGACGCGCAGGCCCGAGGACAGCCGCTGCATCGAGGTCGCCAGCGAACTCTGCGAGGTGTTCAGGTTGCGCTGCGCGTTCAGCGACGCGATGTTCGTGTTGATCGTTTGCGGCATGACGGAATGCTCCTTGAAGCCGAGGCCGCGAGGCCTGCGTGCTGCGCATTCTCGACAGCTGCTTCGGGTACGGTTCGCCCGAAAAGATCGTCATTGGCCACCCAATCCGCGAACGCACTGCCGGAGCAGCCCAAACGGCAAAACCGCCCCGGAGGGCGGCTCGTGCCAGGGGAAGAGGCCGTCAGCGCAGCAGCGCGAGCACCTGGTTGGGCAACTGGTTCGCCTGCGCGACCATCGCGCTGCCGGCCTGCTGCAGGATCTGCGCGCGCGACAGGTTGGCCGTTTCGGCCGCGAAGTCCGCGTCCATGATGCGCCCGCGTGCGGCCTGCTGGTTCTCACCGGTGATCTGCAGGTTCTGGATCGCCATCGAGAAGCGGCTCATGGCAGCGCCGTACTTGGCACGGTCGGTGGTGATCGCGTCCAGCTTGGCGTCGATCGCGCTGATCGCCGCCGTCGCGCTGGCGACCGTACTCACGTCGCCAGTAACCGTGGCGACGGCATTGGTGGTGATCGTCAGCGTATCGCCGACGTTGGCGCCGACCTGGAAGTCTTGGGCCCCGGCACTGCCGGTCTTGAGAATTGCCCGTCCGTTGAACTTGGTCTGGTCCGCGATGCGGGTGATTTCGGCCGACAACTGCTGGTATTCAGCGTCGAGGTTGGCCCGGTCGCTGGTGCTGTTGGAGGCATTGGCAGACTGCACCGCCAACTCGCGCATGCGCTGCAGCGCGTCGGTCACGGTCGCCAGTGCGCCTTCGGCGGTCTGCGCCAGCGAAATGCCGTCGTTGGCATTCCGGATCGCGACATTGATGCCGCGGATCTGCGCGTTCATCCGGTCGGCAATCGCCAGGCCGGCTGCGTCGTCCTGTGCCGAGTTCACCCGCAGGCCGGAGGACAGCCGCTGCATCGAGGTGGCCAGCGAGCTCTGCGACATGGTCAGGTTGCGCTGGGCGTTCAGGGACACCACGTTGGTGTTGATCGTCATCGGCATGGAAGGACTCCTAGAGTGGCGGGAACCAATGTCCGCATCGAGGGCCGACCGGACCACGTCCCGGTGTGCCCGGGTGCGTTGGGAGGGTTATCGGAGCGGCCTGGAGCGGACTTGAGGCGGCGTTACCAACTTGCCGAATCGGGCTTTCGTGGCTTTGGTCACTCGAAAAGTGACCCTGGCGACGTGCTGTTCCGGCTGCTGGCAGCAGGGCCGAGCCCTCAGGCTTCGGCATGCCGAGTCTCGCCCTGGTCATGATCGCGCGCGACGAAGCGCGTTGCATCGCGCGCTGCCTGCTCAGCGCCGCCGCGCACGTGGACGAGATGTGGGTGCTCGACACCGGCTCGGTGGACGACACGCCGGCCATCGCGCAGCGTTGCGGCGCGACGGTTGCACGCTGGGAATGGCGCGACGATTTCGCCGCGGCACGCAACGCCGCGCTGGCGCTGACGCGGGCCGATTGGCGGCTGGTGATCGATGCCGACGAGTGGATCGGCGCAGGAGCGGCCACGCTGGACGACTGGCGCCGCGACGCCGCGCCGCGGATCGGCCTGCTGCGCGTGGCGAGCCTTGTCGAGGGCGCCGGCGCCGACGGACAGGTGGCCACGAGCTGGCTGCCGCGGCTGCTGCCGCGGGGTGTCGCCTATCGGGGCCGGGTCCACGAGCAGCCGCTGTCGGCGCTGCCGCGGCAGCGCCTGGGCCTGCAGCTGCTGCACGACGGCTATCTGCCCGGGCCGATGGTGCCCAAGCGGGGGCGCAACCGCCGGCTGCTGCAGCAGGCGCTGCAGGCGGACCCGGGCGATGCCTACCTGCACTACCAACTGGGCAAAGACCACGAAGTGCACGGCGAGTTTGCCGCCGCCGAGCCCTGCTATGCGATCGCACAACAGCTCGGGGATGCCGCCGCCGCCTGGCGTCACGACCTGGTGCTGCGCACGATCTACACGCGCAAGAAGCTCGGCGCCTTCGCTGCGGCGATGGCGCTGGCCGAGGCGGAAATGCCGCGCTGGCAATCTTCGCCCGACTTCTTCTTCACGCTTGGCGACTTGCTGCTCGACTGGGCTGCCACGCAGCCACGCCATGCGTCCCGGCTGCTGCCGATGGCCGAAGGCTGCTGGCAGCGTGCGCTGGCGATCGGCGAGAACCCTGGGCTGCCCGACACGGTTCGCGGGCGCGGAAGTTTCCTGGCCGCGCACAACCTGGCAGTGCTCTGTGAAGGGCTGGGAGATGCGGCGCAGGCCGGGATCTGGCGTGAGCGCTCGATGTGCATGCGCGTCGAGGCCGAGGCGGCCGACGCCGTGGTGTGAAGGGCTGCGTGCCGCACGAACTGCGGGTACGGGGCACGGCATTTCCCGGGATCGGGCGGCTGCCGGCCGCCTAAGCTTGGGGCCAACCCAACTTCCAATTGCGCGGCTGTGTGATCGTGCCGCGCACCAATGGCATGTCGCTGGCAATACCTGCTCCCGTCCACCCTGGTGCCGCGGCCGGTGCGCGGGCGCGCGCCTACCGGCAATGGCAGCAGGGACAGGCGCATGCGCGCCGTGAGCACTGGCCGGCGGCGGCGCAGGCCTTCGAGCGCGCTACGGACATCAACGACGACCCGGCCTACGGCCTGGCGGCCGCCCACGCCTTGATCAAGGCCGGTCGCGCTGCGCAGGCGGTGCAGCGGGCGCAACAACTGCGGAAGCGCCATCCCGCCGAACGCCTCGGCTACACGTTGGAAGCGCGCGCGCTGCTGGAGTTGGGCCGCACCGAGGAAGCGCTGCAGTGCTTGCGTGCGCTGCCCGAAGGCGTGAGCGTGGACCTTCCGTACCTGACGGCGATGGCGACTGCGCTGCAGGCCACGGCTCGCCATGCGGAGGCGGTACCGGTCTTCCTGCAGGCACTGTCGTTCAATCTGGCCGACCCGGTGCTGCACTTCTACCTCGGGGTGTCGTTCAAGGACCTGGGTATGAAGGCCGAAGCCGCGGAGTGCATGCGTACCGCGGTCACCCTCGGCCTGGGCAACAGCGAACTGGCGGCGCGCGGCCTGCTGCTCTTCATGGAGCGCGAGGCCTGCCGCTGGGCCGAAGCCGAGTCCGAGATGCAGCAACTGCGCGCGAAGCTGCGGGCCCTGCCGCCGCAGCAGCCGGCGGAGACCTCCGCGTTCAGCCACGCGGTGCTCGTGGACGATCCGATCGAGCAGTTGAAGGTGGCGCGCCACCATGCGCTGCACGTCGCGAGCAAGGTCCAGGTGCTGCCGCGCGTGCGCGCCCGGAACCATGGTGGGCGCCTGCGCCTGGGCTACCTGTCGGCCGACTTCCACAACCACGCGACCAGCCAGCTGCTGGTGCAGGTGCTCGAGGCCCACGACCGCGAGCGATTCGAGGTCTTCGCGCTGTCGTCCGGGCGTGATGACGGCACGGCGCTGCGCAGGCGCGTGGTGGCGGCGGCCGAGCACTTCGTCGAACTGCGCGGTTGCAGCCATCCGCAGATCGCACAGCGCGTGCGCGAGTTGCGCATCGACATCCTGGTGGACCTGAAGGGCGGCACGCAGGACACGCTGCTGCCGGTGCTGGCCGCCAGGCCGGCACCGCTGCAGGTGAGCTGGCTGGGCTTTCCCGGCAGCATGGGTGCGCCTTACATCGACTACCTGATCGGCGACCCGGTGGTCACGCCGCTCGAGCATGCCGCGCACTACAGCGAGAAGATCGCGCAGCTGCCGGGCTGCTACCAGCCCAACGACTCTCGGCGCGAGCGGGCGCGCCCGAGCACGCGCGCCGACTGGGGCGCACCCGACGACGCGCTGCTGCTGTGCGCCTTCCACCAGTCGTACAAGATATCGCCCGAAGTCTTCGACGTCTGGTGCGGGCTGCTGCGCGAGCGTGAGGATGCGCTGCTGTGGCTGCTGCAGTGGAACACCAACGTGGAGCAGGCATTGCGCGCCGCGGCCGCGGCGCGCGGGGTCGACCCGCAGCGGTTGCTGTTCGCGCCGCTGCTGCCGCTGGCCGATCACCTGAGCCGCCTCGCCCACGCCGACATCTACCTGGATGCCTGGCCGTGCAATGCGCACACCACCGCAGGCGAGGCGCTGTGGGTCGGCGTGCCGGTGGTCACGCTGATCGGCAAGACCTTTGCGCAGCGCGTGGCCGCGAGCCTGCTGCATGCGGTGCGGTTGGACGAGCTGGTGTGCAGCGACATCGACGGCTACAAAAACATGGTGCTGGCGCTGGCCGCCGCCCCGTCGCGCCGCGCCGCGCTGAAGGAGCATCTGGTGCAACAACAGGCCGGCGCGCTGTTCGACGGCGCCGGCTTTGCACGTGACCTCGAGTCGCTGCTGCAGCGCATGTGGGCGCAGGCGCTGGGCGGTGCGCCCGAGCACATGGCGGCACAGGCGCGGCCATGAAGGCGGTGATCCTGGCCGGCGGCCTGGGCACGCGCCTGGCCGAGGAGACGACGGTCAAGCCCAAGCCGATGGTTGAGATTGGCAGCCGTCCGGTGCTGTGGCACATCCTGAAGAGCTACTCGCACCACGGTATCAACGACTTCGTGATCTGCCTGGGCTACCGCGGCTACGTCATCAAGGAGTACTTCGCCAACTACTTCCTGCACATGTCGGACGTGACCTTTTGCCTGTCCGAGAACCGCATGGAAATTTGTCAGCCGCCGCCACTGCGAACCCTGGCGCGGGACGCTGGTCGATGCCGGCAAACATACGCACATAGCGGGCGGCTCATGCGCGTGCACGACCGCGGCTTCCGGCAGCGAGCATGTCGTAGGCCTCCATCCCCGGGTCTATGTTCGCTCGGCAGAGGGGGCGGCGCCTGCGGCCGCGATAAGCACCCGGCGAACGCCACTGCTCGATCGATCGCCATGCGCCGGCGCGCCGGATCATCGCCCGCATGATGGCTTCACCGAACGCAGCGCCGGCGCTGGTGGTGATCGGCAGCAGCACCGCGACCGCGCGTCGCCCCGATCTCGAGCATGCGCACATCGCGCGCGACAAGCTCATGGCTTCACTACCGGCGGCGCGGCGCGTGCTGGCCTGGGGCAGGGCACCGCTGCGCACTGCCTATCTGGCACAACATCCAGGCAGCGTCTGGCAGCAGGCGGAGTCGCTCGCTGCACTCGAGGACACCACCCAAGGTCCGTTCGACCTGATCGTGCTGACTGATGGGCTCGAAGAGGCAGCCGATCCCTCGGCCCTGCTGCGCGCGCTGCGCCGGCATGCGCACGCGCAGACGCTCTTGGCCCTCGCCGCCCTGCACGAACCTTCGCTGGACCGGTTGCGGCGATGGGTGGAGGCCGATCTGACCACGGATGACGCGGCGAGCGGCGGCCTGCACCGGTGGTCGCGAGCGTCGACCACCAAGCTGCTGATGGATGCCGGCTGGATGCCCAGTGTGGCCGACGCCGTGATCGAAGCACCGCGCGACGAACCGTTCACCCAAGCCGCCCTGCAACTTGCCGCCGTCGCCGGCGTGCCGGCGACGACAGCATGTCAACAGTGGGGGTTGCGGCAGGCGATCGTGCACGCGCACGCTACCTTCGACCCGTGCGACGCGCCGGCGCACCGCGCCGTCGCATGCAACTTCGCGGTCGTGGTGCCGACCACGCGCGAGACGCAGCTGCGATTGAACGTGGAAGCGTCACCGGGCCTGCGCGAGGTCGACGCCCGTGTGATCTCGGTGCGCCGCGCAGCGAGCCCGGCCGACGCGCTGGCGCGCGCGCGCGAGCACGTGCACGAAGACTGGATCCTGCTGTGCCACCAGGATGTGTACTTCGCGCCGTCGTTCGGCCACCGCCTCGCCGCGCTGCTCGACACCGTGCCGGCCGAGGAGCGCGCGCGCACGTTGATCGGCTTCGCCGGCATCGGCGTCAACCGCGCGAGCGAGGCCTACGAGCAGGCTGGCTTCGTGATCGACCGCAGCCACTGCTTCGACCGCCCCGCCAGCGACACCGCGGTGTCGATCGACGAGCTGGCGCTGGTGCTGCCGCGCGAGTCGGTGCTGCAGATCGACCCGGCGCTCGGTTGGCACCTGTGGGCCACCGACCTGTGCTTGCAGGCGATCTGTACGCAGCGCTTCTTCCCACGCATCGTGCGGGTGCCGCTGTTTCACAACTCTCTCAGCGATCACCAGCTGCCGGCGGCGTTCCACGAATCGGCAAGGGTGCTGGCCGCCAAGCATCCGGGGTTCGGGTCGATCCACACGTTGTGCGGGGTGATCGGGGCGGGTGCCGCGGGAGGTCGTCGATGAACATGGGCGCCCATACGGTCGCTGTTTCGCCGATTGGCAATCCAGCGTTCTGAGAAGCTCCTACCGCAAGCCACCCTGTGGCCCCTTCCAACTGCGAGAACCTGCCGTGCCTCGTTGCGCCATATGTCATCAGGATGTCGAGCGCTGGCTGCCACATCCGCACCGCGAGCGGTGCAGCGCCTTCATCGAGTCGATGCAGGCCGTGGGATCCGATCTCGAGTTGTACCAATGCCCCGCATGCGGATGCACCGACCGTGACCGCCATCTCTGGATGTACCTGCGGGCAGCCGGCGTACTGCCGGCCATCGCCGGGTCTCGCGTGCTGCACATCGCGCCCGAACCGCACCTGGAGAGGCTGATTGCGTCCCTCGGCCCGGCCCTCTACGTGCGCGGCGATCTGCGTCCCATGCGCCCAGGTCACGTTCGGCTCGACGTCGAACGCCTGCCGTTCGAAGGTTCCGTGTTCGACATGATCATCTGCAACCATGTGCTCGAGCATGTGGACTCCCCTCAGAGGGCGCTGGATGAGTTCCACCGCTGCCTAGCTCCGGCAGGGCTCTTGATCGCACAGACGCCTTTTTCGCCACGCCTGAAGGGCACTTTCGAGGTGGTAGGCGACATCACGGCGGAATTCGCGCATCAGTTCTTCGGCCAAGACGACCATGTACGCCTTTTCGGCGCGGACATCGCTTCGCATTTCCACAACGCCGGCTTCGACGGTCAGTTGCTGCAACACAGCGCCTTGCTGCCGGACGTGGCCGCGGTGCAGTGGGGTTGCAATACGCGCGAACCGCTGTTTGCCTTCTGGAAGCCTGAGCAATCCGCGGCGGCGCCAGCCCCCCGCTCCGCCGCATGACCACACTGAGCGTGCCTCGACCTGTCCGGGCGAAGTCGAAGCCGACGCCCGCTCCTAACTTCGGACCGATCCACGTCACCCAACCGCATCTGCCGCCGTTGGCCGAGCTTCTGCCGCTGCTGCTGGAGATCTGGGACAGCAAGGTACTGACAAACGGTGGCCCGTTTCACGCCCGGCTCGAACGGTCGTTGTGTGACCACCTGGGCGTCAACCAGATCGCGCTGTTCGCGAATGCGACGATCGCGCTGCTGACGGCGTTGCAGGCACTTCGTGTCACCGGCGAGGTGATAACCACACCCTATTCCTTCGTGGCGACCGCCCACTCGCTGCTTTGGAACGGCATCAAGCCGGTATTCGTCGACATTGACCCGGTCACGCTCAACCTCGATCCGTCCCGCATCGAGGCCGCAATCACCCCGCAGACCACCGCGATCCTTGCCGTACATTGCTACGGCAACCCATGCGATGTGAGCCGCCTCGAGCGGATTGCCGACGCCTACAACCTGAGACTGATCTACGACGCCGCTCATGCGTTCGGCGTGAGGGACAGCCGCGGCAGTATCCTGCGGCATGGCGATCTTTCGGTGTTGAGCTTCCATGCCACCAAGGTGTTCAACACCTTCGAGGGCGGCGCCATCGTCTGCCCCGACGCCAGGACCAAGGCGCGGATCGATCACCTGAAGAACTTCGGCTTCGTCGACGAGGTGACCGTCGTAGCCCCCGGCATCAACGGCAAGATGAACGAGTTCCAAGCCGCGCTCGGCTTGGTGCAGCTTCGCGAGATCGATGGCCTGATCGAGCAGCGCCGCGCCATCGACGCCCAGTACCGCCGAGGCCTGACGGGCGTGCGAGGCATCCGTTGCGTGCCGCGTGACGACGACACGATTGCCAACTTCGGCTACTTCCCCGTTCTGGTGGAGGCCCCCTACCCGTTGGCGCGCGACGATCTCTACGAGCGCCTGAAGCGGCACGGTGTCCACGGCCGTCGATACTTCCACCCTCTAATCTCGCAGTTCCCGATGTACCGCGATCTGCCCTCCGCGCGGCCGGAGAATCTACCCATCGCGACACGCACCGCGCAGCAGGTGATCTGTCTGCCGATCTATCCGCACCTCGCTCCGGCCGACGTGGACCGGATCGTGTCGATCGTGCGCGGCACCTGATCGGAGCGACCCCATGTCATGCTACGACGAAGCAGAGCTGCGCAGTCTCGGGTTCGCCGCCGTGGGCCGTGGCGTTCGCATCTCGCGCAAGGCATCGCTGTACGGAGCGGACCGTATCGCCATCGGCGACTATGCCCGTATCGACGACTTCTGCGTGCTGTCCGCAGGAGACGGTGGCATCCGCATCGGGCGCCATGTGCACTTGGCCGTGTTCGGCTGCCTGATCGGCCAGGCGTGCATCGAACTGGGCGACTACGCTGGGCTGTCATCGCGCGTCAGCATCTACAGCTCGAACGATGACTACTCGGGTGACCACATGTCCAACCCGACCGTGCCGCCGGAGTTCACCCAAGTCGCCCACGCGCCGGTGCGCATCGGCCGCCACGTCATCGTCGGGTCGGGCTCGGTGATCCTACCCGGCTGCACCCTGCACGAGGGTAGCGGGGTTGGCGCTCTGTCGCTGGTGCGCGATGACTGCGAACCGTTCGGCATGTACTTCGGTGCGCCGGCGCGCCGCATCGGGCGTCGTGCGCAGACCATGGTCGAGTTCGGCGACCGGTTGGAGGCCAGGCGATGGGCGCCCAGTTAACCACCTTGATTCCGGCCTACAAGCCGGATTATCTCGCCGCGCTGTTCGCGGGCCTGCGCAGCCAGGTCTTCCGGGATTTCCGCGTCATCGTCTCCGACGACAGCCCAGACGCCACGATCACTTCGATGCTGCGCGCCGGCCGCTTCGACCCGTTTATCGAAGGCCTGGACATGCTCGTCGTCCGCGGCCCGCAGAGTCCGCTGAGAAACCACCAGCACCTGCTGGATGTCTGGGCGCATGCAACCCCGTTGGTGCACCTGCTGATGGACGACGACGTGGTCTACCCACGCTTCTACCTCGAGCATGTGGCGCTGCACGCCCGCCATTCGCCGGCCGCCTCCGTGAGCCTGCGTTGGCTCACGTCCAGCGACGGCGCGCCGATGGCAACGCTGCCGCTGCCGGAGTTCGTCGAGGCCGGCGATCGGCACAGCCTTGCGGTGGGTGCTGAGCAGCTGTTCGCGAGCACGGTTGCGCGCTGCGAGAACTGGCTCGGCGAACTATCGAACATGGTGCTGTCGGCCTCGGCGGCGGATGGGTTTCCGCGGCCGCCGACCGACGGCGTGTCGTACTTCGGGTTGCCCGACATCGGCACGCTGCTGAATGCCGTGCAGCGTGCGCCGATCGTGGTGCTGCGCGACCATCTCGGGGGGTTCCGGCAGCACAGGGGCCAGACGACGCTAAACACGCAGTCGACCAATCTGAAGATCGCCTTTCTGGCCTGGGTGGCGTACGCCTTGAAGGCACACCAAGATGGGCACCTCGATGCCGAGGCCGCGGCAGTGGCGATTGCAATCGCCACGCATCGTTGCCTGCAGCACTACGCCACCGACCCCGTGATGCGAGGCTACCTCGAGATCGTCCGAAACAACCTCGGCGATCTGCCGCGCTTCGAAGCCGCCTTCGTACCCTTCTGGCAATCGATGCTGCACAGCTGCCCAGACACGCGGCCCGATGCCTGGGGCCCCACCGCGAGCCGGTTAACCGAATCAGCACCGACAGCCTGAAACCAGCCCCTCGTATCGAGGGCGTGTGCGCCAGCGATCGACGGGCGTTCGTATGGATCAGGATACGACCGAGAGCGCTGGGGCTGGTTGCCGCGGCCGGTACAGCCGGGTAGGGACGGGCACATCTTCCGGCAGCTCGATCCCCGCGCTCATCGTGCGCGCCGTCATCCGCTCGCGCAGCGTCGTCTCCACCTTCAGCAGCGTGACCTTCATGAACGCCGCGCGCTCGCGCGGCGCCTCGCGCAGTTCGATGTCGAGGTAGCCGGCACTTTCCACCGCGAAGCGGTGCTCGTACCATCCGAGGCACCAGAACCAGTCGGTGTAGTAGAGCCACGAATTCTCGTTCATCTCGCGCACATGGGTCGGATCCTGCCAGGCGGTCGCGGCGTGCTCGTAGGGCACCTCGATCACCAGCCGGCCGCCGGTCTTCAGCAGTTGCAGCGCATGCGTCATCAGCCGTGGCAGGTCGCCCACGTGTTGGAGCACGTTGTTGGCGACGATCACCTCGGCCTGGCCTTCGTCGAGCACCAGCGGCCCCACGGTGGGCGAGTTCGCCTGCAGCGGCCAGGCCTGGGGTTGCGTCAGGTCGAGCATCAGGTCGGGCTCGGCGCGCGGCAGCACGTCGACGTTCAGCCAACCGGGCTTGTAGTCCTTGCCCGATCCGATGTGGATGCGCGCCGGCTGCCACGGCTGCTGCGGCCGGCGCTCGTGGTGCGCGCCGCCGAAGCCGACGGCGAAGGCCAGCAAGTCGGCATAGGCCTCGACCGGATCGGCCCCTTGGAACGCCTGCACCGCGGCGCAGGCTTCGCCATGCCAATTGGGCGCCAGGAAGCGTTCGCTGAAGTAGGCTTCGATCGGCTCGTGCTGCGGCAGCCAAAGCACCGACGACGCAAACGCGTCGTGCGGCCGGCAGGCCGGGCCGCGCTCCGAGATCACCGGCGTGCCGAGTGACAGGCAGTGCGACACGCGCACCTGCTCGAAGCGGCTGGATTCGTAGAAGTGCAGGTTCAACACCGCCTTGGCCTGCGCAATGTAGGCATCGCGCTCGTCGCCGTACAGCGCCGAGTCGAACATCGTCACCTGCACGCCCGCACGCTCGATGCGCTCGATCAGCGCCGTGCGGCGGGCGTTGACGCTGCCGACAAACAGCAGGTCGATCGGCCGCTCGTGCAGCGGCAGCAGAGCTGCGGGCGCCAGGTACGGTGCGTGCAGCACCGGCACCACCGGCACCGAGACCGCGTCATCGGCGTAGGCGGCCAGGTTGTCGGCGTCGTAGTCGACCACCGCCGAATGGTGCAGCAGGTCGAGGTACGCTGGTGACACCTGCGCCCCGCCGTCGCCCAACTGTTCGAGGTTGACGAAAACGCAGGCGTGGCGCTGGCGCAGCGCCGGCTCGAAGCCGAGGTGGGCACCGAAGACGAAGTTCACCGCGCCGTGGCGCAGCCGGTTCTTCGCGATGCTCACGTCGGCGCCGAAGCGGCGGAACTGGTAGCGCAAGTAGCGCGCCGGATCGATCAGGCCGAGGGAATGCACGTAGCCCAGCGGCTGCACGATGCACAGATGGATGGGGGGCAATGCGGTCATGGCGTGGCGCTCGCCGCAACGGACGCGTTGCGGGTTCAGCACGAGGTTAGGCGAGGCCTGCGCGGTGAAACCGCGGAGTTGCAGGGCTTTCGCGGCGCTGTTGCGGGCATGACTGCAGAGCGAACTGCCGCTGCCCGGTGCAGCGGGGATTGCGCCGACACCGCGCGCTGCCACATGCGCTCGAACGGCGCCTCAATGTCGCGCGCAAAGCGGTTCCCGTCGGGTAGCGGATGGGTGCGCTGGGCGAGCAGGCGTTCGCGCAATGCGGCGCGCCGCTGCGGTTCGGCCGCCAACTGCCGGACCATGCGCTCGTATTGGTCGACGTCCGCGCACACCAGTTCGTCGCGGCCGCTTGCATGCAGCAGGCTCGCCGCCACGCGCTGCGCAAACGTCTCGCCGACCTCCGTGCCCGGCGGCACGCCCACCCACAGCCGTTCGCCGGCGGTGGTGCGCGCGTTGCAGTGCCAGGTATCGAGGAGGACACCGGCCGCAACCGGGCGCGTCAGATGTGAGGTGCCCATCGAATCTCGCCTTGCAGCGGGCCGCTCTCATGTCGCCTTGAACCGCTGATCCACATGCTGACTGATCCTGTTCTCCAGGAACCGAACCGGTGAGCTGTAGCCCAGCGTGGAGCGGCGGCGACTCCGGTTGCGGAACACCTCGATGTACTCGAGCAGGTCGGTTGTTTGCGGTAGTGCCGCAGGTACGGATCTGTGCGGGGGCAGAGGGCAATCTCCGTCCCTGCCGCGATCGGAAGCCGCTCTCAATCCTGCAAGGTCAATCACGAGCGGCCATTCATCCTGCTTGCGATTGCGACTCATCGGGCCTTCGCTCAAAGCGGGGCCCCGCAGGACCGATGTATCCTTCGCGCTGCGTCAGTTCCTTTGGGAGCGCGCGGGTGTAGTTCAATGGCAGAACGGCAGCTTCCCAAGCTTCATACGAGGGTTCGATTCCCTTCACCCGCTCCACATCAAGTTTCTGGGGACTTCCAAGGAAATCCGCCAAGGTCACTAAGTCGTTGTCGGAGAACGATTTTTTGACACTCTGACGTTCCAGGGTAGTCCACTGAAATCCGCCCGCAGCCAAGTCTTTTAAGTCCTTTTTTAAGTCCTTTTTGCGGTTGCGGCGGGTTCCGGATTGTTGATGGAGGGGCGAGGCTGAAGTGAACAGTATCTGCTACCTGACTCATGTTCAGGAGCAGAAAGCATGGCACTCTCGGACTTGGCCGTCCGGCAGGCGAAAGCCACCGGCAAGGACTACACCCTCGCTGACATGGATGGCCTTTGCCTAGCCGTGACGGCCGCAGGTAACAAGGTCTGGCACTTCCGCTACTACTGGCTGGGCAAGCAAAAGCGCATGTCCTTGGGCAGCTACCCGGAGGTGGCCCTCCGTGATGCGCGCGCTCTGCGCGACGAAGCGCGCTCCCTGGTCGCCAAGAACGTCAACCCCCACTCCGATCGCAAACGCAAGCGCCGCGCCACAGTGCTGGCGGGCGAACACACCTTCATGGCCGTGTACGAACAGTGGCTGACGCATCGCAAGCTCTCGCTCGAAGAAGGACGGCAGACCAGCCTGTCGCAGATCGGCCGCGTGTTCAAGAAGGACGTGTTCCCCGCACTTCGCCACCTGACCATCTACCAGATCACCCGCCCGCACCTGCTTGAGATCATCGGCAAGGTGGAAAAGCGCGGCTCGCTGTCCGTGGCCGAGAAGCTGCGCACCTGGTTCACGCAGCTCTTCACCTACGCCACTGTGACGGTCCCGGACCTGGGCGACAACCCCGCCAAGGACTTGGGCGTGGTGGCCTTGCCGCTGCCGCCGGTGGACAACAACCCGTTCCTGCGCATGCCCGAGTTGCCGCTGATGCTGCAGACGCTGCGCAAGTACCGCGGCCGGCTGAACACCCAGCTCGGGCTGAGGCTGCTGTTCCTCACGGGCGTGCGCACCGGCGAACTGCGCTTCGCCACCCCTGGCCAGTTCGACCTTGATCGCGGCCTGTGGATCATCCCGGTGGCGCGTCTCAAGCAGCGCAACCTGCTCACGAAGAAGCGGCGCAAGCGCCTCATCGACATCCCTCCCTATATCGTGCCCTTGTCGATCCAGGCGCAGGAGGTCGTTCGCTACCTGCTCGACAACTGCAAGCCGGCCCAGGTCTACCTGATCCCCAGCGACTGGGGCCTGAAGAAGCCGATCAGCGAGAACACGCTCAACGGCGCGCTCAAGCGCATGGGCTACGCAGACCAACTCACCGGCCACGGCATCCGCGCCACCATCTCCACCGCCCTCAACGAGTTGGGCTATGTGAAGAAGTGGGTCGATGCGCAGCTCTCGCATGCCGACCCGGACAAGATCAGCCGAACCTACAACCACGCCGAGTACGTCGAGCAGCGCCGCGTGATGATGCAGGATTGGGCCGATCGCCTGGACCTGTTTGAGCAGGGCCAGGTAGACGTCGCCAGCCGGCACCTGACCATCACCTTGCAGGGCCTGCCGACCATCGCCGGCCAGACCGCCGCGCATCCACCGCAAGTCGATCTGGCTGCGCCGAGCTTGATCGTGACCGGGCCGAGCCCCGAACTGCCGGCGGTGCCAGCCCAGCGTCTGTCCGCCGTGCACATGCCCGAGTACGCGCGGCCGCGGCTGTCGGAGGTGCAGCGGGAGCGCCTGCAGGTGCTGGAAACCTTCGAGGCGCCGCACAACCTCTCGGTCGCGGACTACGCGAAGCTCGCCGGCAAGTCGCGCCGCTGGATCACCTACGAGGTCCAGGCCGGCAACCTGTTGGCGATCCACATGGGCAACCGCGGGCAACGGGTGCCGGATTGGCAGCTCGACCCGCTCAAGCGCAGGCTGGTGCAGTCGGTGCTGAAGCAAATGCCTCGCGGCATCGACGCCTGGAACATTTACCACGCGCTGCTGCATGGCTACGACGAGTTGGGCGGACGCCCCGCCATCGAGGCCGTGCGCCCGGCCAATGTCCATGTGGCTACGCGCCTCGTGATTGCGCGATGCGTGCAGGCGAGCGAAGCCGAGTCGGAGTTTTCGGCAGAGGTACACCAGAGCGTGCGGCGGTTGGTCCAGGACGCCATCAGGGCCGATGCGTCGGAAGACGTCCTGGAGCGGTGAATCCAAATGCTACTGACGACCTGCCTCGGTTGCCAGCGTCCCCTGATCACGATCTCGACTTGGTGGCGCTAGCGGCACAGGTTGCTGTCCGTCCGCCACGCGCGCTCTGAACGGTTCGACTCGAACTTCCTGTTGATCTGTGAGACAATACAGGTAGTCCGATATTTGTTCGGAAATTATTTATATGAATCAATGACTTGTTGAAATGTTGGGCGAAATGAAGGAAGAGCAAGCAGATTTAGCCCAGCTGGTTCGCCTGGCTCTGGCCGAGCAGACGGAAGACGTGCGCCTGTTCGCGGCGCGGCTGGTCCGCAAGTACCGGGGCACGGCACCCGACCTGGCCGAACAGATCGAGCTGTACCTGAAGTCGAAGCCAGCGCGCAGCGTCTCTCCCATGCGCAAGCTGTCGCCTCCGTCGTCGGCGACCCACGGCCTGCCGGTCGACGACGAATCCCGCCTGTCGCTTCTGAAGGTGTTCAAGGATGAGCCGACGAGGGACGCACCACTGCTGTCCGGTGAGGTCGAGGAGGTCTTGACGCAACTCATCGCAGAGCGCCGGCAGAGCGATCGGCTCCGGGCCATGGGTCTCACGCCCACCCGTTCGGCCATCTTTGTGGGGCCGCCCGGAGTCGGCAAGACGCTCACGGCCCGCTGGCTGGCCGCACAGTTGAAAGTGCCGCTGTACGTGCTTGATCTGACCGCCGTGATGAGCAGCCTGTTGGGCAAGAGCGGCGCCAACCTGCGCGCCGCCATCGACTTCGCCAAGCGTGAGCCCTGCGTGCTGCTGCTGGACGAGATTGATGCCATCGCCAAGCGGCGCAGCGACGACACCGATGTGGGCGAACTCAAACGCCTTGTCACGGTAATCCTGCAGGAGGTCGATGAATGGCCCGCCAGCAGCGTATTGCTGGCGGCCACCAACCACCCGGAACTGATCGATCCGGCGCTGTGGCGCCGCTTCGACTTGGTGGTCCAGTTCAAGACGCCCAATGAGCATGGCGTCAAGGAAGCCATCAAGCGCTTCCTGGGGCCGGACTACGCCCTCTTTGCCCGTTGGATCGACATCCTGGTGTTTGCATTCGCCGGGCACTCGTTCAGCGACATCGAGCGCGATGTGCAGCGGTTCCGGCGCGCCGTGGCACTGGGCACGACCACCGACGCTGATCTCGTCGAGGACTTCATGAAGGCGCGTGCCTTGGCGCTCGACAGGCAGGGCCGCATTGACCTGGCGGTGATGCTGGCCAAGCAGACCCGCCTGTCCCAGCACGCCGTCTCCGACATTACGGGCGTGAGCCGGGACACGATCCGCAAATACGCCAACGAGGCGCCTGCGGCACGAAAGACCGTGCCCCGGAGAAAGGCTGACGCATGAGTCAAACCAATTTCCTGATCGGCCGTGGCGAGTTGCTGACCCACGACATCGTCGGCCCGAAGCGCATGCCCGGAAAAGCCGAGGTCTATACCTTCGCGCAGGCGCGGGAGCTGTTGGTTCCCCAGTTTCGCAGCACTGCGAAGGCACTGGACGAACTCCCGCCCGACGCTTGCCCGGGCGATTTCGCGGTGGCCCGGTTGATGATGAATCCCAGCTTCATCGCCCGCTCCTACTTCCCGACCGGCCTGTTGCGCAGCACGGGTTTGGAGCCGATCGGCAGCCGCACCGTCAAGGTCAAGCCGCAGGCCTGGACCCGAAAAGGGCAACCGCAGGAGACCACGACCACTGAATTGTTCGTCGCTGGCAAGCGTCAGGCGTTTCGCAACCTGTCGAAGTGGACAGAGACCATCGACGCGCAGTCCGACGAGGGCGAAGACCTGGCCCACATCGAAAAGTTCGCCGCCTTCGCACCGGCTGAGCGCATCGTGAGCCTGGGCGGACCGAAGGATCGGTTCTTCGAGGTGGGCCTGCATTTGTTGCCGGACGAAGACCCAGGATTGATCCAAAAGGCTTTCGTGAAGTTCGCCCAGCGGGAGGGCGTGAAAGTCCACAGTGAAGTCGATTTCGTCGCCGGCAACCTATGGTTCGTGCCGGTCGAGGGCAAGCCCAGCGACGTCAAGAAACTGGCCAGTTTCTCGTTCGTCCGGGTAATACGGCCGGTGCCCAAGTTGCGCGGCATCCGCCCGTTACACCGCAGCGGTGGACCCTCGGTGGGATGTAGCCTTCCCACCGAGCAGGCTATGTCGTCCGAGCCTCGCGTCGCCATCCTGGACGGTGGCTTGCCCAAGCATCACCCCATCGGCCCCTGGCTGCGCTCGTATCGAAAGCTCGACGAACATGCTGACGATGACCCGGACGGCCCGGAGCACGGCCTCGGCGTGACGTCGGCCGTTCTGTTCGGCCCGATCCAGCCCAACGGGGCGGCCGGCAGGCCTTTCGCCCCGGTGGACCATTTGCGTGTGCTCGACCAGGATTCGGGTGGCGAAGACCCGTTGGAGTTGTATCGCACGCTCGGTCTCATCGAACAGGTCCTGCTGTCGCGGTCCTACGAGTTCATCAACCTGAGTTTGGGACCGGACCTCGAAGTGGAGGATAAGGAAGTCCATGCTTGGACCTCCGTTATCGACGAACTGCTCAGCGATGGCGACACGCTCATGACCGTGGCCGTCGGCAACAATGGCGAACGAGATCGCGAACTCGGCTACAGCCGGGTGCAGGTTCCGTCGGATTGCGTGAATGCGCTCGCAGTCGGCGCGGCCGATGACACCGGCGCGGACTGGGCCCGCGCGCCCTACAGCGCGATCGGACCGGGCCGCAGCCCCGGCGTCGTCAAGCCGGACCTGATGGCCTTCGGCGGCAACCCGGCGTCCAAGTACTTCCACGTTCTGGCGCCGAACGCGAAACCGGTGCTGACGCCACAACTCGGTACCAGCTTCGCGGCGCCGTACCTGCTGCGCAGCGCGGTCGGTATCCGTGCGATCCTGGGCGGGAACCTGACGCCTCTCGCCATCAAGGCCTTGCTGGTCCACGCAGCCGATCCCGGCGACCGTGATCCGATTGAAGTGGGCTGGGGCAAGATCCCCGAAGACACCCTCGACATCATCACCTGCCCGGATGGCGTGGCCCGGGTGGTCTACCAGGGCGAACTCAAACCCAGCAAATACCTGCGCGCCAGCCTGCCGCTGCCGAAGGAAGCGTTGACGGGCAACGTTCGCCTGAAGGCCACGTTCTGCTACGCGTCGCCTACCGATCCGCAGGATGCCGCTGCCTATACCAAGGCTGGCCTCGAAGTCGTATTCCGCCCCAACGACGAGAAGATCAAGGACGGCAAGAGCAACGCAGACACCAAGGGCTTCTTCGACCTGAAGAAGTTTGCCACCGAGCAGGAACGCCGCTCGGACCAAGGCAAATGGGAAACCGTGCTGCATGGGGCCAAGACCTTCCGCGGCTCCAGCCTCAAAAACCCCGTGTTCGACATCCACTACAACGCCCGCGACGGCGGCGGCCGGGCCACCGGCGCGGAGAAGATCCGATATGCGTTGATCCTCTCGGTCGAGGCGCCGAAGCATGCCGATCTGTACAACGACATCCTGCGCGCCTATGCCAAGACCCTTGTGCCAATCCAGCCGCAGGTGTCCTTGCCGATCCGCATTCGGTGACGGTGGAAGGGAGAACGTATGTACAGAACGGACTGACGGGTAAGGAGGAGACCGATGCCGGAACCCTTGAAGAGCAAAGACAAGAACGGGGCGCCGTTCACGCGACCAGCGGAGATCGAGGTCTGTTTGGGAAGGCTGGAGTCGGTAGATGCCGCCGCGCGCCTCAAGGCTTTCGCTGTCACGTCGAGAAAAAGCAGTAGCTACGTGCCGCCGGAAGCGTTGACGCATTTTCTTCGTTGCGCCTGGGCTGCCGGTGCCCGGGATGAGTTCAAGCAGATCTTCGAACTGCTCATGAAGCGCGTGGGGCAGTCCCTGTATTCAACGGTCGCCGATTCCCGCATGGCTGGGGCGCAAGGCATACGCGAAGAGATCATGGGCCGCTTCGCCGAGCGAATCGCTAAGGACTGTCAAGGCCGCTTCTCCATGCTGGACTTCTTCGAGGTGCGGTTCGACCTGGCATTCGCCCGGTTCCGCAAGACCGTGCTGAGGCAGATTGGTCCGGCATCGGTGCTTACCGTGCCGCTGTCCACGGACGGCGATGAAGGTCAGGAGGTTTCCCCGGAGATCGAAGCAGCAGCGGCCGATTTCCTTGGAGGCGACCCTCAAAAAATTGACGATCCGGCTTTCCGGTTGGAGTTGGACGCTGCGATTGATGCTTTACCAGACGATCAAAGACGGGTCGTGGGCTTGCTGCGGCAAGGCTTCCAGATCGACTCGAAGGACCCGAACATCATGACTATCGCCAAGATGCTCCAGTGCGATGAGAGAACCGTGCGCAATCGCCGCGACCGTGCATTCAAGACCCTCAGGTCTGTTTTGCAGGAGGACGCATGAGTACGCCAAAGCCTTTCGCCGCTGACGAGGAATCCGTGCTGTTGGCGTTCTCCATGGAGCCCAGCCATGGCCGGGAAACGCTCGAACGCTACGTCAGGGAGTATCCGCAGCACGCGACAGCGCTGATCGACTGCTCGATTGATCTGCGTCCTGAGCTGCCGGCGGAAGATGTTCCGGCGACCATGGTGCCCCACAGTGCGGTGGACAAGGCCTGGCAACGATTTGAGCAGGCTGTCCAGCAGCCCGCCGCAGAGGTTGCGAACCCGTTCGCCAAGCTCAATACGAGCGGCTTCAAGGCGCTCGCGCGCAGCCTGGATGTCAGCAATCTTTTTCTGATGCGCGTGCGTGATCGAGCCATCAATGCTGCCACCATTCCCGCCCGATTCGTCGAGAAGCTTGCGTCGGAGTTGGGCGCCACGGCGCAAGCTGTGGGTGCGTACCTGCAGAGCCCACCAGGCATGCTCTCCGGACATGCCTTTCGGTCCAGCGTGAAGCCGAGCGTGGGTGAACAGATCACTTTCGACCAGGCGATCGCGACTTCACAGCTCACGCCGGAACAGCAGGCGACGCTGAAGGCGTTGTCGGACTGAGCGATGGACGCCACCGAGGCCGCTCGCCGGGAAGCAGAACGCCTGCACCGGGCGAACGTCGCGGCTGGCGGCGATCCGACCCGACCTCTGGAGTTTGCGCTTCGGGAGGCCACGGGTCGCGGCTTGGATGTGTACGCGCTGCAAGTAGGGGACTCGCAGCTCAAGGGAGGCAGAGCCACGTTCGACAGCCAGGCTGGAAGCATCCTCTACGAGGATCGTGGATCCAACTTCGATCGTGCATTCCTCATCGCACACGAACTCGGCCATGTGGTGCTGGAAGGTGGCACGCTGGACGCAGTGACGGTAGACGTCGAGCCTGATCGATCGATGGAGGACGCGCCAGTCGGTGTCGATCGCGTGCTTGACTACGGCGCGCGTGAGCGACGTGAGGTGAAGATGGATCTCTTCGCGCGAGAGTTCCTGCTGCCGCGCCGTGTGCTGCGCGAGTTGCATGTCAGCGAAGGGCTGACATCGGATGCGATCGCGATTCGCTTCGGCGCGCCGCTCGCCGTGGTGCAGCAACAGTTGCTAGATGCGCTGCTGCTGCCACCGGCCGAAGAGCTGCACCCCGTGGGCGCCGGCGCCGTGGCGACTCCGCTCATCCCGGACCCCACGCAGATTCAGGCGGCCGCATATCGTGGCCTGGCGTTCCAGCTGCAGGCAGGGCCAGGTACCGGCAAGACACGAACGCTTGTTCGCCGCATCGAAGGGTTGCTTGCGGAGGGCGTCGATCCCACCACGATCCTGGTTCTCACCTTCTCCAACAAGGCGGCCAATGAACTGTGCGAGAGGATAGCCGCGAGCGATCCTGTCGCGGCGGCAGCGATGTGGATCGGAACATTCCACGCGTTCGGCCTAGACATCGTTCGCCGCTTCCATGACCGACTGGCGCTGCCGGCGGACCCGCGACTGATCGACCGTACGGAAGCCATTGAACTGCTTGAGGACGAGTTTCCGCGGCTGGACCTGAAGCACTATCGAAACCTCTGGGATCCGGCCCTGGATTTGAGCGACATGCTGAGCGCGATCTCGCGCGCCAAGGATGAGGTTGTCGATGCTGCGGGCTATCGCGCGCTCGCGCAGTCCATGGCGGTCCGAGCGGGGACCGATCAGGACGCGAAGGTCCGCGCGCAGAAGTGCCTGGAGGTCGCCGCGCTTTTCGAGGCATACGAGCGGCTGCTGACCACGGGCCAGCTGCTCGACTTCGGCGACCTGGTTGCGCTGCCGGTCCGTCTTGTCGAGGGCAGCGCCGAGGTCAGGGACGCCCTGCGTGCTCGCCATGAGCACGTGCTAGTGGATGAGTACCAAGACGTCAACCGCGCCTCCGTGCGGCTCCTGAAGGCCATCGTCGGTGACGGCCGCAACCTGTGGGTCGTCGGCGATGCACGCCAGTCCATCTACCGCTTCCGCGGCGCCTCTGCGACGAACATCGCGCGCTTTGCGATCGACTTCCCCGGCGCGCAGGCCGCACAGCTGGGCGTCAACTATCGCTCCGACGAACCCATTGTTAAGGTCTTCACCGAGTTCGCGCGCGGCATGCAGGCATCCAGCGGAACTTTGCCGCTGAAGCTGACGGCTGACCGCGGCACCAAAGGAGATCAGGTGGAGCTTCGCGTTGCCGAGTCGGCTGACGACGAAATTTCCGCGCTTGCCGCGTCAATCACCGCCCTGCATACGCAGGGCGTTGCCTACGGTGGCCAGGCGGTACTGTGTGCATCCAACGCGCGCCTGAATGCCATTGCCGAAGGTCTTGAGGCCAGAGGCATTCCCGCCTTGCATCTGGGCAGCTTGTTCGAAAGGCCGGAAATCAAGGATCTCCTGGCCTTGCTGTCGCTGGCGACCGACCCGCGGGCGGCTGCGATGGTGCGCGTGGCAACCACGGATCGGCACCAAATGCCGCTGCAAGATGTCATGCGGGTCATCGAGCACCTGCGAGCGGCGAATCCAGTCTCGCTGGCATGGTCGACCATGCATACCGAGGTGGACGGCCTGGCAGCCGGCACTCGAGAAGCGCTCTCGCGCTTGTCAACGCTGTTTGCGGGCGTGAGCGCGTCCACCACCCCCTGGTCTCTGCTTGCTGGATGGACGATCGACGGTCTCGGACTCGCGAAGACGCTATATCAAGCTGGTGATGCGCGAAGCCGCATGCAAGGCCTGGCCATCTGGCAGTTCCTGAACTTCTGCCGCTGGCAGCCAAGAGGACAAGGCGTGCCAGTGCTTCGGTTGCTTGATCGCATTCGGCGCCTGGTACTGCTCTCGGAGGATCGTGGTTTGAGCCAGCTGCCCCGCAGTGCCGAGAACATCGACGCAGTGCGCCTGATGACGATCCACGGGAGCAAGGGGCTGGAGTTCGATGTCGTTCATCTGCCTGGCATGGTGACGTCCGGCCTGCCGCGCAACAACGTGCCGCCGCGTTGTCTTCCACCGGATGGCCTGATCCATGGCTCGGAGGGTCTGACCGGCATTGAGGCCGTGAAGGCCGGCCATGACGAGGAAGAAGAGTGCTTGTTCTTCGTCGCACTCTCGCGAGCCCGCGACAGGCTGCTGTTGTACTCCTACGCCAAGCAGGCCGATGGACGTGCGCGCAGCCCTTCCAGGTTTATCGCCCCGATCGAGCGATTCCTCGCCCGTCCTAGGTCCGTGCCGTTGCGAGCTGGCCTGCCATCGACGGGCGTGCCGCTATCCATCACATGGCAAGGGCGTCCTCAGTGGACCGACATTCAAGTCAACCTCTTCGAGCGTTGCCCGCGCCGCTTCTTGTACACGCACGTGCTGAGGCTCGGCGGTCGGCGAACCGAAACCGCATTCATGAAGATGCACAACGTCGTGAGCGACGTGTTCGAGTGGTTGAAACGCGAGCACGAGACGACGAGTCCCACGGTTGACGAGTTGGCGGCGCGCTTCGAGGAGGCGTGGCGCTCCAAGGGAGCGGCGGAGCATGGTTACGCGGAAGACTACCGCCGCATTGGCAGACGGCTCGTCGACTTTCTCATCGAGAGCCGCAGCCGCGGGGTGCCCGCGCCAGCACCTCCGATTTCGTTGGGTTGGGCGGAGGGCGAGATCCTGGTCAGTTTCGATGGCGTAGCCCACGGAGATGGCGGACGCGTCACGGTGCGACGCGTCAAGACGGGCAAGCAGCGCTCGAATGCCTTCGATGACATCGAGTACACGGCTCTTCACCTTGCCGCCATTCAAGCCTACGGCCTGGGCGCGCAGGTCGAGGTAACTTACCTGACCAGCGAGACCATCCAGCCGATGGAAATCACGTCGCGCAAGCTGGAGTCCAGGCGCGAAAAGCTGCAATCCTTCCTTCAGGCGATGCAGGCCGGGCAGTTCCCCGCCAAGCCCGAGGCGCGTAGCTGTCCGCGCTGCCCGAGCTTCTTCC
>Ga0116155_10000688_pt1 | contig 26233 bp, 22 predicted proteins | sample AD_UKC032_MetaG_FD_89890 | JGI IMG/M metagenome (GOLD analysis project Ga0116155, IMG submission 89890) | Active sludge microbial communities of municipal wastewater-treating anaerobic digesters from USA - AD_UKC032_MetaG | ecosystem: Engineered > Bioreactor > Anaerobic > Digestate | place: USA...
TATCCCAGCAAAGGAGCCCGTATGATCCTCAGATTCTTCGTGAAAGAAGCCAATTTCTTCGATCTCTTCGAGAAGCAGGTCCAGTATGCCGTCGATGCCGCCTCCGCTTTCAAGGAGATGATGTCCCGGGGCCTCATCGACGACGCGGCGCTCAGGAAGATCCGCGACATCGAGCATGCCGGCGACGACGCGACGCACATGATCTTCGACCAGCTTAACAAGACGTTCATTACTCCGTTCGACCGCGAGGACATCCACGCCCTTGCGAAAGAGCTCGACAACGTTATCGATACGATCAACACGATCGTCAGCCGGATGGTGATCTACAAGCTGACCGCCGGTAACAAGAACATGATAGAGTTCTCGCTCGTTATCGAGGAGTCGGTCAGCGCGGTTGCGCGGGTCATCAAAGGGATGCGCGACATGCGAAACCTGTCCCAGGTGATGGACTCGTGCGTCGAGATAAACCGGCTGGAGAATGTTGGCGACTCGATGCGCGACCGCGTGTTCGGCGAGCTGTTCGATACCGAGAAAGACCCGATCACGCTCATCAAGTGGAAAGAGATCTACCAGGAGGCGGAGACGGTCCTCGACATTTGCGAGGATGTCACGCACGTGGTGGAGACGATACTGGTCAAACAGGCATAGGCCTCCATGACGTTCGACATCCTGTTCCTCATACTTCTGGCGCTTTTTTTCGATTTCCTGAACGGGTTCCATGACTCGGCGAACTCGATCGCGACGATCGTGTCGACGCGCGTCCTTACGCCGCGGCTGGCCGTCCTATGGGCCGCTTTCTTCAACTTTATCGCCGTTTTTTTCTTCGGGCTCCATGTCGCCACAACGATCGGCAAGGGGATCATCGACATCGCGATCATCGACAAGGGGATCATCTTCGGGACGCTCGTCGGAGCCTGCGGCTGGAATATCATCACCTGGTATTTCGGCCTCCCGACCAGCTCGTCGCACGCGCTGATCGGCGGGATGATCGGCTCGGCTATGGTGAAGACCGGCTCGTCGGCGCTGGTTTATTCCGGGATCATTAAAACCGTTGCCTTTATTTTGATTTCGCCCGTCCTCGGGATGATCCTGGGGGTATTCTTCGGTACGCTGGTCTACTGGCTGTTCCGGAATAAGGCCCCCATGAAGGTCGACCACCTTTTTCGCAAGGGACAGCTGCTGTCGGCCGCTTTTTACAGCATGGGGCACGGCGGCAACGACGCTCAAAAGACGATGGGTATCATCGCGAGCCTCCTCTTCAGCGCGGGGATGATGCACGGGAAGTTCCATGTGCCCTGGTGGGTGATCGTCCTCTGCTACAGCGCGATCGCGATGGGGACGATGTTCGGCGGTTGGCGTATCGTCAAGACGATGGGGCAGAAGGTGGCAAAGCTCAAGCCTGTCGACGGCTTCTGCGCCGAGACGAGTGCTGCGGTAACCCTCGTGATCTCGTCGGCGTTCGGCATCCCGGTCAGCACGACGCACACGATCACCGGCGCTATCATGGGGGTCGGTTCGCTCCGCCGGCTCTCGGCCGTGAAGTGGGGAGTTGCGAGGACGATCGTGTTGGCGTGGGTCCTGACGATACCGTGCTCGGCGGTGATAGCTGCTATTGCTTACGCCCTGGTAAGCGATCTCGTTCATCTGAGATAGGCCCTTTAGGCGTCTGTATCAGTTTCCATTCACGTGTATTACGCATTAGCTTTCCTCATCCGATTTGCATCTGTGGACTTACCCTAGCAAAGCAGGCCCGCTCTCTTGACATGCCTCTCTTTTTGAGTTATAATTACGTTGGGCATATAAACTTACAAAGAGCCGTCTTATGAAGAGCATTTGTAGATATCAGAGAGTGCTTATTGCGCTCATGGCGTTCGTGTTCCTGTTGGACGGCAGTCTGCCCGTGAAGCTGCTTGCCGATCAGGCCGAGCTCCTTGCCCCTTCCTCGTTCACGCGGCAGATCTCTCCCGATGAATATGGCACGTATCATGAGCTCGTCAAGACGGACAGGGACCGGAAAGGAGCCGATAACGCCACAACCCTCCTTATGAACGACCTCCTCGGCCTCCGCGGCGAGGCGATACCGATCAGGCGGCGCGATTACGACCGGTTCCAGGACGGCTTCGTACCTGCGGTCCCGAAGACGGCTGTATCGGGCATGATCGACGACCACGGCAGGGTCATGATCGAGACGGAGGCGGACAAGCCGTTTTGGCAGGATAAGAAAAAGGCGTTCCGCGAGAAGCTGCTCAGGGTCCTGCGCCGTAACGCCGTCGCGTCGTACCGCGGCATCCTCAAAGAGGTGAAGTTCCGGATCGTCGAGAACAACTATAACCTGGTGAGCACCGAGCGGACACCGGAAGGGGTATACGAGATCGTCATCGACCGGGTGCTTTTCGAGCTCGACGATGTCAACGTCTACCCCCTCGTCAAGCTGGCACTCAACCATGAGTTCAATCATTCGCTGCTCCACCAGGAGATCACCGGCCGGGTCCCCGACCCGCTGGCCGCCGAGATCGCCGTACTCCTTTCCGACCTGACGATGTTCTCCGGCCTCGGTGACCGGTACCAGCGCGATGTCCGCAGGGCGCTCGCCGCTCTCGAGGCGAAGGGGTATGTGACTGCGCCATACGCGGCCTTCCTGGAGGCCGCCGGCCGTAACATGAAGGTCCGGGTAGAATACGCGTACGACCTCACCACAGACGCGGCGGTCAGTCCCGCGCTCCGCAGGAGGGTGTCCGAGCTGCAGAAACACTACCGGGGGCAGAACGGCAGCCGGCGCTATATCGACTACCGGCGCGACATCGACGGGTTCGCCTACTCGTCGCTCCGGCCGATGCCGACAACGCTCAAGGGGTATTTCGCCGCCCTCGAGAAGATGTTCGCGGAGCCGATCTCGATCGTCCGCGAGGTGACGCTGCCCCGCCTTTTCGCCGACTTCGACGTCCGCAAACTCAAGACGGGCGACGCCGTCGACCTCAAGCGCGAGAAGAAGATCATCGAGGAAACGATACCCAAGCTCGAGGCGATCGGCGGCGAGCTGGTCAGACAGGAGTTCGAGCGGGTCCTCACCGTGGCCGACTACACGATGGACATCAAGACCGCCGTGGCGCAGGCGCTTCTGCGCCTCCCCGGGTACAAGTCGCTCCAGATGATCCGCAACCCGTTCTTCGGCAGGGAGATCATCAACCACCTGAAACAGGTGAAGGCGATCGGCGGACTCACCTTCATGCCCGACCGGCGGTTCCGCGACATCAGCTTCAAGATCATGCTGCTCGGAAAGATGCGGGTCTCCAGCGCCGCGCAGTACCGCGATATCCGCGCGGAGATCGCCTGGTGGACTCTCCTGGCCAGGAACAGGGCCGCGGAGATCGAGGAGATGGCGCTGAAGAAGCAGGTGATGGTGGCCGACTACCGCAATTTCAAGCGGCTGCACGAGATCTGCATCGCCTCGATGGAGAGCCTCAAGGAGAGGCTCAGGGACTACCTCGGCCCCGGTACGCAGGAGGAAGGCGAATGGCTCGCGAAGTGCTCGCTGCCCGAGTATCCCACCGTCCTCCCGCCGACCGCACGCGGAGAGGAGCGCGACGCCGCCGATGCGTTCGACCGGACCCGGCAGGCGGTCGCCGGGGCGCTGAAGGACTCGTTCTTCATCAGGGAGTCGCTGTTCGTCATCGAGGGGATCGTCCTTCAGGACGAGGCGATCACCAAGGTCGAGGTGAGTTATTTCGCGAAGGGCGAGAGCAAGATCAATTACCGGATCGCCGTCACGACCGATGACGGCGATACGTATGTCATCCTGGCGAACTGCATCAACCCGAACACCTTCACCGGTTTCCCGTCGTTCGACGCCAAGCGGCTCAGGATGGTCGAGAACGAGAAGCTCCACCTGATGTCGATCGGCCAGCCGACCGTGGAGATCATCGGCGGCGACTGGAATGTGGACGGCATCCACCTCTGGACGGAGGAGTTCCTCGACGGCAAGACACTCGACGATTACGTCGAGGAGAAGAGCTCTCTTCCCGAAGAGGAGTTCCGTGCGACGTGGCAGATGCTGGTGCGCAAGCACGCCAGGATCGAGTTCGAGCTGTACGAGAAGAGCCAGCGGACGCTCGCCAACTACGACGCCCACGGCGGCAACAGCAACTGGGTCGAGGACGAATGGGGCATGGTCTCCGGCAGGATCAACGATATCGGCGAGCTGACGACGGCACCCGACCCGAGCAAGCTCGTCCTTTCGCTGTTCAAGCTCAGCCTCAAGATCGAGGCGGACTATTATAAACGGCTCAAGGGCTCGACGCGCGTCGCCGACGTGTGCGACGGAGTCCTGGACGCGCTGGGCGAAACGGAGGGGATTAAGGTGCTGCAGGCGGTCGTCGCAGGGGGAGAGCCGATGACGGCGTACCTTCCCGTGCACATAAAGAAGATGGACGTCAGGGAGGAGATCGCCCGGTACCTCGCCGAACGAGTGCGCGATTACGTGCCCGGCGAATGGCTTGAGCCGCTTTCGGGGGACGAGCTGAGGATCATCAGGGACAAGCCGAACGTCTCCAGCTACCTGATATTCGTGAAGAGGCGGCTCGACAGGCTTCGCCAGTCGCCGTGGCTCTGGACGTACGTCAATATGCGCGATATCGGGAAGAAACAGCCGGACACGCCGCTGGCCGCCGCCGCTGAGGACCTGTACCGCGCCGTCCGCGCCGACAGGTCTCTGCTCCGGCCGGGGGCGGTCAGGAAACTCCACAAGGCGATGCGCGAGATCGCCGACCGTCACTCGCTCGGCGAGAAGGACCGCGCGAGGCTCCGGCTTGCGGGGAGTTACGGAGGCGCGATCGGCGAGCTCTGCGGCAGAATGATCGCGGCTGACCTGGCGAACAAGGGGGGCGCAGCCGGCGAGTTCCCCGAAGGGATGGCGATGCTTCGCAACGTCTTCGCCAAGCTGGCGACCGATCCGGCTTCAGCGTCGATCGTTTTCTGCGATATGCTGAACCGCTCCAGAGACCCCAGGGACGATCGGATGAAGCAGGTGAGGGGCATCTTCATGAAGCTCGCCGGGCAGACCGACGAGGCGCTGTTCGACCTCACGCTGATGATCCTCCCGACGGTCGAGTTCTTCATGGGGGACGGTTTTATCTCTGAGGATAACGTTATGACGTTCCTGCGCAAGATGCCGGAGGACGAGCTGGTGAAGGTCGCGAAATACGGCTTCATCGACATACTGCAGGAACTGATATTCCGGGACTATAAGCGGTTTGCCGCGATACTTAACAGGATGCAGCACCCGGAGATGAAGCGTCTCGTCCCGCAGGTTTCCTATTACCTGGTCTCCGGCGAGGGGGTGACGCTCGAGGAGACCGGCTATATCTTCAAGGAACTCGACCTGAGGGTCATTCGCGAGATCGTGCTGATGCTGGCGGCGACCGAGCTGAACCTCAGCCGGTGGGGCCAACGCTGGATGGCGATACGCGCGGAGGATCCCGACGTCTACAAAACCGCCTATTTCCCGCAGGCCGTGTTCTTCATCGATGAGCTCGCCGTCATCGATTTCAACAAAGCGGTCGATGTGACGTGTGCCCTGTTGAGGGCGCTGCCGGCCGATTACGACATCGGCGGATCGTTCATCGGCGAGCGCGAGATCGTGACCGGCGACGGGCGGCGAATGGACGACCTGGTCGCGCTCCTTAGCCGCGTGTCGGGCGAGATCCTGCTGAACGCCTTCAGACGGCTGCATGAGCAGGGGGATGACGGGCGCATCATCCTGTTCCTTTCGATGATCGAGTCGTGCGGGCTGAAGAAGAAAGCCGGCAGGATGCTCGATATCATGGCGATGGAGGAGGCGCTCATACCCGTCGGCGAGCGGTTCATCGAGGAATTCAGCATCAGGGAGATGACCAGGCCCCGCACGAAGCCGCGCCGGGCGCCGGAGCGGGACGAGCTGCGGCCGATCGACGAGGCGTCTTGACGGCGGCGCAATTTTAGGAGAGAGTTTTGCCGCGGAAGCGGATATACTACCCGCTATGGATAAGGTCTCTTCGGCCGCGATCGCGGCGTTCCGCAGGTCGGTATATGCCCACTACGCGCGTCACCGCAGGCCGCTGCCCTGGCGGCGGACGCGCGACCCGTACCGGATCATGGTCTCCGAGCTGATGCTCCAGCAGACGCAGGTTGACCGGGTGATCCCCAAATACGAGGCGTTCATCAAATTGTTCCCGGATGTGCGCTCGCTCGCCCGCTCGCCGTTTGGCGCGGTCGCGGCAGCGTGGCAGGGGCTCGGGTACAACCGGCGCGCGAAATATCTTCACGATGCGGCGCGCGTCGTTGTGTCGGCTCTCCGGGGAACGATGCCGTCGACCGTTGAAGGGCTCGACAGCCTCCCGGGGATCGGCGCGCACACGGCGGCGGCTATTTGCGCCTACGCGTACGGCCAGCCGGTGATATATATCGAGACCAACATCAGGAGCGTCTTCATCCATCATTTCTTTTCGGGCGAGCGATCGGTGAGCGATGCGCGGATCCTGCCCCTCGTCGAGAGGGCGCTTGATCGTAAAGATCCTCGTCGCTGGTATAACGCGTTGATGGATTATGGGACGGCGCTCAAAGAACGGCACGGCAATCCCTCGCGCCGGAGCGCCCATTACGCCCGCCAGAGCAGGTTCGAAGGGTCTCTCAGGCAGATGCGCGGCGCCGTCATGAAGATCCTTGCGTGCAAAAAAGCTATGACGATCTCAGTGCTCTCGCGCGCTCTCCGGAATGACGCGCGATTGCCCGAGGCGGTTGCGGGGCTTTCACGCGACGGGCTGGTCGCGGTGCGCGGCTGCGAGGTGTCACTATGAAGATAGGCTATCCGTGCATCAACCGTTCGGTGCAGTGCTCCGGCAGCAAGACCTTCCGTCTCGCATCATATTCCGAGGCGCGGCTTAAGGAAACGGTCGCGAACAACCTCTCCTGCCTCGAGCGGATCATCTCGTACAACGCGGAGCGCGGCATCCTTTTTTTCCGGGTCAGCTCAGACATCGTGCCGTTCGCGTCGCACCCCGTCTGCGTGTTCGGCTGGCAGGGTCATTTTCGCGGCGGCCTGGAGCGGATCGGCGCGCGTATCCGGGCGCACCGGATGCGGATATCGATGCATCCCGACCAGTTCACCCTGATCAATTCGCACGATGAGGAGATCTACGATCGGAGCGTGCGCGAGCTCCGGTATCACTGCGAACTCCTCGACCTGTGCGGCCTCGACCGTACTGCGAAAGTCCAGATCCACGTCGGCGGCGTGTACGGAGACAAGCCCGCGAGCATGGACCGGTTCGTGAGGCGGTACGCTCGGCTGGGGGACGCGGTGAGGCGCCGCCTCGTGATAGAGAACGATGACCGGCTCTACACCGTGTCGGATTGCCTGGAGCTGCACGCGCGTACCGGCGTTCCCGTGCTGCTCGACGTGTTTCACCGCGAGATCAATCCGGACGGCCTTTCGCTGAAGGAATCCTTTAAAAAAACCGCCGCGACCTGGCTGAAGCGTGACGGTCTCCCGATGGTCGATTACAGCTCGCAGCTGAAAGGGGCCCGTCCGGGGAGCCATGCCGTCGCGCTCGACCCGCGCCGCTTTAAGAAGTTCCTCGCCGACAGCCGGCCGGCAGACTTCGACCTGATGCTCGAGATCAAGGACAAGGAGAAGAGCGCATTACGCGCGATCCGCATCGCAGCCGGCGACCCGCGTTTGCGTGCTTTTAAGAAAGGTTTGACGAAATCTTGTCGAGCAAGTAGTATGTCGTAGGCATGGAAAACGTGGCGGTCTATTTCGATTTTCTCGTGAAGCACGAAGCAATCCACCTGATCGTGGCGCTTCTCCTGTGCGTACTCGTCTACCGGTGGTATCAGGCGTGGTCGCTTATCTTTCTGCTGTTGGGGATCACGTTACTGATGGACGCAGATCATCTCTTCGACTGCTACAAAGTGTTCGGGGGGAACTTCAACATCCAGGACTTCGTCTTGGGAAAATATTGGGCTAGTACCAGCAGCCTTTTCGTGCCGCTGCATTCGTGGGAGATCGTCATCGCGGCGTGGCTGTTCTGCTGGTATATCGGCCGCGTCGATATCGGGCTGGTCATCGCTCTCGCGATGTCGGGACACATCCTCGTCGACCAGTTCACCTACGCCATGCACCCGCTCGCATATTCTTTCATCTTCCGCGCCGCGCACGGCTTCCATTCGCTCTACTTCACCGCCGGCTCATTCCTCCACTGATGAAACGGCGGAGAACCGCCCGTCTGCTGCGTTGCCCGCCCTCGCTCCCTTTGTGCGGCGTACTTTCAGTACGCCTCCGCGGTCGCTGGCGTGCGCCTTGCATCCGGACGGTTCTTCGCCGTTTCAGAGGTTGGCCTTGCCGGTTGTGTCATTGGGAATAATTGATCACCAGCGACGGCGGATAACGGCCCATCGGCAACCCGGCGAATCGAAGATTCGCGGAGCAGCCCCGTTTCCTTTATTCCGCATCTCTCTTTTTCAGCAGTTTCTTTATCAGGATCGTCTCGCCGGCTTCGTTGCCCTCTATGCCGTGGCCGATGAACTGTACCGCATATCCCACGACGAAAACCACGATCCCCCATATCACGGAATACTTGTAGGCTATGTAGCCTGCCGCGAACGTCATCGGTATGCCTATGGCATGGAGCATAGCGTTTATCGGATGCCTATGACGTGCGCACCAGTCGGCGATCCCTTTGTTTATATCCATATTAACCTCCTTTAAATTGTAATTAACAACTACTAATAGTTAGAAAATGTATTATAACGATACAAATTATTATAGATTATTATTAAATAATTTAAACTATAAAAAAATAGCAAGAAAGGTAGATAAATTAAAATATCTATTGACAGATAGTTATAAAATATTATAGATATATTCTAATTATTTAGAATTGTGTTAAAAGGAGATAAATATTGAAACTGCTCACTGTAAAGGAAGCAGCCGTTATCCTTAAGTGCGGCCCGGAGCATGTGAGGCGCCTTCTCAGGACGGGAAAACTGAAAGGGTTCAGCGAGGGACGGCGGAGCGGTTTCAGGATACTCGAGAGCGATCTCGAGGAATACGTTATGAGGCGCATTGACGAGAATATGGCCGAGAAGGAAGGGACCTTACCGCTTTTTCGGGCCGGTGATATCAGAAAGGAGTTTTCCTAGATGGCAAACGGGATGGAACCGATCTACAACCTGTGGAACCTGGCGTTCAAGATGAGCCGCAAAGAGGCTGACACGATCTGGATGAAGGTCCCTAAGATCTTCCGCAACAAAGAAGACGAACAGGTCGACATCATGCGCAAGCAGATGTCGCTGATCCTAGACGGGCCGGACAGAAAGAACCGGCCGCGCAGGGCGCAATAGAAAGGAATCGAAATGAAAGTTCTGATCACCGGGGCGACGGGGCTGGTGGGAAGCAATCTCGCGGAGCGCCTCAGCGCTGAGGGGAGCGATGAGATCCGCGTCCTTGTCAGGAAAGAGAGCGACCTCCAGTTCCTGAAAACCCTTGCGCGCATAGAGTTCTGCTACGGCGACATCAGGCAAAAGGAGTCGCTTGCGGCGGCGCTCGCGGGCGTCGATGCCGTCTATCACTGCGCCGCGTACGTGAGCGATTGGGCGAGCAGGGACGAGATGTACGACATCAACGTGAACGGCCTGCGGAATATGATGGACGCCGCGCTCTCGGCTAAGGTGAAGCGGTTTGTCTACGTCTCATCGATGGTCGTCCTCGGAATGGACGCGCAGCACAACCTCGACGAGCTCGCGCCGTACGTGCACACCGGCGACAACTATAACTACACCAAGATCGAGGCGGAGAAGCTTGCGATCGCGTATGCGGTAGATAAGGACCTGCCGATAGCGATCCTGCGGCCGCCCTACATCTACGGCCCCCGCGACAGGCAGCTCCTGCCGCGCATCCTGAAATATCTTAAGAACGGGCAGTACAAATACATCGACGGCGGCAACAACCCGTTCAACCTTGTCTACGTCGGGAACCTGGTCAGCGCGATGATTGCCGCGGCGCGGGCGGAGAAGGCGGCGGGGCAGATCTACCATATCACCGACGGACAGAACATCACGCGCCGTCAGCTCGTGGAACTGATCTGCGACGTGCTGGGGTACAAGAGGCCGCAGAAGTCGGTGCCGATCGGCGTTGCACGTGTCGTCGCGGGGATCCTCGAAGGGGTCAACAAACTGCTCGGGATCAAGACGCCCCCGATACTCAATAAATTCCGCATCAAGTTCATGTACACGCCTCTCACTTTCAATATTGCGAAAGCGCGGCGCGAGCTGGGGTACTGTCCGAAGCCGTTCGCGCAGTGCATGACAGAAACGCTCACCTGGTACAAAAAGGCGGGGCTCGAGCCCGCGTGAACGATGCGCTCCCGGCCGGGACGCGCAAGAAAGGGGTGGTATGCGAGAAACAGTGATCGATACCCGTGAAGTGAAAAGCGATATCGAGCAGACGAGCGAGTGCGAAGAGCTCCTGTGGGGGCAGCTGCAGTCGGAGCGGTTTTCGGGACTGGTGTTCACCAGGCGCGAGCCGGTCGGCGAGTATACCGTGGACTTCTTCTGCGCCGCAAAGCGGGTGATCATCGAGTGCGACGAGAACCAGGACCTCTTCTCGCGGAAAGACAAGAAGCGGGACGCGTGGCTCAAACAGCAGGGCTACACCGTCCTGCGGTTCTGGGACAGCGAGATGTTCATCGACATGCAGGGTGTCCTGGAGAATATTGTCGACGCGTGCTCCGCCGCGTCCGTTGCAGAAATCAACGGGTAGTGTTTGACAGAGTTTGATCGTCGCAGGCGATCAGGCGCTCGACGGCTGCCCGGCATCTTGCGGCCCCGGCGCTTGATCGTCTTGTTTTTATGCGCACACCGCCGCGCCGGATCCCCGGCGCGTTTCGATAAGAGAGGCAGTCGATGTTCACCGGCGTCATCCGGCAGAGCCTGAAGTACTCCTATAAAGACGGGCTCTTTTTCTCGATCATGTTCGGCGTCGGCGACCTGTTCCTCATGCCGTACTGCGTCATGATGAGCGCGTCAGCGCGGCAGGTCGCGCTCCTGGCCGCTCTGCCGGGCCTCGTCGGCGCGCTGTCCCAGCTCTTCACGTCCGAAGCGATCGATCTCGCCAGGAGCAGGCGCCGGATCATCGTCGGCTGCATCCTCCTGCAGGCGCTCATGTGGCTGCCGATCCTGCTCGTGCCGTACCTGTTCGGCCGGAGCATCGCGCTTCTGATCGCCTTTGTCGTCGTCTACGCCGCGCTCGGCGCGTTCTGCCTCCCCGCGTGGTCCAGCATGATGGCGGAGTATATCCCGGTGCGGTCGCGCGGTAAGTATTTCGGCTGGCGCAGCAAGACGCTGGGGCTCGTGATCGTCGGCAGCAGCTTTCTGGCGGGGAGCGTCCTGTGGCTGTTCGGGCGCGGCAATCTTATCGGGTACTCCGTCATCTTTGCCGTCGCGTTCGCCAGCCGCATGGCGTCGTGGTATTTCCTGACCCGGATGTTCGAGCGGCGGTACCGGCCGGCCCCGGAGGCGCGGTTCACCTTCTGGCAGTTCGTCAGGCGCGCGGGGAAGAGCAATTTCGCCAACTTTACGCTGATCGTCGGCGGCATGAGCTGCGCGGTGAACATCGCCAGCCCGTTCTTCGCGATCTACATGCTCCGCGACCTGCAGTTCAACTACATGACCTATACGGTCATCTCGCTCTCCGCGACGCTGACGGGCCTCGTCATGATGGAGCGGTGGGGGAGGCATGCCGACGTGGTGGGCAACGTCCGCGTGATCAAGTCGTGCGCCCTCTTCCTGCCGGTGATCCCGGTGCTCTGGCTGTTCTCGCACAACATCCTCTACCTGATCGTCATCCAGGTCTTCTCCGGCTTCTTCTGGGCGGGGTTCAACATGTGCGTCTCCAATTTCATCTACGACGCCGTAGTGTCGCCGGCGAAGCGAAGCAGGTGCATCGCATACTACAACGTCATCAACGGCGCCGGCCTCTTCATCGGGGCGCAGATCGGCGGCTACCTCGCGACGCATCTCCCGTGGCTGTTCGAATACCGCATCATGACGCTCTTCCTCCTCTCGGGGCTGATGCGGCTCGTCCCCGCGCTCTTCGCGCGCCTGATACGCGAGGTCCGCGTCGTCCGTCACGTCGGCAACGCCGAGCTTTTCTACAGCATGTTCGGACTTAAGAAGACGATCGTGACAGACATCGATTGAGGATCGTACCCAGGGTGCGGCGGTTTGCCGGGCGACATTCTTTCAGCATCGCTCGGGTCCCTCCGGCGGTGACCCTCGCTCAGCGAGAATTTCTGCGCGCCGACATGCTGTCGGCGACCAAGCCCCCATGCGGGGGCTGGTCCGCAAATCTTACGATTTGCCGGCTTGCCGCAGAAATTCTCAATGTGCTGAAATAATGCCGCCCGGCAAACCGCTTCTCAACGGTGAAGGCGGTCATTATTATTCCGTTTACACCATCCTGCTCATGCAGTAGGATATTCGCATGAGAAAGATCATTGAGCCTCTCAAGATGAAAGATACGGCGCGGGCCGAGTTTGACGGCTGGGCGCACAAGTACGACCGCAGTATCCTGCAGCGCTTCCTCTTCAAGCCGTCGCACGACCTTATCATGAGCGAGATAGACTCCGGGCGACATGTGCGGATACTCGACATCGGGTGCGGCACGTGCGTTTTCGCGTTCCGCATGGCCTCGCAGTTCCCGTACTCTTCGATCTTCTGCATGGACCTCTCCTGCGAGATGGTGGGGAAGGCGAAGAAGAAGCTCGACTTGGCGGTGACCGCCGGCGGCGCCGGGACGGTCAAGATCAAGATCGCCGACTCCGAACACCTCCCGTACGCCAGCAATTCGTTCGATTACATCACCTGCTCGAATTCGTTCCACCACTATCCCCGCCAGGAGCGCGTCGCGCGGGAGATGCACCGCGTCCTCAAGCCGGGAGGCAGGGCGCTGATCGTTGACGGCTTCAAAGACAACATCGTCGGCAGGTTCATCTACGACGGCATCGTCGAATGGCTGGAAGGGGACGTGCGGCATCTCAACTCCGGCGATTTCAAAGAGCTCTTCGGCAAGGCAGGCTTCAGCCCCGTGAAGCACCGTAACAACTTCAAGGGTCTGCCTATCATGATGGTCGTCGCGACGGCGAAAAAGTAGCGCACAGCGTGCAGAGATTCCCGGTCCGGTCCGCGAAGGATGCTCGTCGCTGTGCGTTTTTTATTTGGCCTCATTTCCGGGGATAAGACATGAGCGAGATAACCCTGCCATACGGCGAGCGCGGCCTTCGCTGGTCGCCGCGCGAGAAGAACGTCCGCATCTATTCCTGCGCGCCGGCCCCGGCAATTACGGACGTCGAAGGCGCTGTCCGCGATTCTCTCCGGAAACCGATCGGGACCGAGCCGCTGCGCGAGATCGTCAGGCCGGCGGACAGGGTCGCCGTTATCGTCAGCGACGCCGCGCGCCTCTTTCCCCAGGAACGGTTCCTCAGGACGGTGCTCGCCGAAATATCGCATGCCGACCCGGCGCGCGTCACCATCGTCATCGCGAACGGGAGCCACACTCTTTCCGACCCGGAGCGGATAGGCCTTACCAGAGACATCCGCGCGCGTTTCGCGGTCGTCAACCACGACGCACGCGACAACGACTCCATGAGGATCGTGGGGCGCCTGCCGGGCAAAGAACGGCTCTTCTTCTTTGCGCAGGCGCTCCGCCACCTGGTCCGCTCGTTTTCCTCGTTGCCCGGCGACCTGCGCCGGGTCGCGTCCGCGCTCTGCAGGGGTGACGCGGCGGGCGCGGCTGACTGCGCTGGGTACACGATGTTCGGCCGCGCCCTCTTCATCTTCGGCGCATCGTTCCGTACGAAGGTCAGGATCAACCGCGCCGCGGCCGATGCCGATATCAGGATCCTGATCGGACAGATCAAGCCGCACTTCCTTGCCGGCTTTTCCGGCGGGCTGAAGGCAGTCTTTCCCGGGTGCGCCCGCCGCAGAGACATTGCGAAGAATCATTTCATGATGAACCATCCGACGGCGGCGCTGGGCCGCAACGAAAACAACCTGCTGCGCGAATATATCGAAAGGGCGGGCGCGTTGTGCGGGAGATCTTTCGCCGTGAACGCCGTGATGAATCCGGACAAGACGCTCGCCGGCGTTTTTTCGGGTGACCCTGTCGCGGCGCAGCGGCGGGGCTCCGAGCTGTGCCGTCGGATAGCCGACGTTGAGGCGGAACCGGCCGACATAGTCGTCAGCGCCGAGGGGCTGCCCGAGGCGGTCAATCTCTACCAGCTGACGAAGGTGGTGCCACCCGCGGGCCGGCTGGTCAGGCCGGGCGGAGCGATCATCTGCGTCGGAGAGTGCTGTTTCGGTGTCGGCGGGACGATGGTCGTCAACGAGATCACCTGCCGGATCGGCTTCTGGCACCTGCTGCCGCCGGGCGTGCGCCTGTACCTGGTATCCGGGCTCGACAGGTCGACGGTGGAGAAGACCGCGTTCACGTATGCCTTGACGATCGACGACGCTATCGCGCAAGAAAAGAAGCGCCGGGGGCGTGACGGTCTCTCGGTTGCGGTGCTTTCGGGCGCGGGGCTCATGATGCCGCGCTGCAAGGCTGAAGGATAACGATGAAAGAAGCGCTTTATTACACGAAGCTCGACGGCAACAAGGCCCAGTGCGGCCTCTGCCCGCATAACTGCATCGTCGCCGACGGGAAGGCCGGTTTCTGCCGGGTCCGCTCCAACCGCGGCGGCGTGCTCTACAGCGACATCTTCGCGCGGGTCACTTCCTACGGCCTCGACCCGATCGAGAAGAAGCCGCTCTACCACTTCCATCCCGGCCGGTTGATCAGCAGCTTCGGGACGAAGGGGTGCAATCTCTCCTGCGCGTTCTGCCAAAACTACTCGATATCCCAGGACCCGGACGCGCCGGATGAAGAAGTTACGCCGTCCGCGGCGGTCCGCGCGGCGCTGCGGGACGGCTCGTTCGGGATCGCCTACACCTACACAGAGCCGATGATCTGGTTCGAATATGTCCTTGAGACGGCAAGGCTCGCGCGGGCGGCGGGGCTCAGGAACGTGCTTGTCACCAACGGCCTCGTTAACGAGAAGCCGCTGCGCGCGCTCATCCCCTACGTCGACGCCATGAATGTGGACGTGAAATCGATGGACGACGGTTTCTACCGGAAGGTCTGCTCGGGTATGCTGGCCCCTGTTTTAAAGACGGTTGAGCTGGCGGTCAAGGGCGGATGCCACGTCGAGGTGACCAACCTCGTGATCCCGACGCTGAACGACGCGCCGGAAAATTTCGAAAAGCTCCGGGACTGGCTCAGCGTCGCCGCCGGCGACCTCGTGCCGCTCCATTTCTCGCGCTATTTCCCGATGTATAAGCTGGACATCCCCCCGACGCCGGTCGCGACGCTCGAAAAGGCCTGTGCGATCGCCCGGGAAAAGCTGAAGTATGTCTACGTCGGGAATGCGGGCGGCGGCGATCGGGACAATACGCTCTGTCCGGCGTGCGGAAATCTCCAGGTCCAACGGCGGGGCTACTCGGCGCGGATCGTTGGCATCAAAGACGGGAAATGCGCGAAGTGCGGCCGCGCAACTGATATTGTTGGAGTCTGAGTTTCTGCCCAATACTACAATTTGTGGAGAAACGGCGAAGAACCGTTCGGATGCAAGGCGCCCGCCAGCGACCGCGGAGGCGTACTGGTAAGTACGCCGCACAAAGGGAGCGGTGGCGGGCAACGCCCCCATGCGGGGGCCGCTCCGCGAATCTGCGATTCGCCGGGTTGCCGCAGACGAGCGGTTATCCGCCGTTTCATTCCGGCTGAACCTTTTTGACGTCGGTCATGTCGACCATCTGCGCCCGCTGCCGCAGCGCGCGGTACCACATCGAGATAACCTTGTCGCGCTTGATGTTGAGCAGCTGGTCGCGGAGCTTCAAGCGCTCGTCGGAAAGCTTCGACAGGTCGGGGCTGTCGATCTGTTCGACAGACAAGATCATGTAGTAATCCGGGCCGCGTACCGGCGAGCTGACATCGCCTTTGCCGATCGTGAATGCGGCTTCTTTCTCCTTCGCGGTCAGCGTCTCCAGCGCATCGGTCATTTTGAAGGCCGCAGTTTTTGCGGCGTCGAGCCCCATCGATTTCGCCGCCTCGTCGAAGGGCATCTTGTCTTTTGAGACCTTGTCTCGGAGCTCGCGGGCGATACGTTCGGCGTTCTCCTTCAGGAAATCCTGTTTCTTGTTCTCCCGCACCTTCGCGGCCACCTGGTCCTTGATGTCGCTCAGCGCCGGCATGTACGACGGCTTGCGGTCGAGGTTCTGCACGATGTAGAAGCCTTTCGCCGTCTTGACCGCGTTGCTGATCTTGCCGACGGGCGTCTCGAACGCCGCCGCGGCGAATTCCTCGGCCGCCTCCACCCCGGGGACCGGCTGCCCCTGCGAGAAGTAGTCGGCCTGGCCGACAGCGTAACCGTTCGCCTGCGCGGCCGCCGCGAGGTCGGGCTTCTGCAAGAGCGATATCGAGATATCGGTCGCCTTCTCGAACGCCATGTCGATCGCCTTCTGGTCGACCAGCCGCGCCTTGAGCTCGTCTTTTATCTTGTCGAACGGCGGCGCGACGGCGGTCTGCTCGTCGCGGAAAATGTCCTTGTTGGTCTGGTAGAACGCTTCAGCCTCTTTGTCCGTTACGGAAATCTTCTTTTTGAAGTCGTCGAACGGGATGAACAGGTACGCCGCTTTCACCTTGTCGGGAACGCGGAACTCCCAGCCGTTCGCCGCGTAATAGGCCTGGATGTCCTGGTCGGGGACGAAGATGTCGTCGCGCTTGTAGGTGGTGTCCTTGAGGGCCGCGTAGCCGACTGTCCGCTTCTCGGTGATCCGCTCGAGCGCCTCGTCGATCTCTTTGGCCGACACGACCGCCGAATCGGCGATGGTGCGGGTGAGGCGGCCGATGGTCATGGTGTCGCGGACGTTCCGCTCGAGGATTATCGGGTTGACCCCCGTCTGTTTGACGAACGCGTCGTAGCGCGACTTGTCGAACTTGCCCTCGACGCTGAAGAGGCTCTGGAGCTGCACGGCCAGCTCGTCGTCGCTGATCGAGATCCCGAGTCGGCGCGCCTCGTCGAGCAGCAGCATTCGCTCCCACGCCTGTTTGTTGAAGTCGATGTACTGCGCGAGGTCGCCGTAGCGCTTGCCGTAGAGGATGAGCGCGCTCAGCATGCACTCGCTCCGCATTTTCGCGAGGTCGCCCGTGGATATCTTCTTGCCGTACATCATACCGGCAGTTTTCCTGGTCTCGTCGCGCATGAAGCTGCCGATCCCCCAGAAGCAGAAGGCGGGAAGGATCAGGACGATCAGTGCTAGGAATATCTTTTTCATGTGCGTGCGCAAGGTGTTGAACATAATCCCCCCGTTTAGCGTTGAGCTTCAGTGTGGTTGTCAGGCAATAAGGATAAGTGATTCACCCGCCTAGGGCAATGAAAATCAGCGCCCCGAAATGGCGGATAACGGCCCGTCTGCGGCAACCCGGCGAATCGCAGATTCGCGGAGCGGCCCCCGCATGGGGGCGTTGCAGGCCCCGGCTCCCTTGTGCGGCGGCCTCCGCGGTCGCTGGCCTGCGCCTTGCAGCCGAACCGTTCTTCGCCATTTCGAGTATAACTCGACGGGTGTGACGTGTCCTCCACTAGAAATGATGTTACACGCCATTTTGGGTGCGCCGCTACAGCCTCCGGAACGTCTTGGCGAACTCCCCCTCGAGCTCTGACTGGTCTTTGCCGAAGGTCTGCTTGACGGCGGTGCGCCAATCGGTCCCCTTTCGCAGTTTTGCGAAAAGCCGCCGGATGCCGTCGGCGCCGTAAGAGTTCACCAGCTGGCGAAAAAAGAGCCGCGCCGCCGTATATGCGAGCTGCGGCGGCCCGGAAAAGAGAGAGTCGATCCCGCGCGAGAGGTCCGTACCTTTGCGCAGAAAGTCTGCCATGCGGCCGGCGTATGTCTCGGGCTTTTCCTGCGAGGGCTCGTTGTACTGCGCGAAGCCTTCGTGGAACCATCGGGGGATCTTCGGCGAAACGGCGTGGACGAGGGCGGCGTGCGCGTATTCGTGGTAGAGGACGTTCTCCATCCGCTGGCGGCCCTGTTCGACGTCTGAACGGTTGATCCTGATCTTGCCGTCGTACAGCCCCGCCGCGCGCCCAGCCTGGCCGGTGGTCTCGTCGAACTGTTGGCCTGTGTAGATGATCACGGGGACGGGGGCGTCGGTGCGGAGGTCGAACGAGCTCATGATCGCGGTGCGCGCCCGTTCGAGGACGGCGAGGACGTCGGCGGTGTAGATGGCGCCCGCTCCGGAAGGGTCGAAGATCGTGAAATGCCCGCTGGCGCGGGAACGCGATCCCTGTTCGATCGACCGCTCCCGACCCATCTTCTCCTGTATCCCTTTCAGCATCGCCGCCGCTTTCGGGTCGATGCGCCGCGCCCTGCTGAAACAGTCGGCGGCGCGTTCGAAGTCTCCGTTTTGATAGTGGATCGACCCGGCGAGGATGAGCGGCGAGGCGTCCTTGGGCGCGAACGCGGTCCACTCGTTAACGATCACGAGCGCCCTCTCGGCGTAGCCCGACCGGTACGAATAGACCGCCCAGTCGCGGTAGGCGGCGCACAGCTTTTCGGCGACGGCGGCGTCGCCTGGCCGCTTGCCATATTCCTGCTTGAGTTGTTCTACGGCCGATTCGTGCGTTCCCGTTGCAGCGGCGTCCAGTTTCTTGACGCGCTCGAGCGCGTCGCCGGGAGCGCTGTCGCCGGGGTTGTGCCATGCCGCTTTCCTGAGAAAAAAGGCGGCATCGGCGTATTCGCTTTTCGCGATGTGCGCCTCGGCGATCTTCATGCAGGCGCGGGCGGCTTTCTTGTTGATCGCGGCGTCTTTCGGGGATTTGTCCAGGATCCGGCCGTAACAGGCGAGCGCCTCGTTCGGGCGCTCCTGTTTCATCCAGAGGTCTCCTTCTTTCTCGAGCAGGCCGGTGTCTGCGCACAGCGCGAAACGAGAGGCGAACAGAAGGGCGCAGATCAGGGCGGCGGCCAGCCGCCGCAGGCGGGGTGTTTTCGGTTGATGGAAGATGCGAATCGTCATACTATACTGATATCATAACACATTCGACGGACAACCGATGAGCAATAGTGTTACATATGACGTGGTCGTTGTCGGTGGAGGCCCGGCGGGGTTGATGGCGGCGATCGCAGCGGGGTCGGCGGGCCGCAGGACGCTCCTCTGCGAAAAGATGCCATCGCCGGGGCGGAAGCTCCTGCTTACCGGCAACGGCAGGTGCAACCTGACCAACACGGGCGACCGCGAGCAGTTCATCGGCCATTTCTCGGCGACCGGGCCTTTTCTGCGCAATTGTTTCGCGGCGTTTTTCAACGATTCTCTGCGCGCGTTCTTCACGGCGCTCGGCGTGCGGCTACGCGAAGAGGAGGGCGGCAAGATCTACCCGGCCAGCGGCAAGGCTCGCGATATCCTGGGCGCGCTGCTTCACGCCGCGCAGAAGAACGGCGTCGCTGTCCGCCCGGGAGAAGAGATCGCCGAGATCATCGTACGCGACGGCGCGGCCGCCGGCGTCGTGACGGCGCGCTCCGGGGCGATCGCCGCCGCGAAGGTCGTCGTCTGCGCCGGCGGGATGACCTACCCGCAGACCGGTTCCAGCGGTTCCGGCTACGAGTTGGCGCGGCGGTGCGGACACCGGATCGTCGAGCCGAGGCCGGCGCTCGCGCCGCTCTATTCGGACGATCCGGCGGTCGCGGGGTTGCAGGGGGTTTCTCTGCGAAACGTCGAGGCCCGCGTGACCGACGGGGCTCGGATACATGGCGCGGATACGGGAGACATCCTCTTTACCCACAACGGGCTGTCGGGCCCCGCGGCGCTCAATGTCAGCGGCGACGTGTATGATCACCTGCGCGGAGGCGCGCATATATCGCTCCTGCTCAACTTCAGGCCGGGGACCGGCGTGGAGGGGTACGAGAAACTGATCGCGGCCGCGGCCGCCGAGAATCCGGTGAAGAGCGTGAAGAATCTTCTGAGGATGTTCTTTCCCGACAGGTTCGCCGCAGCGTTCGTTGCGGCCTGCGGCGTCGACGGCGAGCGCAAGGCGTCGCAGGTATCCCGCGAAGACCGCCGGAAGATCGCGGAGCGGCTGTTCGGGTTCAGGATCATGCTGCGCGGCACCGGAGGGGCCGGAGAGGCGATGGTGACGCGCGGCGGGGTATCGGTCGACGAGGTCAACCCGAAGACGATGGAGTCGAAGCTGGTAAAGCGGCTCCACTTCGCCGGGGAGCTCCTCGACATCGACGGCAAAAGCGGCGGCTATAATCTTCAGGCGGCATTTTCGACCGGGTATGCCGCCGGGATGGCATGAGAAGAAATGACCGGTGCCCAGGGTGCAGATTTCAACAAGGAATGATGACGCTTTTCCCGGTTGGACATTGGTGAATTTGCCATTGAAAATGTGTTAGATTGCAGGAGGGTTGTTGTGAGGATCACTTTTTTAGGCACCGGCACCTCTCACGGGATCCCTATGATCGCTTGCGATTGCGGCGTCTGCCGCTCGGCCGACCAGAGGAACCGGCGTCTGCGCACGTCGGTCCTCATCGAGACCGGAGAGCGCAACATACTGATCGACACGCCGCCCGATTTCAGGGAGCAGATGCTGCGCCGATCGGTGAGGCGCCTCGACGCGATCCTCTACACGCACCATCACGCCGACCATATATTCGGTCTCGACGACGTGCGACGGTTCAACGAGATACAGTGCGGCGCGATCCCCTGTTACGCGGCGAAGGAATCGCTCGCGGTCCTCAAGAATATTTTTTCATACGCGTTCAACCCGCCGCAGCTCGGCGGCGGCGTCCCGCAGATCGTATTAAAAGAGATCGCCGGAGATCGCATCGATGTTCTCGGTGTGCAGGTCGAGGCGATCGAGGTCCGGCACGGAAAGATACCGGTGACAGGTTTCCGGATCGGCGGTTTCGCCTATATCACCGACTGCAGCGCCATACCCGACGCATCGATGCGACGTCTGCGGAACCTCAAGGTGCTTGTCCTCGGCGTCCTGCGGCACGAGCGCCACTCGACCCATTTCAGCGTCGGCGAAGGGGTGGCGGTCGCGCAGGAGCTCGGCGCGGAGCGGACGTTCTTCACGCACATGTGCCACCGGCTCGAGCACGAAGAGACGGAACGCAACCTGCCAGGCAACGTCAGGCTGGCCTTTGATGGCATGGTGCTGGAGCTGTAACTGAGTCGAGGTCTCGATGAGAAAATACAGATCGATGCTCCTATGCGTGCTGGCTTCGGCCGTCGCGGCGGCCGTGTGCGGCGCGGGAGAGCTGCGCCTCTCGCGGGAGGATATACGCCGCGTCGGCGACAGGATCTTCGAGAACGAGTGCGCGTCGCGCGATGAATTCCTGCTCCAGTGGAACGTAGGCGAAGAGTTCCTTTCGCTTGGCATAGCGCATTTTATCTGGTATCCGGCGGGCCGGCGCGGGCCGTTCGAAGAGAGCTTTCCGGGCTTTATGGCGTTCGCGCGCGCTGCGGGAGCAAAGCCCCCGGCGTGGCTCGCCGCCGAACCCTTTCCTTCATGCCCATGGAAGACCCGTAAAGAATTTCTCGCGAAAGCGGACAGCCGCCGCGCGAATGAGCTGCGCCAGTTCATGCGTTCGACAAAACAGCTGCAGGCCGCCTTCGTCGTCAGGCGTCTCGAAGACGCATTGCCGTCGCTTCTGGCGGCGGCCCCGGAGGAGGAACGTGAAACGGTCGAGCGCCGGTTCCGTGCAGTCGCCTCCACGCCCGCCGGCGTTTACGCGCTGATCGATTACGCGAACTTCAAAGGGCTCGGGACGCACCCGTCGGAGAGATATAAGGGGAAAGGCTGGGGGCTGCTCCAGGTCCTGTCGCAAATGGGCGGCGCCGGCGGCGGTGAGAGTTCGTTGAAGGAATTCGCAGAGACGGCGAAAAGACTTCTCGCCGAGCGCGTCGATAACGCCCCGCGCGCCCGAAACGAGCGCCGGTGGCTTCCCGGATGGCAGCGCCGCGTCGATTCGTATCAGGCATTCGGAAGGCAGAACGTCTAGCCCGGTGCACCGGCCCGAACCAGATGGCAGGCATCGCTCACCAGTATCCCCACGTCCCGGTCAAGAGCACATATATCCCGAGCAGGAGGTTGGTCGTCGCGTGAGCGACGATGCAGTCGGCCAGTTCGCGCCGCCGGTAGAGGACCAGCGTGTAGACGACGCCGGCCGCGAAGGCGGCGGGCATCTCCCACAGCTTGTGTCCCCCGCAGAAGAGCGCGATGCTACCCCAGAAAGAGAACCAGGTGAAGGTCCCCGGCGGGACCGACGAGAAATCGTCGGGCTTCACGAGATAGCGGATGGCGAACGAGCGTACGAAGAGCTCTTCGAACACCGGGACGACCAGCGCCGCGCCCGCGAGCCGGAACCCGGCGAAAAAGAGGGTCGAAGCCAGGCTCTCGCGGACCGGGTTGTATCCCTCTGCCGGCGGATGGAACCTGCTCCACGGCAGATAGGCGGTAAGGCCGATCCATAAGACGAAGACGAGGATCCCCGCCCCCACGGCGACCGGCGAAAAGGTGAGCCGTATCTCACGGTACGACCGCGCCCAATAGACGAGCAGCCCCGCCGTCAAAACCGTCTTGATCGGGTAGGCCAGCGGCGCGATTCCGGGGATCGATGCCAGCAGGGAACCGACAGCAATGAAAGCAAAATAGGGCGCGATGTAGGGTAACGCCGACCGCATATCTTTCATGCGGAAACCTTATCATATCCGCACGCAAAATCAACCGAATTGACCTCCGCCATTTTGCCTTTTAAAACACGCCGATCGCTGATATGATTTCAGCTGCATGGAATAATCAAGTTTGTCCGCATAATGCTGTTGCGCGTCCGTACCGCGAAAGAGGACATATGAACGTTCGTCAGGACCCCTGTTTGGCGGATCGTTTCAGGTTGATCTCGGAACTCATGAGCGGCATTGTCGTCGCGGTGGGGGGCGCCGCGATGGCCGGCTGGATCGGCCGCATCGAGATCCTGAAAAGCTTTTGTCACGGGTGCGTCCCCATGAAGGCCAACACGGCGGCCGGCCTCATCCTTGCAGGCGCCGCCCTGTGGCTCCTCCAGGAAAAGCGCTCGAAAAGCGCTCCGGCCCGGCTCGCTGCCCGGACCGCCGGCACCGCGGTCTTCCTCATCGGACTGCTCACCGTTCTCGAATATCTTTTCGGCATCGATATCGGCATCGACCAGCTGCTGTTCCGGGAGGCGGCGGGCGTTATCGGTACGTCGCGTCCAGGGAGGATGTCGCCGAACAGCTGCATAAACTTCATCCTTGCTGGCGTCGCGTTGCTGCTGATCGATGTTCGTTCCGCGCGCGGGCGCCGTCCCGCTCAGTACCTGATGCTGGGCGTTGGGGTCATTTCGCTCACGGCGCTGATCGGGCATCTCTATGGCGCTCACGGATTGTACGGGATTCCCTCGGCGACGGAGATAGCGCTGCCCAGCACGGCGGCCTTCTTGCTCCTCAGTATCGGGGCGCTCTTCGCCCGTCCTGAGGCCGGCGTGATGACGATCTTCACCGCGGACGATGTCGGCGGCGCCGCCGCGCGCCGGTTCATCGTCCTGTCGCTGGCGGTCCCGATCGCCGCAGAGATACTGACGGCGGCGGGCAGGTACGCGGGGCTGTACGACGAGGTTTACGAGGCGTCGCTCGACACCATCCTGATCGTCATCGCGTTCGTGGTCTTTGTTTCGATCACCTCCGCCGTTCTGAGCCGAGTTGAAGAGCGGCAGCGCGTGACGGCAAGGCAGTTGGATCGGAGCCAGGACGAGTACCGCCGGCTCGTTGAGGACGCCAACAGCATTATCCTGCGCATGGACTCGGCGGGAAACATCACCTTCTTCAACGAGTTCGCGCAGAAATTCTTCGGCTACGCGTCGAACGAGATCGTGGGAAAGAGCGTCATCGGGACGATCGTGCCGCCGGCGGACAGGGCCGGCCATGACTTGAAGGCGATGATCGCCGATATTGCGGCCCGGTCCCGGAAATACCTGAACAATGAGAACGAGAACATGTTGCGCGACGGCCGACGTGTGTGGATATCCTGGACAAACAGGCCGATCTTCGATACGGGCGGGCGGCTTGCGGAGTTGCTCTGCATCGGCAACGATATCACGCCCCTCAAGCAGGCGGAGACGGAGCTGGTGAAAGCGAAAGAGCTCGCTGAGGCCGCGAGCGGGGCGGCGACCGTGGTGTGCGGCCCCGACTGGAAAGTGAAGAATATGAACATCGCGGCGCGCAGGTATTTCAACAGGGAGGGCGCGTTCGCCGCGGGCGAGGATTTCCTAAAAATGATGTTCGCCTGTTACCAGGTCTCCGTGCCTCGGGCGCAGATCGCCGACCCGGATCGCTCCCGCATTTCTTTTGACCTGATGCGTCCCGAAAAGGCGAAGACCAAGCCGCTCTATCTGCAGGCGAGCCGGGAGATCTTGCGCGACCAGCTCCGCGAAGTCACCGGCATCGTCGTCGTGGTGCAGGACGTGACCGATACACGGCTGGAAGAGATGATGAAGCAGAGTTTCCTGGGGCTCGTCTCTCACAAGCTCCGCACCCCCGTCTCCGTGATCACGGGCGACGTTGCCGTCCTGCAGGATGAGCGGATCGTCGGCCCGATGAACGACAAGCAGAAGGCGTACGTCGCGACCATCGCAAAGAAGTCGCACATGCTTGCCGACCTGATCGACGAGCTGCTCAAATTCGTGGAGACGAACAGGGCGCATTTCGATCCCGACAGGGAAGCGATCAACCTGCACAACTATCTTCCGGCGCTGGTCGGATCGATCGTCGAGGGTGTGACGGGTAAGAAGACGGAGCTGACCATCGACTGCCCCGACACGGACGCGCGGGTCCGCATGCCGGTGCAGTATATGAACCTGGTCATAAAGAACCTGATCGAGAACGCGATCAAGTTCAACGATAAAGAGGTCCTAAAGGTCTCCATCGCCGTAAAGAAGGAGGCGCACCGCATCGAGCTGTCCGTCTCCGACAACGGCTGCGGGATACCGCCTGAAGAATACGAGAAGATATTCGAGGGTTTCTATCAGCTGGAGAAATACTTCACGGGCAACGTGGCCGGCGCCGGTGTTGGGCTGCCGCTGGTCAAGCGCATCGTGACCGCGTTCGGCGGGCGGATCTCTGTGCGGTCGGAGATCGCCGCCGGCGCCACCTTTCTCCTCTCGTTCCCGCGCTAGAATATTTCCGATATCGCATTTGTATCGCGCCGCCGCAGTGGTATACTACCGCCATGACAGTCCTCATACAACTCACCGGAATCCATAAGCGCTACGGCTCGAGGATCCTCTTCGACGGGATGAGTGCGGCTTTTTCGGACGATCAGAAGATCGGTGTCATCGGCAGGAACGGTTCGGGAAAATCGACGCTCTGCAAGATCATCACCGGACACGACGAGGCCGACCGCGGCGAACTGGTCCGGAGCCGCGACCTCCGTCTGAGCTATCTCGAGCAGCATGACCCGTTCACGCTTGAAGAGACCGCGATAGGTTTCCTGCGCCGCTATACCGGCAAAGAGGAGTGGCAGTGCGCGGAGATGGCGTGGCGGTTCCAGCTCACCAATGAGATCCTTGCGCAGACGGTCGGCGGCCTGCCTGGCGGCTACCGGACCCGCGTCAAGCTGACGGCGATGCTTCTGGCGCATCCCAATTTCCTCATCCTCGACGAGCCGACCAATTACCTCGACCTCAAGACGCTGATCCTCGTGGAGAATTTCCTGCAGGACTACGACGGCGGGTTCCTGCTGGTGTCGCACGACCGCGAGCTGCTCAAGCGGACGTGCGAGCAGACGCTCGAGCTTGAGAACGGATTGGCGACGCTCTATCCCGGCACCGTCGACGAATACCTGGTCTTCAAGGAAGAGCGCCGGGAGCAGGCTGAGAATTACAACAAGAATGTCCGGGCGAAGCAGGAGCAGCTCCAGGAGTTTATCGACCGTTTTCGCGCGAAGGCCTCGAAGGCGGCTCAGGCCCGTTCGAAGATGAAACAGCTCGAGCGGCTGAAGACGATCGAGACGGGCCACGCGCTCGGCAACGTCCAGATAAAGATACCGCCGGTGCCGTGGAAGAACGGCGTCGCATTGCGGTGCGAGAACCTGCA
>Ga0116155_10000692_pt1 | contig 26119 bp, 17 predicted proteins | sample AD_UKC032_MetaG_FD_89890 | JGI IMG/M metagenome (GOLD analysis project Ga0116155, IMG submission 89890) | Active sludge microbial communities of municipal wastewater-treating anaerobic digesters from USA - AD_UKC032_MetaG | ecosystem: Engineered > Bioreactor > Anaerobic > Digestate | place: USA...
GCATGGGCATTAGATTATTAAGACTGAAATCAGGGATGATTATCTTCAGAGCTTAAGATTCACTTTGCTTAGATTTGAAAACCGAATTATATTTCAATATCCTGAATACTTGAAAAGTGATATACAAAAGTACTTAAAGAGAAAGATTGAGTAAAAGTGACATATGAATCAACCACCCCGGCCGGGATTAAAACCACATATAATATTGATAATAAGGTAGCCCGGCCACCCCTCCTTCAAAAGGAGGGGAAACTTGAAACCTTGCTATCTCATCATAAAAAAGACCCTTAGCTTGACTACTATGCTACTAACGCGGGATTCCCTATTCATATTTTAACGACTGGGCGGGATTAATCCTTGCCGCCTGCAACACCTTGTAACTTATTGTAATAAGCGCTATTGTGAGGGCAATGCCAAGCCCGGCAATAAAACTTATAAAGCCGACATCTATCCTGTAATAAAAATTCTCAAGCCATTTACCTGCAACATAATATATTACAGGCCAGGATATTACAGCTGAAATTGTTACAAGAACCATAATTTCTTTTGATATCTCGTAATATATTCCGGCAACAGATGATCCCATAGCCTTCCGGACTCCGATTTCCTTTGTCCGCTGCTCTACAGTGAATGATGTGAGTCCGAAAAGTCCCAGACCTGCAATAAAGATCGCGAGGAATGAAAAGATCACTGCCATCTGTGCATTCTGTTTTTCCTGGGAATACATCTGTTCAAAATCCTGATCTAGGAAATAATACTGCAAAGGATCATCTGTCAGATACTCTTTCCATACCTTTTCAATTTCACTTATTGTTCCTGAGATGTTACGACCATCGAGCTTCACACTGAGATAGCCCCAGAGTATATTATCCTTTTTGAATTGCATCATATAAGGACCGATAGGATTACGCAGCGATTCAAAGTTGAAATTCTTCACAACTCCAATGATCTGCCTGTAATCGAACCTTCCCGAGTCTCTGGGCTGAAGGAACCTGATCTGATCTATTGCACTTATATTGAAATCCTTAACTGTTGTTTCATTCACAAGACATGCATCCTGATCAGTTGTGTAAGACTCCAGGAAATTTCTGCCATCAGCCATTGTCATTCCATAGGTATCTATATAATCATAATCAACCCAGTTTGTCTGAAGAAGAAAACTCTCATCCTTTCTGCCTTCAATTCCATACCCGTTATTGTTATTATTTCTGCCAGGAACAGCCGTTGAACTGGCGATATTGACAACTCCCGGTATTTTCTTTACTGATTCCTTGAATGACTTGATCTTATTGCCCAGCGCTCCCGCCCTGTTTATCACAATAAGATTCTCCTTATTGAATCCGACATCCTTGTTCACCATGAAGCTGATCTGCCTGTACATAATTATTGTGCCTATAATCAGCAAAATTGATATTGCAAACTGGAACACAACAAGCACCTTGCGCAATCTTCCGCTCTGCATGCTGTTCTTCACTTCACCCTTGAGCACCTCGTAAGGACTGAAGGAAGACAGGAAGAATGCCGGGTAACTGCCTGCCAGAAAACCAACAAATACTGCAAAAAGCAGCAGAGCCGGGATAGTATAAATGCTTTTCAGAAGACTAAACTCAAGGGTTATTCCCAGCAGGTTACCGAAATATGGCAATGCAACTTTTACAATTATCACGGCAACAATGAGGGAGATAAAAGAAAGGATGAATGATTCGGAAAGGAACTGCACAATAAGCATCCCCTTTGTTGAACCACCAATCTTCTTTATGCCGACTTCCTTTGCTCTCCTTGCTGACTGAGCTGTTGAGAGATTCATGAAGTTAATTGCAGCTATCAGCACAATCAGCAAAGCCACACTACCGAAAATCCACAGGTATTTCGGATCGCTTGCTGCCTTGAACTGCTGTTGTATTGAAGGATCGAGATGAACTTTCGTAAGCGGTTGAAGAAAGTACCTGTACCTGTTGCCCTGGGCAAGAAAATCCTCAAGAGATATTCCCATAAATCTCTGAACCTCAGGCCCTACATATTTTTCAAGCATTGCAGGTATCTTTGCATCTACATCTTCCCAGCGTGTATTGGGCTTCAGTAATAAATAAGTACTGAAGCTGTTGCTCAGCCATACCGGATTCGTTGACCTTGGATTTGTCATGAATGATCCGATAATATTAGCTTCAAAATGAGTATTCGAAGGGATATCCCCGAAAACTCCGCTGACAGCAAATCGTGCAGTATCACTTCCAACCTTTATGTACTTATCAATTGGATCTTCATCACCGAATATTTTTCTTGCAGTTGACTCTGACAGAACAACTTTCCTCGGTGAATTAAGAAGATTTTCCCTGTCACCCTTTAATACCGGTATTGAAAAAATCTCAAAAAATGAAGAGTCTGCTTCAATGAAATGATCTTCGGTAAAGGTCTTCTTATCATATTCAATTACAGTCGGTCCCCAGTTGTCCATCCTAAGGAATTTGTCAACCTCAGGAAACTCCCTGCCCATTGTGGGGCCAATCGGCGCGCAGGTATAGGCTCCAACGATTTCCTGACCTCCTATTTTCCCGCTGAGGACTATCCTGACTATCCTGTCTTTTTTCTCATTGTACCTGTCATAGCTGGCTTCATTTATCACAAAGAGTGCTATGAGCAGGGTGCATGCTATTCCGATCGACAGTCCGAGTATATTTATTATAATGTATGCACGCTGTCTTTTTAAAGATCTTATGCTGTGCTTAAACAGATTGTTTAACATTTTGGGTACTGCATTTAGGGTTATTACGATTCGATCCTGTTAAATTATTTTACATATTTCTGCAGTAAAGACGAACAAAAATCCTGATAGTTGCAGATTTTCTATTCAAGTTTGAGAGCCTGAGCCGGATTTATTCCTGAGGCCCTGTATGACTGCCAGATAACAGTTAACAGCGCTATACCCATAGTTGCGAGTGCAATTACACCAAAGACCCAGATTTCCAGATCAATACGATAAGGGAACTGAGTCAGAAGCTTCTTAAGTATAAACCATCCGGCAGGAAAAGCAATTACAATTGAAATCATTACAAGTAAGATAAATTCTTTCGACATAGAATAAATCACTGACAATGAACCTGCTCCCATCACTTTTCTTATCCCGATCTCATTTGTACGTTTTTCAGCAGAATATGAGGCAAGTCCGAATAAGCCAATACATGCAATGAATACGGCAAGCACAGTAAAATACCCGAGCAATTTCGTTACCCTGTTTACTGTTCTGAAATGATAACTGTAATCCTGATCTATAAAAGAATAATCGAGGGGATATTCCGGAAGAACCTCTTTCCACACTTTTTCAACTGCTTTAAGTGAACCTGGCACATTGCCAGGAGTGAGTCTGATAAGTATCTGACTGAGGTAGCTTGTATCAGCAAGAAGAAAGGCCACCGGCTCTATAGGCTGATCAGCTCCCTTGAAGTGGAAGTTTTTCATAACGCCGATTATTGTCCCGCTTATTCCCATAAAACTGAAGCTCTTCCCGATTGGATCACCAACATCCATTAGCCTGACAACTTCTTCATTTATAAGAAAATTACCAGTTGTATCCCGTGCAAAATCCGAAGGAAATTCTCTTGAAAAATCTCTTCCTGACACAAGCTCCATTTTCAGGGTGGAGATATAATCATAATCAACTCCGTTTGTCCCGATAAGAACGTGTTTATCAGGATCTTTCCCGGGCCAGCTGGCGCCACCTGAGTTGCTTCCAATCCTGACAGGATTCCACAGCGCAGCTGTAACTCCCTGTATAAGAACATCTTTTTCAAGTTCTTTTTTAAGTGAATAATATTTTGACTTAATGTCTCCTCCCATCTGAATGGCAATCAGGTTATTCTTGTCAAATCCAAGGTCCTTTTCCTGCATGAATGCAAGCTGCCTGTACATGAACACAGCTGAAAGTGCTATCAGTATTGAAAGTGTAAACTGAACAACAACAAGAACCTGTCTCAGTCTTCCGTTTCCCCTTCCTGAGAGGGTCTCGCCTTTCAGAACCTTTACCGGGTTTATCGCTGACATGTAAAATGAAGGATAGACACCTGATACAAAACCTGCTACGAGACCAGCTGAAAGGAAAGCCAGCAAAAACCTTGCTGTCAGGAGGTCAGAAAATACAAAGAGCTTGCCTGAAATATTATTGAAGAGTCCAAGTGACAGTCCTATAAGTATAAAAGCTATTACCATTGCTGCAGCTACCTGAAGCATAGACTCCATCATGAACTGGTAAACAAGAGATCTTTTATCGGAACCTGATACTTTTTTTATACCTATCTCCTTGCCACGCGAAGCTGCCCGTGCCGTAGCCAGATTAATAAAGTTTATGCAGGCAATCAGCAAAAGGAATACTGCAATAAGTGAAAAAATTATCACGATAATTAACAGTCCTTTTGTTTCTGTATATCCAAACTGTCCATACAGATGAATATCTACAAGGGGGAAGACACTGTATTTTGTCTGAGTTTCAGGTTCGTGCTCAAGAACTACGTCAGTCAGCTTTTTATTTACTTCTGCTGAATTAAATCCTTCTGACATAAGCATAAAGGTATATATTGAATTGCTCCCCCAGTGATCATCATACATCCCTGTTTCTTTTAAAAAGGAGAAGGGCATAACAGCATTGAAAGTGAACAGAGTGTTACCCGGAAGATCCCTTAAGACACCCGTTACAGTAAACTGATACTTATTCTCAACAAGAATTGGTTTCCCGACAGGACTCTCCTTCCCAAAATATTTTGCAGCAAGTTTCTGAGTAAGCAGAATTGAATGAGGATCATTGAGCAAAGAACCGGAGTCACCCTCAAGGAGATCAAATGAGAATATTTTAAGAAGGGTTGAATCTGCTGCTATAACAGATGTTTCATAGGAAACTTTTTCACCATTCCGGAACAGCATCCTTGGCATCCATGGAAAGATCCTGACCTGCTCTTCTATCTCCGGAATCTTCTCCTTCCATTCCGGGCCGGAAGGGAAAGGTGTAACTGAAACATGGTATTTCTGACCGGAATAGAACTGGTCTTCTTCAATCCTGTAAATCCTGTCAGCCCTGGAATTGAAGCGCTCATAGCCAAGTTCGTCCATAACCCACATCAGAAGCAGCATGGAAGAGGCAAGACCTACTGCCAGTCCTGTAATATTTATAAGTGTGAAACCCGGCCTTTTTGTGATATTGCGGAGTGCAATCAGGAAGAAGTTCCTAAGCATGATAAAAAGTATTGGTTGCATCATAAGGACGTTCAGGAACCTCTTTTGATGCAGGCAATACAAAAAAAACTGTCAATAATTTATACAGCCCTGATTTTCAATACACAAAAATACAACATGTGAGCATAATGTGAGGGATCAGTCAGCTCTGTAATAAACAGTTTTAAAGTCGGTATCCTTTGCAATAAATACTCCGTTGTGATCAATAAACAGATCCCTGAGATTTGAATTCTTCCAGAAATCTTCATAGTGGATAAGATCAGATGTCTTTAGTATGCCGTAACCCGGGATCAGAACATAATAAATGCCATTCCGTTTTGTAAATGTATTGTTCATACCTGTTGTCCACTCAGGACTGACATTATGCACCTTCACAAACTCATCCCCCGGTTTTTCAGCCCGGTAAATTGTCATACCATTTTCCTGGGTACAAATCAATATTTCATCTTTCTCGCTGACAAATAGTTTTAATGAATATCCTGGTACCGGGATTTTTTCCCAGCTTAACCCATCATCATAAGATATAAACAGGCTGGAGGCATTCGACCCATGAAACAGAAGTGCTCCGTTTTTAAGCCTGAATACATCCTGAATACCTGATTCACTTATCTCTGAACCAGCTTCGTACCAGGATATTCCACCATCCTTCGATATTTTTACCGGATATCCAAAATAATAAGCCCAGATATATCCATCATTTGAAACAGAATTAAAAATATAATAGGGCCTGTCGGGAAATGGTTTTGTGCATTTTATCCAGCTTAAACCATTATCAGAACTTTTAATAATATCACCTTCCCAGGTACTTATATAAATAATACCGTTTGAATCAGCACGCAAGGTCCTGGCACTCTGCAACAAGCTATTGTTGAGCTCTGTCCATTCATAGTACCTGTCTGCCTGCCTGTACAGTCTGGAAGAACTTGCCATAAGTGTCAGTCCGGCAGATGAATTTGCAAACAGATCCATAATATTTCCATCAGGATCTCCGGTATAAGCATCCCACTCCCCTTTCCTGAATCCATAAGCCGTAAGTTCGCTTGCTGTCAGATAAACTCCGGAACTATCATATACTGAGGCCCTTAATATCTGTTTAGAGGTTCCATTCCCCAGCTTCCAGTGCATGGAAGCCTGCCCTGTTTTGTCTGACCATACATTTGCTTTGTCAACAGTTCCATCGCCGGAAACTACATCAAATTTTACATTAAGCCTCCTGGAATTCTGATTCAGCACATTAACAGAAACAAAGACAATGCTGTCATCAACATACTCACCTGCAAAATGTTTTGTTCCCTGAGTATTATTAAAATAAAAATTGTACAATCTAACATAATCAGTAGCAGGATCAGGATACCTTTCACAGGAGAGAAGCAAAATTGCCGGGATTAATATTTTAAAAATCCTATGCGACATAGACACCAGGCCTTATCCTTTTTGTGGGATTTTAATACCTATGTTTAATGAAAGTGTTCCGTTTTTTATAACAGTACCTGAATTCTTCCTGTCATAATTATTGTTGAATACCGAATCATCAACTAGGTCCATAATTCCTGATCGCCAGGAAATATTCAGATCAACTGAAGTTATTTTCTTTAAAGGAACTGAAACACCTCCGCCAAGCTGGAATCCGCAATCCATCTTTTTTATCTGTCCTTCAATATCATCACTCACAGTTTTTTTAATGACCCGGTAATCATTCAGTGAACGAGCAGTATAAAATGCCTCTCCGGAGCAATGCGCATTCATTCTGTAACTTACATACGGCCCGGCTTGTATGAAAATCATTTTCCTGCTGCCTAATCTGAAATCAAACAGAACAGGAAAGGTAAAGTAATCTATATCTGTTTTTGTATCAACATTATATTTAAGATCACCTGACTGCACATACCTGAAAAAAGAAGTACTTGAATCAGACAATGAATAGCCTTTGCTTTCAAAAAGAACTCCTGTCAGTATGGAAGTATTTCGGGAAAGAGAATAATTCACTAAAAATCCAGCTGTTGTTCCGGTATTCAGGGAGTATTTATCCCTGAATTTACTGCTCAGGTTACCTGAAACATTCATTCCCCCGATAAGAGTGTAAGACAATCTGCTGTCTGTTGTATCTGGCTTATTTTCAACATTTTTATTTCTGTCCTTATTGAAAATATCATAAGAAATTCCAAAAACAAATTCAGATGAACCATGTCTGTATTTCATTTCAGGAAGAATTTTCTCTGTTCCGGCCATATAGCCGTAACTCAAAGATGCTGTAAATCCTCCGGTCAGCTGATATGACAGGCCAGCTGAAAAGCAGTAAGCGATGTCATGCATCGCTGGTTTTGGCTGACTGTAGTAAGACGGCAGGTTAAGTGAATAATCCTTTACGCGTGAATATAACAAGCCCGTCTTAATATCCAGTTTTATTATTCCTGGTACAGAATATCTGAGAAACAGAGGGAACCTCAGAAAAGAGAAATCTGTTTTAGCCAAGGGATCATAATAAGGTGCTATTAAGGATGACAGATAGAATTCAGTCCCGCTATAACGGCTATAAGAAAGATGTTCATAAAATACTGACAGCAAGTCGATACCTGTCTGCAAACCCAGCTTCTCATTAAAATCATAGCCAAATCTGAAGGCTGTGACAGGGCCAGGTATTGATCTCCATTTCCCGTCAAGGTTCTGTCCCTGTATATCTGAAAAGTTAATACCGCTGTAGAATCCGGCATTGAATTTCTGGGAACTGGCAGGCTGAAAGAAGCCTGCCAGTATTATAAGAGAAATTATAACAGTGTTCCTGCGCATTAAAGAAATCAAACTGTGATATCTGAATTTGTTCAATTTCCGTGCCACATTATTGATATAATACAACTATCTTTCTGTCATCACAGACTCCATCCTTTACGGTACTCATGGTGCAGATACTGATCTGCTTCCGGAAGGTTTGTGAAGCCTGGTTTAGCAGGATCAAACTTCAGAACCATTCCGCTCAGTTTCTCTTTAAGTTCAGGTCTGAGGCATACATTGCCAAGCAGAACTGTCTCAGTAAGCGGTCCTGCCCATTCAAAATCAGATCCGCCTGCAGGACCTCCCTTGCATGCATTGATCCACTCCTGCTCATGTCCCGGTGATGAAGGAATTGATGGTTTTGGAGGAGTATAAGAATCTCTGAGTGACTTAGGCAGTATCTTATCATCAAGAATATATCCCTTATCTCCCACATAGAGTGTCCCTCCTGTACCGAGCTTCATTCCTTCATCGAGTTCCTTCATGAGCATCGGACGAAGACCTCCGTCGTACCATGTGAGGGTAACCGGTGGCATGTCAGCTCTTTCAGGAAATTCATATTTAACAATTGAACCTGAAGGATAGGTATCAGCATTAACGAGAGTTGAAACAGCCTGAACTGTTGTTGGATACTTCAGCTTAAGCGCTCTGAAAATCGGATCGAGTGAATGACAGCCGATGTCACCGAGAGCTCCTGTGCCATAATCCCCCCAGCCCCTCCATACAAAGGGGTGATATGCAGGATTGAAGGGACGTTCGGGTGCAGGTCCCAGGAAAAGATCCCAGTCCAGTTCAGGAGGAACCGGCGGAGTATCTGAAGGGCGTCTTACTCCCTGAGGCCAGTATATCTTTAACAATCCATTATTCGGACGATCGGTCCACACATGAACCTCACGAATTGGTCCTATCACTCCGTCCCATATCATTTCACGCAATCGTCTTGGCCCATCTGATGCCTGACCCTGATTACCCATCTGGGTGGCAACCTTGTATTGCTTTGCTGCCTTAGCCAGTGTTCTTGCTTCCTGAACAGTCTGGGTTAAAGGTTTCTGGGTATAGACATGTTTGCCTCTCCTCATAGCCTCCATACTGATGACAGCATGGGTATGATCAGGAGTGGCGATAATAACAGCATCAATATCCTTCTGGTTGTCAAGCATTTTCCTGTAATCTTTGTACTGCTTTGCTTTAGGATACCTTTTAAAGATCTTCTGTGCCGGCTCACGCCAGTCAACATCACAGAGTGCGACGATATTTTCCGTCTTCTCTACATTTTCAAGGTTAACACGACCCATCCCCGCAATACCAACTCCAGCAATGTTAAGCTTGTCGCTTGGTGCTATATGACCAAGTCCGGAAACTGCCCTTGCCGGAATTATTGTCAATCCGGCGAGCGCTGCAGAAGATGTTCCAATGAACCCCCTCCTGCTGATCGGTTTTGAAGTGTTTTTGCTCATGACAAGGATATTTAAATTTCGAAACTTAATTATCTGTATTACAGCAGATCCCTATTTCTTCAGAAAATATATTTCACAATTTACAATAACCCCCCTTTCAATTTCCCCCCACGGGGGGAAACGGGTTCTATACCTTATTATTAGTTATTTTACCGGCCAGTCATCTGTTCTGAAAGAGGATGCAGGTATTCCTTCAGTATTGAAAAGATCTCCGACGATAAAGTCCTTGAATGCGTAACGCACAGCAACAGGAGTATTTACAAATTTTGAAACAACTGTAACACCCTGACCGGCAATGAAAGCTTCAGCAGGGTAGAACACTTTGTTTTCACCTGCAACTTCAAAGCAGCTGAGCTCTTTACCAAAAGATGTAAGTCCGTTCACTGCGTTATCAAATGTAAGCTTTACCAGCTGGCCTTCGATTTTCATTTCTTTCAGCACAGGACCATCGGCGGCGAAACCTTTTTTGCCATAGGTCTTTGCAAGCGCCTGGTATGCAAGCCTGTCGCCTCCTGCTTTCTTATCAGCAGGATGAATACAAAACTCCTCACCCAGGTCCATGATGCAGGCCATTCCTATATTACTGATTGAAGTTGAAGCCTTAAGCATCGCTTCCCTGATATATGCAGAATTCAGTCCGGTATTACCATAATTATATGGTGCAACCTGAACATAGTAAAACGGGAATTCCCCGACGCCCCATAATGAACGCCAGTTTTCAACAAGCCCCGGAAGAAGCTTAACATATTTTTCCGGTTCATTCCTGTTCGATTCGCCCTGGTACCATATTGCGCCCCTTATGCCGTAGCCAACCATCGGATTTACCATTCCATTGAACAGGACAGTTGGCAGTTGAGGAGAAAGTGTACCAGTAAGGTTTTTATCAGGAAGAGTCAGAAAATCAAAATTCTTTATACCTGCTTCACTCATCCAGGGTTCAATCCTGGTACCTCCCCAGCTTGTATTAATAAGGCCGACCGGCACATCAAGGGCCTTATTGAGCATAAGTCCGAAGAAATATGCAGTAGCGCTGAAATTGCTTACAGTTTCAGGCTCACAAAGCTGCCAGCTTCCTTCAAAATTATCCTGAGGCTGAAGATTTGTGGCTTTTGTTACAGAGAACAGCCTGACAGAAGGATTTTCAGAGATTGCAATAGCCTCATTCGAACCGAGTACCGGCTGATTCATATAACCTTTAACAGGCATCTCCATGTTCGACTGACCCGAGCAGACCCATACTTCACCGATAAGTACATTCTTAAATTTGATTGTATTGCTCTCACTTACAGTTACTTCATAAGGACCTCCTGCTGAAGGAGTCGATACTTTAACCTTCCATTTTCCATCACTTCCTGCTTTGGCTGTATAGCTTTTCTTATTCCAGGAAGTGCTTACTTTAACTGTTGCATTCTTTCCTGCTATTCCGAAAAAGGCAACATTTGTCTTCTGTTGAAGCACCATATTGTCAGAAAATATTGCAGGGAGTTTAACCTGGGCATTCAGTGAAATTGTACTGAGGACCAGGAAAAAAAGCATTGTTAATAAATTAACAGATCTTTTCATATTTAAATATTTAAGATATAAATTTTAAAAAAGCAGGAATATGGAGATAGCATATCTTATTTAACCACAAAGGACACAGAGGAATATCACAAAGAACACAAAGGTTTAATATTCTGACTCATAACTCTGCGCTACCTTATTACCTGTTGCACTTCTTGGTTAAGAGTTGCTTTTCCAACAGTCCATTTAAATTGAAGTTATTATATTTCATTACCAATCACATAGGGCTTCCTGTAATTCCTGGTGAGCATCAGGTCGGCTTCAGGATCATTTGCAAATTTCTCATATTCGCCCATGAATTTCAGCTCTCTTCCAAGCCTGTAAGAAATATTTGCCAGGATGGGAAGTGATGATGAGAGATGTCCTTCCAGAATGTCGGCATGCAGATCGTCGTTATTGCCTGACCTTATTGCGTCAATGAAATTTGCATAGTGCTCTGTGCCGCCCGGAGCTGCAAGATAGACGCCCGCCTTATTGTCCTCAGCTGGTTTTGCAGCGGAAAGGGCTGAACCGGCAAATGGCTCCTTCTCTCTCTTCCTGAAAGCCTTCCATGTTCCTTCATTGAGTTCCATGTATCCTTCAGTGCCATAAAAGGTATTACCTATTCTTATATCAAGACTTGATTCTCCGTTTGTATATCTTCCTCTTGTTTCAAACTCCAGCATCTTTCCGTCAGCATATTTGAACAGGGAAGTCTGGGTATTGGGAGTTTCCTGGGCACATTCTTCAGGATCGATACCAAAAATACCACCTGTAGAATAAACTGAAACAGGATGTTCATTTTTATTCAGTCCCCATCTTGCTATATCAAACTGATGAGGTCCCTGGTTACCTGTATCGCCATTGCCTGTATCCCAGAACCAGTGCCAGTTATAATGCAGTCTTTTTTCATTGTAAGGCCTGTATGGAGCCGGCCCCAGCCACTGATCATAATGAAGGGTTGATGGAGGAGTGCTGTCTTTTGCAATTCCGAAAGAATCGCGTGGTTTATAGCAGTTCCCTTTAGCCATGAACACCTCACCTATTCCTCCTTCGTGGAGAAATTTCATTGCAGCAATCACATTTGCTATTGACCGGTTCTGAGTGCCAGTCTGTACTCTTACATTATATTTTCTGGCAGCTTCTACCATTTTTCTTCCCTCAAAGAGGTTATGGGAAGCAGGCTTTTCAACAAAGACATGTTTTCCTGCCTGACAGGCCCATATTGTTGCAAGCGCATGCCAGTGATTGGGAGTGGCAACTGAAACGGCATGTATCTCCTTGTCAGCAAAGACTTTCTGCATATCCCATTCTGTCAGTGGCTTTGCACCACCCTTATCCTGTATTGCCTTTACCTTGTCAGCAAAGAACTGTTCATCTACATCGCAGATTGTTTTCAGGTTTATATTCCTGCTTTTTGCAAGAGCCATCCATGAATTGATATGGTCTCCACCCCTGCCCCTGAGCCCTATAACAGCCATATTGATCCTGTCATTTGCACCGGGGATCGCAGAATAAGACCTTGCGCTGAATCCCATTCCGCCGATAGCTATCCCGGCAGTACCAAGAACACTTGTCTTGATGAAATCTCTACGTTTTGTCATTGCGTTAAGAGTTTTTGTTAGTTATTTAACTTGTTTATAATATTATAGTCCGAAGTCTGAAGTCCGAAGTCTGAAGTCTGAAGTCCGAAGTCCGAAGTCCGAAGTCTGAAGTCCGAAGTCTGAAGTCCGAAGTCCGAAGTCCGAAGTAATCTTCCGTCTTCCGTCTTCTGTCTTCTGTCTACAACGTCCATTTCCTGATTTTATATCCTCTGAAAGCATAAAACACAAGGTACAGATAACATGGCAGCAGCACCCAGTAGGCATGATACAGGGAGAAGTGATCAGCGAAATAGCCATAGGCAATTGGAACAAGTGCGCTTCCGCAAAGGCCCATTATAAGTACTGATCCTCCCTTCTTTGTAAATCGTCCGAGCCCGTCAAGGGCAAGCGGCCATATAGTTGACCACATAAGTGAATTTGAGAGCCCAAGAATAACAAGTATCCATATTGAAGGATGAGAAGTATGGCCAAGAAATGTCACCTCTCCTCCTACAATAAAGAATACGAAGGTAAGGACTGTTGCAGAAGTGGTGCATATCCTGAGAACATTCAGATGATTCATAAACCTGGGTATCAGTACAATACCCATCAGAAAGCCAAACATTGTAACACCCAGGATATATGAGGGGAATACTTTTGCCTCCAGCAAGGGGATATTGATCGACTGTGCATAGGCGATAACTGTATTGATTCCCGTGACCTGTGAGCCTACATGCAGGAATATTGCAAGGGTCCCAAGAATGACATGAGGAAACTGCATAATGCTTGTTTTCTCTGAATTCACTGCTGCTTCAGTTTTATTCTCCTTGTTCGTATCAATCTCCGGTAAAACCGAATAACGGATAAACAATCCCATGAGAAACAAGACAACTGCAGTGCAGGCATAGGGTACAATTACCCTCTTGATGACTTCATCGAGCACACCATTACGGGTAACTTCATCCATCAGCGGAATCTGTTTGAACAACTCATTGTCAGTGGGTCTGAGAATTGCGGCAGCAAGCAGCAAAGGAGCTATAATGCCTGCAGTTTTGTTGAAAACACCCATAATGCTCATCAGCTGGGCGGCCCTCTCCTTCGATCCGAGAATTGTAATGTAGGTATTTGCGGCAGGCTGAAGTATTGCCAGTCCGGTCCCTATTGAAAAAAGGCCTATAAGGAATATACCATAAGTTCTTGAAAATGCTGCAGGAATAAATATCAGAGCACCAGTAGCCATTATCCATAATCCGATCATTATTCCTCTTTTGAAACCCACTTTCTCGAGCAATGTGGCTGCAGGAACAGCCATAACCAGGTAGGCAATATAAAATGCAAATGCAACAAGCAGCGACTGAGTATTATTAAGTTCACACGCAACTTTAAAATAAGGTATCAGAATTGCATTAATCCAGGTAGTGAATCCGAAAATAAAAAAGAGCAAAGCAATTATTGATATAGACAATACCTTTTTACGGGTAGATAATGAACCTGAATCTACTGTTTCAATACTTGACATAAAAGATCATTTATAAATCACTGAAAACTAAATTACCGGCTCCCAGCCCTTCTCATATTCCCTCGACCAGAGTTTCTGTGCATCCGGATCATTCAGTATATGACCGTTAGAAGGATCGATATTTAATGTATGGCCCGTTCTCTGGGCTATATTGCCCAGCTGTACAAGCAGCGTACTCTTGTGACCGCTTGTGATATCTGCATTCAGTTTTGTACCTTTTCTTATTGCATCCAGAAAGTTCACAATATGTACAGCATCGAGTCCGCCTGAAGGATTGCTCAGGTTTCTTGAATCGATTGCAGTTTCAGCCTTCACATCCTTAATTACCTTACCCTGAATATCATATACGGTATAGGCATTTCCTGCGTCGATCCTGAGAGAACCGTTTTCGCCGGCAAAAACAACTCCGACCATGCTTCCTTCTATTGGCCTTCCATTGCAGCTTACACCTTCCCATGTCATAGCTGTGCCATTGTCAAACTCAATTGATATTACCTGTGTATCAGGTGTTTCCCAGTCATCCTTATACCTGTACCGGCCACCTGCCGATGTAACTTTTACAGGATAATCAACTCCGAGTCCCCATCTGGCCAGGTCGGCATAATGTGTTCCGTTGTTAAGAGCCTCTCCTGTACCCCAGTTCCAGAACCAGTGCCAGTTATAGTGGATAAGATTATCCTTGAATGGCTTCCGTGGAGCAGGCCCCTGCCATAGTTCATAGTTGAGCCATGAGGGAACAGGGACTTCTTTTCCTGTTCCGATAGAAGGACGATTATTTGTATACCAGGTTTTTGCGAAATAAGGCCTTCCTATTATGCCAGATTTAAGCTCGGCAATACCGGCGGCAACATTAGGGAAGGATCTTCTCTGGTTACCCATCTGTATTATATTCCTGTATTTCTGAGCTGCAGCAACAAGCAATTCACCTTCGTGTGGATTATGGCTGCAAGGCTTTTCGAGGTACACATTCTTGCCTGCCTTCGAGGCAAGAATGGCAGCCGGTGCATGCCAGTGGTCGGGAGCAGCAACAACAAGAGCAGTTAACTGCTTATCTTCCAGAGCCTTCCTGAAATCAGAATAAGCCTTCGGACGTTTCTTTCCCAACTTTTCGATAGCATCTGAGCAGGTGGCTTCAGCCCTTGAATCAACATCACACACATATAATATCTCTACATTTTCCTGTTGTGCAAAACTTCCTGCCAGTGCCTTACCTCTTGAGTTGACACCCATCATTGCAACAAATATCTTGTCATTAGCTCCCAAAACAGATGAGTAGCTTTTTGCACTGAACCCGGGAAGAACACCACCAATGCTCACTGCAGCAACACCTGCAGCGGACTTCTTAATAAACTCTCTTCGACTGTTAGTCATATATTTTCAGAAATTACAGATTTAATAATTACGCTATTTTAATTTTTGCTGCTTTTTTCTCTGCCTCAGCTCTTACTTTGGCCACCTCAACGGGAATGCCTCCCTTCTTCTTGCTTACATCGGCAGCGGCCATGAAAGTGAAGATCTCAAGTGTTTCCTCCCTCTTCACAGGTTCAACACCAGTTTTGAAGAATTCAAGAATCTGAATAAGAAGAGGATCATATCCTGCATAGGTACCCAGCGACATGCTTCCCTTCTCTCCGAAAGCGGTTCCGCCATAGCCATGCTGACCTGAGCGTGTTCCTCTGAAAGTGCCTATACGACCGTCATTCCATACCCCGGCAACAAAATCTGTATCCTTTGTTGAAACACGTGTAACAGTCTGGCAGCCAGCACCCATCACTGCAATAAGAGCTTCAACTCCATGTATTCCGTACCAGAACAGATCGGGATGAGAAGGTTCAAGAGAACATGGTGAAAAAGTATCAGCACCTGTCACCTTGCCTATCTTGCCTTCTGCAACGTCCTTTATACCGGGCATGTACCTCAGCGACGAAGCTGAAAAAACAGGTACCTTATAATAATCAGCGGCCTTGAAAATGGCTATTGCATGCTCCAGGCTTGCAGCGATCGGTTTATCGATGAACATTCTTTTGCCGGCTTTGAAAACAGGCAATGCCTGCTCCAGGTGCAGCTTGCCGTCATTTGTTTCAAGAAATACGTAATCAACTTTCGAGATCAGCGCTTCAATTGAATCTACGATCTCCACGTTGAACTTCTTTACTTCCTCAATATAACCTGGTATCCTGTCATAGCTCGATTTAATATCACTGCTTCCCTTTGGATAAGCAGCAACTATCCTGAATCCTGCAAATTCCGGCTTTGCATCAGCGGCATTTATTGCCTTCACAAAGGCTACGCTGTGTGATGTGTCAAGACCAATTATACCCAGTCGTGCCTGAGACTGCTGTGCTTTTCCAAATAAAAATTCCGATTTAGAAGCCAATCCAAGTCCTAAAGTTCCGATAGCTGCCGTTCTTACAAAATTGCGGCGGTTTAATTCCCTTTTCATAGATATCAATTTTAAAAAAGTTGTAAGTCAGATTTGTGTTAATGATTTTTTCCGACTAAAGATAATTATTAAAATCAACCGACTGGTTTTTTGTTTTATTAATATTCCTTAAGTTTGATCAAAATCTTACAACATGAAAGAGTCATCAGATAAGACATCGAGAAGGGAATTCCTTACAACAACAGGACTTGTCTCAGCAGGAATAGCACTGGGCGCTAGCCCGTTAAATGCTGCTGCATACAGGAATACAAAGGGGGCAAATGAAAAAATCCGTGTGGGATTCATTGGTGTGGGCAACAGGGGAACACAATTGCTTCAGCTGTTCATGGCGAAACCAGATTGCGAAATTGCTGCCCTGTGCGATGTTTATGAACCTTATATTACCCGCGACAGGTCTCAGGTAGATCCGAGATATATTAAAGATATGCCGGGGCAGATCCCGCTGATGGATGAGAAGTTCCCCAACAAGGTAGCAAGATACTCTGATTACCGCAAATTACTTGAAGACAAAAGCATTGATGCAGTGTGCATTGCAGCACCCGATCATTGGCATGCAATAATGACTATCGATGCAATAAAAGCCGGCAAGGATGTTTATATCGAGAAACCTCTTTCGAAAACTATTGCCGAAGGTCGTGCTATGGTGAATGCATGGAAGGGAAGCAAACAGATTGTTACAGTTGGCCTGAACAGAAGAGGTGCACCAACTTTCCAGAAGCTGGCAAAGGAGATACCGGCAGGAAAGATTGGCAAGGTAACCTACTCAAGCGCATGTCATGTAAGCAATATGTTCCCCTCCGGAATCGGAAAAATGAAACCTGAGGAACCACCAAAAAATTTCAACTGGGACGCATGGCTGGGCCCGAGGGCATACAGGCCATACCAATATAATATTGCACCATACAGGTTCCGCTGGTGGGAAGAATACTGCAACCAGATAAGCAATAATGGTGTTCACTACCTCGACCTTATCAGGTGGATGCTGAATGAAGAAGCCCCTTCAGTTATCAGTGCACACGGCGGAAAGTACGCTGTTGATGATGACAGGACAATACCAGACACTTTCAATGTTACATTCGAATTCGCCTCAGGCACACTGGTCAATGTCCAGGTACTTGAAGCCAGCAGCGGCAGCTTTGTACCTTATGGCTTCATAGAGATGCGCGGTACAAAGGGCACCTTATATACAAATGAGAATGATTATAAAATTGTACCGGCAAAACCAGGACAATTTGCTGCATGGAACAAGCTGATGGAGGCTGAAGAGTATAAGCTTGAGACAAATGACACTCTGCTGCGCGATAACAGCTATGCCAACAGCACAGCTAACCTCATTGGAAACTTCCTCGATTGCATTAAATCAAGGAATGAACCCTTCTGTACACTTGAAACCGGTCACAGGTCAACAACTATGGCCCACCTTGCGACTATTTCAATGATAACCAGGGAAAGACTTGTATGGGATAAGGATAAGGAAGTATTCACAAACTCGGAAGCTGCAAACAGGCTACTGAGCTACGAGTACCGGAAACCTTATAAGCTGTAGAGGTTGTAGAGACGGGGAACAGTTTTTAACCACAAAGGGTTCACAAAGTCCAAATTAAAATTGGGATCACCGAGGGCACAAAGGAAAGAAGATGAATTTCTTTTCTCTGTGCTCTTTGTGTACCTGATGATAATCAGGCCTTTGTGTTCTTTGTGGTTATAATTTCAAATATTCAAGACCGAAGGGAACACGTTGTTCACGGTGAAGCATGGAGTTGGCTTCATCACTATTTGTAAACTGCTCATTTTCAGGATTCCACTTAAGAATACCGGGAACTTTCATTGCAATATGGCTTATAAGACACAGAGAGCAGGCCCTGTGACCCATCTCTGCTGTTGATATTGGTTGTTCCCTTGTCCTGATGCAATCGAGCCAGTTGCCATGGTGCTCAGTAGTCATATAGAGGTGAATCTCATTGTCCTTAATAACTGAGTCAAGAACTGCAGGATTACCTGCCTCGAGTTTAGGGGTACCAGCATGTGTAACAAAGATCCAGCCCTTGTCACCCTCATACTTAACACCATAAGGATAACCGGTTCCGGCATAGAGTGTTATACCATTTTTATATTCTGCCTTCATCATGAAGTCTTCATGAACGTTCCATATTCCTTCGCGCGGGAACTGTGCAACTGCCTGTACTGATACAGGTCCGGTAAGTTCAGTATCCATACCCCAGGCACTGTAATCAAAGAAATGTGAGCCCCAGCCGGTTATCATTCCGGCACCAAACTGCTCGTTCCTGAGCCATCCCGGCCGTGAATAATCATTCTGAGGATGGACCATCATCTCAGGATAGAAAACCTCCGGTATGGAGCCCAGCCCGATGATGTAAGCGAGGTTCGCGGGCACAGGCGGAGCCTTTACAACTTCACCGGGAGGATCTCCGGGCATACCTATCCTGACAGTATGAAGCTTACCTATCCTGCCATTGCGTACCAGCTCAGCAGCCCGTCTGTAACGCGGTTCCGAAGAACGGCACTGTGCTCCAACCTGAAGGATGACATTCGTCTTCATGACTGTATCACTCAGAATTCTGCCTTCACTTATTGTTAAGGTAAAAGGCTTCTGTATATAGATATCCTTGCTTGCAAGAGCTGCTTCAACGGCAGGCTGCGCATGCCAGTGGTCGGGGGTACAGATAAGAACTGCATCAATGCTTTTATCGGCTATCATCTCCCTGTAATCCCTGTCCATTTTCACATTTACAGAGCCCGGCTTACCTGCCCTGGCATTATATGAATCCTCAATGAACTTCTTGCCGTCAGCCATCCTCCTGCTGTCGAGGTCGGAAACTGCAACAACCCTTGCCGAATCATATTTCAGTATCTCCGGAAGGTTATGCTCACGTGCAATCCTGCCGCAACCTATAATACCGATATTTACCTTGTCGTTAGGCCTGAAGGATCTGAACACGGAACCGGGGATCAGTTCAGGAAGCACAAAAAGGCCTGATGAAAGGGCCAGCGAATTGTTTATAAAGGCTCTTCTTTTCATGATGGGATATTTTTATTTTGCCAGTTTTGAAGCAGCATGTTCATCAAGGTAAAGGACAGCATTATTATGTCGTCTCAGGACACTTGCAGGACAGTATTCGGCGATTTCTCCGTTCAGGGCATTGGAAACCGCTTCAGCCTTTCTGAGATCAGGCACTGTACAGCAGATAAAACGGCTGTTCATTATTGCCGTAACAGTCAGGGTGACAGCCCTTAGCGGAACATCCTGAATAGTTGCATACCAGCCCTCTCCCACCTGCTGACGCCTGCATGCCTCATCAAGTTCAACGACCTTAAGGTAATCAGTGTCATTAAAATCAGCCACTCCCGGATCGTTGAAAGCGATATGTCCGTTCTCTCCTATTCCTATGCATGCAATATCCGGCGGATAATCAGTAAGAAGCTTTGTGTACCTCCTAATCTCTGAGACTATATCCGGTGTATCACCATCAATATAATATGTATTCCCGGGCTTTACCTTTTCAGCAATCCTCTCTCTCAGGAACTTTCTGAAGCTCGCCGGGTGATCAGCACCTATGCCAATATATTCATCCAGGTGAAAGACATTTACGCGGCTCCAGTCAAGGTCTTTCTCCAGCAACACATCATGAAGGGGATACTGTGAAGCACCTGTTCCAATTATTATGTTCGCCAATCCTTTTTCAGCGATGGCTTTTGACAGGTGTTCATAGACATCAGCTGCTGCTGCTGCTCCCATCTGAGCTGCATCCTGAAAGATCTCAACCTTGAGCTTATCCTTTGTAAATGTTCTCATTACATTATGCCTCAAAAACCTGTTTCCCTCCAACAACAGTCTTTTGTATCTTCATTCTGCCCTCTTCCATGGAGAAAAGTATAATATCAGCACGTTTCCCGGGTTCCAGAGAACCCCTGTCATTCAGGTTGCCAAGCCTGGCAGGATTGACTGAAGCCATAGTGAAAATATCTGAAAGGGAACAGCCTGTTACATTCATCATGTGCGACAGGGCTTCAGGCATAGGAGTTGCGGAACCGTACAGTCCTCCATCCTGTCCTGAAAACCTCAGATGTCCGTTGGGCGCCTTTTCTATCGTCTCTCCTGTTTTAAGCCTGTATAATCCTGCAGGCAGACCTGCATAACTCGTTATATCAGTTGTTATTATGATTTTTGCTGATCCTTTAACCCTGTAGAAAACCTTCAGGACTTCAGGTGGAAGGTGAAAACTGTCGGAAATAATGCAGATAGTCAGTTCATCTTCTGCCAGCTGAGGCCACAAGGGATTCCTGTGCCGGTTTATATTTGTTGCACAGCCGTTTCCAAGGTGAGTCGAGAGTCTCGCCCCGGCTTCAACTGCATGGTGTATCTCTGCTGCTGAACCATTATGGTGACCAAGAGATACTGTTATACCATTTTCCCTGCATTTACCAATAAAATCAATTACTCCTTCCGTTTCAGGAGCGAGTGTGATTATCAGCACTTTACCCTGGGCAGTTCTGTTGAAATCCTGCATCTCCTGCCAGTCTGGCGGCCGGACGTGAGTCAGCGGATGAGCTCCTCTGTAACCGTCAACCGGTGAAATGTAGGGTCCCTCAAGATGAATTCCCGGTATTGATCCGAGGTTTGCCGGATCATTAATAGCTTCTGACAGCAGTTTTATATTGTGAATAATAAGGTCATGAGAATTAGTTGTCAATGTCGGAAAATATGAGGTCACACCCTGGGACCACAATTCCTCTGTCATTTTACTGATTGCATCAACTGAAAGCTTTTTTGTGGAAGGATGGTCTGCACCCTCCAGTGAAAACGAAACCCCATCATAGCCATTTACCTGGATATCAATCAATCCCGGCCCTATAAAAGGAAGATTTTCAATACCGGAATCAACTGTAAAAGGTTTAATACCGGAAATGATCCCATTCCTGTATTCGACTAAAACCGGTTTTTGGTCGAAAACACTTATCCCTTCAATACTTCCTGTGAACTCATTTCTGCTCATCACCCCTCAATATTTAAAAATTTGACATAATCATTTTTCAAGTCTGATAAATTTAACTGTTTTGCAATTTGCCGGATCAATAATTTCATTTTTAAGACGGATCACTGGTGCTTGTCTGTCAATTTCAGCAAATATTTCCGCACTGGTGAGCTCCATATCACTCCATTCCATATTAACAGTATAACCTCCCCTTGCTTTCAGACCGGTAATTTTTCCTGTTTTCAGTTCATCGGGCAAGGCAGGCAACAGGCATAATTCATCATTTTGTGACTGTACAAGCATTTCGGCAATACATCCCGGAACTGAAGCTGAGCCATCGAGCTGAAAATGACAGAAGAGATCACCCTCCTTATAAAGATCTTCACGACCCCATCCAAATTCAGCATGCTGAAAGGTAAGTCCATTTTCAAAGCCCTCTTCTGTAAGCATTTCTGTCATTATTTTATTTGCCCTGTTACCATCCAGCAGCCTTGTCCAGCACCACATCCGGTGTGCCCTGGCCCAGTTTCCTCCAGCAGCAAGTTCCTGAAGAGGGAATCGTCCGTCTCCCCTCATATCCAGTGATATCTTTGCAGCAGCAGCCAGTTCAGGATTTTTAAAGGGATCGATCTGCCTTCCCGGACAAACTGCATACAAATGGGCAATATGCCTGTGATGACATTCCGGATCATCAATATCATCAAACCACTCCTGTAACTGACCATGTTTTCCGATCTTAAGGGGCATAAGGCCATCACGTACCCGTAGAACTGAATCCGCAAAGCTTTCATCTCCAAGCAGTTTCGCCGCTACTGAAGTATTAGTGAACAGATCCCAAATCATCTCCATATCCTGAAAGACTCCGGGAATGGAATAATGGTATTTGTCGCTTATAGAATCATGAAAAGCAGGATTGAGACCCTTTTCAGTCATGAGGGCACCATGCTCGGCCGACACAGTAGGGGCAGTAATATAATGTCCCTTATAACTGATTAAATTCTCAAGCCAGAAGATGGAAGCGTCCTTAAGCAATGGATATGCCTGTTTCTCAAGGTATGACATATCCTGTGTAAAGGCAAACTGATCCCAGACATGCTGGCAATGCCAGGCGGCACCCATTGGATACATACCCCATGGATGACCTCCAATAGGGGCGGCATGTCCCCAAATATTTCCTGTTGTATGACTGACCCAGCCATTTGTTCCATAAATCCGTTTTGCTATTTCCCTGCCTGATATTGAGAGATTATCTATCCAGTCGATATAAGACTGCTGACATTCTGCAAGATCCAGAGGTCCGCATGACCAGTAAATTTCCTGAAGGTTGATATTGCTCTGATAATTCCCGGCCCAGGGCGCCACTTTAAAAATATTCCATACACCCTGCAGATTTGCCGGCAGGGTATGTGGCCTCGACGAGCTTATGATCATATAACGGCCAAGGTTGAATGCCAGTGCTTTATAGCCCGGATCAGCTTCTCCTGATTTTATCCTCCTGTACCTCTCATCAGTGGGAAGCTTCTCAGCCTCCGGGTTTCCTTCCAGAGTAAGCTTAACCCTGTCATATAATGATTTATAGTCACTTACATGACGCATCTTAAGCTCAGAAAAGCTGTAATTATCAGCCGTTTTTAAAATATTGTCTGCAATTTCCTCAGGATCAGCTCCTGTATAATCGGGATATTGCATTTTATAGTTTGTGGCAATTGTCAGATATAGTTCAACTGAATCAGCCTCTCTGACAGCAAGATAGTCATCTTCCCTGCTGAGAACTCCGCCGTGGTTCCTTACCCTGAGAAAAACAACAAAAGGCCTGTGATTATTATCAATATAACCTCGTACCTTATAAGCAGTACCTGAAATCTCAGTATCAGAGGAATCCTGCATTATATTCATTGCAAGCCTGAATGAAATTTCCTTAGGCCGGTTGGCTGTAAATCTCATTGCCAGCAATCTGTCGGGATAGGAACAAAAATACTCTCTTTCAAATGTGGTTTTGCCCTTAACATATTGCACCAAACCTGTTGAATTATTCAGGTTCAGTTCTCTTTTGTATTCAGCCGGTTCAGATGTGCTGTTCATAAAGCTGATCTCAAGATTACCAACTGAGGTGAAGTTGCCGAACAATTCGGAGGAACCGAAAAAACTGTCAGTGATCATTTTATCAGCCTTTTGTGTTTCTCCGGCAAGTACTGCTTTCCTGATAAGCGGAAGCGCTCCGGCAGCATCAGGATTTACACCTGCTCCTTTCCAGTTGCCATTAGCAGGGCCACCTGTCCACATGCTTTTCTCTGATAAGGTAAAAACTTCCTTTTCCGTTGCCCCGTAAAATGAAGCTCCGAAATAGCCATTGCCAAGATGCAGGGCCTGACTATTCCAATATTTAGCGGGATAACGGTACCATAATCTGTTATTATTGTCGCACCCTGAATCAGTTTCAGAACAGGAACAACAGATAAAAGCCAGAAGTGAAATCAATATTATGTTTCGCATAATTGCTAGTTATTTCCTGAGGAAAAACTCAAAAAAACTGTACAATATTTCATTTGATCCGGCATCTGGTGAATGCTCCGGACGGTTTGTCATACCAACCCTGTTCTCATAACCAAGCAGCCTGTTCAAAGCAATTGTATGGTTCAGAGGGATCCACCTTGCAGGACCGTCCTCAGACCCGCCTGATACAAGGAAAGGTCTTGGCGCCATAAGGGCATGCAATTCATGCAGGTCATATCCCTTTTCCCTGAGGAAGGGATAAAGTCCTTTTGCGCCTTCAGCTTTACCTGTTTTCCTCCAGGTGTTGTTCCAGGGAGGAGGATAATATCCAAGATACCAGGGTTCCCAGTAGTTAACATTGGGTCTGTTGTCATCGAATACAATACCGGGATCAGACCAGGCAGCACAGGCAAATTTCTCAAACAGGCAGGAAGCAAACATTGCCCATTTGCCCCCGTATGAATGACCCATTATGCCTATCCTTTCTTTGTCAACTTCCGGCAATTGTGAAAGCATTAACAATGAATTTGCTGCTGCACAGGCAAGAACTGAAAGTGGTTGTATTGATGAACCAGATATATCGGGGTAATAAAGAGAATAAGTCTTTGAATTTGTTGTTTGTGTTGTGCCGATTGAAAGTGTTACAAAACCTCTTTTCGCCAGCTGATGCGCAAAGTCACGGTACGGCTTGTCTCCCATGCCGGCTGATGTCTCTGGTTCATAAAAGACAGTAATGACTGCGGGCCGTTTTCCCTTTCCATCCGGAATTAAAAGATATCCTTCTGTTTCCTGTCCCGGCAGCCATTTGAACTTTATCTTATAACGCGTATAATAACCTGTATTCGTATCACGTACAATAACAGGTTTCTGCTTTTCAATCAGGGGTGGCCATTCCCCCATCATACCATTCCAGGTTCTGAGGATTTCCTCCCTGCGTATCTTCCAGTCATTCTTATTTTTCACCTCCCTTCCATCATAGAATTTCAGGGGAGAACGGTAAGCACCGTAATTGTTCTGATATTCTGCAGGTGGTGTAAAATAAGGTGACAACTTCTTCCACAGGTCTTCTTTTGAAGTATGTCCTTTCTGTACCTGCTGACCTGATGCATTAAAAATGCAGAGGAAAAAGGTCAGAAGAAAAATTTGTATATATCTTGTATTCAATGTGTTAATTATTTATTACCAAGCAATGCGACATTCTGGTTTTCGCCTCACCCTAAATCCCTCTACAGGGTTTTCGCCTCACCCCAAATCCCTCTCACTGGTTTTCACCTCACCATAACCTTTCTCCCAGGCTTTCGCCTCACCCTAAATCCCTCTCCCGGGGGGAGAGGGACTTAAGAACATACGTAAATTTCGTACTTCAGCCGACTCCCCTTCTCCCCCGGGAGAAGGGGCTGGGGGATGAGGTCCGCCTTCCACCCTTTATCCGTACCACTTCCTTTCACGGTTCATCGGGCCGTTGAGTATTGAATATGCCAGATTTGCATTTTCAACAACCTGGAAATCAAACATCCCGACACAGGCGAAATCGGCTCCGCTGTTGAAGGCATGTTTCAGACCTTCCTCCGGTTTTATGGCTCCAGCGGCAAATACCTTATAGGCTATCCATGGAGTCTCGTCCTTACTGAAGAAATCTGTTACTGCCTTATCCGACATGCACCAAATATTATCGTGTGCCATGTTATGGTCTTCACCGTCAACGGGAAGATCAGGATTTACAGGATCAATCGGCGTTGCCGACCAGTACTTGTGACTATGGAAAGTCTTCATATAGAAATCAGGTTTGATCCCGTTTGCAACACAGGTCTCGAGCACACGCATTGAATGAGCTGCAGTACCGGCAATAAGTCCCTGATTCTGTATATATTCTATCGGTTTTCTGAGGTCGTCAATCTTATTGTCAACTATTATTTTATCGGCAATTCCGCCCATCACAAAGGCCCCCATTGCCCCGTGATCTATGGCCTGCTTAACATTCGATAAATCCTCACCCTTAGGATAAGTCTGGGCAAGCCACTGTACCTTGCCACCCCTGCTCCAGTATTTCTCCATTATCCTGATTGTATTCTCATCACATCTGAATATTGCAGTATTTA
>Ga0116155_10000701_pt1 | contig 25983 bp, 16 predicted proteins | sample AD_UKC032_MetaG_FD_89890 | JGI IMG/M metagenome (GOLD analysis project Ga0116155, IMG submission 89890) | Active sludge microbial communities of municipal wastewater-treating anaerobic digesters from USA - AD_UKC032_MetaG | ecosystem: Engineered > Bioreactor > Anaerobic > Digestate | place: USA...
ATGACCGGCGACGGGGTGAATGATGCCCCTGCGCTAAAGCAGGCTGACATTGGCGCTGCCATGGGTATTGTAGGAACCGATGTGGCCAAGGGTGCCGCCGACATGATACTTACTGATGACAACTTCGCCACAATAGTTTCCGCTGTTGAGGAAGGAAGGCGGATTTATGACAATATCCTCAAGGTAATCCAATACCTCCTTTCAACCAATGTTGGTGAGATCTTCCTGATCCTGGTCACCTCCATATTCAATATGGGGATGCCGTTGCTGCCTATTCATATTCTGTGGATCAACCTGGTTACTGACAGTCTTCCGGCGCTGGCGCTAAGTGTCGATCCGCCTGAAAAAGGGATCATGAACCGCAATCCCCGCAACACCAGGAAAGGGTTCATGACGGGAGGAATGGTATGGCGTGTGATTTACCAGGGAATGATGATCGGTTGCATTCCGCTGGTGTCATATATAATGGGCATGCATGACGGCGGCGAGGTACTGGGCCGTACCATGGCATTCGCCACGCTCATGTTCGCACAGCTGGTACATGTACGTAACCTGCATTCAAATGAAAAGTCATCATTCCTGTTCAATCCCCTGAAAAACAAGGCGCTTATAGGAGCAATATCTGCCTCTGCGGTGATCGGGCTGATAGTGCTGCTCGTGCCACCCGTTCGTGATGCCTTCAGTCTCGCGGTGATGGATAGCAAGCACTGGATAATCGTTATATTGATGGCCCTGGCGCCGATACCTGTTGTTGAACTGTTCAAGCTTTTCAGGATCAACGGATTAAAGAGTGACAATGCTTAGGTCCGCATGTGCGGAATGCAGATGACATGGCAGACAAAGACATGGCCGGCATCAGATCCGGCAGGGAATTGCAAGGGTCGAAAATATTTGGATTCGAAAGGAATATTCTTTTTACAGGTTTGACCAGCTTTCTTACGGACACATCCGTCAAGATGATCTATTCGGTCATGCCTATGTTTTTAATGTCCATCGGTGCTTCGAAGGCGAGCCTGGGACTGATTGAAGGCGTTGCCGAGAGCACCGCTTCTCTGATCAAAGCCCTGTCCGGATTCTGGAGTGACAGGATAGGGAAGAACAAACCCTTCATGCTGGCCGGTTATGCACTGTCAGCCATTATACTTCCGTTTTATGCCCTTGTGATCTCTCCGATGCAGGTGTTGCTGCTCAGGTTTGCCGAAAGATTCGGCAAGGGAATCCGGACAGCGCCCCGTGACAGCCTTATTGCTGGTTCTGTAACCAATAACGAGACCGGCAAGGGATTTGGCCTGCAGAAGGCGATGGACAACAGCGGCGCTATTGCAGGCCCGCTTATAGCTTTTGCCATCCTCAGCCTCTTCCCGGATAACTACCGGCTCATCTTCCTGATTGCCGGGTTACCTGCACTGGCAGGAGTTTTCGTCATAATATTCGGGATAAAAGAGGCGAAGAAGAACAAGACTGAACTGATAAGGAAGTTCCGTTTCGGGGATTTTTCGAAACGGTACTGGTTCTTTCTGGCAATCATCTTTATTTTTACCCTTGGCAACTCAACTGATGCGCTGCTTCTTGTCAAAGCCAATGAAGCAGGGATAAAAGTCGCTTTCATACCGCTGGTTTATCTGATAACCAATGTTGTTTCAGTCATTGCTGCAATTCCTGCCGGAATGCTCTCTGACAGGATCGGGAAAGAAAAGCTGCTCATTGCAGGATTCCTGATCTACGCGGTTGTTTATTTCCTTTTCGGTACGGATGTGGGGGAGGGAACTCTGTTTATTCTGTTTGCACTTTACGGATTGTATTCAGCAGCAACTGACGGTATACAGAAAGCTTTTGTTGCTGATGTGGCAGACGCCAACAAGAAAGGGACGGCGCTCGGCATCTACAATGCGATGCTCGGAATAACCCTTCTTCCTGCGAGCCTTATTGCAGGTTTTCTTTATGACAGGGTCAATTCATCGGTTCCATTCATGTTCGGTTCAGCCATGGCTCTCCTGGCCGCCATTTTGATGATAGTCTATATGATGACAGGAAGCAGATCAGGCAATAGGCAGTAGGCAGTAGGCAATAGGCAATAGTGGAGTTTGCTTATAATCAGTGACATAGACCGTAAGACCGCAAGACCGCAAGACCGCAAGACCGCAAGACCGCAAGACAGCAAGACCGCAAAACCGCAAGACCTTAAGACCGCAAGACCGCAAGACCGCAAGACCGCAAGACCTTGAGACCGCAAGACCGCAAGACCGCAAGACCGCAAGACCTTGAGACCCTGAGACCTTCAGACCTTATTTGGCGATAGGCCCTGCCGGGATCTCTTCAACCTTCCGTTCACGCCTTCCGGTGAAGCCGAAGAACCAGATGAGTGAAAGCGAGATGATTACCATACCGGCAACTGTCACCCAGTCAGCTTTTTCACCGGGGACAATTATCCAGCTCAGTATGGCACCGAAGACAGGAATTATAAACTTCCACAGGTTAAGCTCGCTTACCCTTACCTCAGGCCGTTTGAGCAGTACGTACCATTTTGAGAATGTAAAGGCTGACATGAAGGCAAGCCATAACAGCACAAGCCAGTACTCTGCCGGGAAATCCGGTTTCGAAGGCACATCTTCAAATCCGAATGACAGGATGAACATTATAAGTCCGCCCGTGAACAGCGAGAATGAGCTAAGCACGAGCGGATCCATATTTTTCCCGTTCTTTGAAACGAGTACATTGCTTGTGGCGGTTGAAATATTGGCGATGAAAATCATAATTATACCTGCAATCTCGCCTGGCAGTCCAAAATGAAATCCCTGCCTGCCCACACTGACAAGCACGATCCCAGCCAGTCCCAGAATGATAGTCATCACCTTTGCACGGGTGAATCGCTCCTCCTTGATCATTATCCTTGAAACAATAGCTGTCACAAAGGGCTGAGACCCTACAATAACCGCACCCAGGGCTCCCGGAACACGATCCATGCCGATATAGAACAGGATGTAGTTGATGAGGGTCTGAAGAATTGTGACCCATATGGCCAGGCTGCGGTTCTCGACTATCATCCTTATATATGCCCGGGGCCTCAGGGTAAAAGGGAGAATCATCAGCCCTGACAGGATAAACCTCGTACCCGCGAAGTGAAGCGGTGTTGAATATTGCAGTCCTACCTTAATGAAGGGATAGGCAGTTGACCACATCAGGCAAGTAATGATAGCCCAGATGATGGTGTTTGCATGGCGGTCAGTCATCTGAATCAGATAAGACTGCAAATATCGCTTTTTTTATTTCTCCTTTTTATTCCAGTCAGGTGGTTTTACGCCCAGAAGATGCTCCACGAAGAAATCCATCCTCCTGCGTTCACCGTAGACTCCGCCGCTGCTGTGTTGCATGCCCGGCACCAGCAGGTAGTCGAAATCCTTTCCTGCCTTTATAAGAGCGTTTACAAGCTGTGTGGTTGAAGCAGGGTCAACATTATTGTCCATCTCACCATTGATCAGAAGAAGCTTTCCTTTCAGCAGGTGTGCGTTCTCAACATTTGATGACTCGATATAGCTCTGGTCAACCGGCCATCCCATCCAGGCCTCGTTCCACCATATCTTGTCCATTCTGTTGTCATGGCAGCCGCAGGAAGATACCGCCACATCATAGAATTCAGGGTGGAACAGCAGTGCTCCCGTGGAGTTTTGACCCCCTGCCGAGGTTCCGTAGATACCAACCCGTTCGATGTCCATATAAGGATATTTTTCTGCTGCAGCCTTCATCCAGAGAATCCTGTCAGGGAAACCGGCATCCTTTATATTCTTCCATGCCACATCGTGAAATTTCTTTGACCTGTTTGAGGTGCCCATGCCGTCAATCTGCACAACTATGAACCCCAGTTCAGCAAGTGAGTTCATGTTGCTGAACGAAGGGCGGAACGATTTCGGAACGAAACTGCTGTGCGGTCCGGCATAGATGTTCTCAATAACAGGGTATTTGCGCGTGGGATCAAAGTTGAGCGGCCTGATGATTACTCCCCATATGTCAGTGACACCATCACGCCCATTGGCTGTGAAAACCTCCGGGTACTGCCATCCTGTGGCCAGCAGGTCTTTTACATCCGCCTCAGTCAATTTCATTACCTCACTGCCGTCTGACATGCTTCGCACAACCGAGACAGGGGGTAAGTCAACCCTTGACCACGTGTCGACAAAATACTTCCCGTTGTCAGAAAAGAGAGCCTCATGGTTACCGTCCGCAGGAGTAAGATGGGTCAGTCCTGAACCGTCAAATCCCACCCGGTAATAGTGAATCAGATACGGATCACCCTTCTCCCGACCGGAAGCTGTGAATATAATTGTGCGCTCCTTCACGTCAACGCTGACAACACCACGCACAGGCCACTCTCCCTTCGTGATCTGGTTTTTCACCTTTCCGGTGTTGCCGTCATAAAGCCACAGGTGGTTCCATCCGTCACGTTCCGAAGCCCAGATTATCTCACCGGTTTCCTTCACGTCGTACCTGTACCGTTTGCCGCTGTAGTCAATGAATGTTGGCGACTGTTCGTCAATGATAATGTTCATCTTTCCGGTAGCGGCATCAATCTTCATTACCCTGTAAACCTGGTGTCCGCGTTTGTTGTATTCAAAAGTAACGGAATTGCCGAGAGAGTCCCAGCGGAACTCCTCGAGGCTGTACTGGTTGAGAATCATTGACTCGTCAACGACGATGTGCTTCTTTTCGGCAACGTCAAAAATCTGCGGGAAGAACTGGGGAACGGCATCACCCGGTTTCGGATACTCGTAGGTGTAGTATTTTGGCTGAAGCTGGCCTTCGGGTGACGACTCCACATAAGATATCATGTGTTTCTCGGCAGGGATAACCAGGTAAGCCATTATTTTTTTTGAATCGGGAGACCAGTACACTGATGCCGAGTAATATTTGCCTATCCCGCCGTCATTGCTGAGCTGGTACTCCTTTTTCTCCTTGAGCATCCTTATCCAGAGGTTATAATCACGAATGAAAGCTGTCATCTTTTTGTCAGGCGAGGTGTCAGGTCTTCCCGTAAGTTCATTACGGAACCCCCACGGCCACCTGTTGTCGCCACCCCAGGCAAAAGGTCTCCTGGCCTCACGTTCCCGGGTGACAGTGTATTTTTTCAGGTCACATTTGTAAACTGATCCGGAATACTCGAAGGTCACCGATTTCAGGTCATCTGCCATGACCAGGTTCCGTAACGGCAGGTCGGAAGCCTTGATTGTATCACGGGTAGCCTTTCCAAGGGCGTCAGCCAGCTTAACAACATCAAATGCCTTTTTCCTTGTCTTTTTTACAACATCAGCAATTATAAAATCCTTCCCCTCCGGCGACCTGTCCTCGAATATCAGCTGATCGGTCCGGCCTATCCAGGCGGGTCTGATGTCACTATGCCAGACTTTGCCGGTTAGCTGCTTTCCGATATTGTTTGCCCTCTCATAGTCCTTTTCAGTTCCCTGCGCCCGTGCCGGCAGAATTGAAGTTCCGGCAAGAAGAAGTGTAAATAAACCACAGATAAAATTTTTGTTCATTGCCCGACAGTTTTAATTTTATGCATAGTTAAGATAAAATGGGTGTATTTTGAACACTTTTCGGATGTTTTATGGTTAATTTACCTTGCTTTCACATTTTTTAAGTGTTTCATAATTAAGGGAGGGAACAGGTTATGGTTATTGAGGATTATCTGGCCCGGCAACTGCGGGAAGCGGGAGTAAGGCGGTTTTTCGGGGTACCCGGAGGGCCGTCGATACCCTATATGGAGGCATTCCGGAGGGCCGGCATTGACTTTGTTCTTACCAGTCACGAAGCGTCGGCTGCCGTGATGGCAGACGTAACGGCCAGGTTGACGGGCGTTACCGGGGTGTGCCATGCGACTTTCGGCCCGGGGGCGGTAAACCTTGCGTCAGGGGTTGGGGGGGCGTTGCTCGACCGGTCCCCTGTGCTTGCGCTGACCACCGAGATGCCTGATAAGTGGCTGGGGCGCACGGTCCAGATGAATATCGACCACCAGGCTCTGTTCCGTCCGCTGACGAAGGCGTCATTCAGGCTTAACGTTAATGATGCCGGGGAGGTTATAAACCGAAGTTTAAAACTGGCAAATGAGGAGTATCCCGGCCCGGTGCACATAGGCCTGCCGTCAGACCTGGCAGGACATGTTGCCAAAGAGTCAATGGGTGATTCAGTTGCTGCCGGACCTTCGGGGCGTATTTCTGAGGCAGGCAGCAGTGAGGCAAGGGCCGGGGTGCTGATAGCTTCGTCTCAGAGGCCACTGATAGCCGTGGGCCTGACTGCCATGAGAACGGGCGCCGGACGCGCCCTGGTCAGATTCCTGGAGGACCACATGGTGCCGGTAATTGTTACCCCGATGGCAAAGGGAGTCATCAGAAAAGATCATCAGTGCTATGCAGGGGTACTGTTTCATGCCCTTAGCGACCGCCTTGTCAGGCTGGTGAAAAGTGCGGATCTGGTTATAGGTCTGGGGTATGATCCGGTGGAGTACAATTATGAATCATGGCTTCCGGATGTGCCGCTGGTTCATTTTGACACACGGCCTTCTGACCTGCGAATCAGGGGAGCAATCGAGTGTGTGTCAGAGCCTGAAGACTGGTTCAGGGTACTGTCACCACTGCGAAGTTCTGATGAGATGGTTGACCTTGCTGCTGAAGTCAGGAGAGAAATACTGAATAGCCTGATTAAGACAGGGCATGGGTTGAATCCTGTCACCGCCCTTTCGTCGCTCCGGGAGGTACTTCCTCCTGATGCAACCGTGACGGCTGATGTAGGCTCACACCTGCACCTGGCAGGACAGTTGTGGGACATTCAGGACGGCAGGCTGATAATGACAAACGGCTGGTCATCCATGGGATTCGGACTGCCTGCAGCTGTTGCAGCAGCCCTTGCTGGCTGTGGAGGACCTGTAGCATGTGTTACAGGCGATGGCGGATTCCTGATGCATGCAGGTGAGATCATAACAGCGCGACGGCTTGGACTGCAAATGATAGTTGTCGTTTTCAGTGACGGGGAACTTAACCTGATAAAGGTTAAACAGTCATGGAAGGAATCAGATCATTATGGAATACAAATATATGACGGACCCCTCTTCGGTACTGAAAGATTCCTTGGAGTTGATGTGCAGCGTGTCACTGACCTCCCCGGTATGCATAAAGCGCTTAAATTTGCAATTCGCTCCGGGGGCATTACAATAATCGAGGCGGCTGTTGATCCGTCAGTATATGATGACCTTCTCGTGAAAAGCTGATATGCCTGCTATTCCTCTTCTTTCTTAGCAGCGGGCTTCCTGGTTTTGGTCACAGCCTTTGCAGGCTTTTCAGCAGCGGCTCCTGCTTCCTTTTCACTCTTCTTTGCTGCAGGTTTCGTCGCGGTTTTCGCAGCGGTTCTGGGCCTGGCTGTCTTTGCAGGTTTCACTGCCTGAACTTCTGAAGTAGTCGCCGGGGCTGCTTTAACAACTGGTTTCGCAGTCTCCTTCGGAGTTGGTGTAATTACACTCTTCCTGGCTTTCTTACGACGGCGGACGCCAAAGGATCCTATAATAATCTTTCCTCTTTTTGATTTTTTGTCACCTTTGCCCATATGCTATGAAATTTTAAATTGTGAACATAAAATTACGCAAACAACAAAAGTAGTAAAATTTAGTCCTGAGGCATCAAATTCTGTTAATAAAAAGGATGAACACTCGGGGAGTGTACCCGCCGTTTTATTAAATTTGCTGATATGGCAACCAGGAAGCTTTGGGTTTACTCTCCGGATGTCTCTCCCCGGCTCGAGTATACGGCAGGTGTGATTTTCAGCACGGTCCTGGGTTTGAATTATGAGCTTACAACTGACAGGAGGAAAATAGGAGGCAGTCCTGCAGTCATTTACTCCAACGAGAAGGTTAAGGATCAGTTTGTTATCCGTCCCTCGGGACTCCTCGATAAGACCGGTATTGAGCAGGTCATGCCTGAAGTATCGTTTGTTGAAGGTATGCCTGTGCTGTTTGCCGGGGAAGGTGGAAGTATTCCGTTTGATCTCTTTTCCGCTGTATTTTTCATGCTTTCGAGGTATGAGGAATATCTTCCTTTTTCGCCTGATGCTCACGGCCGGTTTCCGGGAGCTTCATCACTTGCCCATCGCGGTGGTTTTCTCAGGTTACCGGTTGTGGAGATATGGTCGAGATACCTGGCGATTGAACTTGTAAGACGTTACCCGGTTCTCACGATCAGGCATAATGAGTACAGTGCGATTGTCTCGGTTGACGTTGATCAGCCTTTTGCATACCGCAGCAGGGGATTTCTGAGAAGCATGGGTGGGCTGGTCAAGGGGCTGGCCGGGGTGGGAGCAAAGCCGGCTGACCGCATCAGGACAATGTCCGGGGAACTGCCCGATCCGTATGACAGTTTCGGATACATCGAAGAAAAACTGAAGGCCAGTCAGTCCGAAGCTCTCTTCTTCTTCCCGACAGGTGACCAGGGAGAGTATGACCACAATCCTCCGTACCGTGATCATGATTACGTGGAAATCATCCATAAGTATGACCGGATGTACGGCAGCGGCCTCCATTCATCATACCGGTCTGCGGGCCGGATAAAGACCCTGAAGACTGAGATCGAACGTTACAATACAATAACCGGACATCTGCCGGGGAAGGTGCGCCAGCACTGGCTGCTTCTGAACATGCCTGACACATACCGTGATTTTTGTGAGGCGGGCATGACACATGACTATACAATGGGGTACCATGACGAGCCGGGTTTCAGGGCTGGAATCGCCCGGCCTTTCCCCTTCTATGATCTTTCCACCGAGAGGACAACCGGCCTTACTGCAGTACCTTTCCAGGTGATGGACGTGACTCTCAGGCAGTACATGCACCTTCAGCCTGACTCTGCCATCGGGGTCATAAATTCTCTCATCACCGCCACAAGGAACGCGGGCGGAATGTTCGTATCCATATGGCACAATACCTCCCTGAATGAAGGAAATGGCTGGGAGGGCTGGAGACGCGTATTCGAAGAAATGCTGGTCATGCAGAAAGTATGATCAGCTACCTCAGGAACAATGAGATAGACCGCAAAAGGTGGGATGCATGCCTGATGGAGATCAGCGCTGCAAAACCATATGCCATGTCATGGTATCTCGATATTGTTTCTCCAGGTTGGGAGGCACTTGTAGATGACGATTATTATGCGGTTTTCCCTCTGCCGTGCCGCAAAAAATTCGGGATAAGTTATATTGCCACTCCCTTATTCCTCCAGCAATTGGGACTCTTCACCGCAGACGGTGACCGGAAACGGATGGCTGAGGAATTCATCTCATTCATGCCCGGGTTCTTCAGACTTGTTGACCTGTGCATAGGGCAGGAAGTTTCAGTGCCGGGCTACAGCCTGACGCCAAAATTCAATTATGAGCTGAAACTCGATGATACGTACGAAAAAGTGTGGGTCAGTTACATGACTGATTGCCGGAGGAACATCAACATTGCCCGCCGTTATCCGCAGGAAATAGTTGAGGATCCTGTTCCTGAAGAGCTTATATCGCTCTTCCTCACCCATACTGCCAGGCGTGCCGGTGTGACAGGGAAATCATCGTACGTGAGCCTCCGGGCTCTGATGGAACATTGTATCTCTGCGGGACTCGGAAGGATTCTGGGTGTAAGATCGCCCAAAGGCAAACTCCTCTGGGGAATGTTCGTGATTGAAACACCCGGACGCACTACAATGCTTTTTACGGCAGGAAGCAGGAAAAGCCGCGAATTGCGAACATCCTACCTGGTTATAGATTATCTGATCAGGAGCTATGCAGGTACCGGACAGGTTATTGATTTTGCCGGATCGTCAATTCCGTCCATTGCCATTTTTATGAGATCATTCGGAGGTGAGAAGACAACTTACTGGAGGCTTTACCGCAACAGCCTCCCATGGCCGGTGAAGCTCCTCAAATGATCAGAAGAGGAGTTCTATTACCTGGTCGTTCTGTTCAGTTTCCGAGAGCCTGCCGTTTTCACAGCGGAGAGTTCTGGCCGGAAATTTCTTTACGAGAGAGTGCTTGTGAGTTGACATTATTACCGCCCTCCCGGTATTGCTGATTGTTTTCAGCAGTATGTGTATCTCTTCTGATGTCTCCGGATCAAGGTTGCCCGTCGGCTCATCAGCCAGGATAATCTCCGGGTCATTGAGAAGGGCGCGTGCGATAACCACTCTCTGTTGTTCACCGCCAGAGAGCTGGTGAGGCATTTTAAAGCCCTTGTTCTGCAGCCCTACCTTTTCAAGTACCTCCTTAATCCGTTCTTCAACCGCAATGCGGTTGTTCCAGCCGGTTGCCCTGAGTGCAAACTCCAGGTTATCATGCACTGACCTGTCAGTAAGCAGCTGGAAATCCTGGAAAACAATCCCGAGTTTTCTTCTCAGCTGAGGTATCTCCCTCTTCTTTATCGTGTGCAGGCTGAACCCGGCCACATATCCTTCTCCTTCGGTGAGCGGAAGCTGGGCGTTCAGGGTACGAATAAGTGAAGTTTTGCCGCTTCCCACCCTTCCTACAAGGTAAACAAACTCCCCTTTGTCGACTTTCAGGTTCACATCACTGAGAACTAGATGGTCCTGCTGCATTATTGAACAGCTTTTCAGTTCAATGATCGTGTCGAGAGGGGTGATCTCTTCCATTCGGAACGGTTTTTGTGCAAAATAAAAAAGAATTAACAATCAGCAGTCTCTGTGTTGATAAAATGAGGGTTAAGGCAGATTTCGCGAGGCATTATAATTGTATTTTTACGGCTGATGAAACTGCGCCGGAAAATCTGCGCAAAAGATTGTAAATGAATTAATTACTTGCAAAAGCAATTTGCAGGCAGATGTTTTTTGAGATAGCTTGAGAAAAGGATAAAGTTATGAACAGGAAGATACTGACGTTGGTCATGGTCTCACTCATTGCCGCAGTAACTGCGGTAAAGGGGCAGGTCTCATTCTCAGGGGAAGAGGTGACCTCCCTGCTGAATAACGGGTATGAGATGTTTGCAAAAGCCAGGTATTCCGCGGCTATCGGGTTGTTTGACAAATGGCTCGAGACGGAAAAGACCGGCAGCAGGATTCAAAGGGCAGACGCTGAGTACCATGCTGCCCTGGCGTCAATGAGGCTGCTTGCTCCCGATGCCGAATTCAGGATGCAGCGGTTTATTGCCGCCAACCAGGAGAGTCCGATGCTTAACCAGGCACGTTTCGAATCAGGCCGGTACTGTTACCAGCAGCGGAACTATACATGTGCCATCGAGTGGTTTGAACAGACAGACCGCATCATGCTCGACGACAAGGAGCTTGCTGAGTATCTTTTCAAGCTCGGGTATTCTCAGTACCGGAGGGGTGATACAAAGAGAGCCCAGATGCTCTTTGCCGAACTGATGGATTCAGCGACCGACTATACGGCACCGGCCATCTATTATTACTCGGCAATTGCCTATGAGAACGGATTTTACCGCACTGCCCTGGAAGGATTTGAAAGACTCAAGGGTGATGAAACATTCGGCAGTATTGTCCCATTCTATATTACCCAGATTTACTACCTCGACAAGAACTATGACGGGATTCTTGAGATGGCGCCCGCACTTATAGACCAGGCCGGCAAAAAGAGGGAGACTGAGCTTTACCGTTTTATCGGTGACGCATATTTTCAGAAGGGAAATTACAGTGAAGCAATCCCTTATCTTGAAAAATTCATAAAGGAGACAAAACTCAGTGACCGTAACGACAAGTACGAGCTGGCATACAGCTATTATAAGACCGGGGCAACTGACCAGGCCACCAGGCTTTTCAACGAAGTGGTGGGCCGCAGTGACATCCTGACGCAGAATGCATATTACATGCTTGGCTCGTGCTATCTTCAGGCGGGTGACAAGAAAAAGGCACAGATGGCTTTCTCGGCTGCATCGAAGATGAACTTCGATCAGGAGGTACAGGAGGAGTCACTGTTCAACTTCGCAAAACTGGCTTATGAGAATTCGTACGCTCCATTCGGTGAGGGAATCGATGCACTGCATAATTACATCCGCACATATCCGAATTCAGAGCATGTGTCAGAGGCGTATGACTATCTGATATCCGCCTACATGAGGCTGAAGAATTACCAGGCTGCCCTTAACTCGCTCGAAAAGATAAGCAGCAAGGATGACCGCCTGAAGGAGGCATATCAGAAAGTAGCTTATTTCCGTGGCATAGAGCAGTTCCGCAACAAGCAGTACGCAGATGCGGTGGCAATGTTTGACAGATCGCTAACCTACAGGGAGAAGAACCCTGACCTCAATGCACGTGCACTGTACTGGAGGGGGGAGTCGAACTACCGTCTCGGAAACAATAATGCCGCTGTCACTGACTGGGAAAGCTTCAGGAAGCTGCCTGCCGCATCGGCAATGGATGAGTATGACCTGACAGACTACAATCTTGGATATGTATGGTACAATTCAGGCGATTACTCGAAAGCGCTCCCGCATTTCATGGCATATGTAAACAAGGCTGATCAGAGTGAAAGACCTGACATGGTTATTGATGCGCGCAACCGTATAGCTGACTGCTACTACATCAGGGCTGATTATCCGTCGGCAATATCGTCATATAACAAGGTAATTGACTACGGAAAGGTGGATGCTGATTATGCAATGTTCCAGAAGGGTTTTGCACAGGGACTGAACAACAATAATGCCGCCAAGATCACCACCCTTACCGGGCTGATTACAAAGTACCCTAAATCGACCTACGTACCTAACGCTCTCTTTGAAAGAGGAAGGGCATATGTTGCCACTGAGCAGCCATCGAGGGGTGAAGCCGATTTTACGAATATTATTGCCTGGTATACCGGAAGCCAGTTCGTACCGCCTGCCATGGTTCAGCTCGGGCTTATTTACTACAATGCCGGGGAAAATGAGAAGGCTGTTGCCCAGTTTAAAAAGGTAATCGAGAATTACAGGAACACACCTGAAGCCCGCAACGCTGTAAACGGACTCAGGAATGCATATACCGACATGGACGATGTCGAATCATTCTTCGCCTACATGAAGAATGTAGAGGGGTTGGGAGACATAGAGGCTTCCACCCGTGATTCCATGCTTTACATCTCAGGCGAGAACCAGTACATAAAGGGCAATTGTGAGAGATCCTCCGAGATATTCAGCAACTACCTGAAGGAGTTCCCGTCAGGCAGTTTTGCCACAAATGCCAGGTTCTACCTTGCTGACTGCCTTAACAGGTCGGGCAAGACTGACGAGGCGCTTGATCTTTATCTCAGAGTGGTCAGCGTTGGGAACAACCAGTTCATGGAGCAATCGTTGCTCGGTGCAGCTTCAATCACCTTCGGGAAGAAAGATTACAGAGGCTCATGGTCGCTGTACGAAAGGCTGGGCAGGGAGGCCAGCAGCCCGGAGAACAGGCTGTACGCCTACCTTGGCATGATGCGCTCAGCGTCGGCACTCGAGGATGATGACAGGGTCATCTCTTCGGCAGAGCTTGTACTCGGATCGGAGAAGCTGACAGAGGATCTGGCCCGGGAAGCTACCTTCCTGACTGCAAAGTCCAACCAGAGACTTGGTAACAATGCAGATGCACTGGATGACTATCGTCGTGTAGCTCAAGAGGTTGCTACTGCTTACGGGGCAGAATCGAAATATCGTGTTGCTGAGCTTCTGTGGATTGCCGGGGACACAGACGGTGCAGAGAAGGAGGCCAACCAGTTTGTCGATATGAGCTCACCTCACGCCTACTGGACAGGAAAAACCTTCCTGCTGCTTTCTGACATTGCCGTCAGGAAGGGTGATACCTTCCAGGCGAAGGCGACCCTGCAGAGCCTGATCGACTATTACACTGTCAGGGATGACGGCATAATTGAGGAGGCCAGGACGAAGCTCGAGGCCCTGACGGCCGGACAGACTTCCGGTTCCGGTACGGTTAACTGAATCAGATGTTTCTGAACAACAAGATGATTAAGACGATGAAAGCAAAGCACTATATAATGGCAGTTGCGCTTCTGATCCCGGTAACGGTAACAGCGCAGACAGAGGAGGAGTCAATAAGGAGAACTGTTACTCTATACAATCCGTACAAACCAACGCTGCAAGAGGCTAACAAGAGAGTCATCCTGCCTTCGGATGATGATACCACTACTGTTAACCTCCGGTTTAACTATGACTTTACCCCGGGTTCGTTCGTTCCGGAGTACGAAATCAGTCCCATAAAATCGGCTGTACTGTCACCTGATCCTCTGCCGGAGCTGAAGAAGGGTTATGTGAGCCTCGGACTGGGAACCTATCTGTCACCTTTTCTTGAGGTTAGTGTCTCGAACGGCAGGTCGAACAAGGGCACAATAGGCCTCTTCACCCGCACTTACGGATCAGCCGGGAAGATAGAACTTGAGAATGACAGGAGGGTCCATGCAGGATTCCTCGATAACCAGGCTTTGCTTTACGGGAAGAAGTATTTCAGGAGAAGCAGGCTGGACAGTGATATAGACTTCAGGCAGATGACGCGTCATGCCTACGGCTACAATCCGGATGTTACCGGCTATGATCCTGACAAGAAAGATATAAGGTCACTCTATTACGATGTTACCGGCAAAGTCAGGTACTTTACGATGGAGCCTGATTCAAGTGATCTGAACTGGGATGCTGCCATCAGGTACAACTTCTTTACAAGGCAGGGGGATGGCCTGCAGCACAATCCGGGACTCTCAGTCAGTGCGGGAACAAACATGTACGGGCTTTATGCTGGTGTTGACGCTGCCTATGACATGTATCTCTTTTCAAAGGCATTGGACACAAAAACCAGGAACCTGATCACCCTGGCTCCTTATATCACCAAAGGCAATGACGACTGGAGATTCCGTTTCGGTCTGAAGGTGGCTGCCGATGTGAAGGAGAACCATGATCCTCTTGTCGGAGGTGTGCGCAAGCTGTACATGTTCTTCTATCCGGATGCGATGTTCACCTTCAGGATCATTCCCAAATTCCTCAGATTCACTGCAGCCATTGACGGTTTCATGGAGAATAACCAGGCCCGGAATGCTGCTTACGTGAATCCTTGGATGCTTCCGGGAGACACCCTGTACAATCTTCGCAGCACAGACAACGAGCTGAGGATTTCCGCCGGCCTGTCAGGCACAATGAACGTCACGGCATCATATTCCCTGGGAGCCAGTTATACACTTTTCAAGGATATGCTGTTCTTCATGAATGACACCCTCGGGTACGGCAACTATTTTGTGCCTGTATATTCAGACGGCAGCCTGTTGAAGGTACACGGCGAGGTGTCAGTTCCGCTTAACCGTCAGCTGACTCTTTCACTTGGTGGAAACTACTATGGATACAATCTGTCGGGTCAGGACCATGCATGGCACAAGCCTGAATGGGACGGATCGGTGAAGGCTGCATACAACCTCAGAAACAAAATCGTCGCTTCGGCTGACCTTACCCTTACAGGTGTCAGGTATGCGAGGGTGATGGCGCCTGAAGAGACCGTTAAACTGCCATTCCACCCGAATCTGAATATGGGCGTTGAATACAGGTACACGCCTGCAATCTCCTTCTGGGTAAAATGCAATAATATCTCATACAATCGATATTTCGAATGGAACTATTATCCCTCGAGGAACCTGATGCTTCTCGGCGGAATTTCATACAGCCTGTAAAGTGCCTGGAACCGGGGCTTTTTGTTCATATTTTTTCATGAATATTTCCCTTTTTCTGAAGGGAAACCGGCTTATTTTGCTACCTTTGTGTGATTTTATAAAAAACATATTATCAAACTGTTAATCAGTAAAAAAATCAACTCAAAACTACTTGTATGACTAATGAGGAACTGAGGAAGAGGAGCAGGGAGCAGGATGAGTATTCAGCCGACAGTATCCAGGTTCTTGAAGGCCTGGAAGCCGTAAGGAAAAGGCCTGCGATGTATATTGGCGATGTAGGCACAAGGGGGTTGCATCATCTTGTATATGAGGTTGTTGATAATTCAATTGATGAAGCACTCGCAGGATTCTGTACCCGTATCGATGTGACAATCAATGAAGACAATTCGATTACTGTTGTGGATAACGGCCGCGGGATCCCCGTGGAGATACATGAGAAGGAGAAGCGGTCAGCGCTTGAAGTGGTAATGACCGTGCTTCATGCAGGGGGTAAGTTTGACAAGGACTCCTACAAGGTCTCAGGAGGTCTTCACGGTGTCGGAGTTTCATGTGTCAACGCGCTGTCATCAAGGATGACGGTTGAGGTGATGAGGCAGGGCAGGAGATGGTCTCAGACATATGAGAGGGGCAAGCCACTTGCACCTGTGGCCCCGATAGGTGAATCGGATGAGTCCGGGACCATAACGACATTCATGCCAGACAACACAATATTCCAGACAATCGAGTTCAATTTTGACGTTCTGGCAGCCCGTCTGAGGGAACTTGCTTTCCTTAATAAAGGCATTACTCTTACCCTGACTGACAGGCGTGAGAATGCTGAAAACAGCGGCAGCGGGGAACAACGTTCTGATTCTGAGACGTTCTATTCCGAAAGAGGACTGATTGAATTTGTAGAGTATCTCGACTCAAACAGGGAGAGGCTGACTGATAAGGTTATTTATATCAACTATGACAAGGGAGAGGTGCCCGTGGAGCTGGCTCTTCAGTACAATACGTCTTTTTCTGAGAACGTGCACTCATATGTCAACAATATCAATACTATTGAAGGAGGAACCCATCTTGCAGGCTTCCGCAGAGGTTTGACCCGTACGCTCAAGAAATATGCTGAGGATTCAGGACTGACAAGCAAGCTGAAGTTTGACATCAATGGTGATGATTTCCGTGAGGGTCTGACCTCAGTTATTTCAGTGAAGGTGGCTGAACCCCAGTTTGAGGGTCAGACGAAGACCAAGCTCGGTAACTCTGAGGTGATGGGCGCCGTGGATGTGGCGGTAAGCACAGCCCTTACCAATTACCTTGAGGAGAACCCCAAGGATGCCAGGTCAATAGTACAGAAGGTGATTCTCGCTGCCACAGCTCGCCATGCAGCACGCAAGGCGCGTGAACTGGTGCAGAGAAAGAATGTGCTTTCAGGATCAGGTTTGCCTGGCAAACTGGCAGACTGCGCAGACCGTGATCCGTCAATTTCCGAGATATTCCTTGTTGAAGGTGACTCTGCAGGCGGAACCGCCAAACAGGGACGTGACCGCCGTTTCCAGGCAATCCTTCCCCTCCGTGGCAAGATCCTCAACGTTGAAAAGGCCATGCAGCATAAGATTTTCGACAGTGAGGAGATCAAGAACATTTTCACTGCCCTGGGGGTCAACATAGGTACTGATGACGACAGCAAGGCATTGAACACTTCGGGCCTCAGGTACGCCAAGGTAATTATAATGACTGATGCCGATGTCGACGGCTCACATATCACCACACTGATAATGACCTTCTTCTTCAGGCATATGAAGGAGCTGATTGAAAACGGGCATATATACATTGCCACACCGCCGCTCTATCTTGTCAGGAGAGGCAAAAGCGAGAAATACTGCTGGTCAGAGGAGGATCGTGATGCTGCCGTACGTGAACTGGGTCAGGGTAAGGAATCGGCTGTATCCGTGCAGAGGTACAAGGGTCTCGGGGAGATGAATGCTGAGCAGCTGTGGGAGACAACAATGAATCCGGAGACCAGAACTCTCCGACAGGTTACAATAGACAGCGCTGCAGAGGCAGACCACATCTTCTCAATGCTTATGGGTGACGATGTGCCGCCAAGGAGGGAGTTCATAGAGAAGCATGCGAAGTATGCCAATATTGATGCGTAGGTAACAGGCAACAGGCAGTAGGCATTAGTGTGGAGGGTTAGTCCGCAGGGCTTAAGGAATTACAGACCAGAGACGTGATTATTAATGTTCCCCGCAGGGGATAAAGCATTGCAGGACAATAATATGGCAATAGCATTGTCCCCTTCGGTCTTACATAATTGTATATGTCACAGAACGTCCAGCCATCCTTCAGAAAGAGTCTGAACCTGGTAGACTCGTCCTCATTGATCATCGGCTCGATGATAGGTTCAGGGATCTTTATTGTCAGCGCTGATATGTCACGCACCCTCGGTTCACCGGGATGGCTTCTGGTAGCCTGGCTCATAACAGGCTTCATGACGATTATGGGAGCCCTTAACTTCGGTGAGCTCGCTGCCATGATGCCGAAGGCGGGAGGTACTTACGTCTATCTGCGTGAGGCCTATAACCCGCTTACAGGATTTCTTTACGGTTGGACTCTCTTCATGGTTATCCAGACAGGTACAATTGCAGCGGTTGCGATGGCGTTCGGTAAATTCTTCGGGGTCATTGTTCCATGGATAAATGAAGGAAATATACTTCTGAACCTGGGGCCGGTAAAGTTCTCATCGGTGCATGTGATAGCCATCGGGTCACTGGCGTTGCTGACCTGGATCAACTCGAGGGGAATCAGAACGGGCAAGCACGTGCAGAATACCTTCACGTTCACCAAGGTTATAATTCTGCTGCTTCTTCTGTTGGCAGGATTTATTTTTGCCGGGTCTGACGGGTTCAGGGCCAACTCGGAATACTTCTGGCAGGCAGCCTCGCTGGACAGGGCCACCGGTCTTGTTACTCCTGTCACCGGTGGAATGATCGTTGTCGCACTTGCAATGGCGATGGTTGGCTCACTCTTCACCTGTGATGCATGGACAAATGTGACATTCGCATCTGCAGAGGTTGTTGATCCCAGACGGACACTTCCCCGCAGCCTCTTCTGGGGAACCCTCATTGCTTTCACGCTGTTCTTTCTTACAAACATTGTTTACATAAAGGTGCTCCCGCTTCGCGGCATGCCTGACGGTGGGGGTGTTCTGGAGAGGGGAATTGCATTCGCCACGAATGATCGCCTTGGAACAGCAACCATTTCTTCAATATTCGGAGACTATGCGGCGATAGTAATGGCCGTTCTTATAGTAATATCGACTTTCGGGTGCAATAACGGGCTGATCCTTTCCGGAGCAAGGGTATATTATGCAATGGCAGAAGACAGGCTGTTTTTCAGGAATGCAGGAAAGCTTAACACCAGGGCCGTTCCCGGAAACGGTTTGTGGATCCAATTTGCCTGGTCTTCACTGCTCTGCCTCTCGGGATCTTACTCCCAGCTTCTTGATTACGTGGTGTTTGCAGTGCTGCTCTTTTACGTTCTCACAATACTTGCAATATTTGTGCTCCGCTACAGGAGGCCGGGTGCCGAACGGCCATACAGAGCATTCGGATACCCGGTAATCCCGGCGCTTTATATCCTGATGGCAGCAACAATTATGATAATCCTTCTGATTTATAAACCTGCTTTCACATGGCCCGGGCTGATCATTGTACTGATCGGAATCCCGGTATACTTTATCTGGAAGCGATTTAACAAAACCGTTTAGCATGGAGATTTTTCAGACTGTATTTGACTGGTACATGGCCAACCTGAATTATTGGACCATATACCTGCTGATGACAATTGAGAGTTCGTTCATACCATTTCCGTCAGAGATAGTTGTTCCGTTTGCTGCCTGGAAGGCAGGTGAGGGGACCCTTTCGATGTGGGGAGTACTCCTTTCATCCACGGCAGGCGCCATGACCGGTGCAGTTATCAACTACTACCTTGCCATGTGGATCGGAAGGCCGTTGCTCTATCGCCTTGCTGACACAAAATGGGCACATCTACTGCTGATTACAAGGGAGAGCGTTGATAAAGCGGAGACTTATTTTGTGAAGCACGGAAAGGCATCGACCTTTATTGGCAGGCTGGTGCCGGCTGTCAGGCAGCTGATCTCACTTCCGGCAGGCCTCGCGAAGATGAAGATCGGTCATTTCCTGCTTTATACCTTTCTCGGGGCAACTCTTTGGAACGTGATACTCGCCCTGATAGGATATTTCGCCTATGACAAACGCGAACATATCCTGCCATATATTGACTGGATCATGTACGCCGTGGGTGCCATTTTCGTGTTGTGGCTATCATGGAAGGGATTCCAGATGTACAGGAACAGAAAGAAGTCTTCTACTCTGTAAGTTCGCCGGCAAGGAGCCGGAGTCCTATCTCGGAGATTTTTGCCTGGTAAAGGGCTGTCAGCCTTCTGTTTATGGCGTTAAGATAGTTATTCTGGTACTCCCTGAATTCCAGCCCTGACAGCGAACCAAGACGGTACCGTTCCATGGCAATCTCAAGTGAGGCACGCGCCACTTCGGCACTCTGAGTTTCAAAGTTGGTTACAATGATATTGTTCCGGTAGGTATTGTATAGCAGGTCAAGTTCTCCGAGTATCTCATTTTCAATGTCAAGGTATGCCAGCCTGCTGCTTTCGGCCTCAATCTTCGCATTTGCCATCCTGCGGTTGACCTCGAGCCCGGAAAAGATGTTCCATGCCAGGTTGAATCCCCAGTTCAGCCCGTTTGTCTGGTTGTATGAGGAAGCCTGCCAGGGGAACTCGTTGCGGGTAAGGTTGTACCCTGTGCTGAAATTGACTGTGGGATAGCGGTCGGCGCGTACAGATTCAATATCGTATTGCGACAGTCTCTCCCCCTGGCGCGCAAGGATCAGCTGATTGTTGAAGCTGAGTGTACGTTCGCGAAGCGAATCGATATCGATCTCAGGAGCCAGTATGATTGTGTCGTTGATATTGAAGTTTATCTCATGTCCTGCGTTGAGCAGGTTGGTCATCCGGATATAGGCGCTTATGACAGTCTCCTGCTGGGAGAGAACAGCTGAGCTGTCTGCATTCAGGTCTATTCTTGCCTGCTGAAGGTCGAGCCCCGAGATGACTCCCAGGAGATATTTTTCCTCGGCGTTCTCATATCTTGCCCTGGACAGACCCAGTGATGTGAGGGCTGACTGCATCCTCTTCTGCTGCACGATAATATTGTAGTATTCCGAGCAGACCCGCATTATGAGATTCTCAACATTGATCTTCACTCTCTGGCTGCTCATGGCCAGAAGCTCCTTCTGCCTGCTGTAATCGGTGAACATGCCAAAGCCGTCAAAAAGCCTCCAGTTAAGCGCCAGTCCTGCCGTGAAAAGGTTGGTTCTGGACTTTTCTTCACCGGCTGATGATGACTCAGTATTGTTTGTGGTCTGTGATTGCCTTCCTGTTCCTGTCAGGGTGGGGAGGAAGGGACTGAGGGAGACGTTGTTGTCTGCGACAGCTTCGTCGTTTCTGCTGATCTTGAGAGAGTAGTTGTTTTCCAGTGCCACCGAAATGGCCTGATCGAGGCTCATTGACCTCTGTGCTCCGGCTGCAAGAGGCAGCAGGAGGATTAATATCATTATGTTAAGCCTGAGTCTGCTCATGTGTAGGGTTTTCTGCTTTTTTCTTGCCTGCCAGGTAGCTGTAAACGGAAGGGACCACGAACAGGGTAAGGAATGTTGCAAAGAACATCCCGCCCACAACGGTAACGCCCATTGTAACGCGGCTTTCCGAGCCTGCGCCGGTGGCAAGTGCCAGGGGCAGGATGCCAAGTATTGTAGTAAGACTTGTCATGAGTATAGGGCGGAATCGTGCAACCGATGCCTCGCGTACTGCATTCATCACGTTCAGCCCAGCCTGCTGCCTCTGGTTTGCAAATTCTACAATCAGAATCCCGTTCTTGGCGACCATCCCGATCAGCATGATCAGCCCTATCTGGCTGAATATGTTTAGCGTCTGACCAAAAATCACCATAGTAAACAGGGCGCCGATGAGGGCAAGGGGCACGGTCACCAGTATAATTATCGGGTCACGGAAGCTTTCGAACTGGGCTGATAGCACCAGGTAGATCAGCACAAGTGCCAGCACGAAGGCAAAAAGAAGGCTGGACGTGCTTTCAACGAAGTCCTTTGAGTCACCTGACAGGGTGGTGCTGAAATTCTCATCAAGGACCTTGTCCGCTATCCTGTCCATTTCTTCGATGCCTTCGCCGAGAGTGTACCTGCCTGCCAGTCCGGCCGAAACGGTTGCCGACACGAACCTGTTATAACGGTACAACTGCGGCGGCAGACTGTTCTCCCTTATCTCCACGATGTTGTCAAGCTGAATAAGCTGTCCCTTGTCGCTTCTTACATAGGTGCTTGTTAGGTCGAAGGGGTCATTGCGTTTTGACTTGTCAAACTGGCTGAATATCTGGTATTGTTTCCCGTCAAGGATGTAATAGCCGATCCGCTGCTCGCTCATTGTCAGCTGAAGCGTCTGGGCGATGCTCTGCACGTTGACACCCATCATTGATGCTTTCTCCCTGTTAATCAATACAGTAAGCTCGGGTTTTGTAAATTTGAGGTTCACGTCAGAGGCTGAAAAATAGGGGCTCTCGGAAGTCATGGCAAGAAAATCCGGGATAACTCTTTTAAGGTCATTAAGGTTCTTGGCCTGGATGACATACTGCACAGGCAATCCGCCACGGCGTGCACCGAATGTCTGTTGCTGTGACACTATTGTTTGTGCGCCGGTATATTGTCTCAGCACAGGTGAAAGGGCAGCCGCAATTTCCTGTTGTGAACGTTCGCGGTCTTCCTGGTCAACAAGCCTGACCCTCATGTTGGCAGAATTGACACTTCCCATGCCAACCATCATCATTATATTGTCACTTTCCGGTACCTGTTCCTTTACGACCGGGGCAATCTGATCCATGTATGCGCTCATGTATTCATATGAAGCACCTTCAGTGGCCCTGGCGCTGATGTTCACGTATCCGCGGTCCTCAAGGGGCGCCATTTCTGAGGGAAGAAGTGTCCACATCCAGGCAATGAGCCCTCCTGCCACTACAATTATAATAAAAGCCCAGTACCTCACCTTCAGGAATGAGGTGATGGCTTTTCTGTAGATATTTATCATTCCTGAGAAGAAGGGTTCAGTGGCGCGATAAAATCGTCCCTCCATCGCATTATGCCTGAGTACCCGTGACGAGATCATGGGCGTAAGCGAGAGGGCCAGGAATGCCGAGATGATCACGGCTCCGACTATCACGAGGCTGAACTCCCTGAAGAGCCTGCCGGTGACTCCCTGGAGGAAAACTATCGGGAAGAAGACCGAAACCAGGGCAATAGTTGTTGCAATGATTGCGAAATATATTTCCTTCGATCCTTTCAGCGCCGCATCCATTGGGGTCATACCGTGTTCTACCTTGGTGTATATGTTTTCCACAACCACAATGGCGTCATCAACAACCAGTCCGATTGAAAGAACTATTGCGAAAAGGGTCAGGATATTGATAGTGAAACCGGCAATGTACATAACGAAGAAGGCGCCTATCAGGGCCACCGGGATGGCAACTACCGGGATGAGTGTTGTTCTCCAGTTCCGGAGGAAGAGGAAGATTACAAGCACCACAAGGAGGAAGGCGACGAAGATAGTATTCTTGACTTCCTTGATTGATTCCCTGATATAGAGTGTGTTGTCAAAAAGCACCTCCATGCTGATATCTTCGGGCAGGTCTTTTTCCAGCTGCTTGAGCAGTATCTGGGCGTTGTCAACAATATCGATATAGTTGGCTCCCGGCTGGGGTACCAGCACCACGTTTACCGAGGGTTTGCCATTGCTCAGCAGGTGTGAGCGGATGTTCTCAGCATCAATCTCTGCAGTACCGATGTCACTGAATTTAACTACCCTGTCGCCATTCTTTGTAATGATCAGGTCATTGAATTCATCTACGGTTCTCAGTCTTCCAAGGGTCCTGATTGTAAGCTCCGTGTTGTCACCCTCGATCCTGCCTGAAGGAAGTTCCACATTCTCTCTTGTTACTGCATTGCGTACATCCAGCGGGGTCAGCCCGTACGCTGCCAGCCTGGCAGGATCCATCTTCATCCTGATGGCAAGTTTCTTTGATCCCCATACGCTCACCGCACTCACGCCGGAGATTGTCTGCAGTCTCTCCCTGAAGTTGAGCTCGGCATACTGGCTGACATCAATTATGCTCCTTGTATCACTCCTGAGAGTCACCGCGAATATTGGCTGGGCATCAGCGTCTGCCTTTTGCACTACCGGAGGGTCAACATCCTGAGGTAAACGGCGCATGGCACCGGAGACCTTGTCACGGACGTCGTTCACTGCCGTTTCCATGTCTACCTCGAGTTTGAACTCGACTGTTATGCGCGACGATCCGTCACTGCTGGAGCTCGATATGGAGCGTATCCCCTGGACACTGTTGATTGCAGACTCGAGGGGTTCGGTGATCTGTGTCTCGATGACGTCTGAGTTGGCCCCCGGAAAGGAGGTGGAGACGGTTACAATTGCCGGGTCGACGCTGGGGTAGTCTCTGACACCCAGGAAAGTATAGCCGATGCCACCCATTATAAGGATGACGAGTGCCATCACTGTGGCAAGTACCGGCCTCTGTATGCTTAATGAGGAAAGACTCATTTGGGTCTGGTGTTTTTATAAAATTGCATGTTCACCGGCTCATTCTGTAATATTTACCCTGACAGACATGTTCTGCCTGAGCTGCATCAGGCCGGTGGTAAGTACCGTATCGCCTGCTGACAGCCCCGAAAGAACCTCAATTATCGAAGCGGTTCTTGTCCCGGTAACCACCGGGATCAGGTCAGCCCTGCCGTTGCGCACCACCCAGAGCTTCTTTTCATTCATTTCAGGTACTATTGCCTCGGTAGGTACCTGGAGGGCATTAGTCTTCTCATCAGTGATCAGGGTAAGAGAAGCATACATCCCGGGCACGAGTTTTCCGGCACGGTTGTCGAACCGCGCCCTCAGTCCTATGTTTCGGGTAGGCACATCAATACGGTAGTCGACAGCATATACAGTTGCAAAAAATTCATCAGGATACCCCTCGGTCTCAAAAGAGATTTTTTTGCCCATAAGGTCCTCAGAGACATATTTTTCCGATATGGCGAATTCGAGCTTCAGGAATGACTGGTCAACGAGATGGGCAATCTTGACCTGGGGTGTCACATATGTGCCTTCACTGACATACCGGAATCCGATAATCCCGTCAAATGGGGCACGAACCTCAGTTTCGGCAATCCTGACCTTCAGCAGGTTTATATCTGCCAGGATTACGTTGTAGTCTGTCTGGAGCTGGTCAAATGCTTCGCGGCTTACAGCATCCTTGGAAAGAAGCACTCTCTGGCGCTCCAGCTTTTCCGAGAGCATCTTTTCCTGGATCTCGGAGCGGCGCAGCTGAGCCTGCAGGTCATCATCATAGATTTTCACTAGGAGGTCTCCCTTCCTGACCTTGCTTCCTTCCCGGAAGTACACGGCAGTCACTTTCCCTGACACTTTGCTGACTATATCAACCTCCTCGTTTGCCAGCAATGAACCTGCTGACCTGATCCCGTTGGTAAGATATGATGGCCTGGCTATTGTGCCTGTAACGGGCAGCTGTCCCTGGCCGCCCTGGCGCTGACCCTGCTGTCCGCCCTGTCCCTGTGCCTGTCCCTGCTGTCCGCCCTGACCTTGTACCTGTCCCTGTTGTCCGCCCGGGCGCTGTCCCTGCTGATTGCCGGTACCCATCCCCGGAGCCTGCTCCTGGACAACTGCTGCGCTAGTGTTCTTCTTCAGATCACGGTTACCCCAGAGACCAATCCGGGGGCCAGCAAACCATAGCAGCAATACTAAAGGTATGCTGGTCCACAGAGCTATTTTGGTTCCTTTTTTCATTAATGTTATTGTATATTCAGTTTCCTTGCCCGCAAAATAAGGGGGTTTCTCCAAACCATTATGTTAAAGTATATTAAAACAAACAGCGGGTTAGATAATCAGCATGCTGTTTCCCTGGGGAGGTACCTCAGTATTTTATCATTATCTCCCTGACCACCCTCTCCATGTTATCGGTTATTTTCCTCGACGGTACTGTAAAACCGTTGGCAAATGTGGTAAAGGCAATCCTTCTTCCGCTGTTGGTCGTGAAGTAACCTGCAAACGACTTTGCACTCGTGATTGTGCCGGTTTTGGCCACAACTCTCCCTTTAAACATCTCATCACGGAAATAGTTCTTCATTGTTCCTGAGACCGCACCCATCGGGAGTGATGAAATAAAG
>Ga0116155_10000702_pt1 | contig 25924 bp, 19 predicted proteins | sample AD_UKC032_MetaG_FD_89890 | JGI IMG/M metagenome (GOLD analysis project Ga0116155, IMG submission 89890) | Active sludge microbial communities of municipal wastewater-treating anaerobic digesters from USA - AD_UKC032_MetaG | ecosystem: Engineered > Bioreactor > Anaerobic > Digestate | place: USA...
CCTTTCTGGTAACAGGCAAAATCCACCTTAGCCGTTCTTCTTTAATTGTTTTTGGCATATTGATACTCATTTTCCAGAATATCGCTATTCTGGAAAAACCGCCAAATGTGTGTGGACATTACCGTTGGCTATTGACAAAATTTTAATAATATGATAGGATTGTTGCACATTACAAGACCGAGGCAGTGTGCGATAACCGGATAGGTTAGGGAGGCAGATAGTCTATATGGCTGTCGATAAGGACTCCTAATGCGAAACTCGCATTCATACTTATCCCAAGTCGCACACAAGACCGCCCGGTCTTTTTATTTTTTCAAAAAAACTAATCATTAGTATTTTCATCATCACTATTTTCATTAAATATTTCATCCCACTTAAATCTTTTAGGCGTTCCGGATGATCCTTTCGACTTGTCTTTTGAAAAATCCTGCTCTACGGCGTTGACAGCCTCTAGCCTTGGCTTGAGTTCAAAAAGCGTCAGAGTTCCAAATTCTTTCTGATTCGCAAGGTCGAATTTTCCTGCGTATTTATCCAGATCTTTTTTCCAGTTGGAAAACGTTGGGTAAATCAAAAAATAATTTCCATGTTCATAAACTTTATCGCTATTTGTCGCATTTCTGAAGTCATCTCTGGGAATATCATTTCTATCAAGATGGTAAAGAAATGATCTTCGGTATTCCGGATCGCTGTTGAGATAAACCGGATAGCCGTTGCTTTTTTGTATTAATAAAATGTAATTTATTATTTTATTTTGCTGTTCTAGCGTTACTCTCGTTTTTTCCTTGAGAATCCTGTCTGTTTCCACTTTAAAAGATTGAGTAGAAGCATTTTGCAACTGCCAAAAGCGCTGATTTATTTTCCAAAGATTATAGCCGCTGGCAGCTAAAATAAGAACTATTGTTAACATCGGACTTATTTTTTTGTTTTTTATGGTAATCTCCAGAAATTCAAACACAAATCCCAAAAAGATAAACGGAATAGCCGCCGCTAAAAGGAAAAAGCGGGGAGAAATATTATAAGCTATGGGAACATAAAGCCCCAAAACAACAAAGAACCAGATAGATGCCAGGATTAAAAAATCTTTTCTTTTAGGATCTTTTTCTTTCACGGCATTTGCGACAAGCAAAACCGCGCCCAAAGTGAAAAACAGAAGCGAAAAAATTCCCATCCCCAACTCGCTTTTGCAATCCGCATCGCATATAAAACTAAACAGCTTATTTTTTTCAAAAATAACCCGGGGAAGCTCCCTTTTTTCAATTCCAAATAAAACTGTTGCGTATCCCAAGGAATTTTCATTGTAGCTTTTTACGATCTTTTCAACGATATCATGCTCGCTTTTTTCCGATTTCCCCCGGGCGACTTCCAAAAACTGGCCGATATTATCGCCGCCGGTTTCAAAATCATTGACTATTGCCGGCAAATAGAGAAAAACGATCGCCGCAATGGAAAAAAGCCAGTATTTTATTTTTATTTTAGGCCTCTTAACAACTAGAAACAGAAAAGATATGGCCGGCACGCCCACAAAAGCCAAAAAATGAAACTGGGTAGCAATCGCCAATGATACTGAAAAAGCCACCAGCCAAATTCCCCTTTTCTTTTCGCTTTCGTTTGTATCCACTGCCCGAAGCAGAAAATAAAAAGTCAAAAGCGTAAACAGCGGCAAAGGATTAGGATTCCAGGAAAATCTTGAATACATAACCAGAAAAAGAGAAACAGAAAAAATAAGCATTAGGCCCAAAGATATTGACTCGCTAAAATACCTTTTTACGAATAAATAAAAAACCGGGATAGCCAAAATTCCAAAAATCATAATAATCACTGCCACCCCGGAAGGCGTATTGCCAAAAACCAGCGCACTCAGATATTTGAAATAATAAAAAGCCGGCCCGAGACGCAGGAAAGTTCCGGCTGCTTTGGGCCCAAGAAGGGGCAAATTGGACGGCCCTTCCTCAACAGCCAAATCAATGACCTTGGCATCTCTTGATTGATCCAGCTCAAAATGCAGCCAGTCAGAAAAATGATAGGCGCGTAAAAAGACGCCAATAAGAAAAATAACAGCAAAAGAAACAATGAGGAAATTTTTTCTTTTTCTAAAAAAATCAAGGGCTTTATTTTTCATCAATTTGCCTGTATAATATTTGTGAATACTCCAATTGTAGGTTATTTTTTGTTTTTAATCAAATAACAAATAACAGCCAAAATTTATGAAACTCGACAAAAAATTAAAGAGTTTTTTGACGTTGGAAAATCTGTCGCTTTTCTCTGCTTCATTTTTGTTCGCGCTAAATACCTTCTTTTATTTTTACTTGCGAGTTCAAAAAAGCAGTTTTCTCAGTTTTTTTGGAATCAACAAAATCAGCTTCACCTACATAATCCTGGCAATTTTTTTAGCAGGAATTCTTAAATATTATTCGAGAAATTCGCGCGAAAGCCTGCTTGCAATAAAAAAAATCATTTTTGTTTTTTTTCCCATGGAACTGGTTTTGATCTGCAGTTATTTTAATTTTGACTTGAAATATGAAAATGATATTTACATGTATACTTTGCGCCCATTTGTCGGAATTTACTTCATATTATTCGGTTTTTATTTTGTTTCCAAACATAAAAAATACTCGAAAATAAAAGATTTTTTCAAAGAGTTTTGGAAAAAAAATGAATCCGCTGCCGCAAAAGGAATCAACAAAAAATCAAAGTTTATCAAAATAGCCATAATTGTTTCGGTAATTGCCTTGAATTTAGGATTCGGTAGCTATCATATCGCTGAATTTGCCGCCGTTGACGAGCCTCTCTGGTCTCATGGCCGAATTCCCAAATTTTGGAGCAATGTAGCTGACGGAGAATTTCAAAAAACCATGGTAAGCGACAAGCCGGGCATCACTGTCGCTATCATATCAGGAGTGGCGCTAAATTGGGTAAATCCGATGTATTACAAGAACTCCCACTGGGAAGGAGAAAATCTGGGAAACTATCTTGATACCAGGGATTTAAATTTTTCTCTTAGATTTCCGCTTCTCCTTTTCAATTGCCTAATGCTCCTGATTTTCTACTTTCTGATTAAAAAATTATCAGGAGAAACTGCCGCGCTTATTTCTTTGATTTTAATCGGCCTTTCCCCGCTGCTTATCGGAATTTCGATTATAATCAATCCGGACAGCCTTCTTTGGACGTTTGCGCCGCTTTCCTTAATCGCTTATTTTGTTTATCTCAAAAACCATGAAAACAAATATTTATATTGGTGCGGGATCTTCCTGGGATTTGCTCTGCTGACAAAATACGTAGCCAATATTTTATACGTGTTCTTTTTTGGGCTGATATTTTTGGAATATATTCTAAACAGCCGAAAATACAAAGAAATGGGGCCGGCAAATTATTTTAAGGCTGTTTTTGCCGATTATTTCACCCTGATTTTTTTCTCTTTAGCAACTTTTTTTGTTTTTCTTCCGGCTGCCTGGGTTAATGCCGGAAGAGTGCTTGAGGGAACCATTCTTTCTAAAGCCTTTCTCTCGATCTGGCCTGTTTTTTTGGGAATAATCGCCCTCACGCTCTTTGACATAGTTTTTTTAAAAAACAAAATTATTGCTCCTTTGACTGATTTTTTATCCAAATACAAATCTTTTTTGATCATCGCCATAAATTCAATTTTTATTCTTCTGATTATTTCGACTTTAGCTGACACTTATCTGGGAATGAGATTCTATGACTTAGAGGCAATTCTAGCTTCACCCAAATCTTCGAAGACTTTTGAAGGGCTCGCGGGAATGATGCTGGCTAACTTTTATTCTCTGATTTTCGGCCTCACTCCTTTAGCCTTTTTGGCCATGTCTTTCGGGAGCCTTTCCAATATTTTTCCAAAAAAAAAGGCGTACGGTGAAACAACTGTCTGGTCTACCTGCATCGTTCTTTTTATTATCTTCTATTATCTGGCTTCCACAATTTCCGGAGTCAGCGCTACCGTCAGATATCAAATTATCCTCTACCCTCTCGCTATGATCCTTTCTGGCATTGGAATTTACCAATTTATAAACGCCAAACAAATCAAAAAATATATCGCTCCCGGCCTTGTTTATCTTATTGTTTTCATTTTCAGCCTTTACAGTTTGAATTCGATCAAGCCCTTTTATTTCAGCTACGCTTCTGATCTTTTACCGAGAAATTACGTTTTAAATCTCAAAGATATGGGAGACGGAAGCTATGAAGCCGCCATTTATCTCAATAATCTGCCCGATGCCGAGAAGCTGGTCGCATGGACTGACAAGCGCGGAGTTTGCGCCTTTTTCGTAGGAACTTGCCGCAGCGGATTTGATTTTGAAGACATGGAAAAAATCGATTATTTCGTAGTATCCTCAGGAAGAGAATCGCGAACCTCCAAAATGACCGCCGGAAAAGTAATCGGGGGAGACAAAATATCCGAAGCTATAAACAAGTTCTATTCGGAAAATGTTTACGACTATAAGCTTGAGATTGGAGGAAGACCGAATAATTTCGTAAAAATAATTTCCGGAGAAAAATTAATGGATCTTAATAATTAAAATAAATTAAACCAAGATGCCCGACTTTCTCAAAAAAAACAAAACGATAATAATTGTTCTGGCCATAATTGTCTTTGTCGGAATATTTCTTCGAACTTATGAATTTCATGACTGGCTTAGATTCAGCCGCGATCAAGTCAGGGACATAAAACTTATTGATGATGCGCTGGAAGGCAAAGATCATTTGCCATATCTGGGTCCTAACGCGGGCGTCACAAAATTCAGACTGGGTCCGATATACTATCAATTTTCCTATGTGTCGCAAAAGATATTCGGCAGCTATCCGGACAAAATGGCTTATCCGAGTGTTTTCTTTTCCATTATGGCTATTCCATTGCTTTTCTTTTTCCTGAAAGAATATTTCAGCGATAAAATTTCTCTGGCACTCACCGCCATAATGAGTGTTTCTTATTTTCTTGTGATAAATTCCCGTTTTTCTTCCAATCCCAATCTTATTCCCTTTTTTATTCTTGTTTATCTGTATTCCCTGCTGAAGCTGATGAACCCGGACGAAAAAAGAACCTACCTTTGGGCTGTCCTTAACGGAATTGGCATAGGTGTCTGTATCCAGCTCCATACAACATTGCTCATCGCCCTGCCGCCGATATCTTTTTTGGTATTTATTTACATTTTACGGAAAAAAACCCCCAACATCTGGAAAATTTTCCTGATTATTCTAACTCTGGCATTAGCTCTAAATACAACCCAAATAATATCCGAACTTGATTCTGGCGGAAAAAATACCAAATATTTCATAAAAGGCTTTACTAACAGCTCCAGCTCCAGCAGTCATTTGGGACGGGCTACATTTCACATTAGCGCGTGCCAAATACTGGCTAATTCGCACACTATTTCTGCTTTTGGCAACGATGATCCATGCAAAGCCGTTTTTTACGCACCACAAGGCACCCAAGCGGAAAATTTAAAATATTACCTGGGCATGGCCCTGAGCGTTCTTTTTTCTCTGGTTGGATATTATTTGTTATTCAGATATTTTTTCCAGGAAAAAGACCAGCAAAAGAAAAATTTTCTGGGAATTGTTATTCTTTTCAACTTTTTTTCATTCATCATATTGATCCCTATCGCTAAAATCATGTTTGTTGGATATTTTATCAATCTCTACATGATCCCGCTGGTACTTTTGGGGCTTATTATTTTGGAGATGGAAAAAAGATTTTCTTCCAAAGGCAAGGGATTGGCCATAGCGATAATAACCATTCTTATCGTTCTTTGTTTGGCCAGGGACGCCAGAACAGCAGATAGCTATAGAAAAGGCTTGGAAAATAATTCTAAAAACAGCACGCTCTCCGAATCGGAAGCAATTTCTCAATTTATTTTGAAAAATTCTCCAAAAACATCTTCCAAGTCTCATCTCGGAGGCCAAAATGGCCTGGCGGAAAGATTTTTCCGGCCGGTTAACTATCTCACTAAAAAAGCTGGGATTGAAACCGCTCTTCTCAAAAAAGACGGCCTGGATGAAATCGACCCCGAGAATCGAGTTTTTTATCTGAAAGAGAATGAACCTGGGGAAATTCCTATAGGACAAAAAATATGGAATCTTGAAGTGGCAGCCGGAAAAAAACTTTCCGGGCTAACCATCCTTCTTCTAAAAAACTAACAACCTACTCGTATGAAAAAAATACTCCATAAGCTTCTCGCCTTTTTTAAAAAAAACAAAAAAATTATTATTCTGATAATTTTGTTGGCAATCGCCGGAGGGATATATTATAAGTTCATCTATCTTGCCAAGCCAGACATTGAAAATAAAAAATCTCTCAATGTGGCTATTGTCACCGACATTCATGTCGGACCGGAAAAAAAAGGTCATAGTGAATCAGCCGTAGTCTATCCAAAAGAATACAGAAATAACCTTAAACCTCTTATGGATTCCCGGCCAGATTTGATTATTACCCTGGGCGATAATGTTAATGATGACAATAAGTGCCATCCTTATGCCGATAATTTGATAAAGTTGCTCTCCCGATTCAACGTCCTCTGGGCTAAAGGCAACCACGATAAAGAATGTTTCAAAACATTTTCTGACGTCGATTATTATTATCATGATTACGATAAAGCCGGTTGGAGAATAGTGATGCTAGATCATGATATCGACATTGATCTAGACGAACTAAACTGGTTGAAAAATTCGCTAAAAACAGATAATAAAGTTCTGATTGTCACACATATTCCTTTCTTTTCTCCCAGCCGGGATGAAAACGCATTGCTTCCTCAATATACTGAAGCAGAAAAGGTAATTTCCGGCGCCGGCAACGTTAAATATGTTTTTATGGGGCATCTGCATAGCCGGCTTTGGGACAAAGTTTATAACGGCGTGCATTATTATATCCTTCCTTCGGTTTCCGGATCAGAATATCCGCAATATTTCATGAAACTAACTTTGAACTAGAAAAAATGCGGCATTTAAAAAAAATCTTCAAAACAGAATATGTGATTCTTGCTGCCATAATATTTACCGCTATATTTCTAAGATCATATCAGCATAAGGAATTTCTAAGCTTCCAGCTGGACCAATCCAGAGACGCGATAATTGTCGGAAATTTTGTTAGAGAAGGTTTTAGCAAAATACCGCTCTTAGGGCCGCATATATCAGGCAGCACTCTTCAGCTTGGTCCTGCCTATTATTATCTCTTATCTGCTTCCGCCTTTTTATTTGGAACCAATCCAAATTCTTTCGCCATTCCCGACTGGTTTTTTTCCGTCCTTTTTGTTGCTCTTCTTTATCCATTTTTTCGGCTTTATTTTTCAAAAATAACTTCTCTGGCCCTCACCGCCATAGCCGGCACTTCGCTTTTTTTAGTCATATATGGGCGTTTTGCCTGGAATCCCAACTCGCTTCCTTTTTTCACGCTACTCGCGCTTTTCGGACTTTTGAAAGCCGATTGGAAAAATATCGTTCATCCCGGCTGGTTTTATTTGGCTATTTTTAGCGCAGGAATAGCCACTCAATTGCATTATATTTATTTTTTCATAGCTCCAATTCTGATAATTATTTTCCTCATCATTTGGAAGCCAAAATTAAAATTTAAGCAATATTTTTTTGGATTTTTAATCATTCTAGCCCTTTATTTCCCCATGATCATCAGCGAGATAACAACAAAGGGTGACAATACTAAATTGCTTTTTAAAAACACAATGGAAAGAGTTCCCACCGCTGAAGACGACCACAACGTTGCTGACAAGACATTCTACGCTTTTCAAAAAATGGAGATAATCAATTGGCAAATGATAACCGCCGACGAACATGGCAGTTCCATGAAGTTGTCTAAAAAATTTCTTCCTGTTTGTAGCAAGCAATGCCGTAAAGATCTTCCCTTTCTCATTGCGCAAACTTTCATTTTTCTGGCGGGTATCGCCGCCAGTATTTTTTCTTATCTCCGCGAACAAGATAGGGATCGTAAAAAATTTATTTTCATGTCTTGGGCATGGGCTGGCTTGATGTTCATAATTTCTATTCCTATCATCTATAGGATGTCTCCTTACTATTATCTGGCAGCTGTTCCTCCAATTTTTGTGTTCTTAGGAATGATTTTTGAAAAAACAAAAATTTTTTTTGGTCGACATGCTAATTTGGCAGTCGTTCTCATGGCATCTGCTTTTATTTTTTTCAATGTAAAAAATGACATAACTTTTTTGCGCCAGCACAAAGCTTTGGCCAAAGACAATGTTGAAGATATGGTTGGACGCGTAATTTATGATGATATGAAGGTCACCCTGGAACAGATGGAAAGAGCAGTAGCCTATATCATAGAGAACAAAAAAACAAATTCTCCCGTGAGAGTCGTGGTTGATAATACTTTTGCCAGAGCTGTTTTTTATCTTCTTGAATATGAACACGGCATTCCGGCTTGTTACATAAAAACAAGCTCGTTTCATCTCTCGGGAAACGAAGATCATTTTTTCATCTACAGAAGAAGCATAAATGAAGAGATGCCGGAAGAGTTTAACAGCCAATTCACAATCAAAAACCAGCTTAAATTTGGAAATATTCTGGTAATAGACGCCAAAGCAAAAAATCCTGCCAGCGATCCGAAAGAAGCCAGCAGCTGTCACAAATTTTAGAAAAACAGCGATTATTATGGATATAAAAAGCATTGTGAAAAAAGCATCCAGCAAAATAATCCTCCATCCTTTTCTTGCGGCATTTTTTTTGGCTTCAGCGGCAATAACTGTCGGCAGCGGCTGGTTTTTTTCGGGCTATAATTATAAAACTATTTTTCATGGTTTATCTTTGATTGGACCCCAAACCATAACTATCGGCTTTGTCGCGGACATTCATGCCGGCAGCCAGGACTTGCGCACCCAGGGACTCGAAGACGAAAACATCCTATACCCGTCCAGATTCGAGGAAAATTTCAAGCCCGCTTTGGAAAAAATGGAAGATTGCGATCTGATAATTGCTCTCGGCGACAGCCTAAATAAACCCAGCAAAAAATATGCGAAAAAAATTAAAGATCTTACTAAAAAATATCCTATGGCCTGGGTCAAGGGCAACCATGAAGACGATGAGATATTCAAAGAATTTCAGCCGATTAACCATTATTATATAGATAAGGGAAAATGGAGATTTGTCATTTTGGATAACGGCAATATAGACCACTCCATTGATTACGCCAAAGAAGCATATATCCCGCGCGGATATATGGAACCGGAGCAGGTAGAATGGCTCAAAGAGGTTTTAAAAACCGATCGAAAAATAGCCGTAGCTATGCACGTGCCCATATTTGACCGATTTGATTTTGAGAAAGTTTACCCTGAATTGGAATATCTGAAAAAAATGTTCGAAGATAGCGGCAATGTTAAATATGTCCTGGCCGGACATTTTCATATTAATGAGTGGCATAAAAATATAAACGGGATCGAATACTATATCATCCCTTCTCTCTCCCAAAAAGGCAAAGAAGGATATTCCTTGACCCTGACTCTGCCAAACGACTGACGTATTTTCCTTATTTTGATTTATATATTACAATTAGAATATGATTAAACTTGGCGGAAAAACAATCATTGTTTCTGCGGATGATTTTGGCATTAGCCAGACAGCTAGCGCCAATATTTTGAAATTGGCCGAAGCAAAAAAGCTTGATCGAGTGGAAATAATGATCAGCAAAAATCTCTCGCCAGAGCATATTTCCCGCCTCCTGGCTTCAGGCGTAAAGCTGGATATCCACTTTCATCTTGCCAAAGATCGGCTGGATTTTTGGCAAAATAATCCCCGCGTCATCGAAAAGGGCGCTATAAAAAGAATATTTCTATTTCTTTATAATTTTCTTTTCGGCCACAACCGGCCGGCTGTTATTGCGCGGGAATGGGAACGTCAAATTCTGGATTTTAAAAATATGTTCGGGAAATCTCCTGACGGCGCAAGCTCGCATGAGCATATCCATTTTTTCCCGCCCTATTTCAAAAAATTCCTGAGGCTTTCTGAAAAATACGGCATAGGCTACATCCGTTTCGGCAAAGAAACATATCGCCACAAAAACAAAGTTTGCGCTATCCTAAACCTGTTAAAAAAGATGGACGGTTGGCAGTTTAGAAAATCATCAATGGCCACTTCTGACTATATGATCAGTTTTGACTGGAATCATGATCTGAATGCCTGCATCCAGGGCATTAACAACCATTCGGAAGTGGAGATCATCTTTCATCCGGAACTGGTTCCTGAATACAAAGTTCTTAAAAGCCTATGAACTTTTTTCAATCACAAATGGAAAAAGCCGGGAAAAATAAGCTGGCGCTCGCTATTTTCCTTATTATCTTTTTAATAGGGATTTTTTTGCGTTCTTATCATTTTTCCGACTGGCTCCATTTTGAAATTGATCAGACTTACGACACTCTTTTGGTCTCTCCCGCTGTGGAAAGCGGGATTTCCAACCTCCCTCTTCTCGGACCTACGGCCGGAGGCGGGCGATCGCTTCGGCTTGGCCCGGCTTTTTATTATATGGAATATCTGAGCGCCAAAATTTTCGGAAATAATCCCGCCGGACATGCCATGCAAGTTCTAATTCTATCAATCCTTTCCCTTCCTCTTTTCTATTTTTTTTCAAAAAAATATTTTTCTGTTCCGATTTCACTCGGCATCTTTGCTATCTTTTCGGTTTCACTTTATTTGGTAACTTATTCCCGGTTTTCATGGAGTCCGAATGTCCTGCCTTTTTTGGCTTTGGCGGCATTCTACTGCCTCCTTCGCAGCGTTTTGAAAAATGAGCCGAAAAAAAACGCCTGGTTCCTGGCATCAGTTGCTCTCGCCGGAATAGCCTCACAAATCCATTTTATTTCTTTTTTCAGCATTCCCCTGGTTTTTATTATTTTTCTGCTCATCAAACGGCCTTCATTTAATCTAAAAATTTGGGCCGCGGCTTTCACTGTTCTTCTTGTTCTTTATTCTCCTATGATCATAAGCGATATAAAAACCCACGGCCAAAATTTCAGCTATTTTCTTGAAAAATTGGGGCTTAAGGAAGCAGGCTTAAAGGAAAATAAGGAAGACGCGGGAAATTCAAAAAATTTGGGCGAAAAAATATTCCAGGACGCAAGATATAACGCGCTGGAATATTTTCTGGTCATAAGCGGCATAGATTCAATAAACGGAAAACGGCTCAAGGGATATGACGCCGGAATTCTCTGCAAAACCTGCTCCGACGATGCGCCGCTCCGGATCGCCGGCTTTCTTTTTTGGATATCGGGAATATCCGCGCTTGCCTTTCGCCTGACCCGGGAAAAAAATCAGCAAAAAAAAGATTTTCTGACAATTTGTGCTTTGTGGCTCATCGCCACCTTCCTTTTCCTTCTTTTAATAACTTATGACGGTTTCTATATCTATCCCCGATTTTTTCTAATCTCCGCTCCGCTAGCAATGATATTTTTGGGGCTGATTCTAGAGTTTGTATTTTCCATGAAAAATCCTCTCCGTTATTTGATATTCTCACTGATAATCCTGTTTCTTTTATTTTCCAATATTGGAAAAATTTTTGAAAATTTCAAGCAGCTGAAAAATTCGCCTTACGACAAAAAAGCGCGATTTGAAACTGAAGACGTTTTTCCCGACAATTCTAGAATAACGCTCCAGCAAGAACTTATGATTTTGGATTATATGGCCGAGAAATATGAGAACAATGGCTTTCCGGTTTATCTAAAAAGCATTCATGAGCTTGATCCGGTTTTTTGGTATTTCTTCGATAAAAAAAATATTCCCTATGATTATTTCAGCTATGATCCTGATATAGACAAGGATATTTATCGCAAAGGGAATTATTTCCTAATATCGAGCAGCCTTTCGAAAAAAGCCAAAGACACCAAAATGCTTGGAGCTGCATTTGATATTGCGGAAAATAAAGACTTCGGCTCTCTTTATGTCCTCTATCTTTCCCCAAAACCCCAATCTTCCACTTTAGACGCTCAAGATCTTTCAAAAAAACAGCCTTCCGAACAGGCTATCCAAATTTCACAAATTCTTACCTGGAAAAAGTTGTCTTCAGGCGCGCAAGCCCTAAAATAAACAATCGCCTATTTTTTGCTTTTTATATAAATCGGAAAAGCAAGAAAGCTAACCAGCATCTGCAAAAACCGGCTGATAATTGACGCCGCGACTGCCGCCCCGGAACTGACTCCGAAAAACCCAAAAAAAGTGATGTAGGCCCATTCTTTGAGGCCGATATTGTTCATTGTAATTGGCAAGGCTGAAACGATGCTGATTATGAAAATTACGGAAAGATAATCCAAAATTCCGATTTCTACTCCCAGTCCCCGAAATAAAATGTAGTTTAAGAGCGCTATCCCGATTAGAGAAAACCAGATAGATATGAAAACTGCCCGGCTTATTGCGCCGGTTTTATTGTTATAAGAATAAAGTTCTCGAAGAAAAATTGTAATTTTCTGGGGTATTATTTTGAAAACAAAATTCTTGAGCCAGCTTATTTCCCGAAGTTTTGCGATAACCAGATCCACAAAAAAAGAAAGGACGATTCCAATGTTGGCCAGAAGAAGCCATTTATTGCCCATTACCGTTTTGATGTTTATAAGGCTGAAAATAAGCGCCAGGATCATTGCTCCCAAAAGCCCCGTGATTCTGTCCATAAGCACCGAGGAAGTCGCCTCAGCGTATCTTTTTTCCGCTCCGGCGATCTGATAGGCTTTATAAGCGTCTCCAGCCACAAAAGAAGGCATAAAATTATTAATGAAAGTTCCGGTCAAATACAGCTTGAAATATTCCCAAAGCGGCAATTTTATGCCTTTAAATTCAGCCAGTATTTTCCAGCGGTACGAACAGATAACCATTCCAACAACAAGAAAAAAGAGATAGCATCCAATCTGCCAGATTTCTATTTTTTTGAGATAAAACAAAAATTCTGGCCAGTCGGTTTTGACAACAACCCAATAAACAAAAATTAGGCTTACGATTATCTTAAAAAATATTTTTAGGTATTTTCTATTCATTGCTTTTTATAAATCTCGTAATATTTATTTGCCACGCTTTCCCAATTCATACTCTGGGCATATTTACGGCTGTTTTCCCCCATTTTGCGGCGCAAATTTTCATCCTTTATCAAAATTTCTATTTTATCCGCGATATCCTGGCTGTCTTTCATTTTTATAATAAATCCGTTTTTTCCGTCCCTAACAATCTCTTTTGTTCCTCCGGTGTCGGTCGCAATTATGGGAAGGCCTGATGCCAGTGCTTCGAGCATCGCGTTGCTCATGCCTTCGTTCAGCGACGGCAGAACAAAAACCGATGCTTCCTGATAATAGGAAGGCATTTCCTTGTTTTCAATCCGACCCAAAAATTCGACTTTTTTTCCAATTTCCAATTTTCGGGACATCTTCTCGAGATCATTCTTTTCATCCCCTTCGCCTATAATTTTCAAAAATACATTCGGATATTTCTGAGACAGCATGCGAACAGTTTCAATGAGGTAAGCTATTCCTTTTCTGGCCGTCACCCGCGTTCCGCCCAGGGTTATTATGAATTTTTCCCTATTTGGTTCCCCCGGTTTGAATTTTTCCGTGTCGATTCCGTTGCAGATTATTTCTATCGGCTGCTTTGGATTTGATTTCAAAGCCAATTCTCGGAGCCCTTCCGAATTGGAAACCACCGCGCCGGATTTTTTCCAGATTAATTTGATAAGAGGCGTCAAAATTTTGTAAAGGAAAGAAAATCGTTCCGAATATCCGGGCACATCCGCTCCGCGAAGAGAAATAACATAAGGAATTTTATATTTCCGTTTAAAAACCAGCGACAAAAAACCGCAAGGAACAGAAAAAAATGAATGGCTCAAATCATATTTATTTTGCCTTATCAGTTTCTTGGAATACCAATAGGCTTTCCAGGAATAAACTAAGAGATCCTTTTTTGACTGAAAATGAAGATTTTTCTGATTTTTTCCAATCGGAAGCTTGTGAATTCTCACGCCGCTTCCAATTTCCTCCAGATGAAAATCTTCGTCATGCGAAGAAGTCACAAAATCTACTTCTAAATCAGGAATCTTCGAAAATTCCCGCAAAATACAAGAAGCGGCGTTCCCCGCTCCCCCGCCCAATGGCGGATATTCATAGTTTAAAAACAAAACTTTCATGATGTCAAAATCACTTTTAAATTATTTTCTTTCTCCATTGTCGCATAAAACACACTCAAAAACAACCCCGGAAACATGGTTGTTTTTCATAAGTAATTAATTACGCAATTATCCTAAGTTCTGATTTTTCCCTTTATTTCTAAAATAATTAACCGCTAAAATAGCCAGAAGTCCCACATTTATCCACGGCCAATACCAAAGCGTAAATTTCACAACCCATTTAAAATCAGGTATATTAAGTAACCTCGATCCAGAATTATCCCAAAAAATTAAATTTCCCAAAATAGAGAAAATGACCAGCGAAGCAAATTTATTTTTTGTTTTAAAATAAACAAAGATTGAAATAATCATTGCAACAATAACCAGAAAGATTATGACATTTAAGTCTCTGATCGAGCTTGACCAAAACATATTTTTGTTTTTACGCTTTTCCCCTATTCCTAAAATAATTTACCAGCAAAATAACCAGGAGTCCCACATTTATCCACGGCCAATACCAGAGTGTAAATTTAACAACTCCCTTGAGATGATAGATGTCAAAAAATGTTGATCCTGAATTTGACCAAAAAATTAAATTTCCTAGAAGAGAAAGAATAAATAATGTTAATATTTTTTTCTTTGTTTTAAAGTAGACAGCAACTGAAATAATTAATGCAATAATTACCAAAAAAATTATTACATTTAAATCCCTACTCGGACTTGACCAAAACATACTTTTGTTTTTACGCTTTTCCTTTCCTCTGCTTTCGATATTTGATAATTAAAAAGATATTTATTAGCGGCCAGATAAAAAGGGAAAAATATTGAAGCCATTCTATCCCATATGATTTAAACATAAAAGAACCTATATTTCCCAAAAAACTAAGATTTCCCAAAATAGAAAAAACCACCAATCCCAAGAACCACTTTCTGGAAATCGCCCAGGTTATCAATCCAACAACAAAAGAGATTGCAAATAGAGAAAGTGAGATTTGCAAATCCAAATCAGGCATTGAAAACATATTTTTGTTTTTTCACTTTTTCCTAAATTCTTAAGAAAAAGCGTTTTAAATTAAAAATTATATTTCAAAAAATTGAAATTCTCAATTAGCAGTTTCCCGACTTCTGGGTTAATGCCATTTTTCGTATTCGGATTTGATCTCATTTTGGCGTAGAATGATAGCCAGTCCAGATAGAAATTGATTTGTCTTTTGAGATTCGCAACCAGCATTTCCTTGGTTCTGTTTTTCATAAATCTGTTTTTTTCAATCATTTTTATCATTTCCTGAAGCTGCCTGATGATTTCAAGATGAGCTGTCAAAACAGTTTTATCCTGTTTTCTCATCATTCCCAGCCTGTAGTAATAAGCTGTGTTGTTTATCATGGCATCCACCGATGTTTCTGTTGTGAAACTGATTTCTTTCTGCCCGATGTTTCCGGCTTCGTCTTTGGCAATTATTTTTATTTTATGCTTTCCGAGATTCAAAAAAGCCAAGTCTATGGTTTTATTTTCTAAAATATCCTCGTCCAGATATGCTTCATCGGTTATTTTTTCTTTCGGTGATTTATTATCGCTTATTCCATAATTCACTGGGATGGTTCCGCTGTTGAGATATGTTTTGTTTTCTTCGGGAGAAACAATAGAAATTTCCGGAGGGGTTTTGTCTGATTCCACTATTATTTCGTTTTCAGTAACCTTCAAATCTACGCTTTCTTCCTGATTGAGAACGGCTGTTCCTGAAATAGCCGCGTTGATTTCTTTGGCTTCGCTGGAGCCTTCGCTTTCGGTTATCCTGGATATCTCAATTTTATACACGCCTTCTTCAGTGCCTTGGGTGATAATTTTGAAATCTTTTTCGTCTGATCCGAAAATGGGAATGGTCAGAAACTCATTCAGCGCGCCTGCTCCGCTATAGTAGGCGTCTTCTATTTCATTTATCTCGTTTCCAGTTGCAAAATTTTTTCCCACTTTTTTGCCTTCAGAATTCTCTATTTGTATATCAACTGGCGAATAAACTGAAATAAAAAGCAGATCTTTTATAGGATTGCGCCTCGTTTCTTTTCCTGGACTTTTTGCCGTCAAAATTCCTAAAACATTTTTCTGGGCTTCGGTCGGCAATTCGCGATGAGCTGCATTTATCTCAATCGATTCTTCTGCTGGAATGTTCTCACTCCTGGCTGATTCAAATGGAACTGTTCTGTCTCCCCTTTTCCATTTTATACCTCTATCACCAATAGGAATTTCAAAGCCTTGAGGATAGCCATGTTCCCAATATTCTCCCATATGTCCATCCAACACGCTGAAACTGGAAATAGTGCTTTCATCGTCTTCTACATTTCCGACAATTTTATAAAGCAAAACTTTTTTGAGTTTTTCTTTTCTTTCTTCGGAATTAAGGTTATCCAAAAACTCATTGATTGGATAGTTATTTGGATAAGTTCTCTGTATATCATCTTCAAGAGCTTCATAAAGATAACTGTAGTTGGGTAGAAGTTCTTGAACAGAAGTCATCGGTCTTTGGCGGATATAGTGAAAAATATCGTCATATCCGTTCTCTTCGGCTTCCTGAGAAAATTTGTGTTTAAGATACATATCTACAAAAGAAAAGGTAAATTCCCCTGCTTCCCATTTTATGTAAGCCTCCGGAGCGCCGTTTTGCGGCGTTCCCAGCGTAATCAACTGACTAACATCATCCTGGTAATAATCTGATTCAATATATTCTCTTGCCAGAAGACCGCCCATGGAATGTGCTACAACGTCAACTTTTGGAAGACCAGTGGCTTGTTTAATTTCTGCAATCTTATCCCGAAGCAAGAGCGCGTTATCTCGGTTGCTATTTCGCCACTCATAAGGAAAAGTAAACAAATTTTTTTCCGGACCGAAACCTTCTTCTATAAATTCATTATAAAGATCATCATAAATATGATAAACCGGATCTATTTTCCAAGCTCCATCTTTTTCTTCCGACCCCATAATCCCCGGCACAATCACTACTGGATCGAAAAAATCCTCCGAAACAAACCAAGGCCTTATATTGATAAGTCCAAAAATTTTATCATGATACGCAATACATCCATATTCGTCATTACAATATTGCTCTATTTTTGAACTGTTTTCTCCCCACCAGTTATACCGGAAATCCGGAGCCAGAGTTTCTCCGCCCAGTTCGTAATAGCTCACCGCGTCAATCTGGTTGCCATAAAATTTAGAACGATTGACTTTCTTTTCATTGGAGTCATTTTCCGCCATCACTACCCCAATCACATTGTCATGGATACTGCATTCTTCCATATCAAGCTTGGTCTTTTTAGTTATGACAGCTCCCAATACGTTATTGTTGCCGCTTATATCGGTATTTTTCATCAGTATTTCATTTATCTGGCCATCTTTATCGTCCAAATCGGAAATGATCGAGAATCCGCTATCGCTTTCTTCTCCGGATGATTTAATGATAACCGTTTTTTCTTTGGTTCCACTGGTGATAAATTTCCCTTCAACATTAATTATTGAATCCTTAAGGGTAATTGTCACGCCCGCTTTGATTTCCAGCTGGGCTCCCGGTTCGATCGTAATTATTTTATGGTCAAAAACTTTATTTTCATTCCATTCTTCATTTCCGCCGATTATGATTTCATCGCTGCCATCCGATTTGCCTTCGATACTTGAAACCGCCATTACGCCAAAGCTTTCTTTTTTTGCCTTATTATCGCTTTTTTCCTCAAAGCCAAAAAGTTCCCGGGGATCGAGAAGCTGATCTTTTTCACAAAGGAATTGGAATTTTTCTTCAATTCCCGACTCGCAAATATCAGGAATATTTTGGGAAGCCTGAACAAGATTAAAGGAAAAAGCAAAAAACAAGAATATGAAAAGATTTAGGAAAATTATTTTTTTGCTTAGAATTTCCTTTTTCATTTTTTTCGATATTTAAAAACTAAACTGTCAATTCCTCCCCACCCCAAAATATTGGAAACCTTTTTCTCTCAAAACTTCCGGTTCGTAGACATTCCTAAGATCGATAAATATTTTCCCTTTCATAGTTTCAGCCAAGCGGTCAAGATCAAGCGCCCTATATTCGTTCCATTCCGTCATAAGGATGACTGCGTCGGCGTCTTTGCAGGCGCCATAAGCATCATCCGCGTATTCAACTTCCGGCATCATTTTTTTGGCTTCAGCCATGCCATGCGGATCATGCGCGCGAACGCGGGCGCCTTTGTCAACAAGCGCCGGAAGAATAGCGACCGACTGAGCTTGGCGCATATCGTCAGTTTCCGGCTTAAAAGTAAGTCCGAGGCACGCGATTGTTTTTCCTGCTTCACTGCCTCCTAGCGCCTCTCTGATTTTTTTCACCATCCGCGCTTTTTGGGCGGAATTTATCTCAATGGCCGACTCGACGAGGCGAAGACCCGCACCGTGTTCCTGGGCGGTTTTGGAAAGAGCCAGCGTGTCTTTAGGAAAGCATGAGCCGCCGTATCCCGGTCCGGCATGCAAAAATTTCGATCCGATGCGGTTATCCAGCCCCATGCCTTTGGCCAAAGCCACGATATCGGCGCCGACTTTTTCGCAAAGATTGGCCATATCATTTATATAGCTTATTTTGACCGCCAGAAACGCATTTGAGGCGTACTTGATCAGCTCCGCTGTTTCCAAATTAGTCACCACCATAGGCGTTTCAATGAGATACAAGGGCTTGTATATATTCCTCAAGACTTCTTCGGCTTTTTTGCTTTCCACCCCAACCACTACCCGATCCGGCTTCATAAAGTCGGAGATTGCCGCCCCTTCGCGCAAAAACTCAGGGTTTGATGCCATGTCGAAATCAGCCTTGGGATTCGTCCCCTTTATGATTCTTTTTACCTGCCTGGCTGTTCCGACCGGAACAGTGCTTTTGTCCACAATTACCGTATATCCGTTCAAATGGCCGGCCAACTCTTTGGCTGCCGCGTAAACGTAGCTGAGATCAGCGTATCCGTCTCCGCGCCTTGAAGTCGGCGTTCCGACCGCGATGAAAACTGCATCCGCGTCTTTTATGGCAAAGGCCGTGTCAAGAGTAAAAATAAGCCGGTTGGCTTCCACATTGCTTTTGACCAATTCATCGAGTCCCGGCTCATAAATCGGGATCTGGCCGTTTTTCAGGGCTTCGATTTTTTTCTCGTCTTTGTCAACACAGACTACGTTGTGTCCAAACTCGGAAAAACAAGTCCCGCTGACGAGTCCGACATAACCAGTGCCAATAATTGCAATTTTCATAAAATAAATTATCCCCTTCTCCCTTAGGGAGAAGGTGGTCCCGCCCTGGCGGGACCGGATGATGGAAAAATTTATGTTTTATCCCTCTCCTGCCCTTTGGGCATCCTCTCCCTAAGGGAGAGGAGGTAAAAAAATTAGTTAGTTACTGCTCTATCACCTCTTTGACTGAATAATTCATCTGCTTTCTTTCTTTGTAATAATTCTTAATGAGAATATCAGCAAGGAGTCCGAAAATAAAAAGCTGGATGCCGATCATAACCAAAAACACGCCCATCATCGGCCAGATTTTTTCGGAAAGTGACGCGTTAAATATTATTTTTTCTACTGCCATCCAGACAAGAATAGCCGACCCCAGAATAAAGATTAATATTCCCGATCCGCCAAAAAGATGGAGCGGGCGATTGGCGTATTTTCGCCAAAACCAAACAGAGATCATATCCACAAAACCCTTTATTCCCCTTTTCCAGTTATATTTGGTTTTTCCGTGAATTCGCGGATGATGGTTGACCACAACTTCTCCGACCTTATATCCCTGAAGCTCCAAAATGGCCGGAATAAAGCGGTGCATTTCGCCAAACAGATCCACTTCCTGAAAACATTCTCGCTTATAGGCCTTCAAAGAACAGCCGGAATCATGAATATTATCCTGGATCAGAATTTTCCGGAGAAGATTGGCAGTGCGCGAAAACACTTTTTTCATGATCGGATCTTTTCTTTTGGCCCGCCAGCCGGAAACAACGTCATAGCCCTTATCCATTTCCTCAAGGAGCAATTTTATATCAGCCGGATCGTTTTGCAAATCGCCATCCATAGTGATTATTATTTCACCCACAGCCGCTTTTATTCCCGCGTCCATGCCCGCCGTCTGGCCAAAACGCTTTCGCAGCACAACCAGCTTAAGCGGGGAAAGTCCCTGGCATTCTTTTATAGTTTTATCCTCTGAGCCATCATCGACAAAAATTATTTCAAAACTTTTTTCCAGCTGGCGGCACGCTTCCGCTATTCTTTTATGGAGCTCTCTCACATTCCCCTCTTCGTTATATAGCGGAACGACGACTGACAAATAAGGTTTCTCATTCATTGATTTTATCGTTAAAATTATTAATCGCGCCTGAAGATTCTGGCTTGTCTTTCCACAATTCATAAATTCCCATCATAACTGCCATAATGAGAAAATAGTAGGCGAAAATGGCCAGCTGGTCAGCAATTATTTTTTTCCCGCCGATAAGAAACAGCGGCGTTAGGATTAAAAAGAAAATCGCCCCAAAAGCTAGGTATCGGCTCAAAATCGGATTGAGAATTATCCAAATAAACAGAGCAAAAAGGGCAATTTCATATATTTTCCAATGCAAAAAAAATCCCATAGCAAAGACAATAGCCACAAAGGCGCCGTCTATAACTGGCTTGCTAACAAGCTTTTTTAGCAATTTTCTTTCTGCCATAATAATATACTACCAAATAAACCAATAAAAATAAAGCTGTTGCCGCGCTTATCCATAAGCCTCTCGCCATCAATCGAGTTGGATAATATTCAATCAGAATATGATCAGTACCACTGTTTTTCGCATCCTCATGCACAATCCATCCATTGGCATACCCTCTGGCTAAAATATGCTCCCCTATTTCTTTTTCTTTGCCATCTTTCGAGATAAGATAAGCCTTCCAATTTGAATCGAATTTTTCCGCCAAAATTAGCACGCCGTTTTGGAAATTATCCTTGGAAATTTTTACTTCAAATTTTTTAGGATTCAATTCCTTAAATTCCGATGCTTGAGAATTATTAATTATTTTATCCAATTCTCCGCCGATTCTCGATAAATCAGATTCTATCGATACATTTTCGTTCTGCCATGATATATATGGAATGATATAATCCTTTTTTATTTCATATAAGGTAAAATAATCATTGTCTTCCAGATTTTCTATCAGCCCCTGCCGTTCCAGTTTTTTCATTTTCTCCTGCGAATTTAAGACAGAATCTTCAGGCGAATCTTTGTGATAAATTATATATTTTGCATCCATCATGCCCAAAAGTTTTATAAGCCACTGATTGTCGGAAAGATTATCTTCATTAAAAGTCCGGGCAAAATTCCAATCGGAAAAATAACTAGCGTTCGCCGGCAAGAGAGTCTTGCTATACAAGTGTCGCGTTATGTCTGCTCCATACATTTTCCATTTTGGAAAATTAGAAATGCCTGACCCGTCGCTGGAAGTATAAGGAAGCGTGGCGATAAAAGCTTTTTCGCCGCCGCTGTTTATCTTTCCGCGTATTCCATAATATTCTTTGGGAATTTTCACCAAAAAACTCAACTTTGATTTTCTGAAATCCTTGTTTTGGGGGCTGGCTCCGGAAAAACGATAGCTCATATTTTGCTGGATTTTTCCCAAATAAAAAGGCAGAGGCAGAAGCAGGATGACGACCATCAAAATTTCCAGCCATTTCTTATTTTTAAACTGAGCTAGAATAATAAGCAGCATCGAAGCCAGAATAAAAGGAAAGTAGATGGCCACCTTATCGAATCCGCGCAATGTTTCCATGCCCCAGACGCGAAAAATATAATAGTTAACTATTTCAAAAGGCGGAACGACCCTCGCGATAAGCAGTATTGCGACTGCCGATACCGCGCCAAGAGCCAAAAAATATTTTTTATGCTCTTTTTCAAAGGATTTTAGAAAAAATAATCCGCCAAAAACAACAAGCGCAGGAAGAAATGACAGAGCCAGAATTATTTTTTTCAAAAAATACAATTTTTCATAAGGAAAATTTTCAGGAAAATAATCTCCGGAAAAGTTAACCATGCTTATTGTATTTAATATCGGGCTGGCGGTATGGCGGATAGTGTATCCAAATTCCAAAACGCTGCTATTTTGCAGCTCTGCTACTCCGCTTCTCATCTGGGGAATAATAGGCAAAAGCCAAAAAGCATTTATCAAAATTGAAAGCGCCCCGATAAGAGCAATTTTTGCCAAAAGCGATTTCTTAACGGCAACTGAACCTGAAATAGACAGGGCTATAAAAATCAGCAGCAAAAAAATAGAAAGAGAAAGGACAAAAGCCGGATTGCCAAAGCCAGATGAGCTCAAAAGAAGCACGAAGACAAAAAAAATCCCATATGCAATTTTTTCGGTTTTCAAAAATTTTATGAAAAGCCCGACTAGCGCCGGAACAAAAATGTAGAGCGTCGGATAGTGCGAAAAGCTTAGATTGCCGGAAAAAAGAAAGAGAGTATATAAATTTAGGGAATAAAAAAGAGACGCCAGCATCCTGATTTTATCTGCTGCTGCAAAAACAATCCTTGAAAAAAAGCTGAAAGAAACATATGATCCGATCAGGAAAATCCCCAAATACCAGGATAGCTGGGCGGTATCGCTGACACCCAAAATATCCAGCAGATAAAAAATTCCGTAGTATAAAACCGCTTTGCCGCTCCATTCATAAAAAAGGATGCGGAGATTATTTTTCGCCTCAATAAGCTGGGAGGTGTCCCCTCCGGAAAATACATATCCCCTGGGAAAAGCGTTGATAATCAAGACAAAAGACAAAACCAAAAAACCTAAAATGTAAAATTTATTTTTCCTAAAATATTTTCCTATTGCTGCTGCCATAAGTTATCTCATCAAAAGTTCCGCTTCCACTCGAAAGTTTCTTAAGCCATATTTTTCCCCATCCTCATTGCTTTCTGATTTTGGAGCTATCTTCACATAAAATTCGCTCTTTGCCCCATCTGTATTCCATTCATAATTAAAATATTGAAGTTCTTCGCCTTGGCGGCCGGATTCATTTGAAAAATTACTTGGGATTTCTTCCCAATTGTTGCCGTCGTAAGAATATGAAACGGCCGCATGGCTCCAATCAAAATCTGCTTGCCTTCCGGTTATTTTCACTTTTTTGAAAGGAAAGATGGTATAAAATTTATATATCATGCCCGATTCTATTCCCGATTCCGTCAAACCATAAAGAGCCTCCCTGTCTTCATCATATTTAACACTCGAAGAATATTCATATAAATCAGCCGCGTCATAAATATTTCCTGTTGGCTTATATGTGAAAAATCCTTTCGGTTTTCCTATATCTTCAATAATTTCTCCACCGAGAATCTTCTTGCCTTGATATTCGCTAAAATTCAACTGATGAGTTATAAAATATAAGCTGCCGACTGCAGAATATGTCTTCCCCTTGGTTTTGACTGCCAGAGTTCCATCTGCATATTTCCCTTTGTCTTTAGTTCCCCTAAGTTTCAGGTAATTGAACTTATCCACTGACACATTATTGTTGTTTATGCCTATAAAATAATACTTTTCTTTATCAAGTTTGGCAAAAATGGGAAATCTGAATTTTCCGTCCTCTTGCCTGTATTTTTCAATGTTTTCCACCGTAAAATCTACACTGGCCATAACATTGCTGGTTATTTCGGGAACTCCACCGTCAAATTCAGCCTCTCTGAGTTCAAATTTATATTTTTTTCCTCCATTATTGTCCTGTTTTACTATGTCAATATCAAGCGTAACACTGGCAACATAATCCGCTTGCGGTTTGAATATCTGGCCGAGAATAATATTTTGGTCTTTTAGCTGATTGAACGCGTAAGAATTATCTTTTTGCAATTGGTCAACGCTGTCAAAATTGATCTCTCCCCTTATAGTCGGCTTTAAACCAGAAAGCTCCTGCTCATTTTTTATCTCCAATTTAGAAATCTGAATGCTTTCGATGTTAACGTCTGCTCCGTCATTTGCATCCTTTTTTTCAAAAAGAATGTCTGAATAATTTCCTTCAGACAAAAAAATAATCTCCTGAGGAATATTTTTAGACGATTCGTTCAGCTCCAGTGTTTTCACTTCCCTATCCTTGTCGGAAGGATTGGTAATTTTCACCGCCAGTTTTGTATCCCTGTTGGCTCTCGTCAAAAATGTCAGGCGATAATACCGTCCGAAATCAGGTTTTAAAATATCATTAACATAATAAGACGCGTTTTTTCCAGTCAGTTGAGGGTTTTCGAAAATAGCCTGACAGCCGCCTCCAGCACAAGATTCAGAAGTGATGACTTTCGCCGGAAAACTCCGGCTTATCTGAAAAATTGCCATCATGCACGCGGCAGCAAAAAAATATCGGGTATTTTTTTTGATGAAATTTATGCCGGGATTTGATTTTTCCATAATTTTTCTTATTTAAGCTCCTTTTGCCTCTTGTTATAATTATATAGTAAGTAGCCCATTGAAGCCAAGAAGGTCATCGCAGAAATAAAAAGTCCGATATAAAACAATCTTTGTGGCCAAAATTCCACCACCATTTCAAAATCATATGTCCCGTTCGGATTTTTGATACATCCAATATCCCCTTCTCCTTTATAAGGAGAAGGTGCCCAAAGGGCGGATGAGGTCGAAGCGCTGCAAATCTCGTTTACATCCATCGCCCAAGCATTCGCATACCCATTAACCATCAGATGGTTTTCATTATCATCAATCGGCTTTTTAAACCAGGTTTCGGTCAGATTTCCATCCGGCAAATTGTCATTCTGGATTGTCCCCTGAAAATTCTTGGAAATAAAATCAATATTATATTTTTCTTCATAATCTTTTTTTTCTTTCATATTTTCCCATTTTTTGTGAACAATTGTTTTTTCTTTTCCGTTTCCTAGCGCAGTGACCCATCCATTTTTAACATATTGGATCAATTCGCTTTTACTTGCCTGATCTTCTCCATTATTGTCGAGTATTTTGTAACCAATTTGGCCATTGGAAATTGGAAATTGGAAATTATTTGGCTTTGCCAAATACATTTTCCATCCATCGTGAAAACTTTCCGAAAAAACCAAAGGAAATTTCCCGCTCGCTTGATGCACGCGGATCCGGTATTTTGTCGGATTTATTTTCTTAATCTCCAAAACCGGATTATTCTCATTTTTTTCCTTCAAATTATTCAAAGCGCGCGCTCTTTCTTCATTCTGCTTTTCAAAAAACACAGCCGAACTGATGTCATAATTTTCCTGTTCAAAAATTCTCGGCAACTCGCCAGTTGTCCTTTTGGAAATTATAGAATTTTTTGGAACATAGAAATGGGGAAGGAAATATTTGCTATCAATGGAATATAATCTAAGATCGCCAAATTTCTTCAACAATTTAAGATCTTCGTTGCTGTCAATGGAATTTTTCAATGATTCCGTGTCCTTTTTTGACTTTTCCAAATATTTTTCCTGCAGATCATTTCTCAGCAAAAAATATTTCATATTTCGAAAACTTGTCAGGCCGAAGAGATTATCTCGGCTATTTTTTTTCAACAATTCGGAAATCTCGCCATTCGTCTTTTCTTCAAAATTCTCTTCGTATGTCGCACTATTAACAAACATCGGCTTAGCCGTAAAATATCCTATTGGCTCCTGCATATCATAAGCCTGGTTGGACCAGGTATAGCCCTGATACCAGCTTATGACAGGCAGAAGCTGGGTTTTGTCCTGGAGCTTGTTAGATTTTGTGAATTCATAATAATCATAATAATAATCTGGAATTTTATAGGGTTTATATTGGCTAAAGTTGGTATAGTATGGATAAAATTTAATCGCCATAATCAGCATCACTAGAAC
>Ga0116155_10000706_pt1 | contig 25846 bp, 28 predicted proteins | sample AD_UKC032_MetaG_FD_89890 | JGI IMG/M metagenome (GOLD analysis project Ga0116155, IMG submission 89890) | Active sludge microbial communities of municipal wastewater-treating anaerobic digesters from USA - AD_UKC032_MetaG | ecosystem: Engineered > Bioreactor > Anaerobic > Digestate | place: USA...
CATACATTTGATCTCTGCCATAAGATAAGCTTCCTAAAGCAACATTTGTATCAGTTGTATCTTTTAATGCATATGTTCCATATGTAGTTAGATAGCCAGTGTACTTAGTATTATCCCAAGTTTGAGAGTCATATGAAGCAGCACCGCCTAAAAATACAAAGTTACTTAATTGTGAATAAGTTCCATCAGTAGTTTCTACAAGAATTGCATGGTATTTTTCACTATCTGCTTTGTTTTTATCTTCAACAAAGAGTAATGCAGGGTAACTTAAAGCATCCACACCATCAACAATTGTTACATTTTTGGTTGTATTTGCAACACCTAAACCATTCACACCAAATTGGTATGTAACATTTCCAACTGATAGATTATGCAAACCTCCAGCTGTTAAATTAGTTGCTGCAGCACCATCAATAGAATACCTTACTCCACCCACGCCCAAATCGAACTTAACTGTTCCTGTAGGTAAGTTATATGTTATACCTGTTGCATCTATTGCATCTCCAGTTGCATCATTAATTGCTGAATAATAAGCAAATGCTAATCTTGGGTATTCCTCTCCTGCAACTAATTTCAGGTATGGGAATATATCTCTGTGTGTGTTTGCATATGCATCAGCACTTTCTACTCTGAAACCTCCAGCTGCGCCATCGCTATTTGTATTATTTGTTACAACATAAGTTTGGCTATTAATTGTTATGTTTTGTCCGTAAGTAAAATCTTTGTTTTCCAAAAGATATTTAGTTCCAGTAAAAACATCTTGGAATTCAATATCACTTGTAGTGGTACTTGCAAGATTTACTTTTGTAACTTGCATAAGATGTTGATAATCTCCACTATTTAAGATAAAGTAATCATCATCTGTCAAGTTATTACCTTCAACAACTACAATTGGATTGCTTGCATCATCTTTAAGAGCACCTTCAAATGTAAATGGAACTGTCTTTGTTGTTCCAGCTTTGTCTGTTAAAACAACATTAAGTTCTCTATTTCCACCTGTCTTTAACTCAATTAAAGTTCTTCCAGTATCTTTTTCAGCTGTAAATGTGGGTCCCTCTGAAACACTATTAAATTCTAATTTAAGTGTTCCAAATACAGGATCTGTGAAAGATTCTCCAACAAGTACATGGTTATTATCACTATCTGAAGCAGCAACAGCTATTTGTAATTTTGTCATAGCATTTACTCCACCAGCTATAGTAACTAAAGTACCTTCAATATCAGTGTTATCTGCACCATATTGAACAGCATTACCACTTTCAAAAGTAAGTTTGTCAGCACCAAGTTCTATTTCAGCGTGTCCTGAACCATCGTCCCCTGTTCTGAAAACAGTTTTAGCATAAACATCAATTTCTTTTCCATCAACAACATATGTCTTTGTTTGTCCTTGTGTCATTGTTTTGGTTTGTCCATTGATAGTTATACTTGCAACAGTTGTAGCATCTGAACTAAGTCCATTTAATGTAACTTGATAAGTTACATCTTCAACCATAACAGGCACTGTTTCACCAACATAAATAGTTTCAGCACCAGAACCTCCTAAGAGAATTAAAGTGTCTGCATCAGTTGATGTTCCAATTGTATATGTTTTTCCGAATAAAGTAAGTTCTTCGCCTTCTGAATCAGAAGCGTTTAATGGTGTTGCTTTATCCCAGTTTAAGGTCCAAGTGTACATAGGAGAGCCAGTTGATGTAGCTAATTCCAACATTAATGCAGGATCATCAAAATCATTATCAGAATTTCCAAATGAAAATCGATTTGTAGTAGATGTTCCTACAGCAATTGTTTGTTCAAACTCCCATGTTGTTCCAGCATCATCAAGGAATTTTCCATCAGCCAAAACAGTAGGTAAATCATTCTTTGTGATTGTAGCAACATTTTCAGCTAAATCATCAAGTAAGTAAAGAAGATTTGAACCACTATTCAAGCTTTTAGCTTCACCTGCAACAGTTTCATCACCGCCAGAGCTTCCACCCATTTTTGACTGTAAATTAGACTGAATGTATCCAGCATTTACAAGGTCAAGTGGATTAACTCCAGTTCCTGTACCGTAAACAATAGCCACATTAGCAGCTCCTCCTGATATAAATGGAGCAGGATAAGCAGCAGCTGCAGCAAAGCCGAAAGTCATTCCAGCCATTATTGTACTAGCCACGATTGCAGATATTCTTTTAAAATTAAATTTCATTATTTTTAACCTCCTTTCATCTATATCAAGTATGTTGTCTATGACAACCTCTCATTTCAATTGATAGCTATAGGGGAACCATCTTATTGAAATTTTTTAAGGTTTTTCCTTGTTTTTCACAAGGTTTTTTGTTCCCTATAAATCCCCTTTTGGGATTATAGGTAAAATTCAAATTAGTTTAAAAAGCTTACCCTATTAATCAACAATTATTTTGAACAAAAAGAAAGTTTTAGTGGTTTTATTTATAAAGCTTATGTTGTCACTATTTTATTAATACATAATTCATGAACTTGTAAAATCTTACAAAAAGCAAATATTTATTAAGATGGGGTAATTATTTGTAATATATATCAATTCAAAATAGATATATTAATAATATAGTTTAATCATATCAGTTAAGAAAATTTTATCGATGGCAAAAGAGAAAACAAGAGAAATAACAATACGTGAAAGCAAGGGGGCTTTTTCAATTTTTAAAAGCCAGGGAATTTCAAAGGAAGATTATGACTTTTCAGGTATGCTTGCTTTAAGACAGCTTTTAAGCAATGAAAAAGCACGAATTTTAGATGTAATAAAAAACCAAAAACCCTCTTCAATATACGATTTAGCTAAAAAATTAAACAGGGGATTTAAATCAGTAAATGATGATGTAAAGCTTCTTGAAAGATTTGGTTTTATAAAATTAGTTGAAGAAAAGACCAAAAAAAGAATAAGGCACCGCCCAATAATCTCTGTTGAAACAATTACAATTCATATAAAGTTCTAATCATAATACACATTAAAATAAATTTCAACTTCGTTAGGGAGAGTTTGTCCAGAACCTTTATATTGCTTGCTTGTAATTGCCCCTTTTTTTAAAAGCACCATTTTTTCCCCATAGGAGGTTATGTTTAACTGATACCCTTGAATAGGAAATTCTTCTGCATTTCCAACATTCCAGCTCTCCTCCAAAATATCACTTATTGTGCTGTTTAAAACAGCACAAGCTTCTAATCCATAAGTACAATCTGCTTCTTTTTGGCATTCTCGTATTAATTCTTGAACAGAAATGTTTTCTCCATTTTGTTCGCATAAAGTTGTAATATGCAGTAAAGATTGAACAAATCCCCTTATTTGATAATCTTCAGTTGCTTCTTTTGGGCCTTTTACAAGCACAAAACCTAAAAAAAGCAGGAAAATTATCCCTACTAGCACAATAATTACTGCAAATCCCCCTATTTCTTCTTGTCCCTTTCTTTTTAATCTCATTTTAATTAATTTCCTCATATCTTATTATTAGCTTTGCTAATTCGCATTTATCTATTATTTCTCCTTTATAATTCTCTTTTCTGCACAAAGCAACAAAATTTGAAGCACTATTACCAAGAGAACTAGAATCTATTAATTTTATACTACTACATCTTGGATAAGTTAAATTAGTACATTCCCTGTTTGGCCCTGCTGGATAAATTTTGAGTATTTCAATACTCTTAATCCCCCAAAATTCTGAATATTTCCCTATATTCTCTTTCAATGCCATAACCTTATCCCCATCCACACAATCTGTTTTTTCACTTGAACCATATGCTAGACCACAGGAAAACTCAGGAGAATTTGCAATTTTTGAAACAAGCAGGTGTGCGTTTTTTTCTTCAATTTCATTTGCTTTATCTTTAACATTTTTTAAGTAATAAGATAAAAAAATTATCCCCAAAAGAGCAAAGAAAAGAAATACAACAATAAGAAGAAAAGATATTTGTTGGATTTTCATTTGAGCGCGTTTAGCGTTCAAACTAAAATTGCCGTGCAATTTTTGCCCTTGGTGAAAACCTGTTTTCATTTGAGCGCGTTTAGTGCTCAAACTAAAAGTCGCAGAGCGATTTTTTGGCTTTGCTGAAAACGAAGTTTTCATTTGAGCGCGCTTATTGTGTTTATTTAATTTATTTACCATAATCTGCACTCCATATTTGTATTTTTAATTTCAATAGTATCTACTGAGCTTACAAGAGAAACCAAATCAGCAGAACTTTCAAGAGTTCTTTCTTTTTGTCTCAAAGAAATTAAATCAGTTGATATTTCCGGTAAACATCCTACCTCTTCATATAAAAAATCAGACTTCTTTTGATAGGTAATGGAAAGCTGTTCTGCTCTTTTCATAAGTCTAAGTAATTGACACTCATAAATTTCCTTGGAAGAAAATATTGCAGCATACATTAAAACATCCCCTTCATAATATACTGTCTCTCCGTTTTTTCTTACAGATTTTTGATTCTCTTTGACTATCACATCACAATTTGCAGATGTACTAAAACACACCCTTATACTCTCTTGAGGACAATCTTCAAATAATATATTAGGAGCATTTAACGAATTTTCAATTTCATCTTCTATTCTTTCAGGAGCATCAATAAAACAATAAGAAGAACTATTTGAAGTAAGATAAAGCAAATCCCCCACCTTAAAAGGAAAATCAAAGGATTTAGAATAAATATAAAAATTTTTTCCCTCAACATAATTCTCTGAAAAAATATACTTATTCTGAATAGAAGTGGTTATTCCAATATCGCCCCATTTATTTGAAGAAGTTTTTTCAGAAATTCTTATTGTTTGTTTTCCAAAATAATCGTTTGAACCCCCTCCAACAACACAATCTGGATAAATTCTTGTTTCTATTTGAGTTTTTATAATACTTTTAGTTGCACTTTCAAAACCAGATTCAAGCGGGTTTAAAAGAGCCCCGATGTTTTTTGCTGTTTCAGCACCCCTCTCCTGATTAAATGTATCCATCAATTTAATAATTGCAAATATAGTCATGAATAAAATAAATGCTCCTACTACCATAGCAAAGATCCATGAAAAAGAAAATTCTAATGCCCCTTTTTTATTTTTTTTATTCATCTTATTCAATAAACTTATCCCACAATTGTAACTAATGTTTCACCCTGGTTTTTTCTTAGATATAAAACTAATTTTCCTTCATTCACATTTATGCATAATGTTTCTGAATTTTGGGGAATTGTTCTTGAGAAATCAACATGATTTAATTTTCCCCCCTTAAATTCTCCAAATGGCATAAAATAGATATTTTCAAAACTATCATCAGAAAAACACACTTTTTCAATTTTTTTTGGAAGATAATATTCCTTTCGAACAGCGCCATATTCTCCATTAAATTTAGAATCTATATGTCCTTGCAATTCTTTTTGAAATGATTTTATTTTTGCATATTGCATTGTATTAACTAGTTTTCCAATTCCAAAAGCAGCAAATACAATAAAAGCTATAATTAAAATTATTGAAAATATTGTCCCAAAAGAAATTTCCATTTGAGCGCGTTTCGCGCTCAAACTAAAATTGCCGTGCAATTTTTGCCTTTGGTGAAAACTTGTTTGCATTTGAGCGCGTTTATTTCTCTTTTTTTGATATTTCATTTATAACCTCTTTTAATTTTGGGAGTTCTATTTTTATTAATTCCCAAATTATTTCACTATTAATATAAGAATAAGCATGGCTTATTATATTTCTTGTTCTTTCTATTTTTTCCCAGTTTAATTTATATTTACTTTTTATTTCTTTAGAGATTTTATTGGTGCTTTCACCAATAACTTGAATTCTCATATATGTAGCATCTTTTAATATATCCTCTTTATCAAAATCGTCTTTATTTTTTCCTTTTAATGAATCTTCAATTTTCTTTATAGAATCTAAGATATCTTTTATATATAATTTATATTTTAACATACTTTGTCTCCTCCAGAACATAACTTAATTCTGGTCTTAAATCCTGTTCAATAATTAAATCAATCTTTCTTTTAAAGAGTCTTTCAAGGAGAAATAATAAATCAAAATAATTATTAAATGTAATTTTATCAAATTCAACAAGAAAATCTATATCACTTTTCTTTTTTTGTTCCCCCTTTACAAATGATCCGAATAAACCTATTTTTTTAGCCCCTGTTTTTCGTATTTTTTCCTTTTCCTTTTCTATTTTTTTTAATATTTTTTCTGCATTAAGTTCATTTACTTTTTTCATAGTAAATTTACACAATTGTATTTTATAAAGATTTCATTAATTATTCCAAAGATGCGATTTCAAATGGACGAGCAATTATACTACACTCGCTTGGGCTTGGCTGATTGCCATATTCGTCTTGGCATTTAATGTAAAAATCAACATTTGTATTCCATTCTGAGTAAAATTCTTTTTCATCTATTTTATTTAATGCAGTTCCATCTTCAAATAAATAAGTGCATCCATAAGTGCTATAAACACAAGTTCCAGGTTCATCTGTAGTTACTTTTAGATATTCATCTTCTTTGTAAACTCTAACAACCATTGGAGATTCTTTGTCTATTTTAACATTGAATGTTGCATTTGCATCATCTGTATTCCCCCCTAAATCTCTGCATTTTATATAATAAGTATACTCTCCTGCAGCTAACCATAATTCTTGAGTGTGTTCATATTGTGAATAAGGTTCAGCATAATTTTCATAAAAGAAATCCACATAAGTTCCAGGATTTCCTGTTTCACTGAAAGCACATATAGCTTTCCCTTCTTGATACCCTGCAGAAGTTCTTACTTTTAGTTCTACTTTTGCACTTTCTGTTGAATCTTCTATTGTTTCTCCATTTTTAGGACTAACTTCTTCTATTACCAAAGGTCTTGTTCCAATAATGTTCAATAAATAAGATTGTGTATTAGTATTATTATTGCTGGAATTATCTTTGCATTTAAAATAAAATTTATTATCCTGTGAATTTTTCAAACCAGTTAAATTTGTTCTACAAGTATAAATCATGTTTGCATTGTATTCTGATAATGATTTATCACAATTCATTATTTCTTCCATTGAATTATAATCTTTATCCAAATGACTCCATTTGCAATCTGCAGGTTCATTTGTGTATAAAGATAAATTTACTGAAGTTTGTCCAAATCCAATCGGGGAGTTGTTTAATATATTTGCTCCCAAGATATTTGGAGGAGTTAAATCTGGACCTTCACTTATGCAAAATTTAAACACAAAATTTCCAATATTTGAATTTCCATTTGAATCTTTACATCTTATAAATAATTCATATCTCCCCCCATTATCAACAGTTATATTTGCTGCTTCCATAGCTTCCTTACTTGGAAGACTTAAAGCAAAAGAATGATTGTAAGTTCTTATTGCCGGAGTCATGAACATATCTGCCATTATTGAATAATTTGCAAGATTTTCTGTATTTATCTTGCATATTGCAGGTTCATCCAATTCAACCCCAAATGAAACAGGAGTATAAGGAGGAGCACATCTCATTCCATCAACTGTTGTAACTTGCTCTTTTCCAGTATATATCACTTTTACTCCAGTATCTGGAGGAGATAATGCATTATCAGGAGTATAAGTGAAGTTATCTTTAAGTGCATTTTTCCAAGCTTTAATTATTGGAGGAGTTATATCTTTAGTATTATTCCAGATGCAAAGTTCATTTCCACTTCCAATTTCTCCGATTAACATACATCCTTGTCCCAAACTTCTACATTGATATTCTGTGCAACCAAAATTTTCTTGTTTGTTGCATGCTTCGCATCTTTCTTTCATTTGTGTTTCTGTTAATCCAGCACCACTTTGAGAATCCCATTCATAGCAGGTTAATTGAATTAAATCTGTTGAGGATTTTTTAGCAAGAGCAACAAATATAACAAATGCTACTGCTGCACCAATTAAAATTCCTACTGGACCTCCAACTGCACTAGTTCCAAAAATTGCTTCAGATGTTGCAAGCAATCCGGCAGCTGTTCCCCCAGCGAGTGCATAACCTAAAGATTGAGATTGCTGGACATTTAATCCAAATAATGGTCCTAGAACATATCTTCCAACAAGAAATGCAATTGCAGCCCAAGCAGAAATTGCAATAGCACTTCCTACGATAGTTTCTCCTCCAAGAAGCCATGGACTATTAAGTCCTAATTCTTTTAATTTACTTAAAATCTCTCCTTTAGATGCTGTTTCGCTTGTGGAAACTTTAGCTAATTTATTATATGTTTCTACACTTTTTTCAGTTATTGTAATTCCTGAAGCAATATTAGAAATTGTATCTTTTGGTATTAATTTTTCTCTTTCTATGGATTTAGGAGGGGTATTTGTTTTATCTTCTGCACTCACAACATCAATTTCACTTCCAATCATCCAAGAAATTGCAATAATTCCAATTACTAAAATTAATATTTGAAATAATGCTTCTGCTTTTTCTTTTCGGTTGTTATATTTTTTTCTCATATTAATTATCATTTTGTAAATTCGCTTGTGAATATTTCTTTAATATCTCCTGAACCTCCAAGATAATTTTTCTTTGTTCCACAATCTCCAAATGCTGTGCATATTTCATTTGCTAATTTAACCCATTCATCATAACTTTTTGGATGCCAGGAGGGTTTATTGTTTTCATATTTATCTTTTGCTTTTCCGCTTGTATATCCTGGAATGCAATAGCAGTTTTCAACACATTTTCCCATTTTTTCATCCCAATCTTTTTGTGATAATTTCTTTTTACTTGCAAGAATTCCAATTTCATATCTCACAACACAAGCTTGTGTTCCCAAACTGCAAACTTCTGCTCCATTTCCAGTTTCAGCATAGAAATCAAAACCAGGAGCATATTTTGGAACACAAGTTCCAGGTATTTTGTTATCTTCTGTTTCAGTAAATGCAAGGTTTTCTCCATCTTCATTTTTTAAAACACTATATCCGCTTATCCATTTGCAATCTCTTAAGTAAGTATTTTCGCATTCTGTTTTGTTTGTTTGACTTACACAATCCTGCCATTTATTTAAAACACATCCCGCAACACTGAAATCATTAACCTCATCTTCAATACAAATTTCATTTCTAAACTCTGAACAAGGTTCAATACTAACTTCTCCATTATAACACATAAATCTATAATATCTACTTCCAGGTAAATTTTGTCCTTTTACACTTGTAATACTATTTTCTTCACACCAAGTTTCTCCATGAAGTTTTCCAACCTCTTTACAATCTAGACTTCCACAAAAATAATCTCCATAATCTGGTTTTATTGTTTCCCCTCTTTGATATATTGTACATACACTTCCAGAAAAATAATCACAAGACCCACAGGTTTTTGAATTTTTGTTTCCCATTCCATTATCGCATGAAGGTTCTTGAATATATGTCCAATAATTATTGTCATTTAATTTAGAAAAATCATAAATATTTGCAATATTTCCGCAAGTATCTAAAAAATATACGCTTTCTTGATGACAAAGTGTTCCCCCTCGCGGTCCGCAATTAGTAGCAAGCTGTTGTGCAGAACATAAAAATCCACTATGAAATTCACCCCCATTTATTTCACTGCAATCTTTTTGACTTATCATTCTGCAAGTTGTTTGATATTCTTCTTCAAAAACACACGCTCCAATTTCGTCAGAGGTTATGCTTGCAATGCATTCTAATTCATTGGTTATATCTGCCCTATAATTAGTGGTTAAACCATAATCTGAAGATAATTTCTTACATTGAACTTGTGTTGTAAATGCTGCTGAATCTCCAAGAAGACAACATCCTAATTGGCATTCAGGTAAATCCCCTACTTCTTCTGCTTTCCAAACTCCTCCACGATTATTGCATACTGTTAATGGGGTGTTTGCTGTGCATGTTCCAGATTTAGAATCTACACATGTTCCTAATTTGCAATATGAAGTTAATTGACAAGAAGTTGCAACAGGCGTAGTATATTGCTGATTTGAAAAGGGATTTATTCCAGTTGCGCATTGTCCTTGAGGGGCATTTTGACACCATTGCCCGCTTGCTAATCTTTCACAGCAGTAAGAGCTTTCTGCAATAATAAAATTAATAGATAAAATTCCAATTAAAAAAATAATTCCAAAATTAATAAATATTTTTTTGTTCATTTAAACTATTACTCCTGGGGGGAAAGCATAACTTCTAGATGCAAACTGGAATTTTTCTCCAGTATCTCTGTTTGTTAAAATATAAATAGAAGTTTCATCAATTTGTTTTTTCTTTTCAACTTTTAAATCATGATAATAATTCATATATGTTGTAACTTCAGCATCTCCATAAAGAGTTTCCCATTGAATTATGCTGCTTGCAATTGAAGCAAATCTGTAAGTATCCCTTGGAATTACAATTTGGAAATTTTCATATTTATTTGTACTGCTTTTTGTTAATGTAACTTCATACCCAAATGTAGTTACAATTCTTTCAGGCAATAAATCAACACTAGTATTTCCAGACTTCATAATTACCTCATATCCTTCTTTTTCATAATTATCTTTCATAGAATTAAAGCAAAGAATAACGTCGTCTTCAATATTATTTAAGATTTCTTCCTGAATATGTTGAGCAAGCATCGGTTGTTGAACAACGCAAGGCGCATAATACTCATTTGTATAACACAAATATTCTATTGTATTATTTTGATAAAGATAATATCCATTTGAGGGAATTACACTTCCTCCTCGAAGAGATAAATTCGTAACAGTGTCTTCAATTTTTTCTTTCATACATGTTTCAATATAAACAGCAGGATTTTCTGTTACAACAGGTCCAACAGGAGGTTTTCTAAGGAGAAAATAAAAAAGAATGGCAAGGGCAACAATGATTAAAGCAATTATTATAAAAATGGTTACTTGTCCTTTAAAGTTTTTTAAAAAAAGATTTAGCTTGCCTCTTTTCTCCTCTTTCTTAGTCATTTCTTTTTAAAGTTACAGTCGTTTAAAAACATTTCTTAAATCAGATTATTTTTATTCTATTATACAAAAGAAATAATTTTTTTATCTTATTCCTTATTGGATTCTGAAAGTTCTTTATAATCTTTTTCAGTTACAACTGCAACATCTAAAAAAAGACTTTTCTTCCCTTCTATATTAAGAACCACTCTATAGTTTGATGTTTTAGGAAAATATTCATCATTTAATATAATTTCTTTTAAAGGAGCTTTTCCTAAAGTTGTTGCAGGAGAGTTTTTTACTTCTTTGCCATTCTCCAGTAAGTCATAAATTGCAATATTTGTTATTCTATTGCTATAAACACTTGTTTCTCTAATAAGATAAAACTTCAATGGATTTGATTTACTAACAACATAAGCATATTTAGAAGCATCAATAAATTCTGAATATCCTACTAGTCCGTTTCTATTAAAATCTACATAGTTTCTAGCAACAATAAAATACGCATTTGGTTTGAAAGGATTATCTAAATTTGAAGTTTGAGAGAGTTCAAGTTCTTTTTCATTTGTAAGTAATGCTTCAACCATATCAAAATTGCTTAATTTACTTTCATTATAATTATCTTTAGAATTAGGATTATTATTGACAGTTATATCTGTTTTTCCAGCATTTGCATATTCTAAATTAGCTTTCATTTGAGCTTGATTTGAAACAACATTTCCAGAAGCTTTCAAAATTTCTTTTGCTCTTTCTCCTTCAATAGTGTTGCTTCCTGGAAGATTTGTTGAACCCAAAATAGTTAATGCATTTCCAACCAAGGCAGTTTTCTGTGCAGGAGTCATTGTTCCGCATCCAGGAGTACCAGCAAGAATAGCCCCAACTAACCCTGCTCCTATTGTTTTTTTTACTTTATCAGCAAGATTTTTCATAAAAAATATAAGAATAAGAAGTATTTAAATGTTACTATATCAAAATGACAAATATGGTTTAACTCTGTGATATAGAACTTTTTTTAGAGCATTTTGTTTTAATCTTCTACTCAGACAAGTAATTTAATTTATATAATTTGTATTAAAATTATCTTTAAATTACTAATCTTCGGTTTCAACTCTTGGGGCTAAAAGAAAAGATAGTTCCATGCTGTCTGTTCTTATATCCATTCTCAAAGGATGGTCATCTGCAAAATTTAAGATTGTTTTATTTGATAATTTTGAGGCTTTTGCAAATTTTTGCAAGTATTCCAAACTATATTTTGATTTGCATGATTCTGCATTTATTTTTGCTTCATCTCCAGAAAATTCGCTCCTTGCAGAATTTAAACCCCTTGCTTCTATTATGAATTTTCCTTCTTTTATTATAAAAGAGCAAGCATCATCAACAACAGCACAATCTTCGATTGAATCAATAAAATCTGAAGAATTCATTTCAATTCTTGAACTAAATTCAAGAGAAGGCATTTCTTTTTCCTCTCCTTCTATTTCCATTAAACATAATGTAAATTTTCTGCTTATTCTATCTTGCATTTCAATTTCCAAAAAATTTTCTTTTTTCTCCAATACAACTGAATCAGAACTTCTTCTCAATATTTTTTTTAAACTATCTAAATTAACTCCTAAAATTTCTTTTCCAGATTCAAATTGGGAAAATCCACTTTTAGGGATTCTAAAATGAACCATTGCAACATTTGCAGGGTCAATTGCAGTTATGCTTAATCCAAAGTCATCTATTTTTATTCTTACTTCAGTTACAAGCTCGGAAACAAGTTCAATTGCCTTATACAATGAAACAGAATTTTCAAGTTTAATCTTCATAAACCTTCAAGAAAAGTTGTTTATTTAAGCATTACTGTTCTAAAGTATAGAATAATTATATAAATCTCTCAATTTAATTTAAGGTATGGAAAAAAGAGCTGTTTCTGTAAATGAACAAAGAATAAGAAAAATAACAAGTCTTTATTATTCAAGACCAGAAATTCAAAAAATTATTTTTGAATTTTCAAAAAATCGGGAAATTTGTCCGAGATATTTTGAAGGATTTGGGAAACGCCCAGATACATTTGAATATCCAGGAGATATTTTTGAATTAGTAAAAAAAGGTGCAACTTCTTTTCATTGTTCGGAAGAGTTTTGGAAAGATCCTCTTAAAATACAAACAGGAATGAATGAAAAGCAACTTAATGAATTAAGATGCGGTTGGGATTTTCTTATTGATATTGATAGCAAGTATATAGATTATAGTAAGATTATGGCAATAGAAATTTTAAAAGTATTAAAATTTCACGGGGTAAAAAACGTAGGAATAAAATTCTCGGGTTCAAAAGGTTTCCATTTAATAATTCCCTGGAAGGCATTTCCAAAAGAAATTAATGGTGTAAAAACTTCTGATAAATTCCCAGAATGGCCAAGAATTTTAATTAAGTATCTTATAGAGCAGACTAAGAATAAATTAATTGAAAAAATTTCTGAGCTAGAAAGACCAAACAAATATATTAAAGATTATTCTGCTCCAAAAGAAGTTGTTCCGGATTTAGTCTTAGTTTCACCAAGGCATTTGTTTAGAATGCCCTATTCTCTTCATGAAAAAACTTCTTTGGCAAGTGTTGTTTTAAAACCAGAAGAAATAGAAACTTTTGATATGAAGAATGCAAATCCAATTAAATTATCTGAAAAAAACATTCTAAGTTTTTTTCCAAATTCAAAAGAAGAAGAGGCTTCAGAACTTTTAATTCAGGCATTGGATTGGTATAAAGAAACAAATAAAGATGAAAAAAGAGAAGAAAGGGTTTTTAGTCAGATTAAACTTACCAATCTTTCTGATGCACATTTTCCCCCCTGCATAAAAAATATCCTTAAAGGACTTTCAGATGGTAAAAAAAGAGCTTTGTTTGTTTTAATAAATTTATTTCGTTCAATAGGAATGGATAAGGATGAACTTGAAAAAAGAATTTACGAATGGAATAAAAAAAATGAAGTTCCTTTAAGAGAAGGATATATCCAATCACAAATTCTCTGGTCTTATAGAAATAAAATTATAATGCCTCCAAATTGCAAGGAATTTTATTTGGGAATTGGGGTTTGCGAACCAAATGCTTTTTGCAAATTAATAAAAAATCCGACAAATTATATTATTAGAAAAAACCTTAAAGAAAACAAGAAATAGAATTTTATAAAAATATTTATAAACAACTTTGACATGTTTCTTTAATGAAGAGAGGAGTTTTTATATTCATATTGTTCTTTGTGTTAATTCTATTATTTCCAATAGTAGTTGCAGATGAACTTGCTCAAGTTGAAAAAGCATATTCTTGTTTGGAAGCAAAAATAAATTCAAGCAAATGCTCTTCTCTTGCTTTTGAAGAAAAAGTTTTTTCTTTGCTTGCAACAGGCAATTGTAAAAATGAAATCATATCGGATAATCTTTCAAATCAATGCTGGCCAAAATCAGGTTGCACAATAAAGTCAACTTCTCAGGCAATGCTTGCCTTGGACGGAAAAGCAGATTTAAAATCTTCTGAAAACTGGCTTCTTTCAAAAACTTCTGTACCTTCTGATATTGATTGGTTTTTGGAAATAGAAAGTTCTTCTTCTGCATTATGCACAATAATTTATTCAGATACAACATATTCCTTAAAATTATTGGAAAACAAAACTCTTTCTTCTTCAAGTTTAGGAAGTTGTCTAAGTTTGGCCCAAGATAATTATTGGATTAAAATTTCTCCATCATGTTACAATAAAGAAATAAGAATTTCGTGCAATACAGGCACTTCAAATACGAATTTTATGACAACATTATTATTTAAGAAAAAAGATTCTCAGGCAATCCATGTTTCAAATATTGCTCATTCTGCTTCTTCTGGAGGAACAACAAAAGAGATTGTAGATTCCTTATGTTTTTCAGATGGATCAGGATGCAATTATGAAGGCAGTTTATGGGCAACATTTGTTTTATATTCTTTAAATCATAATGCAAGTCAAATTTCAAAATTTATACCTTATTTAATAACCGGGATGGAAGAAAATAAAAAATATATCCCAGAATCTTTTTTATATTCTTTAACAAATAAATTTGGAACAGAATTATTATTAAAGCAAAAAGCTCAATTATACTGGGACGAGTCTGGAAATAAATATTATGATACTGCTTTGGCATTATGGCCCTTTCGTTATGAAGCTCCATATGAAAAAGGATACTCTAAGGAATGGCTTTTGAGAGTTCAAGAAGAAAGCGGATGTTGGAATGGGGGAAATTTAAAAGATACTGCGTTTATTTTATATTCAATTTGGCCAAAGGGCCCTTCTCCGTTGGGAACTTGTTTGTTTTCCAGTAATTGTATTCAGTATGATTGTCAGGTAGCTTCCTGTGTTAATGGGGTTTGCTTGTATGATTCTTTAACAGAATGCAAAGATGGAGATGGGTGTTGTGGGGTGGGTTGTACTTATATAAATGATAATGATTGTGGTGTAGGTGAAAATCAATGTTCTTCAAATGATGATTGTGATTATTTAGATTCAACTCAGAATTATTATTGTTCTGATGATAAAACCAAGGTTTTACAGGAGGTTATAGAGGGCGTGTGCAAGAACAGGGTTTGTATTGAAGAGAAAACACCAAAGACAATTGAGACTTGTTCAAATAGTGAAAAATGTAGTTATGGAGAGTGTTCAGACCAAATAGGGCCGTGTGATGGTTTCCGGGATTGTCCCACAGGATACGATTGCGATGATTCTGGAGAATGTTTTCTTTCAGATATTATTGATTGTGAAGAATCTGGTTATTTTTGTGTTTTGGGCTCAAAATGTGCAGATAATAATTTAGCAGAGAGTAAATATTCTTGTTCAGAAGGAGGGACTTTTGTTTGTTGTACTAAAGAACCTACTGTTGGAACATGTGAAAGTCAAGGGGGAAATATATGTTATTCTAATATGGGTGAATCTTGTCCATTAACTGGAACAAGTAGAGATGCTTCTGATGTTGCTGTAGGAGATATTTGTTGTGTTGGAGCAGAATGTCAATCTTCTTCAGAGATATGCACTCCAGCTTGTTCTTCAGATGAAAATTGTGTAGGCGGTTCTTGTGTTAGTAGTGGGACTTATACCTGCAATTCTCATGAAGGAACTTGCAAATCAACTTGTGGAACAAAAGAAAAATCTACTTCTGATTATACTTGCGGTTCTGGAAAAACATGTTGCCTTCCTAAAAAAAGTGGGATGTGGCTTATTTTGGTTTTAATAATTTTAATTTTAATTTCTTTAATAGCAATTGTATTTAAGGATAAATTAAAACCATTTTGGTTTAAATTAAAATCTAAACTTGGAGGAAAAAAACAAAATACAGGAAATAAAGTTGGAATGCCTTCAACTTCAATAATTCCTCTTTCTAATCGTCCTCAATCAAGATTAATGCCTAGAAGAATACTTCCTTCTCCTGCAAAACCCCCAGTAAGAAGGCCTGCGCCAATCCAGCGCCCTGCAGTAAAAAAACCAGAAGAATCTAAAAAAGGAGAATTGGATGAGGTTCTAAAAAAACTTAAGGAGATGGGAAATAATTAATTTTTTAAGTATCTTCCAATAAACTTTATTAAGTATTTTTTCTTTCTTTTAACATGAAAAAAATAGGTGCTTTGTTTTTTGTATTGTTTTTTATTTTTCCAGTTATTTCTGCATTAGAATTGGAAATGAATTCTCAATTTTTTCAAGGACAGACTATAATAGCATCTGCTTCAGGAAATTTTTTGGACCCAATAACTACAGATAATATTCAATTTTATAGAAATCATGTAAGAACTTCTTTTGACCCAAAAGTTGCAAAAATAGGAGAAACATATTACATTTATTTTCAGTCTGCAGGGAAATCTCCAAATAATTATTCAATAAATATTACTGGTGTTCGTTATTTGGAAGGTTCTCAAATTTTAAATCAGCAAATTTCAAAAAGTTTTGAAATAATTGGAGAAGTTGCAGATTTTTCAGTTTCAAATGGATTTATAATCACTGAAGAAGATTTTTCATTAAAGCTACAAAATTTAATTGGAAGTAATGTTGAAATTGAATTCAGTGAAGAATTAATCTCAGGAAATCCAATTGGCTCATTTATTTTTGAATATGGGGGAGAAGAAGTTGAAAACTCCATAAATTTACCTTCCGGACAAGCAAAATATATTAATATAGGATTAGATAATTTTGCAGGAACAACTGTTAGAGAAATAACTTTTTCAACAAGCAATTTAAATTACAAAATTCCAGTCTATATTATTTTAAACGAAAGCAATTACAATAATACAAACATAACAAATAACACCAATGGAACTCAAACAAATAATACAAATGAAACAATAAACCCTACAAACGAAACTAATACAAATGAAACTTCTTCTACTAATTGTACTTGGTTTACAAAATTATTTGGGTGTAAAGAAACAAATTGCACTGACACTTGTACTTCATTAAAATATTCTTGTGGAAACAGAACAATTTGTGGTAAAATAACTGATTGTGGAGATTGTTCTTCAGGAGAGATTTGTCAAACAAACGGTTCTTGCACTATTACTCCTTGTGCAGATACTTGTACTTCATTAAAATATTCTTGTGGAAACAGAACAATTTGTGGTAAAATAACTGATTGTGGAGATTGTTCTTCAGGAGAGATTTGTCAAACAAATGGAACCTGCACTAAATCTTCTGGAAGTATTATAACTAAAACTTGTGCAGAGATAAATGGAACAATTTGCCCGCAAGGACAAGTTTGTGCAAACAACACTGTTACTACAAAAGATGCTAATTGCTGCCTTTCAAATTGTAAAGAAAGTGGGGGAAACCCAAATAGTAAATTGATTGGCTGGATAATAATCTTGGTTATTGGTATCCTGATTTTCTGGTTTTTTATAATGAAATTTAAGAAAACTAAAAAAACTAAAGATACTGTTCTTGATGGAAAAAAATAAAAGATAAATTATTTTTTCTTTTTTCTTTTCTTCTTTTCTGTTTCTTCTTGTAAATTTATCTCTTTACTCTTATTTTCTTCAGGGAGAAGTTCTCTAAATTTTTTCTCCATCTGCGAATTTTTAATTTGTAAAACACGTGCAACTTCTTCATATCCATGAAGTCTTCTTGCAAGTTCACTAAGAATGTCTGTCCATCCATTGTTTGTTAAAGCAATTAATTCAGGCTCAATAACTTCCACATGAGCAGGCATATATTTGAACATTATTATTGCAAGATATAAAATGTCATCTACTTCAATTTCAACTTCTGCAAAAGTTGTATAAAATTTTTCTTGTTCTTTAATTAGAACAGGTTCATTTATTTTTTTGCTTTTAACAGAAACCCCCTTTTCATTGTCAATATTTTTTATTATATCTTCCAGTGTTTCTAATAAATGTTCTGGGGGCATTCCAATTATTTCTAGAATTATTGAAGCACGAATGTTTTTTGTTTCTTTATCTGAACTCATTTTTTTTATATTTATCCTTTTTAACCATAAATAAGGTAATAAGCAAAAGACAAAATGTTATAATCCCATAAATTGACAGTTTGCTTTTATCTAATTGTTTGATATCTTCACTTTTTATATTTTGCGCATTTGACATAAGAGTAATTGGTTTAATTTCTTCTTTTGTTGTTTTTGTAAATTTCTCTGCTGAAACATTGATTAATTCTTCAATATCCTCTTTTTCTGTTTCAATGCTCTCTTCTTTTTCTTGTTCTTCAATATCTTCTTCTGATTCTTCTTCATCTTCCTTTCCTACACATGCAAGTCCTTGCTGTTTTATATTTGTAAGAGTTACTTCACCTATTCCATTTACATTTATTAATTCGTCAATAGAATTAAATGGGCGAGAATCAATTATTGCTTGCGCCTTTACTGGGCCAATACCTGATAATTTATCTAATTCTTCAATAGAAGCAGTATTCAAGTCTATTTGCTCATTATTGCATAATGCATAAACTTGAGAAAGAACAATTGCAAATAAAAATAGGATTAATATCCTTTTTTTCATTAATTATTAAGAAATTCTTTTATTTTAAGAATTATTGTGCTGTAAAATCTTCTTTATATTTGTCAGAGAAATTAATATACTCAATTTCCCCTCTTTTCTTTCCTTTTTTTGCTATTAATATCTCTGAAAAGATATTATTTTTTATAAGCCATCGGCACATATCTCTTTCAATTTCGTCAAGATACCCCTTACTTTTTACCTCGACACCAATAATTTTCGTTTGATTTTCTTTAAATTTTTCTTCTTTTTCAATTGATGTAGATATTATATGCTCTCCACAAAAGTTGCAGGAGATAAATCCCTTAATTTCATCATAACCCAAAGATTCTCTTTTGCAATTTTCACAAAAACCTTTCATTAATGGAAACTTTGAATTCTCTTTTTTATTAGTCCTAAAAGCAATAAAATCAGGAAACCCTGTTCCAAGAACCATTATTTTTTTGAATGGATTGTATTTTCTTTTTGCAGGAACTACTTTGCCGATATTTCCTTCCCGATTATAATCTACTGTATTTGTCCATTTGTCAACAATCCAACCCATCTTTTCAAGATTTTCTCTGACTTTCGCTTCAAATCTTATGCCTGCAGCACGATTTTTCTTTCCTTGTTTGGAAAAATTGGGTTTATTTTTTATTTCTATTTCCATAAATATAATCAGAAGAAAGACTTTATATTATTTTTTAGGATTATTTAGAAATTGTAATTTTATTTCTTTGTAACTTTTTCTTCTTTAAGAACTGCTTTTGCTATGAAGAAAATTACTAAAGCAATTATCACAAAATTTATCGCCTCGCCTAAAAAAGCTCCCCAACCAATTACAAATGGGCCAAGAGTGAATGTTGCTGTTTTCCATGCTCCATCTGCAATAAATGGAGTAATTAAAGGCATAATAATGTTATCAACAAGAGATTTTACTAAAGCAGTAGCAGCAACACCCATTATAAAAGCTATTGCAAGTCCAACTACTTTATATTCTTTTAAAAATTCAAGGAATTCTTTGATTAACCCTTTCTTCTCTTTTGTTTCTTTTTTATCCTCTTTTTCCATATTATTATATGTTTCCTGAATTTAAATATTTAACTAAATAATCTATTAAAGATTATTCCAATAGCAATGATAATAAGAACAATTGGTAACCATGGAGCATAAAAATTAATTACATTCAATTCTCTTAAAAGCCAAAGTGTTGCAAATACTAAAAGAATTACTCCTAATGTGGGAAATTTTCTTCTGTAAGTTGTTCTATGATATCTATGTATAGGCATTTTGTTTTATCATTAAATTTACAAGTCCCTAGCCTGCAAAGTCCTCCTTCCATTTGCTTTTGCTCTTTTTATTCCTTCAATTAAAATATCTTCTACTTTTCTTTCAAGAGTCATTTCAACTTCATCTGCAACACTAGAGACAGAGTTTTCTTTATCTAAATCTTTTACAACTTTTCTTATATTAGATTTTATTATTAGTGCCATAATTAAATTAATTAAACAGAATTTATTAAAGTTTTGTATATAACCTAAAAATTAATTAATTAACTTATCTACAAGAAAATCAATTGCAAATACCAAGATAATTGCTCCATTTCATCTTTTATTTTTTAAAACTTTGTGAAGAGAATAGTTTTATCCAATTTTTTATTAATTCAATTCTTTTTAAGCTATAATCTATTTCTTCCAAGTTTTTTTCTCTTGAAACAATATCTTTTACTTTATTGTTAGAAAATCTATTTAAAAGTTTAATCAATCTTGGATAAGAAATTCTATTTGGAAATTTTTTTGGAACATTTTTTAAGAATGCAAACTCATAATTTTTCTTTATTTTTTCAAACTCTTTTTCATTTTTTGCCTTCTTTAAATTAAACCAGATTTTTTCAGCAGAATCAAATTCATTAACTAAGTTAATTATATTTTGAGGAGTAAGGTTTCTTTGTTTTCTTGGGCGCTTAGTATATAAGTAACGGATAACTTCTGGTTCAAGGACTTTTAATAAAGTAGAAAGGGGAGTTACATTACCATGTCTAGTCGCCATTTTTTGCTTATTAACCAGAAAATATTCATAAAAAAACACTAATGGGAGCTCTTTTTTATATATCTTAAGTATTACTTGTTTTGCAAAAGGCCAAGAACCAATAAAATGTTCTTTTCCAAAAGGTTCTAAGGTTGTTTTAAATATTAGCATTTGAGCAGGCCATTCAAATTCCCAATCCATTTTCGTATTTCCATTCTTCCAATCAATAGTTCCAGTGTTTCCACACCCCCTTGCAGGATACTTTGAAGTCAAATTTCTTCCAGTGCAGACATATTCTACAGTTTCTTTTTTAAGATTTATATGTTTTATTCTGCCAGTTATCTTTTTACATTTTTCACATATAACTCACACGGGAATATAATCTTTGGGCTTTGTATTCTCTATATTCAAATCTATCTCTCTTGCTAATTCTGCTTTTTCAAATATTTTTTTAAGATACGGATTAAATTTTCCTGTTCTATATAGGTCTTCAGTGCTAAAGTACTGGGTGTCTTTTAATCCCATCAAATCACATTCGCTTTCATAGATTTTTCTGAAATGTTCAGCATAATTTTCACAACATCCCAGCGGGTCTGGGATAAAATAAAGAGGGGTTCCAACATATTTATTATACTCTTTAATTAATTTTAAAGAAGATGTGTGCCATTTTTTATTTAAATCAAAGAACCCCGATGGAAGTTTTCTAAATGGGTCCATATTATCTCTAGTTTGTATATGCCTCGCAGGATAACCTTTTTCTTTTACTGCAAGATAGATAAAGTAACTTCTGATGTTATCATTAAAATTTTCTATATGCTTTGTTCCTCCAGGAGTTTCACCACATCTGCAAGTAACAGGCTCTCCAATTTTTTTTGCTTGTTCTATGGCTTTCTCAGCATACTCTTCTATCTTATATTTGAATTTCTTGTTCATTATGATGGACCGGAGATGATTTGAACATCTCTCCTCCAAAATAAAAACCTTAGCGCTCTACCTTGCTGAGCTACCGGTCCAGGTTATAATATATTCTGCATCTACTTTGAATGTGCAGTCTTTTTATCTCTATAACAGCTTTTTTACTTTTTCTTTTCCCAATGCAAGTAAAAATGTTGGCAATCTTGGGCCAGTGTCTGCATCTATAAGCATCTGATAAACATTTTTAAAGAAATTTCTTTGTTCTATCTTCTTTTCATTTTCAGTCATTTCAGGTTTTTTTGGGACCGAATATACAAAAGTTGTAAGATCTTCCAAATTCCAGTGTTTCTCGAACCCTTCTTTAAATTTATCTATTTGTTCTTTCTCTTTTTTTGTTAGTTTTTTGTAATAATTATCGTTTGGAATTTCTCTTACATTAATTTTTAGTTCTGGAGCAAATTTATCTATCCAATTTTGAGATTTTACTAATCTCTGTTTTAAGATCTCATCCGAATATTTTTCTCCTATTCTTTTATAAATACTTTTAAGTTCTTTGAAATTTCCTTGAGCGACTTGTCCGAATGAACCAGCCTGTCTGAACGGAACTCTTTCCTTGACCAAAGGCTTTTTGGGATTTACAGTAGCAAGTTCTAGGGCTCTTTTTTCAGTTGATTGAAGTTTGTTTTCATAATAATTTATAACTTCTCTATCAAATTCATCATACTGTCTTATTATCTGAGAATCAAAAAATAGTGTTAATACTTTCATAGGATTAACTCTTGTGAATAACCATCTTAATAGCTCTGGCTCATAGATTTCAAGTAAATCTTTTGGAGCAATTCCTGTTCCCTTTGATCCAGACATCTTAGAAGCTCCTTCTACCCCAACGAAGCCATATCCTTGAAAATAAGGGGGTTCGATACCATAAATTTTTTTAGCAATTCTACTTGCAACATCAAAACTACCTCCGGGGGTTGCATGATCTTCCCCTCCCGGTTCAAAACTTACTCCTTCATGTTTCCATCTCATAGGCCAGTCAACCTTCCAATCGAGCTTTCCTATATTCTCTTTTGAAATATCTACAGTTTCTTTATTGCCACATTCGCACTTGTAAATTACCTTATCCTCTCCATCATAATCGATTATTTTTGTAGTTGTTCCTTTATTGCATTTTCTACAGTAAACCTGTAAGGGGTAATATTCTTCCATTTCTTTTTCTGTCATGCCCTGAGTCTTGAATTCCGCCAATATCTCTGCTATCTGCTTTCTTTTTTGCATTGCTGTTTTAATTCCCTCATAATATTCATTATTTTTGTATTTTTCTGCTTGATATAAAAATTTTATTGATGTTATAAGTTGGGGTATTGCTTCTTCAAATGGTGCCTGAAAATGCTTAGCATAAGATTTATGACATTTATCTGGATCAGGAACTTCAGCTAGGGGCATTCCTAAATATTTACTAAATTTCTCTGGCACTCCTTTTGGAATCTTTCTTAATCTATCGTATTCATCCCAAGAAAAGATTAATTCTGCTTCATACCCTTTATCCCTTAAAGAACGACAAACTAAATCAGACGTTATGATATCTCTAAAATTTCCAATATGTATTATTCCGGATGGACTAATTCCAGCAGCACACGTAAATTTTTTTTGCTTTGGATTCGAACGAATCAAATTAGACGCAATAGAATCTGCCCAGTACATTCTTTCACTTTCTTCCATTACTCGTTCAAGGGTTTTCATTTTTTAAATTTATCCTTGAACATAGGTCATAATTTGACTATTTAAAAGTTTCTAATATTTTTAACTTTATAGTAATAACATATTCATTATTTATCTTCTATAAAATTTTTTTCTTGGTCCAACTTCTTTATCTAATTCTTCATTTAAGATTTCATCTGCTATTTGTTGATATTTGTTCATTCTGTTTACATGCAAATATTTTATTTTTTTAAAATTTTCCTGCAATTTTTGAACTTTTAAAAATAATTCCATTAATTGAGTGTTTTTTACTTTGTATTTTCCAAGAAGCTGATTTACAACAAGTTCTGAATCCAATATACAGGTAATTTCTTCTTTTGTGAATTTTGAAGCAAGTTCAAGGGCTTTTATTAAAGCTTCATATTCTGCAATATTATTTGTAACATTTCTCCCAATAAACTGGCTGTATTTTGTAAGAATTTCTTCTTCTTTTCTTATAACTACCCCAATTGCACCTGGTCCGGGGTTTCCCCTTGCACCTCCATCTGAATTAGTATATATCATATTGTCTTAATTATACATAAGATTTATAAAACAATATTAAATACTTTTCTTTTATTGATGAAATGAAGAAAATATTAAAATTTCCTGATGGAGATAAACAATATCACATAGCTTCATGTGGAACCAAGGCCATGCAGAAGCTAATTCTCTATAAAAAAGGGATAGAAGTTCCAGAGATGGATTTAATCAAGATAGCAAATACTTCTAGAAAAGGAACACCTATTGAAAATATGTTAAGAATTGCAGATAAATTTGATTTGGATTACACCAAGAAATATAATTATTCCATACCTGATTTAATAAACTCAATAGACAAAGGAAATCCCGCACTTCTATCTGTTCAGGGTTGGCCCAATAAAAAAGTTAAAAATTGGTTAATAGAAACTGCCTTTGGACATTATGATGTTCTAACCGGTTATGATACAAGAAAAGAGCAGATATTTTATTATGATCCATATGATGGAAAAATAAAATCAATGAATTATGAAACACTTCATTTAGTTGCACATGACGTAGATTTTAAAAGTAAAGAAGTTTTTGATCACTTTGCAATTTTCTTTAAAGATTAAATATGCAGTATTTTGAATGTCTTGAAATCTTGGAATTTTTCTTCTTTGAATTCGATGCTTCGTATCTCAGCATGTTTTGGACCTTTTTTGCATAATTCAACCATTTTTTCTATATCTTTATTGTCTCCCTCAAGAAAAATTTCTACTCTTCCATCATCAAGATTTCTTACAAATCCTTTAACATTATATTTTTCAGCATTTTCTTTTACAAATCCTCTAAAAAACATTCCTTGAACAGTTCCCGAAATATACAATCTAATTGATTTTTTCATATTTATATATATTAAAACATCTTATTAAAGATTTTGTTAGTTATTATTATCTAAATGCTTAAAAATATTATTTGGTTGTAATTATTATGCCCACAAGAGAGAGTTTAAATGATTCTTGGTATGCCCAATTTGAATTAGGACTGTCTGATGAGGCATATTATTGTCAAGACCATAATCCTGATTATGTTGCTTCAAAAAATAATCCAATAAAACCTTCAGGAGAAAGATTGGGAGATGTTGTTTATGACTCAGAAACAGGGAGACTTACAATAGAATCAAAAGTTAAGAAAGATTAAATTCTAGATAACGAATAAGATTTTAAATTCCTCTGTAATCTAATTCATTATTAACCACTGCAACTGTTTGCGAAGCAAAATACATTTTATTTCCAACAGAAACAGATTTGCAATAACTCTTTAATCTTTTGAGTTCTTTTTGAGGAAGCCCCTCATGGTCCCCAAGTATAAACACACAATCTTTAGGAATACTGGTTTTTCTTATATCTTCTCCTTTTTTATCTAATATAAAAATTTCATTTCCTTCTTTTATTAATTCTTCAATAACTCCAAGAAAACTTTTTTTCTCAATAAAACAACCTGGAAGAACTTCTGTCTTTTCCCCCCCTTTATATTTATATAATATTTTTTTTATTATATTTCCAACATCTTTTTTTGATATTTGTGTTTCATCTTTAACTTGAATTTCAATATGCTTTGGAGGGTCAGGTTGTCCATAGAATATAAAATGAAAAACAACATCTTTCCTGAAATCATGTGATAAGAAGACCCCCTGGATAAAACTATGTATTGCAATATCCATCCTTCCAGCTTTCATTAAATTCCCCTCCCCCCCAGAATATTTGGATAAAGCATTTCCAGATGTTGCCGCTGAACTTGAAAAATATACAAATTGGCGCATGTTATCCTCTCATCTCTTGCATAACAAATTCTGGTTTAG
>Ga0116155_10000709_pt1 | contig 25800 bp, 22 predicted proteins | sample AD_UKC032_MetaG_FD_89890 | JGI IMG/M metagenome (GOLD analysis project Ga0116155, IMG submission 89890) | Active sludge microbial communities of municipal wastewater-treating anaerobic digesters from USA - AD_UKC032_MetaG | ecosystem: Engineered > Bioreactor > Anaerobic > Digestate | place: USA...
CTTTAGCTTGCTCTATCACAAATTAAAATTTATAATATGCGAAACGTTAAAAATAACTGACAAATTAGAATAAAATAATTATGCAAAATTCTGTTGATTCAATTGGAATAGTCGAAACAAAATATTTTTCATTTAATGAAAAAATAAAACTTGAAAATGGACTTGAATTTGGTCCTGTTACGATTGCTTATGAAACATACGGCGAATTAAACGAAACAAAAGATAACGCAATATTAGTTTTGCATGCCCTTTCAGGAGATGCGCATGCCGCCGGATATTATTCTTCGGACGATAAAAAACCAGGGTGGTGGGATGGAATGATCGGACCCGGCAAGGCTTTTGACACAAATAAATATTTTGTAATTTGCCAGAATTTTTTAGGAGGCTGTAAAGGAACAACAGGACCTTCTTCGATAAATCCTGAAACCAATAAGCCTTATGGACTTGATTTTCCTGTTATAACTGTGGAGGATATGGTTCAGGTTCAAAAAAAACTGATTGATTATCTTGGCGTAAAAAAACTGCTTAATGTTGCGGGCGGATCGCTTGGGGGAATGCAGGCATTTGAATGGGCTATATTATACCCTGAACTTGTTGAATCCGCTGTGATTATTGCTTCTACCACAAGATTGTCCGCTCAAAATATTGCTTTTAATGAAGTTGGAAGAAATGCGATTGTTTCTGACCCGAATTGGAATAACGGCGATTATTATAATGGAGAATTGCCGGCAAGAGGCTTGGCTCTTGCCAGAATGGTGGGGCATATTACTTATCTCAGCGAAGAATCAATGCATAATAAATTTGGAAGACGTCTTCAGGATAAGACAAAGGTTGATTTCAGCTTTGACGTGAATTTTCAGGTGGAAAGCTATCTTAGATATCAGGGAAAAGCTTTTGTAGACAGGTTTGACGCAAACAGTTATCTTTTTATAACCAAAGCTATGGATTATTTTGACCTGCATCAAAAATACGGTTCTCTTGCCTATGCTTTTAAAGAAAGCAAATCAAAATTTTTATTTATAACTTTTTCTACAGACTGGCTTTTTCCGCCGAGTGAATTAAAAGACGCCGCGCGCATACTTATGAGTCTTGGCAAAGAAGCGACTTATTGCAATATAGACGCTCCTTTCGGGCATGATTCGTTTCTTTTGGAATTAAACCACCAGACCAAAATTGTTCAAAATTTTCTTAAAGGCGTTAGATAAAGGGCGCCTCTAAAAACAAGGAATTTTTGTTTTTTATATCTACCCCCCTGCCCCCCTGCAAAGGGGGGAGAAGTTTGTGTGTAGGGGCTTCGCTGCGAAATGCGGACAGTACCGACTGCTTCGCAACCCTACACCAAACCCCAATCAAATTTCATGAAAATTTCAAAAAATTGAGTTTTTAGAGGTGCCCTAGAGGGTTTTATTAAACTCCAAAAACTTTTACAGACCGATATAATAATTCCATACATCTATGGTTATTGCGTTTATAGGAAGTTTTCTATCTAAAAGACTTCTAATCGTACTGTCTATGCAACATAGCGTCGCTTTATCAATATTGTTTGTTTCTTTAAGAATATTCAAAATTTTGTCCCTAAAATCTAAATTTCTGGTGTTTGCTTCAATTTTATCGGCAAGAAATATTATTTTTTCAAAAAGAGTCATATCAGGTTTGCCGGTAGTATGATATTTTATTGCGTCTAAAATTTCCTGATCAGTTATGCCAAGCTCTTTTTGAGCCATATATGCCCCTAAATAGGCATGAAGTATTTTGCGATTGGTTTTTATACTTTCTTCAATATTTAAATTATTATTTTTTATATATATCAACATTTCTTCATAGGGAATTTCTTTTGCGTTATCGTGAATAAGTCCCGCTAAAGATGCTTTTTCCTGATCAATGCCGAAAATAAACGCAAGTTCTTTTGCGGTTTCTTCCGCCCCAAGTGAATGCAAATATTTTTCTTCGCCTAATCTTGTTTTAATCCACGCTTTTGTTTTTTCCAAACTCATTTTTCTTCCTTACAACTTTTATTTGAGTATATTTAATAGAATTTAATTTTCTCATAAGAAGATAAAGAAAGGCATAAAAAAAAACTCTGAACGAATTCAGAGTTAAACTTGCTAGAAGGGAAGGTTAGGAAGTAAGTTCAGGAAGCTATATCGCTTATATATATAAAGTGTTTTTGAGCTTTATTTTTGTTATATGTTAAGTATATTTTTACAAAACTTTACTTTTGCGGAGGCAATACCAAGTTGCAATCAAAAGAGTAATATTTTTTGACAAGGTTTTTGCCGGCTACGCCGGCAAAAACCTTGTTATACTAGAATGAGTTTATTTTTCCGAAAAACCGGCAAAGCTTTTTAATTTGCTTCTGCTTGAATCTTGTCAAGCTCTTTTAATGCTACAGTATTCATTTGTGAATAATGTTTTTTTGTAAAGCCAAACCAAGCGCCATTCATATCTTTTTCAGTCTGTTCAACTTTTGCCTGAGCTGTTTCTGCTCTTTTATTATAAAAACCTGTCGGACCTAAGTCTTTTAAGGAATTAAACTCTTGTAGCGCCGCGTTATATTTTCCGGTTATTGCATTTTTTTGCATTGCAGAAAGCGTTCTGGCGCCTAATGCGCTTTTAATATCGTTAACTTTGGCTTCAGCGACTGTTAATGCCGTATCATAAGATTTTTGTTGAGCAGAAGTCGGATTTTTAGCTGGATCAACATGTGGCTCAGGGGCTGACTCCATCGCAGGCGCTGTTATAACAGGAACTGATATCGGTTCTTTTAGTTCAGCGGCTTTTTTCATGTTTTCCCGGGCGTATTCCTCGGCGGTTTTGTCTGCTTTAGCCGGACTTGCGGAGGGCAATGCCGGTCCTTTTAGTTCAGCGGCTTTTTTCATGTTTTCCTGAGCGTATTCCTCGGCGGTTTTATCTGCTTTAGCCGGACTTGCGGAGGGCAATGCCGGTCCTTTTAGTTCAGCGGCTTTTTTCATGTTTTCCTTTGCGTATTCATCGGCTGTTTTATCTGCTTTAGGCGGACATAAGTCCTTTTTGGCAAAGTCAAAATCTTCTAAATTGAATTTATAATCTTTTGAATCTAAGCCAAGTTCATTTTTTGATTTTTTATTGTCTAATAAATTTTGAGTAGTAATTGTATCGCCGGAGTTCATATTTTTATAAAAATTAGCGCCATCTTTTCCATAAACACCCTGACCATAATTTAATTTTGAAAATTGATTTACTAAACCATTTTCTCCCCATAAAGAGGTATTTGAATCCAATCCTAATGATTTTGCGATTTCTTCTTTATTTGCGGCGACAAAATGTCCAAATGTCGGATATTGTCCTTTATTGTTTCCAATTTCAAATGCCATATCCCTATCTCCTTTTTACCTATTTACCTCTTATTAATATAAAAACAAATAATATAATTTTTTTGTTTTTATATTTTTCAAAACGATATAGACTTATAGATAAAAAGGCATTTATATGCAAAAAGTGATTATTTTATAATAACAAAAGTATATTAAGAATAAATAAACTTTATTTTTCTTAATTATTTTACAAAACTTTACTTTTACTGCCCAAAAATCCTCAAGAGCGCTTCTATGCCAATCAATAAAATTTCAAGGTATTTAAGCGTTTCGGTTAATTAGCAACTCAGGTATTTTATTATATAGTATAGAAATTCAGGTTTGTATAAACTATAATTAAAGTAGATAAACAAACAGGAGGGCTTTTTTATAAAAGTTCACGGCAATTTAAACGGGCTGAAAAAGAGTTTTATCTCACAGCTTGAAAAAATATACAGAAAAAAAAATTCACCTGAACAAATCATTACAGTTGAACTTGCAGAACTTATTTCAGAACTAAGTTTTGAAATTAATAAGGAAATCGCAATAATAATCAATCGAAGAGGACAAATAATCAGCGTAAACGTTGGAGATGCCGATAGCGTTGATCTTGGGAGTTTTAAAAACATAAGGGAAGGAAAAGCCAGACTCTGCGGATTAAGATGCGTTCACACTCATCCTTCCGGAATCCCTGATTTAAGCAGGGCGGATACAGTTGCCCTTGAACAGTACAGATTTGATGTTATCGCCGCCATAGGCGTTGATCCTAAAGGAAAATTCAGCAAAAAACAAGGAGAAACAATAAAATTTGCTGATTCTATTGAGATTTCTTATTTAATTCCTCAAAAAGACTCTAAAGGAAACAATTTTGCGTTAACAGAAGCTAAAACGATAAGACAGGCTTCATCAGAGGATTTTCTTGATTTTCTCGAAGAAATTGAACAAAATTTTGCGAAAAAATCCGAGGCAATAACTGCTAATATTATAGAAAAAGCAATACTTGTAAGCTTACATACTTCTGATATGTCGGAAAGTCTTGTTAAAGAATCTTTATGTGAACTCGAACAACTGGCTTATACTGCCGGAGCGGAAGTTGTGGCAAAATTTACGCAAAAAAAGCAGTCTGTGGATTCTTCAACGTATATCGGAAAAGGAAAAGCGGAAGAATTAATGCTTTTAGTTCAGGAAAAAAACGCTGACCTGGTCATTATAGATTCCGAGCTTTCAGCGGTACAGCAGAAAAAGCTTGAAGCAGTAGTTGGAGTTAAGACTATAGACAGAACAGAGCTGATTCTTGATATTTTTGCTCAAAGAGCGCAGACAAAAGAAGGAAAACTTCAAGTAGAACTGGCGCAGCTAAAGTATCTTTACCCGAGGCTTGTTGGAGAAGGGCTTTCTCTTAGCCGACAAATGGGCGGCGGACATGGCGGAGGCATTGCCACAAGAGGACCTGGCGAAACAAAACTTGAAATCGACAGACGTAGAATAAGAGATAGAATTAAAAATCTCGAAAATGAAGTTGAACAAATAAAAAAACATCGGAGTCATCAAAGAAAACTTAGACAGAAAAACCATGTTCCGACAGTTGCAATTGTCGGATACACAAATGCAGGCAAATCAACGCTTATTAACGCCTTGTCAAACTCTGATGCGCTAGTCGAAAACAAACTTTTTGCTACTCTTGACCCGACCACAAGAAAAATAAAGCTTCCTGATATGACCAACATCCTTTTAACAGATACAGTAGGGTTTATACAAAGACTTCCAACCACTCTTGTAAAAGCATTTAGAGCTACCCTTGAAGAAGTAACGCAGGCTGATCTGCTTTTACATGTTATTGATCCTGTTCATCCGGCATGTATGGAACACATTGGAACTGTTTACGATACTCTGGCTGAGCTTGACGCATGCAACAAGCCTTTAATCAGCGTTATAAACAAGATTGATTTGGTTAAAGACGATTCAATCTACGATAACTTAAGCGATAAGCTTCCGAATCCGGTAAAAATTTCCGCTATTGAAAGAAAAGGGTTTAAGGAATTGTTGGATAAAATTCAAAAACATTTATAATAAAATTCATTAATCTGTTTACATTTAACGAGTTTTCCTCATTATCCCGCAAGAAATTCATGTTAATTAGTTTTGTTGTTTAGAAATTAGGTAAATACTTAAATGGAAAGAAAAAAATTAGTAGAAATATTATTAGAAAAGCGTTTTGGCGAAAAAAAACCGGAAAATATAGCGTGTCTTCTTGAAGTAAATACTTTTTCGTCAATAGAAGAAGAAAATTTTTCCGGAATTGGTATTGGGGTTCAGTTAGTTATAAAAACTGATAATAATCAGACATTAAAAGAGGATTACCAGATAAATCACGAAGGAATCATCTTTTCTTGGGGAAATACTCCTGTTATAGATGAAAGAAGCCTTAAGAAGAAGCTTTAATTTTATACCCATTCGCATTCAATCGAGCATTATTTAATCCGAGTCGCCAATTATTTTTTTTAATTGTCATTCTAAGGATTTCAGCATTTTCGTCATTCTGAGGGCTTCAGCCCGAAGAATCTTGTTGCATTCTTCCCATGAGATCCTTCGCTTCGCTCAGGATGACGGTTTTTACGCTCAATATGACGGTTTCGGTTAATTATTGGTTTCTTTCAATGAAATGATTGGTATATGATATTATTAATACAAATAAGTTTTCGTTATACCGAAGAAAAGTTGTATTTTTATTTCCTGCTTCCTTTTCCGGATCACTATAAAAATACAAAATAACAATTTAAAATGAAAAAAATCGAACTCCTTGCGCCCGCAAAAGATTATCAAACAGGAATAACCGCAATTCAATGCGGCGCTGATGCTGTATATATCGGCGCAAATAGATTCGGCGCAAGAATAAATGCGGCTAATAGTCTTGATGATATAGAAAAACTCGTCAAATATGCTCATAAATATTGGGCAAAAGTATATGTAACCGTTAATACAATCTTAAATGACCGAGAAATCATTGAAGCCGGAGATTTAATTCATCAGCTATATGAGCTTGGCGTTGACGCAATTATTATTCAGGATATGGGCATATTAGAGCTTGATTTGCCTCCAATACCACTATTTGCCAGCACGCAGGCTCATAATAACACATGGCAAAAAGTAGATTTCCTTGAAAAAGTAGGGTTTCAGCGGGCAATACTTCCAAGAGAGCTTAGTTTAGAGCAAATTAAAGAAATAAAACAAAAAACCAATATTGATCTGGAATTTTTTGTTCATGGCGCATTATGCGTAAGTTACAGCGGACAATGCTATTTAAGCTGCGCTAACGGAGGAAGAAGCGGTAATAGAGGAGAATGCGCTCAGCCATGTCGCAAAAGGTATTCTCTTACCGACTCAAAGGGCAAATTGCTGGCTAAAGACAAATATTTGCTTTCACTTAAAGATTTAAACCTGTCAGATTACTTGGATTCCTTGATAGAAGCGGGCGTTTCTTCCTTTAAAATAGAGGGAAGGCTTAAAGATATTGATTATATTAAAAATATAGTAAGCTATTACAGACAAAAAATTGACAAAACCAATTCAGGGTTTGAGTTTAACCCGAACAAAACCTTTAACAGAGGCTATACAAGCTATTTTTTAACAGGTCGAAATAAAAATATCGTGTCTTTTGATTCTCCAAAGCATATTGGAGAACCGATCGGACTTATAGAAACTGCAAAATTAAATAATGGCGATGGTATTACATATTTTGACGAGCGCAATATACTACAGGGAACAAATCAGCCTAAATTAATTCAAAAAGGCGTTTTTATATACAGAAATTTTGATTATGAATACTTAAAACAGCTTAAATCATTGAAGATTGAAAGAAAAATAAAGCTAAAAATAGATTTTAACAATGATAATTTGTTGTTAACTGACGAAAATGGCAATATAACTGAATATAAAGTCAATCAAACATTTGAATCCGCTAAAAATAGTGAAATGGCTCGACAAAATATTATAAAACAATTATCAAAACTCGGCGACACAGATTTTTATACTGATGAAATCAATATTAATCTTGATCCAATGCCATTTATTCCTGTAAGTACCCTGAATGAACTTAGGCGGCAGGCTATCGAACAACTTGAACACCAAAGAGCCTGTAATTTTCCGAAAAATTTGTTTAAAATAGTCCCGAATAACTATCCATACCCTGAACAAACGCTTGATTATTCCGCAAATGTTTTAAATAAATACGCAGAGCAGTTTTATTGCCGGCATGGCGTTATGAAAATAGAACCTGCCGCTGAATCCGGCATTAATATGACAGGCAAAAAGCTTATGACAACTAAGCATTGTTTAAAATATCAGTTCAATCTATGCAAAAAATCAAGCGAACCGCTGTATTTAACAGGAGAATACAATAAATACAGGCTTGAATTCGACTGTGAAAAGTGTGAAATGTCAGTATATTTATAGCAAGTTGCAATCAATGCGGCGCTAAATCTTCTTCCCCCTGCCCAAGCTTGCTCCCCTACATTTTTATAAATTCAGTCCAAAATCCCCGCGCCCCCAACCCCCTCTCCCATTGGGAGAGGGGGCTAAAGATTATTTTTGGTCGAGCGAACCGCCAACGGCGGTTCGCTCGACCCATTGAATTTACTAAAAAATCTCGCAAAAATAATTTTTGTAGGGGAACAAGCCCCTGCCCCCTCTCTAAGTTAGGAGACGAAGAATTGACAAGGTTTTTATTATATTATTTCAGGAACCCTGACAGCTCTTCGTATAAAATCCTGTCCATACATAAAGAAAGGTTTTTAAGAGCGCAAATTCCATTTTCCCTGTCAATTACGCCAATACTTGCAAGCTTATTTCTGACAACCTCATTAAGGTCATCAGGATCAATATGTAAAGCGCATTCTTTAGAACACTCCTTTGGACTAAAAGGACAGCATTTTACAGCTTTATTTTTCAATTTAATTACCTCAAAAAGACGTTTATTATTTATACGCACAAGCTTTACACAATTTTAGCCGAAAAGCGAAATTGTAAACAAATATTTCAATTTTTATACTGTTTTTTGATAAAATTATCAATTTTATTTTTTCTAATCTTTATATATATACAATCTCAAGTTTTTAATAAATCAAAATCAAGTTTTTAAAGGTTTAAACTCTACTTTAAAGTTAAAAAACCTTTACCAAAAAGCCTCTTAGATTAAAAAGAGGTTTTTTTATTTTTTGTTTGCAATTTCAATTAATTTTGCGATAGTATCATTCGGATCAATTTTATCTTCAATTCCCTGGTTAAGAAATTCGTTAATTTCGTCAATAAGCTTTATAGCCCTGTCTATTCTTTGATCGCTACCGGCAGAATAAGCTCCGATGTTAATTAAATCCTGATTTTTTTCATATAAAGCCATAAGATTTCTGAGGTTTCCGGCGGCTTCTATGTGTTTTTTATCAACAACTTCAATCATAACCCGACTTATGCTGCTTAAAATATCCACCGCCGGGAAATGGTTTTTTTGAGCCAGCGCTCTTGATAAAGCAATATGACCATCCAAAATTCCTCTTACCGTATCTGATATAGGTTCATTAAAGTCATCACCTTCAACCAGAACAGAGTAAATGCCTGTCATTGTGCCTTTATCGCTATTGCCTGTACGTTCGAGAAGCCTTGGCATTAAAGCAAAAACTGATGGAGTATATCCTCTTGTAGCAGGAGGCTCTCCTATTGCCAGCCCAACCTCTCTTTGAGCCATTGCAATCCGTGTAACTGAATCAAGCATAAACAAAACATCTCTGCCGCTTTCTCTAAACGATTCAGCAATTGAAATAGCAACTTGAGCCGCTTTTATTTTAACCAGAGGAGGCTGTTCTGAGGTCGCAACCACAACAACAGATCGGATTAAGCCTTCTGTACCAAGTGAATTTTCAAGAAATTCCCTGACTTCTCTTCCCCTTTCACCAATTAAAGCAATTACGTTCATATCCGCCTTGGAGTTTCTGGCAAACATGCCAAGCAAAGTGCTTTTTCCAACGCCGCTTCCCGCCATAATTCCTACCCTTTGACCTTTACCAAGAGTAATAAAAGAATCTACCGATTTTACGCCCATAAATAGAGGCTCGGTAACTTTTTTTCGGGTTAACGGATTGATTTTATTAGCTTTAACACAGCATGTCTGATTTGTTCTAATTGGTCCATATTCATCAATAGGACGTCCTAATCCGTCCAGAACTCTTCCAAGCAGTTCTGATCCGGTTTTAACTTCAATTGCCCCGCCGGAATTCACAACAATAGCTCCCGGTTTAAGCCCTTCCATTTCTCCTAAAGGCATGAGAAGAATTTTCTCTTCTTTAAACCCTACAACTTCTGCCCAGACAGGCTCTTCGTTCATTTTTGAATATATATGACACAAATCCCCTATAGAAGAAGAAGGTCCGTCAGCTTCTATTACAAGCCCGATTATGCGCGTTATCTGACCTATTTCTTTAAAGGCATTAGTATTTTGAACTATTTTTTTATATTTATCAAAGTCTATCATTAAATAAATTTTATCATGTTTTCAATTGATACGAATCATTTCAATGAATTCAAATTAATGAATTCAAATTTGGGTAGGGGTTATACCGATAATATTTTTTATGTAATTTTTGATAAACTGCTTAACGCCATTAAAATTGTCATGCTAAACTTGTTTCAGCATCTTTCCAGCATGCAACAGAATGCTTGCCGTTTGTTCATTTCTTTTTCTTTTTGACGCAAAAAGAAAAAGAAACGAACCAAAGAAAAAAAAAAACGAACATGACAAACTGACATATCGGTCAGGGGCAAGCCCCCGAACCCCCTTGCTTACAAATGCATACTTTTTGTTTTTTCTTCGCTTTTTACATAAAAAATATTATCGGTCTATATATATCTAATCTCCAAAATTAACTTAACAGATCATTAGTATAAAATTGAATTGTCCCATCGTTTTTTAAAACTTATCAAATTTAATTTAATGCTTTATAATATTATTTAATATAAATTAAAATAAAAACAAAATTGAAATTTATGCAAATGAATAGTGCGAAACATAATCAAATCCCTGAACATTTTATAAAAGAAGCCGAGCTTCTTGCCAGAGGAGCAGAAGTCTTGCCTGGAGGCGTTATGGAGCTTGCGAAGAAGTTATATAATTCTTCGGAAAAAAACAGACCGCTTCGTGTAAAACTTGGGCTTGACCCTACAAGACCGGATTTGCATCTTGGACATACAGTTGTAATGCGTAAGTTAAGACAATTTCAAGCGTTGGGTCATCAGGTAGTTTTAATTATAGGCGGAGCAACCGCTATGATCGGCGACCCTTCAGGGAAATCAGAAACTCGTCCGGCTCTTACCAAAGAGGAAGTTGTAGAAAACGCAAAAACCTATCTGGATCAAATGGGTAAAGTTATTGATTTATCAAAGGCAGAAGTGGTTAATAATGCGGATTGGCTTCATAAAATGCAGCTTGCAGACTTATTAAAACTTTCTTCTAATGTAACTGTAGCTCAAATGCTTGTAAGAGATGATTTTTCAAAAAGATACAGCGAAGGTAAACCGATTTCTGTTCACGAATTTTTTTATCCGCTAATGCAAGCTTACGATTCGGTTGAAGTTGACGCTGATATTGAGCTGGGCGGAACAGATCAACGATTTAACGTGCTTCTTGGCAGGGATATACAACAAGCTTACGGGAAAAAAGACCCTCAAATGGTAATACTTTTACCGCTTCTTGAAGGAACAGACGGCGTTTTAAAAATGTCAAAATCTTATCCTGAACACTGTATAAGCCTTACAGACCCGCCTAATGAAATATACGGCAAAATAATGTCTATTCCTGACACTCTTATAATTAGATATTTCGAGCTTTTAACTGATCTTCCAATGGAAGAAATAGAAAACCATAGGGGACAATTGAAATCAGATTATATAAATCCAAGAGATTACAAGATGAAGCTCGCAAAAACCATCATTTTTGAATATTATTCCAGAGAAGCCGCTTTTAAAGCTGAAGAAGAATTTATAAATATATTCAGAAAAAAGGGCGCGCCTGAAGAAATGCCAGAGTACAATGTTGAAGAAGGAAAAGGTCTTGTGGATTTTATAGCTGAAAAAGGGCTTGTTTCAAGCAAAAGTGAAGCAAAGAGGTTAATAATAGGCGGTGGCGTTAAGCTTGACAGCGAAAAAATTTGCAATATCGATTATAAAATTATATTTAACGATAAAGATTATATAATTCTTCAGGCAGGAAAAAGAAAATTCGCAAAATTAATTAAATAATCAGCTAGTAATCTAGCGCATGGTTAAATTAGTTTTGTTGTTTAATCTAATCAGGAGTTGAAAATTGGAAAAAGAATCTAAAATCTATATAGCGGGACATAAAGGACTTGTCGGAAGCGCGCTGGTTCGGCGTTTAGAGCTGGAAGGCTTTAATAACCTTTTGACAAAAACAAAAGATGAACTTGATCTAACGTGTCAAAAAGCGGTGGAAGACTTTTTTAAAATGGAAAAACCTGATTATGTTTTTCTTGCCGCCGCAAAAGTTGGAGGAATTCACGCTAACAATACTTTTAAAGGTCAGTTTATTTACGAAAACCTGCAAATACAAAATAATATAGTTCATTTCAGCCATATTAGCGGCGTAAAAAAACTGCTTTTTTTGGGAAGCAGTTGTATTTACCCTAAATTTGCTTTTCAACCGATGAAAGAAGAGTACCTGCTTGCCGGAGAGCTTGAAGAAACTAATGAGCCTTACGCTATAGCGAAGATTGCCGGTATAAAAATGTGTCAGGCATATAATAACCAGTATGGAGCAAATTTTATTTCTGTAATGCCCACAAATCTCTATGGAATTAACGATAATTTTGACCTGAATAACAGTCATGTTCTGCCTGCTTTAATAAGAAAGTTTTATGAAGCAAAAAAAACAGGCTCAAATACTGTAACCGTATGGGGAACAGGTCAGCCGAAACGGGAGTTTCTTTTTGTGGATGATCTTACTGACGCATGTGTTTTCCTGATGAATAATTATAACGGTTCTGAAATTGTGAATATAGGAACGGGAGAAGACATTTCTATTCGGGAACTTGCTGAATTAATAAAGCAAGAAGTCAATTATAAAGGCGAAATTGTATTTGACACAACAAAACCTGATGGAACGCCCAGAAAACTTCTCGATGTTTCAAGGCTTTCCTCGATCGGCTGGAAGTATAAAACTTCTCTTAAGGAAGGAATCCGACAAACTCTTGCGTGGTATGAAAAACAGATAGAGCAAAACGCTGTTTTAAGATGTATATAAACGCTTTAATAAAGAAATTCAGGAAAAAGAAACCCCTGCTTTTTACAACGCCGGGGCATATTCAAGGATTCCATTCCAGAGCTGAATTTGCGGAAAACTTCGGGGGAAGACTTTTTCAGGGCGACTTTGCGGAAATTGACGGCATGGATAATCTTCAAAATCCCTCCGGCGCAATATTAAAATCTTTGCAAAAAACCGCTGAAATTTACGGAACTAAAGCCTCGTTTTATCTTATAAACGGCTCGTCTTCCGGGATTATTGCCATGATTCTCGCAACTGTTAAACGTGGAGAGAAAATTCTTCTGGCAAGAAACGTTCATAAATCGGTTGTAAATGCTCTTATTCTCTCAGGGGCAATGCCTGTCTGGCTTGAAACAGAATGGGAAGAAAACTGGCATATTCCATCTTGCGCAAATCCGCTTAAAATTGCTCAAAAACTTGATGAAAATCCTGATATTAAAGCCCTGTTAATAACCAGCCCCACTTATGAAGGAATTGCGTCAGACATAAAAGCCGTTTCGGAAATTTGCCGGAAAAAAAATATAATTTTTCTGGTTGATGAGGCGCACGGAGCATTATGGAATTTTTCTGATCTTTTACCTGTTTCCTCAATGCGTCTTGGAGCTGATGCATGTGTTCAATCCTTGCATAAAACGGGTTCATGCCTTAATCAGGGCGCTATTTTGCATCTTTGCCCGCATTCTCGTCTTGATCCTCAGGAAATACAACAGGTCTTAAATATTATAAACACAACTTCTCCTTCATATATCCTGCTTTCAAGCATTGAAGCTTCTGTAAACCATTTAAATTCTCAAAAAGGCAGAGAAAAATTAAATCATTTGATTGAAAATATTGAAAAAACAAAAAAAAGGCTGAAAGAGCATACTAATGCTGTTTTTCTGGAAAACGCAGATTGTTTTTTGCATGACCCCACAAAAATATTTTTTGGACTAAAAGACGTTTCAGGCGAAGATTTATCTGATTTTTTACAGGATAAACATAATATAGAAGTTGAAATGGTTAACGATAAGGGCGTACTTGCTCTTGCGGGAATAGGCTCGGAAAAAAAACATCTTGAAAAACTAACTAATTCTGTTATTAAAGCCAATAAAAAGCTTCAAAAAAACTATAAAGAAAAAAACATAACCCCGTTTGTTTTGCCGCAAACGGCTTTTACTCCATCAGAGGCGTTTTGTAGGGAATTTGAGCGTATAAATATAAATCAGGCGCTTGGAGAGATTTCCCATGAAACAATCGTTAAATATCCGCCGGGAATCCCTCTGATTATATCAGGAGAAATAATTAAACAAGAGCATATTAATATTTTAAAAGATCGGCAGGAAATAAAGGTTGTGAAAAAATATACTCTTAAATAATCCTGTTAGGTAACAAAGAAAAAGTTTGAATAATTAATCATAATTAAGTAACAAACAAAAAATTTTCAAGTCTTATTAACTTTTGCCGAACGAGCAAAGCGAGTGAGGCAAAAAAATAACAAAAGCCCCTTCCCTTTGAAGGGAAGGGGTTGGGGTTGGGTAGATAAAAACACGAAAACTTTTTGTTACCTACTTAATATGCAATGTCTTTTATTTTAAAAAAGAGAATTAATTTCATGAATGAATTATTGTTTAAAAATGTCTTTATCCCCTTTTATTACAGTGTTTATAAAAAAAGTAACCGATTGGAATTTTATAAAAACTTAATAAAAAGGAACTCTCTTTCTGTTGATGAACTTTATTCTATTCAGTGGAAACGGTTAAAACATCTTGTTAATCACTGTTATAACAAAATTCCTCATTATCAGGAATTATTTAAAAAGCTTGATTTACATCCAAACGATATAAAAAATCTGACAGATTATAAAAAAATTCCTGAATTTGATGAATATTCAATTATTGAAAACCCAAAAAGTTTAATAAACCCTGAATTATTTGAAAAAGAATTAATAATTGACCATGTAAGCGGATCAACGGGTATGCCGGTTAAAATTTATCGGACATTTGAAGAACAGGAATATATTTATGCCTTACGAGCAAGATCAAACGCTTGGTGCGGCTGGAATTACTGGAATAAAAGCTATTGGATTAACGCTGAGCATAAATATAATGATTTTGTTAAAAGCAAATTCTCTTTATTTATCAACAGAAAAAAAATAGCGAATACAAAAAATATATGCCCAAAAACCATGTATTCATGGGTTAAACAGATACGAACATTCAAGCCTGACTATTTATACGGATATTCTTCTTTGCTGGAAGAATTCTCTACATTTTTAACAGATGAACATATCCTGTTGAAAGGAATTAAAGGAGTATTTTCATCAGTTGAGCCGTTAATGCAAAGGGAATTAATTTCAAAAGCATTTAAAGCGCCTGTTTTTGATGAATACGGATGTTCAAAAATGCCGTCTATAGCCCATGAATGTCAATATGGGAATATGCATCTTAATATCGACGAAAATTTAGTTGAATTTGAATCTGTAAATAATGACTATAAAACAAAAAGAATCATCAGCACGCCGCTTTATTTATATGGAATGCCGATTTTAAGATATAATACCGGCGATACCGCTATAGTTATCGAAGAAAATTACAAATGCTCCTGCGGATTGCCTTATCCTACAGTTAAGCTTAAAACAGTAAAAACAAATGACAATCTTTTAGCCGGCAATGGGAAACTAGTGTCAGGAGAGGCTATAACCTCTTATATTTCTACAATAACAACAGGGATAAAACAATTTCAGATTTTACAAAAAGATTTATTTAATATAACAATAAAAATAACTTCTTATACTACTTCATCAGAGGAAAACGAGCTTAAGATCAAAAAATTATTTTATGAATTAATGGAAACAAATTTATTAAAAATAACTTTTGAATATTACGACAAAATGCCGCCAAGTTTAAGCGGGCAATTTCGACCGGTTATTTCAAATATATCAAACAATTTAAACTACAGAACGAATATAAGAACTAATGCCAGGTTACAATCAAACAAATAAGGACAGGGGAAAGGTTTTCAATTATATCAATCTAAATTATTTAATCGTCATTCTGAGGGCTTTAGCCCGAAGAATCTTGTTGTATATAAGCCACAAGATGTTTCGCTTCGCTCAACATGACAGTTTTTAAGTTCAGGATGACCTTGAAAATTAATGAATCAATGCGCTACAGCCCGCCTTTTTTATTTGCCAAAGCTCTGCTTAAAAAAGCGTAATTATTTCTTTTATCAAAACTTCATGATATATATTTTTTTAGTAAATTCATAAATATAAAATAAAACTAATGAACATAGTACTAATTAATCTGGGTTATATTGGCGATGTAATAAATATTAGCCCTGTTGCCACAGCATTAAAAAAAGCTTATCCCGAATCAAAAATAATAGTTATAACCTCTCCGGTAAGCGTGAATATCGCAAAATGCATTCCGGGAGTAAATGATGCTGTTGGATTTTCAAGATATAAAGAACATAAGGGAATAAAAATTTTTAAATTCGCCTTTGATTTTCGGAAAAAATATAAACCGGAAATGGCAATTGTTTTAACAGAAAACTTTAGAGCCGCTTTTCTGGGATTTTTAACCGGAGCCAATAAACGCCTCGGACGCAATTCAGAAGGGCGTGGCTGGCTTTTAACACATAGAATTCCCTATACAGAAGAAGAAAAAAACTTGCAAATTCCTGTTACAGACTACTATTTAAAAGTTTTGACGCCGCTTAAAATTGATTGTTCCGATAAAAACCTTGTCGTTAATATTCCTGAAAAAGATAAACAAAAAATGGAAACCGTTTTACAGGCTCAAAACAAGGAAAATCATAAATTAATAGGATTATGCCCCGCAACCGGAACTGATGGGCTGGTAACAGCGATTAAATGCTGGAGCACAGAAGAAGCCGCTAGTTTTATCAGGTATATTAACCAAAAAGGAGATTCAAAAGTTGTAATTGTCGGGCAGGATGCCTGCTCGGATTTTGCTGACAAGCTGAGAAAAAACGGCGAAGATAATTTTATTGATTTAACAAATAAAACAACTGTTTCTGAGCTTGCGGCGACATTAAAATTGTTTGATAAATTCATAAGCGTTGATTCCGCTCCCATGCATCTGGCTGTTGCGGTTAAAACTCCTACCGTGTGCTTGTTTTTTCAGAATAATCATAAAAAATGGGCGCCTTGTGATAAAGTAAATAATGCGGTTTTATATAATTTCTCGGGACTTCGCTGTAATGAAATTATAGACGCTTTTGAAAAACTGCCTTCAAAAACTATGCGGGAATACTAAAAATATGGACGTATCAATAATACTTGTCAGTTATAATACAAAAAATTTAACCAAAGAATGCATAAAATCAATCTATGAAAAAACTAATGGATTATCTTACGAGATTTGGGTTGTAGATAACGCATCAAGTGATGGTTCAGTTGAAATGCTGCAACAGGAATTTCCTGAAGTTAAACTTATTGCAAGTAAAGAGAATTTGGGGTTTGGAAAAGCGAATAACGTTGCCATAAAACAATCTTACGCAAAATATTGTTTGCTTTTGAACACAGACACCGTTTTATTAAACAATGCCGTTAAAATTTTCTTCGATTTCATGGAAAATCCTGAAAATATTAATGTGGGAGCTTGCGGAGGTCAGCTATATAATGCGGATATGTCTAATCAATTGTCTTTTGGTGAATTTAACGATATTGAAAAGCTGAAAAGAAAAGCTTTAGGCATAGATCAGAATGTTATTCGGCATAGAATTAACAGATTTTTTGAAAAAAAGGTTAAAGGCAATCAAAATTATATTTATGATGCAAGAGGGCGTATCGGCGAAGTGGATTACATCATTGGAGCTGATTTAATGCTGAGAAAGTCAGCTTTAGATAAAGCGGGAATTTTTGACGAAATTTTTTTTATGTACGGCGAGGAATCGGAACTTCAATTCAGGATAAAAAAACATGGTTATAATATAAAAATTATTCCCGACGCTAAAATTTTGCATTATGGCGGGGCTTCTTCAGCTAATAAAAATAAACAATTAGACGTTGAAAAAATGCTATTGAAAGGCAATATAAATTTTTTCAAATTATGTTATGGTCAGGATGCAGCTAAAAAAGCTAAATTTTATTACATAATTTATTATTTAAGGTACTTCGCTCTTCGATTTTTTGCGCCAAAAGCGTTTTCCAGGCTAAAAACAGCTCTGGAGCTTGAAATTTAAAATTATATTTAAAAAACATAAAACACTATAAAAGCAAAAAACAATCATTTAAAAACGAGGGGGTTCGGGGGCTTGCCCCTGACCGATATGTCAGTTTGTCATGTTCGTTTTTCTTTTTCTTTGGTTCGTTTCTTTTTCTTTTTGCGTCAAAAAGAAAAAGAAATGAACAAACGGTAAGTATTATATTGCATACCGGAAAGACCCTGAAACAAGTTCAGGATGACAAGAGGGGTTCAGGAAGACAATAGGAATTCAAGGAAACAATAAAAACGCATTTTTTATATTAATTCGGGGGGAATAAAGAAATTTTTGAAAAGAAAGCTAAGAGATATCTATAAAGACATGGAACTTGCGGAGCTTATAGAAAAATCTCAGCAGGATGACAGGCTTGCTCTTGAAGAATTAATAAAAAGAAATGAACAAAAAGTGTATAATACTTTATATCACCTTGATCCGAACAGGACAGACATTTCTGATATTGCCCAGGAAGTCCTGTTTAGAATGGCAAAATCTATAAAAAATCTTAAAAAGCCTGCAACCTTTAAATTCTGGCTAAATCAGATAATTACTAATCTTTTTTATGATGAGTTAAGGCGAAAAACGAGAAGACTCAATACAATTTCAATAGACGCGCCTTTTTTGGATATGGAAGGAGGAGAATCACCGTTTACGTTGAATATTCCCGATACAGAAAAGCTTCCTGAAGAAAAAACGCTGGGAAGCGAGCTTGATAACAAGATAAAAGAAGCCATTGAAAATTTGCCGGAACAGTTCCGCATTGTTATCGTCTTAAGAGAACTGCAAGGGTTAAGTTATGAAGAAATAGCGGAAATCACAAAAACAGAACTTGGAACCGTAAAATCAAGGCTTGCAAGAGCGCGAGCCAGGTTACAGGAAGAAATAAAACCTTATTTGAATCATGAAAGAGGCGCGAATGAATGATTTTTTAACCTGTGAACAAATTAAATCTTTGCTTTCCCCATATTTTGATATGGAATTAACTGATGAAGACAACAACCTGGTCGAAAAACATCTTGAAACCTGTTCTGATTGCAGACAGGAGCTTGATAATATAAAACAGCTTTCTTCGATTGTTAAATGTTCTTCTTTGCTTAATGCTGAAAGTGATTGCGATAAACTTTTTGTTGCAAAAAATTTATTGCCTGAAGAAATTACAAGATGTCTAAAAACGAAAGCGAATCTTTCCGCCTTTATAGATGGTGAACTGGATAGGGAAACAACTGTAGAAATACTGGAACACATTATTAATTGTCATTTTTGCAGAAATCAGTATGAAAAAATCAAGAAAACACAAGAATTAACAAGAAATTATCTTAAAAAAGCCGTTTTTAGCGATACTTTTACTCAAAAACGCAAAATTCATTTAATAGTCATTGAAAAAATCAGACAGGAGAAAAGCCGTAAAAAAGTTTTATCTTCAGCCGCCGCATTAATTTTTACAGCCGTTCTTAGCTGGTTTTCATTTTATCAGTTTAATTCATTCAAATCTGATCAAATAAATATTGATAATACAAAATTTATAAAAACAGACAAGCCAATGTATGTTAATTCAGAAGAATTTGTTCTTTCAGATTTAAATTCCACGCCGCCTAAAGAAATGGTATCATTGTTATATGGCGATTAAGACGAACAAATTTTTAATAATATCTTTTTTAACGGGAATAATATTTCTGTTTCAGAATGTAAATTGTGTTTATAGTTTTCAGGAAAAAGAGGTTCCCGGCATTAATTGGGAAACTTTAAATCTTTCAAACGCGCAAAGAGCCCAACTGAAAGTTCTTGAACTTAAATGGCAAAAAACAAGCAATATTATAAACGGACAGATTATTTATGATAAAAACAAGCTAAAATATGTGTTAACAAATCCTTTTTCTACGGATAAAGAGATTAAGGAGTTGCAAAACAGAATACTTGTAAACCAAAAAAAGCTCAGGTATGAGGCTATGGAGAATTTTTTACAGAAAAGAACCGTTCTTCTTCCGTTACAACGACAAAAACTTCATGAAATGATTTCAAAATAGGGTCTGGAATGAGTTTATTTTTCCAGCTATACCAATCAAAATAAGTTTTCTTTAATTTGATAAAAAGCTAATATCTACAGCCCACGCCTCCCTGCGGGCGGCTCGGGCTGAGTAAGGGTATAGCGGGTGTTTTGTAGCGCAAGCGGGAGTTTTAACTCATTCATGCTGCCGAAGGCAAAACACCCGCTAATTAAGACTTTACAAAAACCATCTTAATTACGCTTTTTCAAACACCTGTTTTAAGCAATCAAAAATAAAATCAGCTTGTTCCTTTGTTATGACAAGAGGAGGAGCTATTCTTATTATAGTTGAATGAGTTTCTTTACAGACAAGCCCTTTTTTTAGAAGCTCATCGCAATAAGGTCTTGCCGGTTCATCAAGCTCTATTGCTATAAATAAGCCCCTTCCCCTTATTTCTGCAATACAGGGATTTTTAAGAGTTTTTAACTTCTCCATAAAATAAGAGCTTATTTCTGCGCAATTTTCAACAATTTTCTCTTCCCGCAAAACTTGCATTGCCTTTCTTGAAACGGCGCATGCCAGGGGATTTCCTGCGAATGTGCTGCCATGATCTCCGGGCTTAAATACATCCATTATGGATTCATCTGCAAGAACGGCAGATACCGGATAAAATCCTCCTGATATTGATTTTCCAACTATCAAAACGTCAGGGTTAACTTCTTCATAATGATGCGCAAAAAGTTTTCCTGTTCTGCCAAAGCCTGTTTGAATTTCATCGAGCATTAACAGAATATTATTTTCCTTACAAACTATTTCAGCTTGTTTAAGGAATCCTTCCGGCGGGATTATTACGCCGCCTTCTCCCTGAATCGGTTCTATCAAAAATGCGCAGGTATTTGGGGTTATTGCATCCTTAAACGCTTGTATATCACCGAACGGAATAATTTTAAAACCCGGGGTATGAGGTCCAAAGTATTCTTTATATGCTTGTTGGCTGGAAAAACTTATGACAGTAGTGGTTCTTCCGTGAAAATTATTATTGCAAACAATAATTTCCGCTGTGTTTTTTTCAATTCCTTTAACTGTATAAGCCCATTTTCTGGCAAGTTTTACAGCTGTTTCAACAGCTTCACCGCCTGTATTCATGGGAAGAACTTTATTTTTTCCTGTAAGTTGCGTTAATTCTTCATAGAACAAAGGTAACTGAGTGTTTCTTAACGCTCTGGAAACCTGAGTTGAAATTGCCGCCTGTTTTGTAAGGGCTTCAACTAACTTAGGATGGCAATGACCGAGATTTACGGAGGAAAATGCGCTTGTGCAATCAAGATACCTGTTTCCTTCAACGTCATAAAGCCAGACTCCTTCGGCTTTTTCTATAACAAGGTCTAATGGGCTGTAATTTGAAGCGCCAAGTTTGTTTTCAAGTTCTATATAATCTGCTGAAGTTAATTTTTTTAACATTTTCGTTACCTCCTGCTTTTAGGATATCTAAAAAATAATAGTTTTGAAAATTTATTTATAGACCGCTCTCAAAATAAATTTCGGATTTTATACTAATCCAAATAAGTTTTCGTTAATTGGTTAAAAAACTAATATCTACAGCCCGCGCCGCCCTACGGGCGGCTCGGGCTGAGTAAGGGCTTAGCGGGTGTTTAGGCGAAGCCTAAACACCCGCTAATTAAGACTTTACAAAAACAGCCTTTCTTATTTAACGATTTCTTTTTAATATCACTATAAATTATAAAAGTGTAGGGAAACAAAGGCTCTGCCTCTAAGCAAAAACGGCATTAATTTTCCAAAAACACGCCCATTTTGCGGAATTTTTCGTATCGATCTTTTTTAAGAGTTTGTCCTGACATGCCGGATAATTCCTTGATAGCTGAAAGAACTTGCTCTTTCAGATTATTAGCCGTAATTTCCCAGTTGTAATGCGCTCCGCCAAGAGGTTCTTTGATTATTCCGTCAATTATATTTAATCTAAAAAGGTCTTCAGAGGTTATTTTAAGGGCTTCAGCGGCAGTGTTTGCCATGTCTGCGCTTCTCCAGAGAATTGAAGCGCATCCTTCAGGAGAAATTACCGTATAAAGCGAATGTTCAAGCATATAAACCCTGTTTGCCACTGCAAGACCAAGAGCTCCGCCTGAACAACCTTCGCCAAGAATAATTGAAATTAAAGGCGTTTCAAGCTTTGCCATTTCTCTAAGATTTACTGCAATCGCAGTTCCTTGACCTGTTTCCTCAGCTTTAATCCCTGGATATGCTCCGGGAGTATCTATAAGCGTGATAATCGGCAGTCTGAATCTGTCAGCGTGATAAAACAGCCTTAATGCCTTTCTGTAACCTTCCGGTTGAGGCATGCCAAAATTGTATTCAATATTTTCTTTTGTTGTTTTGCCTTTTTGCGTGCCGATAAGCATTACAGACTGACCTTCAATCTGCGCGATACCGCCTATAATCGCTCTGTCATCCGTGCCTGCTCTGTCGCCATGCAGTTCTGTCCAATCCGTTGCGATCATTTCCACATAATTTAAAAAAGACGGTCTTTGCGGATGTCTTGCGATCAGAAGCCTTTGAGAAGGCGTTAGGCTTGAGTAAAGCTGTTTTTTGAACTCTTCAGCCTGTATAATAAGCGTTTTAATCTGATCTTCAAGGTCAAAACCCGATTCAGCGCCTAAATTTTTAAGTTCTTGAATTTTTTCTTCTATTTGATACACGGATTTTTCAAAATCCAGCGGTTTATTATTTAATTTGTTCATTTTTTGCTCCTTGCCCTGATATCATTATTTTTAAAAGCGTTTAATCGAAAAATTTTAAGCATATATTAATTTTCCAAATCTTTAAAAAGTTCTTCTATTGTATCAAAGCTTTTTCCATTAATTGCCATTGTCCCATCTTCAATAGCTTTTCTTGTTTCTTTATTGGGAATTTTAGCCTCAAAAGGCAAGCCCTGATTCATTTCTATTTGCTTAAAATACATGTTTATAGCTTCAGTTATACTTAAACCGAGTTTATCAAGTATTTCCTGAACATTATGCTTTAATTCCGGACTTATTCTAGCTCTTACTGTTTCTGTTTTTGCTGTCATTTTAAATTTCCCTCAAATTTTAATCTACTTAAATTGTAGCGCATTTGTGCTACGCTTTCAAGACTGAGGCATGAATTCTTAGGATTTTTTCAAGAGTTTTTCTTAATTCTTCTCGTTTACAAACCATATCAACCTGCCCGTATTTTAAAAGATATTCTGCTGTCTGGAAATCAGCCGGCAGTTTTTGTCTTATGGTCTGCTCTATTACTCTTCTTCCCGCAAAACCTATTCTTGCTCCCTGTTCAGCGATAATTACATCTCCCAAAGTCCCGAAACTTGCCGTAACTCCGCCGAAAGTAGGTTCTGTAAGCAGCGTTATATATAATATTCGTTCTTCATTTGCTCTTGCAACAGCGCAACTTGTTTTTGCCATTTGCATAAGGCTTAAACAGCTCTCCTGCATTCTTGCTCCGCCTGATGACGTAATTGCAATTATAGGGATTTTCCTTTTGATTCCTTCTTCTATAATTCTTGTTACCTTTTCTCCCACGACACTGCCCATGCTTCCGCCCATATAAGCAAAATCCATCACAGCAACAGCAACTTCCCAGCCCTCTATTTTTCCTGTTCCGGTAATAACAGCATCGTTAAGATGTGTTTTTGCTCGGGCTTCCTTCTGTCTGCTTAAATAACACTTTGTGTCCATAAACTCCAAAGGGTCCCCGGGCAAAATATTGATGTCTGTTTCATTAAAAGAATTAGGGTCAAGCAATTGAGCTATACGGGTTCTGGCTCCTATCCTAAAGTGATAATCGCATTTTGGGCAGACATACATACTTTTTTCCAGGTCTTTCTTTGGAAGCTGGGCGTTACAGTTATAGCATTTTTCCCATAGCTTTGACAGATCATCGCCTGATATCTTTGATTCAACTAAAGCTGGGTCCAATTGTTTTTTCTTGCGTTTTTCAAACCAGTCTTTTAAGCTCATGCCTTATATCCCTCTTTTTATTTCTTGTCTTTCTTTGGTATGTATTTTAATTTATCAAACTCAAGAGCTGATGACTCCGAACCTATCATCAGATCAAAACCAAAAACGGTTCTTTTTCTTTCCACATCATATCCCACTTTTACTTTTAAATCCTGCGGTCCGACTGAAACAAACAGCATGTTTTCTGTTACAAGGTCTTTTTCCCAATTATCTTTTGTCAGGTTTAAGCTTGTAAAATAACCTGCTGTAACATAATCTGTAATTTTGGTTGAGCCTCTAAAAACGAAATTGCTTTTGCCATAACGGTATTCATCAAACTCAAACGGAGTGCTTCCGCCGATTCCTCCTTGAAAATAACCTGTCCAATAATCAAAAGGACCTACTTTTCCGGCTAAAGTCGGACCAATTCTGGCAACGCCGTAAGTATTACCTGTTCCATAAGCCATTATTCCAAAATTTGATTCTAAACCCGCATTAAGATAATTTTTATAACTTAAAAGAGGTTTAATATTTGTCATATTCCCCTGAAGCTGGAATCTGCCGGTTGAATAATTATTTTCCTGCTCTACAAATCCTGCGCCTGATCTTATTCCAAAATTAAAATTATACGCTTTGGCTATATTTCTTTCATCCACAAGTTCTATAAGATATTTCGGTTTTTGTTGCCCAAAAAAACCGTTTTCTATATACGCATTAGAGCTATACTGAATTTTTGTATTCGGACCAAAAACTTTTTGTTCTCCAAGTAATAAAGTTTTTCCCTTAAGAGAAGAGTAAAACAGTTCCGTCTTATTTGTGGAACTCATAAATCTTCCCATCCCGCCTACTCCTACGCCGCTTCCAAATGTTATTATCGGCAGGGCTTTTAAAGTAGAGCCTTTAGGGGTATTAAAGACATGCCCGTAACCGAAAAATGAGCCGAGTTCATGATAATGTCCAATTTCCGGCAGAGTTGTTTCTATACGCTGTACTTCCTGATCTGTATTTATTGTTAATACAGGCATGCGGACTATTCTGAATTTATTTATATTAATATCAGCGTTTTTTAAGACAATTATATTTCTGTATTCCTGTTCTTTAACGATAATTTCTTTTGCTTTAATGTCATAGTTAAAACGACTTTTAGCTCCCGGGATTTTCTTGATAGGGTCTTTATTTCGACCTTGTCCGACTGCTCCTGTCGAGAGCACTATCATCATATCTTCCTCGTTTATTGTTGCTCTGCCTTTTAGAAGATCAACATTTTCAGGATATACATTAGCTGTTTGCGCGTTTATATTTATCTGGGTCAAGGATGCGTTAGGCTTGCCTATAATGGAAGACCCTTTTTCTATATCAAACTTTGCGTAATCGCCATAAATGACTACGCCGTTTTTAATTATTTCAACATTTTTTTCGGAAATTATTTCTTCGTTTGCTTTGTCATAAATGAGCTCATCGGATTTAATGATCGTTCCGTCATCTTCTACAACGACCACGACGTGTCCTGTTGCCACAAACTGATCTTTTTCCTGAAAATATTTAAGCTCATCGCTTTTAATATTTATAATATTTGCGTTGCCTTTAATTAAAGAAGTTTCCTCTGCGGCTTTTTCGTCTTCTATTGAAGCAAAAGCAATATTATAAAAGAAAATGTTGCTTATTAAAGCTAAAATGATTATTATTAATGATTTTTTATACAAAATACTCTTTTACCCGATTATAAGTTTAAATATAAATTTAAAATATTATTCTACATTAAACAATACTAAAAGTGTATACTAATCAACCTGAATTGCTAAATAAATAATTTTACATTTGGCGTAGCGGCTGGCGAAGCCAGCCGCTACGCCTTTTTAAGGACATGCGGCTCGCAGGCAAAGCCTGCGAGCCGCATAAAAAATTAAAATAAAATTTCAAGATATTTCAGCGTTTCGATTAATTATACCAATCAATTTTAAAAA
>Ga0116155_10000710_pt1 | contig 25793 bp, 24 predicted proteins | sample AD_UKC032_MetaG_FD_89890 | JGI IMG/M metagenome (GOLD analysis project Ga0116155, IMG submission 89890) | Active sludge microbial communities of municipal wastewater-treating anaerobic digesters from USA - AD_UKC032_MetaG | ecosystem: Engineered > Bioreactor > Anaerobic > Digestate | place: USA...
TTCTTCATTTTCTTTCTTTTTGAACGCAAAAAGAAAGAACCCGCAAAGCGGGAAGCTTGGGACACAATCCAAGTAACATTTCCCTATTAATGCGCCTTAGGCGCGCAAAAGAAAGAAAAGCTGAACCCCAAGGGGACAAGACTGTCAGGGGCAAGCCCCCGAACCCCCTTGTATTAAAATGCTCACTTTTTGTCTTTTCTTGGCTTTTTACATAAAAAATATTATCGGTCTATATTTTTAAAAAGTTTTGCTTAAAAAATTTTTGTTGTATTTATTTTTTTGCAACTTGTTGAGCTATTGCTCCAAAAATAAAATTATAATTTTTAACTTCTTTAAATCCCGCTTCTTTAAAAATCTCCACAAGCTTTTCCGGTGAAGGAAATTTTTTTGTGGATTCCGGCAAATATTTATATGCGGAAAAATTACCGCAGAAAAATTTTCCTATTAAAGGAACTAAATTGAAAAAATAAAATTTGAATAGATTTCCCCAAATGCCTTGCGGTTTTCCGGTATCAAGATTAACCACAAAACCGCCGTTTTTAACTGCCCTTTTCATTTCAACAATACCTTTATCCAGGTCTTGCAGGTTTCTTAACCCGAAACTAATAAATACCGCATCAAAAGAATTGTCTTCAAAAGGTAAATTTAAAGCATCTGCCTGAATAAAACATATGTTTTTGTGATTTTTAGCCTTTTTTTCTGCAATTTTCAACATATTTTCCGAGAAATCAACGGCTGTAACATTAATTTCATTATCAAAGAATTCAGAAATTAAAATGGCAATATCAGCTGTTCCTGTACATAAATCAAGGACTTTATCGTTTTTTTGAAGACAAACCCTTTTAATCGCCTTTCGTTTAACTGATTTATGCATTCCAAAACTAATAAGGTCATTAAGAAAATCATATTTTGCGGCAATTGTATCAAACATTTCAGAAATATTTAAAATTTTATGAACTCCTATAGCATATAAACATCTGATTCAAACAACATTTTTTCAACTTTTTCAAAATCCTCAGGCGTATCAATATCTATAATTTTGGGCGTTTCATAAATTTCAACGTTATCGCCGAGAAAATCCTTATATTTTTTGAAAGCATCAGTTTTTATAGCATATAATGCCCCGTTTTCAGCGAACATATCTTCCATTAACTCCGGTTCCTGATATCGTGGTCTGAAATGGTAGTCGTATAAAGAAACCAGCTTTCCATCATATCCTCGTTTCCATTTCGGCATAGTTTTACCAAGTTTTGAGCCTGTAAAAACAGAATCCTTATCAGAACGCATTAATTTTTCAAGAGCTCCGTCTATGATTTTTTCATCTCTTAAAGGGCATGTTGCTTGTAATAGAACGATAATATCAGGAAAATAATTTTGTTTTTCAAGTTCTTCTATAACATGCATAAGTACAGGGGCGGTTTTTGTTTCATCCTGAGCAAGCTGCGCGGGTCTTATGATAATTTCGGCATTAAATTGTTTTGCCACATCAGCAATTTTAGGGTCTTCTGTAGATACTACAAGCCTGTTTATAAATTTTGATTTTAATCCTGCTTCTATGCTGTAGGCGATAAGCGGTTTTCCTGCCAATAATTTTATATTTTTACCCGGAGTTCTTTTAGAACCGCCTCTTGCAGGAATAATAGCAAGTATATTCATTTTAAATTCCTTTTATACTAAACGACAAAACTAATTAACATGAATTGCTTACGGGATAATGGGAAAAACTCGTTAAATGTAAACATATTAAATGACTTTTATTATATTATTTTAATATAATATCATTTTAAATGAATTTTGGGCGCCTCTAAAAACAAAAGAATTTTATTATTTATATCTACCCCCCTGCCCCCCTTACTCCTTACTCCCCTACATTTTTTAAATTCAGTCCAAAATCCCCTCTCCCCCAACCCCCTCTCCCAATGGGAGAGGGGGTTAAAGATTATTTTTGGTCGAGCGAACCGCCAACGGCGGTTCGCTCGACCCATTAAATTTACCAAAAAATCTCGCAAAAATAAATTTTGTAGGGGACTAAGCCCTGCCCCCTTCAAAGGGGATTTGTATAAGCTAAAAATTTACCTTTAAAAATTATTCATTGCCAATTTTTGATAAATATAAACTCCGACAGAAAGCAGCATAAGGCTGATAAAAACGCTTAGATAAAAGTTATACCCTTTCTTTAAGAGAATTATGCAGGGAATAAAAAACAAAAAAGTAATAAAAACACCTTGTATAACTGAATATAAAAAATTTGCAATCAATAAAGTATCTTTCTTTTCAAAATAAAGCCAAAAGATTGAAAGAAGTGTCGTAATTGGCATAGCTGCAATTAATCCGCCAATAGACGTATATTTCTTGGCAATTTCGGTAACTACCGCTATTATAACGGCAGAAATCAATATTTTTATTATAAAAAATGCGCCCATATAATTCCTCTATTTAATTAAAAACTTATTTTTCCATAATAAAAAGCATTTTATAAAGAGAATCTTCCACATAAAGCCCCATGTCATAATAACGGTCATTTCCGACAAGCTCAAATTCTACCGCCGCTCTTGGAGGCGCAGGAGGATTCCTTTTTTTAAATATTTTTGAAAAAGGCCATTTAATTACATTCCCTGCATAAACAAACGGTTTAATATAAAATTTGTGTTTTGGTTTTTCCGGCTCGGGAAAAATTTCAGCGGGATTTACAATATATTTTTTATAAACAGGAATAATTCCTTTTATTCTTCCGTTTTGTTTAAACACAGCGAAGTTATAACCGTCTTTTTTTTCAGGTTTTACAAGATAATAACCAGGTAAAAGAACTGTTTTTTTGTTTTTTAGCACTACAGGAAGCCTAATAAGAACATAAGGCGAAATAAAATATTTTTCGTAATCTTCTGATTCTTCAGGATCAAAACCCGCTTCATACATAAAATCAAGAATAGGCATATCTTCATATAAACGGTTATAGTCAAGATTTTCCTGTCCTGAGCATGAAACAGGACAAAGAAAACCTGAAACAAAACATAAAAGTATTAATTTTATAAAAAAATTTTTCATTTAAAGTTAAGTTATTTTTTAAACACTATTTTTATAATATTATACTTAACATTAAAAACAAATCAGAAAAGCTTATTATCTAAAAAGCTTTCTTGATAAAAAATGGTAATTTAAATGAGTTTTTTAAACAGTTTTCAAAATGTTGTAAAATCCACGATAAAAGACGATTGTTTTGGTATGGCGGCAGGGATGGCGTTTAATTTTATTCTTGCCCTGTTTCCTTTTTTAATGCTTTTAACGGCGATATTCGGAATCATCGGTACGGAACAAATGGTCGAGCAAATTATAATATCAATAAAATCAGTAGTTCCAAATGAAGCTCTTTATCTTATACAGCACACTTTACTGGAAACGCTCAATTCTTCTCCTAAAGGAATTCTTACAATAAGTGTTTTGACCGGTTTTTTATTTGCTTCAAACTCAATAAATGCGCTTAGAAAGCTTTTAAATAATGCTTATAGTGTGCCTGAAACAAGATCAACATGGAAAATATGGGGTATAACGTTATGGGTCATAATTTTGTTTATCCTGGCTCTTTTTGTTATAACAAACCTGATTATTATGGGGAAAGTTCTTCTTAATTTTCTTGATAATTATATAATAGGAGTTCCGGATTCATTAATAGCGGCTATTAATGTGGCAAGATGGCCCGTAACCTTTTTAATGTTATTTTTAACGGGATTTATTATTTATTATTTTCTTCCCAATATTTCAGTAAATATAAAAAACCGTATAATGAGTTCTTTGCCCGGGACATTATTTTTTACACTTGTATGGTTAGCTATGTCAAGACTTTTTGGACTTTATGTTGAAAATTTTGCTCAGCTTAACAAGGTATACGGCACGCTGGGAGCAGTAGTAATCCTTCTTTTATGGCTTTATTACACTGCGCTCATTATTTTAATAGGCGGAGAAGTCAATTCAGAAGTTTACAAACGTATTAAAACAAAAGAAAATTGATATTTATATAGTGATCAAGATATAGGGTCACTACTCAGCCCACGTTAAAACGTCATTGCGAGCGATAGCGAAGCAATCTATTTATTGCTATAGGGACAGAATAGACACCTGAGTAGTGACCTTATACCAATCTAAATAAGTTTTCGTTAATTGGTTAAAAAGATAATACCTATAGCCCGTGCCGCCCTACGGGCGGCACGGGCTGAGTAAGTGGTTGGCGGGCGTTTTGCCGAAGGCAAAACGCCCGCCAATTAAGACTTTACAAAAATCATTTTTTTATTTCGCGATTTCTTTTTAAGATCAAAATATTAAGCAATGTAAAGAGCCCTAGTGATTTTGAGTTTTATATTTATTATTAATTTTATATATAAATGATAATAAACAACTATTTATTTAATATAATTTGTTTTAAAAACAAAAAGGACTAAAACGCAAGTAGCATAAAGGGATTAGCGCTATGATCCATTGTATTGATTCTTTTTTAATCTTTGAGCAATTTTTGTTTATATAAAGTTTTTAAATAAATAGCAGAGCTGGCTTCATTGAAATAATGAACCAATTATACAGGGATAGGAAATAATTTAAGTTAGGAATTAAATATTTTGGGAAGGAAACAGGCTTATGTCATTAGTTTCATGCGTTGGGGGAAAAGTAACGTGGTATGGAAGACAAAGTGATTTAGAAGACCAAGTCGGTCAAATTGGGGAACAAATAAATTTTTATACATCACAAATAACTGATATTGGTAATCGTATATCACAAAATGATTATGCTATAACAGAAATTGCTTCACAAAGAACAAATGTTCAATTAGGCGCAAATTTTGGAGCTAACCCTGAAGAAAAAAAGCTTAAACCGGATGAACGAGAACACACTTTTAATTTTTTAACAGTAATATTACAACATTTTTATAAAGTGAAAATGATTTTAGACAATGAAAAAAGAACAATGCAAGCATTTGAAAAACAATTGCAAAACAAGAAAATGCAGGTTGATACACAGCTTAAAATCGCTCAACAAATGGCGCCGGCTTTCGAAAAAATGGAAGACAACGCAATCAAAAGATTCGCGCCGAAAGTATAAAATTAAACTCAATCCATACATATATAAAAAAATCGAGGCTAAATGCCTCTTTTTTTTTGTAAAAAAATACATGGCTATACCAATCATTAAAAGAAATCGGCAAATGAAAAAGATGATTTTTGTAAATCCTTAATTAGCGGATGTTTTGCCGAAGGCAAAACACCCGCTATACCCTTCCCTTACCCAGCCCATGCCGCCCGCAGGGCGGCACGGGCTGTACATATTAGCTTTTTAACAAATTAACGAAAACTTATTTGGATTGGTATAAATTGACAATCCTCGAAATTTTGTTCTGCTAATTTTCTTCTACCGTGTCAACTATTAATTCGCCGTAGATATCAACACTTCCGGTTGTTTCTTCAATAACATATTTAAAATCTTTATCTTTAGCCAGTTCAGCCTCAATTTTTTCATACGCTTTATCAATATCATTGAATTCGCCGATTAATTTTTTATGATCAAAACTGGTTTCTGTTTTCATATAAATTTGATACATCTTTTCTCCTTTTTTAATATTACAAAATTTAAAAGCCCTGATAAAACTTTCAGGGCTTTTAAATACGGGGCTGACGGGGCTCGAACCCGCGACCTCCTGCGTGACAGGCAGGCACTCTAACCAGACTGAGCTACAGCCCCTTAATTAGTCTAAAAAAATTATAATTTAATTAAACTTTCTTTTCAAGAAAAACTTTTTAAAATAATTTTTAATTTCCCTAAAGTTTATAAAAAACCTGTCGATAATATAAAAGTAAGGCCATTTAAGACCATACAAAACCTCCTCCCCGAGTCTAGTTGCCGCTCTAAAAGCGGCTTTTTTTTTGCATATTAATCTATACCAATCATTGAAAAAAATCGACAAATGAAAAAGACGATTTTTGTAAATCCTTAATTAGCAGGTGTTTTGTTGCGCAAGCGGGAGTTTCAACTCATTCATGCTCCGAAGGCAAAACACCCGCTATACCTTTACTCAGCCCGCGCCGCCCGTAGGGCGGCGCGGGCTGTAAATATTAGCTTTTTAATAAATTAACGAAAACTTATTTAGATTGGCATAAATTATTATTTGTCAATTATTTTTTTATTTAATTTTATTATTAGTATAATTAAATTATAATTTTTCAAATAATGAAATAAGGAGTTTAAATAATGAAAATTTGTGTTATAGGAACGGGATATGTTGGTCTTGTAGCGGGAACTTGCCTCGCTGAAATGGGGAATGACGTTGTATGCGTCGATAATAACGAAGAAAAAATCAAAGAAATAGCGCAGGGAAACATTCCAATTTATGAACCGGGGCTAGAAGAGCTTATTAAAGTAAATACCAGAGAAGGAAGACTTTTATTCACTACTGATCTTGATTTTGCGGTTAAAAATTCTTTAATTTGTTTTATCGCTGTTGGAACTCCACAGGGAGATGACGGTTCATGCGATTTAAAATACGTTTTCAGCGCAGCAGAAGCGGTTGCAAAATCAATGAACACTTATAAAGTTATAGTAAATAAAAGCACGGTTCCGGTGGGAACAGCCGAAAAAGTAAAAGCTGTTGTTAAAAATTTTACAACTCACGAATTTGATGTTGTTTCAAATCCTGAATTTTTAAAACAAGGCGCGGCTGTTGACGATTTTCTCAAGCCTGATCGAGTAATTATTGGTTCTAACTCCCAAAGAGCAACGGAAATAATGCAGGAAGTGTATAGTCCGTTTTTAAGAACAGGAAATCCAATCATAATAATGGACGTGAAATCTGCGGAAATGTCAAAATATGCCGCAAATTCATTTCTTGCCACTAAAATTTCATTTATTAACGAACTCGCCAATATCTGCGAAAAAGCAGGCGCAAATATTGAACAGGTAAGAATAGGAATGAGCACTGACAGAAGAATCGGCAGCCAATTCTTATTCCCGGGCTTGGGATATGGAGGATCATGTTTCCCTAAAGACGTAAAAGCGCTTATAAGAGTAGCCAATGACAATAACGTATCATGCGATATCCTTGCAGCGGCTGATAAAACCAATTTTAGTCAGCGAAAAATCTTCATTGATAAAATCCTCGATTATTATAAAGGGAATATAAGCGGCAAAACCTTTGCATTATGGGGACTTGCCTTTAAGCCAAGAACTAATGACATGAGAGAAGCTCCGGCGATTACAATTATTGAGGCATTACTCTCTAAAGGCGCTTCGGTAAAGGCTTATGATCCAAAAGCAATGGAAGAGGCGAAGAGAATTCTCGGCGATAAAATAACTTATTCTTCAAACAATTACGATGTTTTAGAAGAGGCGGACGCTTTGATTCTCGCAACTGAATGGAATGAATTTAGAAGACCTGATTATGAAAGGGTTAAAAAACTCCTCAAAAAAGCTGTTATTTTTGATGGAAGAAATCAATATGACCCTGAAAGAATGTATAAAAACGGGTTCGACTATATTTGCATAGGCAAAAGCGCAAATATGGCGCTATCAAATTAAATTTTAGGCAAAGAAAGCGGTAAATAAAAATTACATTTTTATAAGTAACGCAATAGCTGATGAAGCTATTGCGTTACCTTCTCCTATGGGACCAAGACCTTCCATAGTTGTTGCTTTTATCGAAATCTTGTCTGATTCAATTTCCAAAATCCCAGAAATTGCCTGTTTCATATAGGGAATATAGTCTTTAAGTTTTGGTTTTTCCGCCTGAATAACAGAATCAATGTTTATTATAATATAATTTCTGCTTTTTATAAGGCTATATACCTTTTCAAGAAGCTTTAAACTGCTGATATCTTTGAATTCAGGCTCGGAAGGCGGGAAATGACAGCCTATATCTCCAAGAGAAAGAGCTCCCAGCAGGGCATCCATAATTGCATGAACCAAAACATCAGCGTCAGAATGTCCTAAAAGCCCCTTTTCAAAAGGAATTTCAATTCCTCCCAGAATTAATTTTCTGTTTTCTACCAGTCTGTGTATATCGTAACCGTTTCCTATTCTTAAATTTTCGTGTTTCATAAGGCAAATTTCTCTATTGCTAAAGCCGCTCCATCATTATCAACCGTGTCAGTTATGAAATCAGCTCTTTTCTGTACGCTTTCATGGCTGTTTCCCATTGCCACGCCTAGTCCTGCAAACTCTATCATTTCTATATCATTTTCGTGATCGCCTATAGCCATAATTTCATCCTGATTTATATTCCATTTTTGAGCCAGAAAACTTATTCCATCTGCTTTTGAGCATTTTTTGTTTACAAATTCACAGAAATAATCCGTTGATTTTGTGATATAAAGCTCATCAGAATATTTCTTTTTGAATTCCCGCGCTAAATTCTCTGTTTTATCGGCGTCAGAATCCATAATAAGTATTTTTGTAGGGAAAAAATCTTCAACATCCTCAAAACGATTCAGTTTATAAACAGAAATATTTCTTTTTATAGCATATTCTTGAAGAATAGGAAAATTATTTTCCACATAAAGCTTATCATCAAGATATACGTTTATCTGAACGTCTTTTTGTCTTGCATCATTGATTATTCGGTAAGCAATCTCCTTGTCAATATTATGGTGAAGCAGGGTTTTATCAGAATTATAAAATTCTTTAATCAAACTGCCCTGATATACGATCAAAGGGGTTTTAAGGGCAAGTTCCGCAGCTATAGGAACAGTTGCGCTGTACATTCTGCCGGTAGCAATAAGGACATATATCCCTTTTTCTACGGCGGCAGAAATAGCTTTCTTTACCCTGTCGGAAATTCGGTAATTTTTATCCATAATAGTTCCGTCAACATCAAGCGCAATAAGTTTTATATTTTTATTTAACATAATATTTGCAACAACGCTTTAATTAACTTTGAGGTTTATTATATACTAAACGACAAAACTAATTAACATGAATTTTTTGTTAAATAATGGTGAAAACTCGTTAAATGTAAACATATTAATGATTTTTATTATAATAATTTAATGTATTTTTTGATAAAAAAGAAAGAAATTTAAACAATTAATTTTATGTTTGTTTTTAATATAAATGTTAATTCAAAAAAAGAAGAAGGGGAAAAAGATGATAAATGCGGTTAGTTTCGGTAATATTACTAATAATGCAACTAAAACCCTCCCAAGGGTAGTGATGACAAACCCTTGTATAGCAAAGCCTTATCCGAAGCCTGAATTTCAGCCCAAAACAGCAACTTTGCCGCCTGTAGTGATGACACAGCCTTTTATCGCCAAGCCCTATCCGAAGCCTAGCGTGAATAACAACCCCCACAAGGTTTAATCAGGCGTTAATAGCAATATACTTTATAAACATGAAACTCTGAAGGCGTTAATTTATCGTAATAAAGCGTGTTTTCAGTCAAATTATTAATTTCTGTTTTTTCTTCAAAATCCTTAACTTGCTGGTTATAAACGAATTCAGCCGCCACAGAAACGCCATCAGGCATTTTAACGCTTATATTTTCTATGGAATTATTTTCGACATAAGTCAGCTCACACAATTCCTGTCCGTTTTTTATCTTGGTCATTTCTCTGGGAGCTTTTTCATTAGCGACTATAAATAACTTCTCGCCGCTATTTTCTTCTTCTACAAACCAGCTTACAAAACCTGTTTCATTGTTAACTTGATATAGAGAAGCTTTACCTGTTCTTAAAATCTTATTATTCAAGGCAAATCTGTTAATTGCGTCAAATTTATCGAAAAACAGAGGATTATCTTCTCTAACCATTGATTGTTCAGCGCCAATCACTGCTTCAATTCCGGTTTTGGTAAAAGACTCATCCCCGTCTATAAACATAACAGGTCTTTGAGCCGCTTTTCCTCCGGGAATAAATTTCAATTTAAACCATTTGAAAAGCGCTCCTTCTTCCCCCAACTGACCGGGATATTGGTTAATTTCTCTGAATTCCCCGTCCTGGTTGTTGTAAATTTTTAGCGTTGAAAGGGAATTTCCATTACTGTTGTAGCTTTCAAGCTGTTCATTATCCCTGATAATCCTTGCCACATCTTTTTGATACTGTGAAATTATGTCATTTCCCCAGAGTACATCGAAATTCATGTCCTCGTGATATTCCTTAAACAGGTCATCCCAAAGCATATACTCTGCAAGAGCGGCAAAATAAGGGATATCTCTCTTAAGTTCCTTATTTGCCATGCCTAAAACAACTCTTGGAGCCCTGTAGCTTATTGGTATGCCGTCTTTTTCGGAAACAATATCTGCTATATGGTCTATATGATCCACTCTAAACCCATCAAAATTATAATCTTGCTGTAATTTCTTCAGAAAATCAACGTAAAAATCTATAACTTCCTTGTTATACTTGCCATTTTCAAGGCAAACAAAGTAATAAGGCGTCTGGCAGTCAAGATTTGCGTAACGAGTAACGTCATTTCCCTGATAATCATAGTGTTTAAAGGTTGGATGTCCACCTCCTTCGCTCATTTTATCAAAGATCGGAACGCCGGCAGAGTTCCATGCCCCTCCGCCTGCGGGCCATAAGCCCTCTTTTATCAAAGCTTCAATAACTTTACCATGCTCAACGTCAGAAATTGACTCCTCTGTTATGTTTTCAGATTCTGATCTATGAAGAACCTTATTTATTAGCATTTTTGCTTTTTTATTTATAGATTTCTGAGTTTCTTCCTGCATCATCAGGTTTGAAAGCCTGTTTTTTTCTGTGATAAGTCTTTCTTCAAAAAGATCAAAAAGCGACTCAAGATTTTCAGGAAGCGCCGGATTTTCTCCTAAAAGCAGTTTTATTAGGAGTTCAGCCGTATAATCAACGTCTTCATGTCTGTATTCCAATTTTAATTCGTTTTTAATTCGGACAATTTCAGCCTGTATCTCATTAATAAGCTTATTAACATCAAACCATCTTGCAACATAAGGATTTGCAAGCGCAATTTTTGAGAAACGTCCTGTTTGAGGAAGGACATCATAAATCACAGGATGCCCCGCAAGCTGAGAAAAAGCTATAAACAACCTGATCTGATCTTTAACATGCAGTCCCAATTTGCTTTTTAGTAAATCGTCTTCGATACGTTCACTTGCTCCGCTGTGTTTAGGGATGTATGCGCATCCGAATTCACGAGGATGGAAAGGAATTAAGTACATTGTCGTAGACAAAATCCCGTCTTTAGGCTTGCCGGCAGGTAAAATAACGAGCTGTTTCAGCCAGTCAATAAATTTCCCCGGTTCTTTTGAAGAATTGCCATCCCCAAGACCCGCTAAATTAACAAGCTTAATGTTATGCTGCTCTCTTTTAAACCAGTCTGCATTATTAAAACCAGCTCTTTTAACCGGACTTATCTCATTATTATTGAATAAAAAGCGTTCATTATTGTAAATTCCGCTCAATTTAAGCTTTTCCTCTATCGCAATCATTGTTTCTGCGGGATTTAGCTCTTTTAACGCTTTAATATGGGGGTAAGGAACATAGCCATAGTTATTTACAAGCTCAATAATTTCCTGTTTTCTTGCTTGGTCAATCTTTTCAACTTCATATAATTCTTTTAAATCATTAAATATTGTATTCAACTTTTCAGCCGATATTTCCATTTCAGATGTAATTGTTACCATTTTTGCCTCCTCAATTTGTAAAAATTTTCTATAATTATAAACCAATAAAATTTATTCATGTATAATTATATTTATGAATGCAAAAGAAGCTCTAAACTTATTGATTGACGGAAATAATCGCTTTGCCAGTTCAAATCACTTCTTTCCCAACCTTATAGAAGAAAGAAGGCTTGAATTAAGAAGCGGACAGAATCCCTTTGCTGTCATAATTTCCTGCTCTGACTCGAGAGTTCCGGCAGAAATCGTTTTTGACCGTGGATTAGGCGATCTTTTTGTGATAAGAAACGCCGGAAATATCATTAGCTCAAGCGTTATAGGCAGTGTTGAGTATGCGGTTTCATATTTAAACGTTTCACTTATATTAGTTTTAGGGCACGATGATTGCGGAGCAATTAATGCAACTCTTGACAACGCCTCAGAATCTTTTTTTGTAAGGGGCATTCAGGAAAAAATTCTGCCGGCAATAGAAGAAGCCAAAAATCAGAATGGTGATTTGGTTTATAATTCTGTAATTAATAACATTAAAAACCAGGTAAATAAGCTGAAAACCGCTGGAAACATTATTCCTCAAATGCTTAATAACGAAGAAATCCAAATTTTAGGCGGGTATTACTGTTTAAAATCAGGTAAAATTGATTTTTTTAATATTTAGGGAGCTCTAAAAATAAAAGAATTTTATCTTTTTTATCTACCCATCCCCAACCCCTTCCCTTCAAAGGGAAGGGGCTTTTGTTTGTTTTTGGGTTTCGCTCGCTACGCTCGCTCAACCCAATGAATTAACTTAACAGAGCACTAGCCCAATTTCATTAAAATTTCGAAAAATTGAGTTTTTAGAGGCGGTCTTTAAAAATTATTTTTTATTGCCGTAAAATCCCCAGGAAACAATTTCTTCTAAGGGTTTTCGTATTTTTTCCGGTTTTTCTTGTCCTTCTAAAGGATATCCAAGAGCTAATAAAGCTAAAACTGCTAAATTATCAGGTATTTCAAAGGTTTCTTTCATTAAATCAGCCACTTCCGGCGTAGATTCAGTAAGTTCATTTCCTATAGCCCCAATTATACAGGCTCCCACGCCGCAAGATTGAGCTTCAATAGTCATATAAGCTATAGCATAGGTCAATTGCTCCAGGCATCTTGATATAACAAAATTTTCACCCTTTAGCTTTGGGTTATAAGCAGGACTATTAATAAAAAGGTCAACTTTTTCCGGCGTTATTCCCTTTTTAGACTCGATAATTTTTCTATAAACTTCTTCTTCCCAAGTATCTTTATCGGCGCAGCATATTATAACAACCGGAGCGTTTTCTACATGCGGTTGTCCATGCGCTAATTGTGATAAAAGAGCCTTATTTCTTTCGTTTTTAACCACAATAAAATGCCATGGCTGTGTATTAAACCATGAAGGAGCAAGTCTTCCTGCCTCCAGAATATTCTGTATAACATTATCAGGCGGTTCTTTGTCTGAAAATGCTCTGTTGCTATATCTTTCAGCTATTTCTTTTAAAACCAAAATTTGCTCCTCCGTGAACAATTCTTTTAATTACTCTGTTGTTCAATCATTTTGTACTCAATTTTATAAGTAAAGCCTAATTCTTGAAGCATATCATAAGCCTTAAAGCCCAAATCTGTAGAGGGTTGGGACCTTACAACATCAACAAGGTTAGAAACAGCCCGTTTTTTGTCCCCTTTTGAAATTAAAATTTTAGATTCCAGAAAAAGAGCCTTATCTCTTAATACCGCAAACTTAATAGCAAGATTTTTTTCTATATCAGCTTGTATTTCCGAGTTTTCCAGCTTGCTGATGGTTTTAAAAAGGTCTGTATGAAGCTCTGTAGCTTCATTAATCCATTTATTTATTGAATCAAGAGTTTGTTTTGCCGCTTCAATATCTCTTTCATCATAATAAAACTGAGCTTTATTAACCATATTTTCTGCATAAACAACGCCTAGTGGATTTTGAGGATTAAAAACTTTTATATTTTTTTGATTTTCCGTTGGTTTTTCTGTCTGAGTTTTTTCTATCTGCAATGTTTCCGGCTGTTTTGTTTGTGTTTTAGTGTTTAAATCCCCGTTAGTTGTTTCTTTTTTTTGATTAAATATGCCAAAGGGGGATTTAAGAGGAGCAGTTAATTTGTTTTCAGCGGTTACAGCCATAGAAAAACTTATAAATACGCATCCTGTAAATAAAACAGCCATTATTTTTTTCAACATATTGTCCCTCCATAGAACCTTTTCTCTTTGTCAGAATTATATCCGAATCATTTTGTAAAGACAATAAAATGAATTTCGATTTTATTTGAGTAGATTATAGCCTCTTCTCTGATGAAATTTATTATAGAAGTAATTAATATAAATAAAATTGGATAAAAATAGTAAAATATCAATTTTTATTTAAAAGAATGTTTGATTTTTATAATAAATTTACTAAAAATATACAGAATTTTTGGAAAGACCTGTTTTTTCCTGAAATTTGCAACGTAGAATTGATGCAGCTTATCGATATAATTAATAAATTTATCGATTCTTTGGATTCGACGCTTCTAAAAACTGAGCTTGTTAATTTTATCGGAAACCTTTTTCAGGCTGATATTTGTTTTATAGATGATTATGATAAAAAAGACGGTAAATTTATCAAAACTGATTATCAATTTATATCATCTCAGAGCTTAAAAAGTTTTATGGATGTTATACCCGAAGCGTCCGAATTGATGGATCAATTACTTTTGAAAGAAGAAATTGTTATTTATAACCCGGATAGTTTTTTAGAAAAAAATAATCTTCTAAATACAAAATCATCATATTTTTTAAAGTATTTTAAAATTAAATCTGCTGTTTATATACCCATAAAATATAAAAATAATATTGAAGGATTATTAGGCATAGTTTATGTCAAAAAAAATAAATATTTTAAAGAAATTGAACTGGAATTAATCAGAAAATTCGCTTTCCATATTGCGATTGCGCTTTATCATATCAAACATCACAGCACTCTTAGAGAATGTTTAAAAAGGGAAATTATTACACGGAGAGTTATTGAAGCCTCACGAAAAGTTCCTGATTTAAAAAAAATCAAACAACAAATTGTAAGAATAGTTGGCAAATCATTAAAAGCTGACAGATGCTTTTTTAGAACCTACGATAAACTCAAAAAACGTTTTTTAAAGGCGGATGTTGAATATAAATGCTTAACAGAATTCAAGAGCGTTATGGAAGTGGAACCTGATATTGAAGGTTTACAGTATTTTTATGAAAAAACTTTAACAGAAAAAGTAGACCTTATAACTATTGATTATGAAGAAGATATTGTTAAAAAGAACCTTCAAGAGTCGCCTCTTGGCAGGTATTTAAAGAATCTTGACATTAAAATTGATTATACTTTTCCAATTTGGGATAAAGAAGATAATATTACATATCTGGTGTTACATTATATAAAAGAACCAATTGCTTTTTCTTTTGAAGATATTGATTTTGCTAAAATACTTACTAAGCAGATAGCAAATGTAATTGATTATTCAATTTTATATCAAAACTTAAAGTTGGCAGCGGAAAGAGAAAAGATTTTAAGAGAAAGTATTGAAATTACCCGAAGCTCTTTAGACATAAAAAAAACCAAAAACTTTATCGTAACAACAATCGGAGAAATGTTTAAAGCTGATAGATGTTTTATTCGTGATTATGATTTTAACTTATTTTTGCCGCCTGAGCCAGATGCTGAATATTTATCGTCAGAAGATATTACAAAAGCGTCGAATTATTGTATCCTTCCGGATGTAGGGATAGAAATATCAAATATATTATTTTCTTACACTGTTTTCACAGTAATAAATGATACAGAAAAATTTATAGAAGAAAATAATTTTAAAAATACTTATATTGAGCAAATGATTAATATTTTTTCTATAAAATCAGGGGTATTTAACTTAATTCTAAGTTGTAATAATGAAACGTTAGGATTTTTTGCTATTCATTATACTAAAGAAAAAAGAATTATATCTAATGATGATATTAAATTTATCAAAGTTTTGATAGATCAATTGGCGATTGCAATTTATCAGGCTAAGTTTTATGAAAAGGAAAAACAGCTTTATATAAGGGAAAAACTTTTAAGAGAAATTACTGAAACAATAAGAAGTTCTCTTGATATAAATGAGATAAAGAAAAATATAACTGAATCTTTTGGAAAAGCTTTTAATTTGGACAGATGTTTTATTCTCAGTTATAATCCTGCTAAAGACACTTATTCGCCGCTTGATGAATACTCGGAATATAGGTCTTCAGACCAGATAAAAAGTATAGTCGGGTTTGATTTTTCCGATAAAGATTTATATTTTTTCGTTGACCTCGGTAAAAAAAATATTGATACTTATGGCACATGCGCAGAAAAAGACTTTGTTAAAAAATATGAAAGAGAAACAACACAGGCAATAATAAATTATTTCAATGAATTTGAGGTAAAATCCTGTTTTCAGGTTTCTATCTTTTATACAGATCAGTTTTTAGGTCTTTTAGTCGGGCATAATATATCAGAGCGGGAAGAATATTCTCAGGAAGAAAAATTATTTATTAAATCTCTTGCAAATCAGTCAAGTATTGCGCTACACCATGCTGAATTATATGAACAGGAAGAAAAAACCTTAGAAAGAGAACGGCTTTTAAGAAAAATTACTGAAACAATAAGAACCAGTCTGGATATAAATGAAACTTTAACTATAATTTGCGACGAAGTCGGAAAAAGCTTTAATGCGGGAAGAACATCAATAATACAGTTTTCAAATCCAAAAGACTATACGGAATGGACTGTTAAAAGAGAATACCAAAAAAAAGAAGAGTATAAATCAATAAAAGATTTATCTATTGATAAAAAAATAGGCTTGTACTTGGCGAAAATGCTGTTTGATGAAAAAACTCTTTTTTTGATAGAAAATATATCCGAATCTGATATACCTGATTTATTGAAAGAAGCTTATACGCTTATGGGATTAAAAACTATTATAGGTGTATCAATAGCTAAAGACGAAGAAAAATGGGGCGGATTATTTTTATCAGAATATGACTATTACAGACATTGGTCAAAAGAAGATATTTCGTTGCTTAAAACTATTGCTGACCAAGTATTTATTGCTATAAAACAGGCTGAGCTGTATGAAAATACAAAACAAAGCGCTGAAAGAGAACGCGCGCTGAGAAGTATAACATATAGTATCAGAAGTTATCTTGATATTAAAGAAATACAAACTCAAATTGTAAACTTAACAGGCAGGGCATTAAATGCCAATAGGTGTATAATTGTTGAATTTGACAGAGAATTGAAAAGATTTAAACCTATTAAATATGAATATTTATCTTCTTCAGAAGAAAAGAGTCTTGTCGGGTTTAATGCTGAAAACGAATTGCCTTTAATATCCGATTTAATAAGAGAAAAAAAAGAAATATTGGCATTTGATTTTGAAGAATATTATAAAAATTTGGGATTGGAAGAAAGACCGGAGATAAAAAAACTTAAGGAACAAGAAATTAAAACTGATATTGCAATGCCGATATTATGTTATGGCAATCTTTACGGCACTTTCGTTATTCATTACACAAAAGAAAAAAGATTTTTTACTGAAGAAGACCTGAATTTTGTAAGAACTATAACTGCTCAGGCAGGTATTGCGCTTTATCAGGCTGAATTATATGAAAAAGAAAAATTAAATACTGAAAAAGAAAGAATTTTAAAGGAACTTCTGGCAGAAATCAAGCTTTCATTAAAAATTGATGATCTTTATAATCACGCGCTTATTAAAACCGCTTATTTATTTAATGCCGACAGAAGTTTTTTCCTGGAACTTCCTTATCAGGAAGATAAAAGTCCACTTATAAAATATGAATATTTAAAAAACGAAGATTTAAAATCATTTAAAAAAGTAAAACTTCCTGAAGATTTTATAAACTTATTTAAACCGGCAATTGAAAAATTAAAGCCTGTCTTTATTGAAAATTTGGAAACAGTTTATTCTGAAAATCAGGAATTAAAGGATTTTTTAAATCAATATCAGATTTATTCAATTATGTTAGTTCCGTTTGTAAAAATCAATATGAACGTTAAAATTTTCGGAATTATGGCTTTAACATCATCGACTTCAAGACTTTGGACTCATTATGAAAGAGAAGTTTTAGCGGCAATAGCGGAAACAAGTGTAAGAATTATCTGGGAGATTTCAAAACGGGAAGAATTGGAAGAAGTTAAAAACACATTTATAATGACGCTTGCTCATGATCTTCAGATTCCGATTATAGCTGAACAAAAAGCTCTGGAATTCCTTTTAAAAAGACCGGAAGAGGCAAATATAGGAAAGTATAAAGAATTTATGCAAACAATGGCAAAAGATAATTTAAATGTATTGATTCTATTAAAAAATTTGCTTGAGATTTATAAATTTGAATCAGGGAAAAAATTATTAAAATTGGGTTTATATAATCTTTCAGAAATTGTTAAAGAAGTTGTAGATGCGCTTAATGAGCAGGCTTTAGCAAAGTCTATTTCTATAACAATGGAAATTGCAGAAAATTTACCGGAAATATACATGGATAAAGAAGAAATAAAAAAAGTCGCATCTATAATTTTTGAAAATGCAATTATATATATACAAAAAGGGGGATCAATAAATATAAATATTTATCAGAAAAGCAATAAAATTTATACAGAAATAAATGATAACGGACCGGGTATTCCGGTAAACATCGTAAAAGCTTTATTTCAAAGATATGTAATGACAGAAATAATAGAAAGACGTATTGGTTCAGGATTAAATTTATATCTGGCAAAACTTATTATTGAAGCTCATAAAGGAAAAATTTGGTTTGATACAGAACCGGGACAGGGAACAACGTTTTATTTTTATTTGCCGACAATATTAGAGCGCCTCTAAAAACAAAAGAATTTTAATTTTTTAAGCAAGAATATTAAAACCTTTTTTGGCATTTTCTTTAAGCAGTTTTTCCGCTGATTCCGCTCTTGCAATTGCAATTTTTCTGAACAAATCAAAATTCATCAATCTGAACATATCCTGTTTTTCCTGATTATGTAATTGTGTCAGCGAAACATTAGGGTTTCCAGCCTGAGCAACTCTATTCATCATCCGATTTGAAGTTTTAAACATGCCAGCTTCAGAATTGCTTATTCTTTGAGTATTTGTAAGTAATGACGTGAAATTTGAAACTAAAGACATGATATTTACCTGACTATTTCTATAATTAAAACATTATTATACTAAAAATCATTTTAATTGTAAACCCGCTGTCCGGCATGTTGTTGAAACATCAAGTAGTTGCCTGTACAACTTGACATTAACTGAATTTAATAAGCGGTCTTTTTTTCTTTACCTTTCCGCCCGTAACCTCATGCACATTTTCGATAGCGATAAAAGCGGAAGGATCAATATCTGAAACAATATGTTTTAATTCCGCAAGCTCAAGTCTTGTTATTACGCAAAAAACAATTTTTTTATACTCTCCGGTATACCCACCATGCCCGTCGATAAAGGTAACTCCTCTTTCAAGCCTATTCATGATAGCTGTTGCAATTTCTTCAGGATATTCTGACACAATGATAACTGATTTTGACTCATCAAAACCCTCCAATACAAGATCAATGGTCTTAAATATAATAAAATAAGCGATAAGTGAATACATAGCCTTGTCCCACCCAAAAACAAGTCCCGCGCTGCCTAGAATAAAAATGTTGAAAAACATTATTATTTCACCGACAGAAAACCCTATTTTTTTTGAGAGAGTCATTGCCACAATTTCTGTTCCGTCCAGAGAACCGTTGTTTCTAAAGATTATTCCCAGCCCAATTCCAATAATTAATCCTCCAAAAATGCAAGAAAGCAAAAGGTCGCCGGTAACTTTTGGCAAATGGTGAAAAATCGTTACAGTTATTGCTAAAAGAGCGATTGAGTAAATGGAAGAAAACAAGAAATTTTTTCCTAAATGTTTATATCCAAAATATAAAAACGGCAAATTAAAGAGAAGAATGAACAATCCAAGAGGAAATTTTGTCAAATAGCTTGTAATAATTGAAATCCCGACAACTCCGCCATCAATTATATTGTTTGGAACAAGAAACTGCTCCAGTCCAATGCCTACAAGAACTACTCCAATCGATAAAAAGAAAAGTTTTTTAAAAATATTTAAAATTAACGACGATTTAACCATTTTTATCTATCTATAATTTATGCCCACTCATCAGGAAAAAATTTGTCAATTTCAATTATTTGACCTTCACCTTTCCCATCAATATATATTTTTATAAATTTTAACAAATCGTCGCCGGGTATTTTATAATTGTTTATAGAAGCCCGAAGACCGTTTTTAACCAAAACTTTCACAATATAATAAAAATCGCCGGCTCTTTCCAAAAGAGTTTCTTCATCAAAGTGCCTGCCATTTTCATCAGTTTCGATTGATATGTAAAAATAGCCGTCAGAATTTTTACACACATTTCCGCTTTGGCAAGATTTTGCTTTTTTATGCGCGGAAAAAAGATTTATTACCTTTTTATTCAATTCATCAGTCATATTTTATCTATCCTTTTCTTAATTTAATATTATATCAATAGTATAAATATGTGTAATTTGTAAATTTTTATTATTATACCAATCAAAAAAATAAGTTTTAATTATACCAATCAATTTTAAAAACCGTTAAATAAAAAAGATGGTTTTTGTAAATCCTTAATTAGCAGGTGTTTTGCCTTCGGCAAAACACCTGCTCTACCCTTACTCAGCCCGCGCCGCCCGCAGGGCGGCGCGGGCTATAGGTATCAGCTTTTTAACCAATTAACGAAAACTTATTTGGATTGGTATAAGTGGTTAAAAAGCTGATACCTACGAAAATCATCTTATTTATTTGCCGATTTCTTTTTAATATCAATATAGTATAATTTTTAAAATAGTTTTTATTGAGAATAATAATTTATGGATAACAACATTTTATTTGCTTTTTCATTAACGCTTTTTGCGGGGTTAACAACCGGAATTGGCGGGATATTGGCATTTTTTATAAAAAAAGAGAATCTAACCGCATTATCGCTTGGTCTTGGATTCTCAGCAGGAGTTATGATCTATGTTTCATTTATTGAAATTATAAAAAAAGCTGAAAGCTCAATGATTTCAGTATTAGGAGAGAATCTGGGATCATGGCTTGCAATAATGGCTTTTTTTGCAGGTATAGCGATAGCCTTTGCCGTAGATTGGTTTTTGCCTGAAAACATTAATCAGGATGAGTTAAGCGTTGAAAAAGACGAGAAAAATCCAAATTTGTACAGTCAAAAACTCCATAGAATGGGGATTTTTACCGCTATGGCAATAGCGATTCATAATTTTCCGGAAGGACTTGCAACCTTTATGGCCGGTCTTTCAAATCCGACATTAGGGATTTCTATTGCCGTTGCAATAGCTATTCACAATATCCCTGAAGGCATTGCAGTGTCGCTTCCCATATATAATGTTACAGGCAGTAAGAAAAAAGCTTTTTTGTACTCTGCTCTTTCAGGACTGGCTGAACCTTTGGGCGCTATTTTAGGATATACTCTTTTAAGATTTTTATTTAATGATCTTACTTTTGGCATACTATTTGCTGTTGTTGCCGGAATTATGATTTATATTTCCTTTGATGAACTTCTTCCTGCGGCTAGAGAATACGGTAAAGGTCATATTACAATACTTGGATTAACGCTTGGAATGTTGGTTATGGCTGTTAGTCTTCAGTTGTTCTAATTTTTTTTATGATAAAATAAAAAACAAGTTAAAATTATATATCAGAAATGTCTGATTAGAGCTTAAAAGAGGAGATATTAATAATGGAAACAGCAACAGGAAAAAAATCATTAAAAGGGACAAAAACCGAACATAATCTTATGGCGGCATTTGCAGGAGAATCTCAGGCAAGAAACCGTTATACCTATTACGCAGGCGTGGCAAAAAAAGAAGGTTTTGAACAAATTTCAGCATTATTTACCGAAACCGCAGATAACGAAAAAGAACATGCAAAAAGATTTTTTAAATTTTTAGAAGGTTCTCCGGTAGAAATTAAAGCAATGTATCCATCATCGTTTGGAGATACAGCCCATAATCTTAAAGCTTCAGCGATGGGTGAAAACGAAGAATGGACAGAGCTTTACCCCCAATTTGCAGATATTGCCGAACAGGAAGGCTTCCCTGAAGTAGCTCATGCTTTCAGAAAAATAGCAGAAGTTGAAAAGCATCACGAAGCTCGTTATTTAAAACTTTTGAAAAATTTAGAAATAGGAAAAGTATTTGCTAAAGAGGTTAAATCTGTTTGGAAATGCAGAAACTGCGGATATATTCATGAAGGTGAGTCTTCGCCTAAAACATGCCCTGCTTGTATTCACCCACAGGCATTTTTCGAGCTAAATTGCGAAAACTATTAATAAAGACGGTTTATACAAAGCCTTAAATAGCGGACGTTTTGCCTTTGGGAAAACATCCGCTATACCTTTTTAACAAAAACTTATAATGAACAATTTTTGAAAAGAATCGTTTTGAAAATTAGACAAATAAATTTTTATACTAAACAACAAAACTAATTAACGCGAATTTCTTGCGAATAATAGGAGTAGCTCGTTAAATGTAAACAGATTAATGATTTTTATTATAAATATTAAAAATTTTGTGGAAATTTTTTGATATTTAACTATAGAATATTTCTATAGTGCTAATAGAAAATTTTTTAAAAATTTTGTTATAATAACCTTAAAATTCAAAGCGTATTATTATTAAAATATTGGAAAGGAGAATTGATTGATGAAAATCTGTTTTAAAAAACTCACAGCAAGCTGTCTGAGCGGTATAATGATTACTGCAATGACTGCGCCTGTTTTCGCTCAAAACTATCAGGGTTCTTATACTCAGGATTACGGTTATAACAACTATAATCAAAATTACGGCAATGCTTCAGCGGGGAATTATAATCAAAATACAGGATACGCTCAGCCAGCCGCTAATTATAACAATAATGTTCCTGTCCAAAATAACTATAATTTGCCTCCATTACAGGGACGTCTTGTTGTAGTTCCACCCGGAACAATGATTTCAGGAGCAACAACCAACAGACCATTAAACAGTAAAAATCTTCGCATAGGCGACAGAATAAATCTTATGATGAATATGCCGTTATATTATGGCGGAACAGTCGCTCTTCCGGCAGGCACAAATATAATAGGAAATGTTGTTATGGCAGAAGCCGCAGGTAGAGCAGGCAAAAACGGTCAACTTATGATCGTATTTAACCAGGCAATTACTCCTTCAGGTCAAACATTCGGATTTTCCGGCAAAATAGCTACAGAAGACGGGTCAGGACTTCTTAAAGGCGGAACAGGCATGGACAGAACAAAAGCCATCGTTAAAGATACAGCCGTCGGAGCAGGAAGCGGAGCTCTTCTGGGACTTATTTTCAGCGCAATTTCAGGTGGCGATAAAGGTAAAGGCGCTGCTATCGGAACAGCCATCGGCGGCGGAACAGGCGTTGCTAAAACTGTAATAGACAAGGGCAATGATGTGTTTATTCAGGCAGGCGAAGCGCTGGATATTATTCTTGACAGTGAATTAAGAGTTGGCGGAGATCAGGGCGGAGCTTCCCCTTTGCCTAGCGCGCCAAGCTATTACGGATATTAAAATTATTTTTTAAATATTTTTTGACAGGGATAATCTTAAAAATTATCCCTATTTTTATGTAAATAATACCAAGTTGCAATCAATATAGTATTAAATCACCCCTCCCCAACCCTCCCCTCAAGGGGAGGGAGTGAAAATTTGATGTGTTTTTCGGCGGCAGAGCCGCCGAAAAACACATCAAATAAATAATACTCGATTGAATGCGAATTGGTATAAGGAGGAGTCCTTTGCTTCGCTATAAAATAATTCGTTTATAACATGAATTAAAGCGGGCTTTTTCTTGAAAAAACTTCTGTATCAAGCTCTTTCATAACGTTTGAATTAAAATATGCCGCGCTGGCAATCATTGCGGCGTTATCCGTGCAAAACTTGAATTCCGGCGCATGTACAATAAAACCTTTATCCTGCTGTAAAAAGAATTTTCTTCTTATTTCGGAATTTGCCGCAACGCCGCCTGCTAAAGCAAATTTTTTGATATTTCCGTTTTCTGCGGCTTTTAATGCTTTTTTTAGCAGGGTTTCGCTGACAACTTCCTGAAAACTTGCCGCTATATCCGCTTTTGGAATATCATCAGCGGAAAAATCCTTGCAGGTTCTTAATACTGCTGTTTTTAATCCGCTGAAACTAAAATCAAAATCAGTCACATTTGCTTCAGGAAATTTAAATCTATTCTTATCTCCTTCTCTTGCAAGCTTATCAAGGCAAGGTCCGCCTGGATAAGGCAGATCAAGAAGCCTCGCAACTTTATCGTAAGCTTCGCCTACCGCATCATCAAGGGTTTCTCCGAGAATTTCCTGGTCAGAATAGGAATTTATCCTTATTAACTGGGTATGTCCGCCGCTTATTAACAGGCAAATAAAAGGCGGTTCAAAGTCGCTTTCCAGATAATTTGCGCAAACGTGCGCATTAAGATGATTTACGCCAATAAAAGGTTTGTCATAAACAAGGCTCAAAGATTTTGCCGCATTAAGCCCCACAAGTAATGCCCCGACAAGTCCCGGACCGGCGGTTCCGGCAAATGCGGTTATGTCTTGCATTTTAATTCCGGCTTTTTCTTTTGCTTCCTCTATGACAAGATTTATTGTTTCCAAATGTTGTCTGGCGGCTATTTCAGGGATGACTCCGCCATATTTTTTATGAATATCTATCTGAGAAGCAACAATATTGGACAGAACAGTTCTTCCATTAAGTACAACTGCTGCTGCTGTTTCATCACAACTTGTTTCTGTCGCAAAAATTATCTGATCTTCTTTATTTTCAGGTCCAATTTCAACGATTTTTCCGCTTATAGGCGTTTTAAAAAGATTTTTCATTTTCGGCATTTCTGTATTTATTTAATAAAATTTTTATGTTAATTTATTTTGTCGTTTAGTATAATATAATAAAAATCATTAATATGTTTACATTTAACGAGTTTTTCTCATTATCTGGTAAGCAATTCATGTTACTTAGTTTAATCGTTTAGTATATACAAAAAGCGCAAGTTTGAATATATGAGGAAAATTAATAAATGAAATTTACAAAAATGCAAGGGCTGGGAAACGATTTTATTATTCTGGAAGCTGAAGAGTTCGCTAAAACAGGTTTAAGCTATTCTGAACTTGCAAAAAAGCTGTGTGATCGTAATTTTGGGATTGGAGCAGATGGTTTAATCATCGTAAATCCTCCGGAAATCAAATCAAACTGTGATATAAGCTGGCGGATATTTAATTCTGACGGTTCAGAACCGCAAATGTGCGGTAACGGAATAAGATGTTTCGCAAAATATGTTTATAATAAAGGTATAATGGATAAAAAAGTCTTTTCTGTCAGCACTCTTGCCGGAGAGATTATTCCGGAGATTGTTGACGATAAAAATATCATGGTAAACATGGGAGAACCTGTTTTAGAAGCGTCAAAAATACCGGTTAAAATGGAAAATCTTGATTGTGTTATAGATTATCCTCTTGAAATAGAGGGAAAAGAGATAAATATTACCGCTGTAAGCATGGGGAATCCGCATTGTATCGTTTTTACAGACGAAGATTCAGCGGTAATGGCAAAAAAACTTGGTCCCAAACTTGAAAATCACGAGATTTTTCCGGAAAAAACCAATGTGGAATTGGTTAAAATAATTTCCCGAAACAAAATTAAAGTAGATGTCTGGGAAAGAGGTTGCGGAATTACGCTTGCCTGCGGAACAGGGGCATGCGCTTCTGTTGTTGCATCTGCGCTAAATGAACATACTGAAAACAAGGTTGAAGTCGAATTGCCGGGCGGAGCGCTTTTTATTGAATGGGATAAAGCAACTAATAAAATATTTATGACCGGCGGATGTGAATTTGTCTTCAGCGGAGAGTATTTTCTGCCTTAAATTAAGCTATACCAATCTAAATAACTTGAATTGCTAAATAAATAATTTTATATTTGGCGTAGCGGCTGGCGAAGCCAGCCGCTACGCCGTTTTAAGGGCATGCGGCTCGCAGGCTTTGCCTGCGAGCCGCATAAAA
>Ga0116155_10000726_pt1 | contig 25364 bp, 21 predicted proteins | sample AD_UKC032_MetaG_FD_89890 | JGI IMG/M metagenome (GOLD analysis project Ga0116155, IMG submission 89890) | Active sludge microbial communities of municipal wastewater-treating anaerobic digesters from USA - AD_UKC032_MetaG | ecosystem: Engineered > Bioreactor > Anaerobic > Digestate | place: USA...
CCTCACGCCGGTGATCACCGAGCCCAAGCGCGCCTTCCATGCCCTCCAGTACTGCATCTGCGAGATGGAGCGGCGCTACTCGCTGCTGGACCGCGTGGGCGTGCGCGACGTGAAGAGCTACAACAGCAAGGTCAAGGAGAAGGGCCTCGCCCAGGAGCGCCTGCCCTACATCGTGGTGATCATCGACGAGTTCGCCGACCTCATGGCCACCACGGGCAAGGAGCTCGAGTCGACGCTCGCGCGGCTCGCCGCCATGTCCCGCGCCGTCGGCATCCACCTCGTCCTCGCCACCCAGCGCCCCTCCATCGACGTCATCACCGGCCTCATCAAGGCCAACATCCCCAGCCGCATCGCCTTCATGGTCGCCGGCAAGTTCGACAGCCGCATCATCATCGACATGGTCGGGGCCGAGAAGCTCCTGGGGCGCGGCGACATGCTCTTCGCGAGCGCCTGGGACCCCTTCCCCATCCGTATGCAGGGGGCCTACGTCTCCGACGAGGAGGTCGAGCGCGCCGTCGAGTTCGTGAAGACCCTGGGCGAGCCCGACTACATCGACGAGGAGATCTTCATCGACGACGAGGACGAGGAGGGCGAGCCCTCGCTCTTCGGCGACGAGGACGACGACCCCTTGTTCGAGAAGGCCCTCGAGATCGTCCTCCAGCAGGGCAAGGCGAGCGCCTCCTACATCCAGCGCCGCCTCAAGATCGGCTACAACCGCGCCTCGCGCCTGGTGGAGCTCATGGAGGAGAAGGGCATCGTCGGCCCGGCCAAGGGCTCCAAGCCCCGCGACCTCGTGCACAATCCCGAGGTCCTCGGCGCGGCGCGGGGAGCGGCGTCGCCCAACGCTCGCCCGGCCGAGGCCGGCCGCCAGCCGAGCCTCCTGCCCGGCCTCGAGACGGTGCCGGGGCAGCGCGTCACGGGCAAGGACGAGGACGAGTAGGCGGCGCTTGCCCAGGAACCCGGGCCCTGCTACGATCCCTCCCACTACATCCTAGGCCAAGCGAGGTATCCATGCGGAGAAACACGTCTCGGACGCTGCCCCTGCTTCTGGTTCTGTCGGTCGCGGCCCTCCTTCTGGCGGGCTGCCCCTCGGGCGGGGGAGGCGGGGGCGACGATACCTACGAGATCATCGACCAGCCCCTCCAGGGCAACTTCAACGGCAAGGTATTCGACTACAATTCCGGCTACGCCGAGGCCGACGATGAGACCGGGGAATACCACTTCTACCTCTACAACGTCGAACCCGCGGATGGTTTCCAGCCTTGGGAGGCTGGCGCTTATTTAGGATCGGAATACCTCGAGGTGCTCTTCTCCGTGCCCCAGGCGGTCGGGACCTACGACCTATACTTCGATTTATACGATTGGTCATCGGAGGAAAATCAGACGGTGACCCTCTACGACCCTATAGACGACTCGCTCAATATACTCTGCGACCTGGGCTCGATCCGCATCGACAGCATCGACACGGTCAGCGGCATCATCCAGGGCGCCATCGCGGCCCGCCCGAGCGACGATGGCAGCGATTGGGTGAACGGCACCTTCGCCATCGAGATAGAACCCATCGATTGATCGAGCGGGCTTGCGCCCCGCCCGCGAGGGGCGGCCATAAGGGAGGCTTATGCGCAGGATCGGCATCATCGGCGGGGGCCAGCTCGGCCGCATGGCCATCGAGGAGGCGAGGAAGTACCTCGCCCATATCGAGGTCCTGAGCCCCGACTACCCCTCGCCCGGCTCCGAGCTCGCGGACGTCGCCCACGTCGGCCCCCTGGAGGACTACGAGTCCGTCCTCGAGTTCGCCCGCGAGGTCGACGTCGTCTCCTACGAGATCGAGCACGTCAGCCTTCCGGCCCTCCGCGAGCTCGAGCGCCTCGGCAAGCCGGTCCTCCCCTCGGCCGGGGTCCTCGCGGCCATCAAGGATAAGTCTACGCAGAAGCGCCTCCTCGAGACGGCTCGGATCCCGACGGCGCGTTGGGCGATGCTGGAAGGCGGCCCCGGCGCGCCGCCTTCTCCCGCCGCGCTCGCGGCGGCGGCCGAGGCCCTCGGGGGCTTCCCCCTCGTGCAGAAGTCCTGCCTGGGCGGCTACGACGGCCTCGGCGTCGCTATCCTCGCGGGCCCCGAGGGCCCGGGGGCCCTGGCCGGCCCCTCCTTCGCCGAGGCCAAGGTCCCGATCGAGAAGGAGCTCGCCGTCGTCCTCGCCCGCTCCCCCGACGGCTCCACGGCGGTCTACCCCTGCGTCGAGATGGCCTTCGACGAGCGCGCCAACCTCTGCGACTCCGTGGTCGCGCCGGCGCGGATCGGGGCGGCCCAGCGCCAGCGGGCCGAGGAGCTGGCCCTGGCCTGCCTCCGCGAGCTCGAGGCCGAGTCGGCCCGCTCGGGCTCCCCCGCGGGCGCGGCCGCGGGGGTCTTCGCGGTCGAGCTCTTCCTGGCCCGCTCGGGCGAGATCCTCGTCAACGAGATCGCGCCCCGGCCCCACAACTCGGGCCACCTCACGATCGAGTCCTGCGCCTCGAGCCAGTTCGACCAGTACCTCCGCGTCCTCCTCGGCCTGCCCTTGGGCTCCTCCGAGCTCCTCCGCCCCGCGGCCATGGTCAACCTCCTCGGGGCGCCCGGGGCCTCGGGGGAGCCGGAGTACGTGGGCCTCGAGCGGGCCCTCGCCCTGCCGGGGGTCGCGGTCCACCTCTACGGCAAGCGCGAGGTCCGCCCCTTCCGCAAGATGGGCCACGTGACCGCCCTCGGCCGCGACGCCGGCGAGGCCCTCGAGCGCGCCGAGGCCGCCCGGGACTGCGTCCGCGTCATGGCGCGTTAGGCGGCTTTAGCCGCCCGCCTCCGGCCCCCCGCCCCCCCGCCCCGCTCGGCCCTCCCTATCGCGTAGACGCCGGCCAGGGTGAGGGCGGCCCCGGCGAGGCTCCGCGGCCCCGTCGCCTCGCCGAGGGCGATCGCCCCGACTCCCGTCGCTATGATCGGGGAGACGTAGGACCACGAGGAGGCGAAGAGGGGCCCCGCCTCGCGGACGAGCCAGAGGTTCGCGCTGTGCCCGACGAGGGAGCCCATGACGACGAGGTAGGCCAGGGGGAGGAGGGTCCCGGCCTCGAGGGGGAAGGCGCGCTGGCCCGCCGCGGCCGCCAGGGCGAGGAGGCCCGCTCCCCCGAAGAGCATGTTCAGGGCATTGACGGCGAAGGGGTCGGCCGAGTCGTCGAAGAGGCGCTTGTAGAGGATCGAGGAGCCGGCGAAGCCGACGGCCCCGACCAGCATCGCGATCGAGGCGGCGAGGCGGAGCTCCGGGCTAGCCGCCCCCGCCTCGGGCGCGGCCGAGCCCCCGACGATGAGCCAGACCCCGACGAAGCCCGCGGCCACGCCCAGGCCGTGGCCCGGCCCGAGCCGCTTGCCCAGGAAGAGTGCCGACAGGAGGGCCGAGGCTATGGGCCCGACCGCGTCGATCTGGGCGGCCGTGGCCGAGCCGATGTGCTGCTCGGCCCAGAAGGTCGCGCCGAAGTTGAGGACGACGTAGGGCAGGCTGAGCAGGGCCGCCCGGGGCGCGAGGGCGGCGAGGCCGGCAAGGCTCGCCCGGCCAGCGGCCAGGAGGGCGGCCGCGAGGATGGCTCCCGCCGCGGAGAAGCGTAGGCCGGCGAAGAGGAAGGGCGGGGCCCCCGAGGAGAGGCCTATCCTGATCGCCAGGAAGGTCGTCCCGAAGACCGCGCAGACGAGGCCGAACACCGCGTAGACCCGCTTCTCCCGCATGGGGCTCCCCCTCGGGCCGCCGCCTCCCCGGGCCCCTCCCGGGCGCGGCGCCCGCGGCTACTGTAGCCCGGCGAGGTGGATGGATACAGCGACAGCTTGCGCGAAAAAAATGGGCACAGTACCATGGCCCATGCCCAAGTACCGCGCCCTCTACGAGCGCTACCGGGGCCTCCTGGAGTCGGGGGCCTTCGCCGCGGGCGAGCGCCTGCCCTCGCTCCGGGCCGTCGCCGGGGAGGAGGGGCTGGGGCTCAACACGGTCCGCGCGGCCTTCGGCCTCCTCGAGGACGAGGGCCTCGTCCGCGCCCACGAGCGCGGGGGCTACTACGCCCGCCCGCGGCCCGGCGCCTCCCTCGGCGCCTATCGGCCGCCGCCCTCCCTGCGGGAGGCCGAGGGGCTGTCGGCTGCCGGCAAGATCGAGTACCTCCTCGCCGCCGGGGGCCGGCGCGCGGGCTTCGCCCTCGCCGAGCCCGATCCCGCCCTCCTCCCCTCGGCCAGGCTCGAGCGGCTCTACGCCGCGCTCGCGGGCTCCTGGATCGCCTACGGCGACCCCGCGGGCGAGGAGGAGCTCCGGCGTCGCATAACCTCCACCTACCGGCGCCTCCACGGCTCCCTCGAGCCGGGCGACGTCATCGTGACCGGAGGGGCCACCGAGGCGATCGCCCTGGCGGTCCGGGCCTTCGTGCGCCCGGGCGACGCGGTCGCCCTCGAGTCGCCGACCTACTACGACTACTACCGCCACCTGGCCGCCGCCGGGGCCCGGGTCGTGGAGGTCCCGGTCCAGCCGGGCCGGGGCATGGACCTCGGCCTCCTCGAGCGGCGCCTGCGGCTGGGCCGGCTCGCGATGATCATCGCCCAGCCCAACGTGCAGAATCCCACGGGCGCGACCATGCCCGACGCGGACAAGCGGGACCTCGTCGAGCTGGCCGCGCGGAGCGGGGCCGTCCTCGTCCAGGACGACGCCTACGGCGACCTCGCGTTCCCGCGCGAGCGCCCCGCCAACCTGAGCGCCTTCGGGGGCTACGAGCGCCTGGTCTACCTCTCCTCCTTCTCGAAGAGCCTCGCGCCGGGGCTCAGGATCGGCTGGATGAGCTCCCCCGGGCTCCGGGACGAGCTCATCAAGGCCAAGGGCCTGTCCAGCCTCGCGACCAACCGCCCGGCCCAGCTGGTCCTGGCCGCCTACCTCGAGGGCCCGGCCTTCCGCCGCCACCTCGGCGCCATGCGCGCGGCCCTCGCCGCCCAGCTGGAGGACTACCTCGGCTTCCTCGAGGATGCCCTCCCGGAGGGCTCGACCCTCCTTAGGCCCTCCGGGGGCTGCCTGCTCTGGATCGGCCTGCCCGAGGGGAGCGACGCCTCGGCCCTCTTCGAGTCCGCGGCGCGCGAGGGCATCCTCGTGGCCCCCGGCGAGCTCTTCTCGGCGAACCCCTACTTCCGCGGCCACCTGCGGATCAACTTCGGCCGGAGGCTCAGCCCCTCGCGCCGCGCCCAGCTCGCGCGGCTCTGCGCCCTAGCCGGGGCCGCGCGGCCTCGACGCGGGCGGCGGCCCTCGCTATCATCCTCGCCATGAGCGCAATCCCTTCGCTCGAGCTCGATCCCGCCCTCGGCGGGGTCCTCCGCGCGGCCCTGGTCTGGGCCTCCGGCCTCCCCGCCTGCCCCCGGACCGAGTCGGCCCCGCCCTACCTCGCCGAGCTCCTCGCCCGGGTCCGCGCCGCGGGCGAGCCCTTCCTCGCTCCCGAGCGCAAGGCCGCGGTGCGCGGCATGCTCCGCCACGGGAAGTACAAGCCGGCGGGCCGCTCCAAGCCCTCGAGCGAGTACCTCCTCGCCGCGGCACTCGAGGGCGAGGGCCCCCTGGGCGGCTTCCCCCTCGTGAACGGGCCCGTGGACGCGAACAACGCCGTCAGCCTCGAGTGGGGCTACCCGGCCAGCGTCTTCGACCTCGCCGCGGCGGGGCCGGAGCTCCTCCTCCGCCGGGGCCTGCCGGGCGAGTCCTACGTCTTCAACCCCTCGGGCCAGGAGATCGAGCTCGAGGACCTCCTGGTCGCCTGCCGACGCGACCCCGGCTCGGGGGCCTGGCTCCCCTGCGGGAACCCGGTCAAGGACGCGATGGCCACCAAGGTCTTCGAGGGGGCCCGCGACGTGGCGGCCATCGTCTACGCCCCGGCCTCCGAGCCCCGCTCGGCCCTCGAGGCCTGCGCCGAGCGCTTCGCGGCCCTCCTCCGCGAGGGCTGCGGGGCCGCCGAGGCCGCCTACCGCATCCTCGGCTGATTTTTGCATTTCCCCGGCCCGGCGCCTATACTTTCCTAGCGACCAGGAGGGAACCGTGAAGATCAAGCTGAGGATCGGGGCGCGGATCGTTCTCCCCGCCGTCTCGCTGTTCATCGCCTGCATCGGCCTCATCGTGGCCATATCCTATTCTTCCGCCTCGCGCCTGCTCACGGCGGCGGCCTACCGCGAGGGCGACGGCCTCGCGGCCACGAACGCGGCCATCGTCACCGAGCAGCTCGGCAGGGCCGCGGTCGACGCCCGGGCCCTCCGCGACGCCCTCGTCGGGCTCCGCTCGGCGGGAGGCGTCGATCGCGCCGGCGTCGACGCCATCCTCAGGGCCAACCTCGAGGCCAATCCCGCCTACCTCTCCACCTGGAGCGTCTGGGAGCCCGAGGCCCTCGACGGGAAGGACGCCAAGTTCCGCGGCTCCGCGGGCTCCGACGCCACGGGCCGCTATATCACGGTCTTCGACCGGGGGAGCGGCTCCATCCAGCGCTCGGCCGCGATCGACTACGAGAAGCCCGGCGCCGGGGACTGGTACCTCGTCCCCCGGAACACCAAGAAGGAATTCGTGCCCGAGCCCTACCTGTACAGCTACACCGGGAAGAAGGAGGACGAGATCCTCCTGACGAGCGTCTGCGTGCCCATCCTCGTCGGCGGAAGGGTCCTCGGCGTGGTCGGCCACGACCTTTCGGTCTCCGGCCTCGGGGCCTTCCTGGCCGGCATCAAGCCCTACGAGGGCTCCTACCCGATCCTGGTCTCCAACGCCGGCCCCCGCGTCTACCACCCGAAGAAGGAGCAGATCGGCAAGATCATCGGCGACGACGTGCCGGCCGAGCAGCCCGCCCTCCTCGCGGCCATCAAGGCCGGCAAGCCCTACGTCCTGACGAAGAAGAATCTCGCGACCGGGGCGATATCCTACCTGAGCTTCGCGCCGGTCCGGATCGGGGCCGACGAGCATCCCTGGTCCCTCGCGATCGTCCTCCCCCTGGAGGCCCTCCTCTCGCCCCTGCGCCAGCTCCTCGCGGCCATGGCCCTCGTCGGGTCGGCCGGCGTCCTCGTCGGCTTCGTCGTCCTCTTCCTCATCGGCCGGAGCATCTCGCGGCCGGTCAACCTCGTCAACGCGGCGGTGCTCCGCTTCGCCGAGGGCGACTTCACGATGGGGGGCCTCGACACCGCCGGCCTCGAGCGGATGCGCGCGCGCGGCGACGAGCTCGGCGAGACGGGCCGGGCCTTCGACGTCCTGGCCGGGGCCATCAAGGCGCGGATCGGCGCCGTCCAGGTCTCGGCGGGCGAGGTCGCCGACGGCTCGGGCCAGGTGAGCGCCACGGCCCAGCAGCTCTCGCAGGGCACGACCGAGCAGGCCTCCGCCGGGGAGGAGGTCTCCTCGGCCATGGAGCAGATGAGCGCGAACATCAAGCAGAGCGCGGACAACGCCCAGACCACGGAGAAGCTGGCCGAGCGGACGGCCAAGGACGCGGCCGAGGGCGGGAAGGCGGTCTTCGAGTCGGTCGAGGCGATGAAGCAGATCGCCGCCAAGATCGGCATCATCGAGGAGATCGCCCGCCAGACCAACCTCCTCGCCCTCAACGCCGCCATCGAGGCGGCCCGGGCGGGCGAGGCGGGCAAGGGCTTCGCCGTCGTCGCCTCCGAGGTGCGCAAGCTCGCCGAGCGCTCGCAGGTGGCCGCGGGCGAGATCACGACCCTCTCGGGCACCAGCGTCGCCGTGGCCGAGAAGGCCGGCAAGGTCATCCAGGCCATCGTGCCGGACATCCAGAAGACCGCCGAGCTCGTCCAGGAGATAGCGGTGGGCTCGCGGGAGCAGACCGCCGGGGTCGAGCAGATCAACAAGGCCCTCTCCCAGCTCGACCAGGTCATCCAGCAGAACGCCGCCGCGGCCGAGGAGCTCGCCTCGATGTCGGAGGAGCTCTCGGCCCAGGCCGACGCCATGCGGGGCGCCCTCGGCTTCTTCAAGCTCGAGGCGAAGGCGGGCGGCGAGCCTGCCCCTCGGCCGGGCCTCCCGCCCCAGGCCGGCGTCGCCCGGCGGGCCGGCGCCCTGCCGGCTGCCGAGGAGCCGCCCCTCCTCGAGGAGCCGGGCCAGGAGGCCTGAGGCTCCCGCGCCGCCCGGAGCCCGCGAGGGCCCTCAGCTCGCCGCGAAGCGGATGCGGTAGGCCGTGCCCCCGGAGCGGTCCAGCTCGAGCTCGGCCCCGAGCTGGGCCGCGAGGAGGGGGATGAGGGCCAGGCCGAGGTGGGCCGTGTCCCCGAGGCCGAGCCCCGCGGGGATGCCCACCCCGTCGTCCGAGAGCTCGAGGAGGACCGAGCCCCCCGCGCCGAGCGAGAGCCTGAGCGAGATCCGGCCCCCCTCGGGCCGCCGCGCCGGCGGGAAGGCGTGGCGGAGGGAGTTGGTGAGGATCTCGTTGACGAGGAGGCCGCAGGTCACGGCCCGGTTCATCTCTAGCTCGACGTCCTCGGCCTCGACCTCGAGGAGGGCCTCGGCGGAGCAGGCGGCGTAGTTCTGGCGGAGGCTCGCGGCGAGGTCCCGCGCGTAGGCGCCGAAGTCGACGCGGGCGAAGCCCTCCGACTCGTAGAGCTGCTCGTGGATCTGGGCCATGGCGAGGACGCGGTTGGAGAAGTCCTCGTAGAGGGCGAGGGAGGCCGGGTCCGAGACGGCCCTCGACTGCATCGCGAGGAGGCTCGCGATGAGCTGGAGGTTGTTCTTCACCCGGTGGTGGATCTCGTGGAGGAGGGCGTCCTTCTCGATCAGGGACTCCCTGCGGGCCTCGTCCGCCCGCCTGCGCTCGTCGATGTCCGAGACGAGGGCGAGGATCCTCCGGGGCTCGCCTGGCTCGAAGCGCGCGCTGATGGAGACCCAGATGGCCGAGCCGTCGGCCCGCCGGGCGCGCAGCTCCTCGTTCGAGACCCGCCCCTCGGCGAGGAGCTTGTCCAGGAGGAGGGCGCGCTCGGCCTCGTCGGCGTAGAACGAGGAGCCCAGGTTCGTATGGGCCGCGACCAGCTCCTCGGCGGAGCGGAAGCCGAGCATCCTGGTCATGGCGGGGTTCGCGTCGAGGCAGGCCCCGGCGGGGTCCGTCAGCATGATGCCCTCGGTCGCGTTCTCGAAGATGCCGCGGTACTTGGCCTCGCTCGCGCGGAGCACGGCCAGGGCCCCCTCGATCCGTCGCGACATGGCGTTGAAGGCGCTGGCCAGGGCGCCCAGCTCGTCGGAGCCGCGGCTCTCGACCTCTTGGGCCCTCCCCCCCCGGGCCAGGAGCTCGGCCGAGGCGGCCATGCGCTTCAGGGGGCCGGTGATGCCCAGGGATACGAGCCAAGCCGCCGCCCCGACGAGGATGGCGACGCCGCCGCCGGCCGCCGCCATGGCCCCGACCATCCTCCGGCGGCCCGCGCTCATGATGCCCCGGTAGGAGAGGATCTCGTCCTCGTAGACGCTCAGGCCGATGACCCAGTCCCAGGGGGCGTAGTAGGCGATCCGGGCGCTCCGCCAGCGCGGCTCGCTTTCCCCCGGGTTCTGCCAGCGGTAGCGCAGGGTGTTCATCTCCCCGGGGCCGAGCTTGACCGCTTCCTCGATGATGCCCCTGACGATGTACTCGCCGTCGGGATCGCGGACGTCCCAAAGACTCTCGCCATCCCGCTCGCCGCCCTTCGAAACGATGTAGGTGCCCCGGTTCTCGCCCAGGCCCGATACGACGTAGAGGTAGCCCGTCTTGCCCACCTTCGTGCTCACGATGGCCTCGCGGATCCGCGCCTCGGCCTTGGCCTGGGGCACGCCGACGAAGAGCATGCCGACGACCCGGCCCGAGGCCGAGCGTAGGGGCTCGTAGGCCGCGATGTACCAGCGGTCGACGACGAAGGCCCGGCCCCGGTAGCCCCCGCCCCCGAGGACGGCGGCGATCACCGGGTCCGGCCCGCCCCCGGGCCCCCGGGCCGTGATCCGCGTCCCGACCGCGGGCCGGCCCGAGGCGTCGCGGACGGTCGTCGCGACGCGGATCATGTCCCCCGCCTCGCTCTCCCTCCTGAAGACGGTGGCCGCGGACCAGCCGAGCTCGGATATCTCCTCGACGACCCGGGCCAGGCGCTCGGGCCGGAAGCGGCCGGCGGCGATCTCGGCCGTCTCGCCGGATACCTCGAGGCTCCTGCGCGCGAGCCTGAGGGCGCTCTCGAGCTCCTGCTTGACGGCCTCGTCCTCGGCCCGGACGAGGCGGTAGGCCGCCGAGGTGACCTGGTCGAGCTCCTCGGCGATCAGGGCGTCGATCTCGCGTATGGCCAGGCTCTCGTAAGCCCGGCTCTGCCTGAGGGCTATGGCTACCATGGCCAGGACCGCCACCATGGCCGCCCCGGCGCCGAGGGCGGCCACCTTCCCGCCGAGGGGCGTCCGGCGGGGGGCCGGCGGCCTCATCGGATCCTCCCCATACTGGAAGTATAGGCGGCCCGGCGGGCATTGCCAGGAGATGGGAGAGGGGGCGAGCGGAGGATGCCCTCAGCTCGCGGCGACGATCACCTCGAGCCCCGCCGCCTCGAGCCGGGCTTGGATGCCCGCGTCGAGGCCGGGATCGGTCACGAGCCTATGGACCTTGGCGAGGGGGGCAATCAGGGCGGGGGCCACCTTGCCGGCCTTGCTGTGGTCCGCCACGACCCACACGCGCTCGGCCTGGCTGATATACAGGGCCGCGGCGTGGGCCTCGGCGATCGTGTAGGTGGAGATGCCCCGCTCGATGTCGATCCCGTCGACGCCGATGAGGGCGAGGTCGAGGTGGAACTCCCCGAGCGTGCGGTCGGCGATGTGGCCGACGAGCTCGTAGGAGCGGGTGCGGAGGCTGCCTCCCGTGACGATGACCTGGGCCTGCTCCGAGGGCGCGAGCTCCATGGCGACGTTGATCGCGTTCGTCACGACGGTGACGCTCTTGCCTTTGAGGCACTTGATCGCCGCCATCACGGTCGTGCCGCCGGTGCAGCCGATCACGGCGCCCTCGGGGACGAGGGCCGCCACGGCCAGGCCGATGGCCCGCTTCTCGCGCATGTAGGCGGAGACTTTCGAGTGGAAGGGCAGCTCGTCCTCGGGGTCGGTCGCCTGGGCGCCTCCGTGGGTACGCTTGAGGAAGCCCCGCTCCTCGAGGGCGTCGAGATCGCGCCTGATCGTCGCGCGGGACACTCCGAGGAGGCCGGCCAGCTCGTCCCCGTCGACGATGCCCTTTTTCGCGAGCTCTTCCCGAATGCGCTCGAAGCGCTCTTCCTTGATCATGGCGATCCTCGATGTTTCGTGTACGTGCCGAATCCCCTGCTCTCGCTTCAGTATACCAGCATACGGAGAAAGGAGCTCTGTCGCAATACCCGTCCGTTTTACGGTAAAACGAGCAAAAACGATCAAAAAATGCAAGAAAAATGTTGACATGTGATCGAATGCTGAGTACAACGGAGCCATGCTGCTTCCTCACTCCGCCCTTTCCTCCCTCCTCGAAAAGCCGCTGCCCGAGCGCGAGGCGGCAGGCTACCTCCATACGGCCGCCGAAATCGCCGCCCAGCCCGAGCTGTGGCGAGCCACGGCCCGGCTCATGGCTTCCCGGGCCGAGGAGCTCGGGGCCTTCCTCGGCCCCGCGCCCCGTCTCCTCCTCGCCGGCGCCGGGAGCTCCCACTACGTCGGCCTCTCGATAGCCCCGGCCCTCCGACGCGTCTTCCCCTGCGTCGAGGCCATTCCCTCGACGGAGATCCTCATGGATCCGGAGTCGGCCTTTCCCCGCGATGAGTTCATCCTCGTCTCCTTCGCCCGGTCGGGGGACAGCCCCGAGGGGAACGAGGTCGCCCGCCTCGCCGCGGCGCTCAGGCCCGGGCTGGCGCGCCAGCTCGCGATCACCTGCAACGCGAAGGGCGCCCTCGCCCGCATAGTCGGCGCCCTCGGCGAGGGCGGGCGGGTCGTCGTGCTGCCCGAGCTCTGCAACGACCGCAGCCTCGCCATGACCTCCTCCTTCAGCTGCATGGCCCTCGCGGGCCTGTCCCTCGGCTGGGCGGCGGCCCCGGGCGGCGCGGCCGCCTTCGCGGAGCGAGCCGAGGGCCTCGCCTCCCTCGGCGAGGCCGTCATCCCCCGCTTCTCCGACCTGGCCGCCTCCCTGGCCTCGAAGGGCTTCAAGCGCGCCTTCTTCCTCGCGCCCCGGCCCTTCCTCGGCGGGGCCTACGAGGCCCATCTCAAGGTGCAGGAGCTCTCCGGGGGGGCTATCCTGTCGAAGGCTGAGGACATGCTCGGCCTTCGGCACGGCTTCATGGCGGCGATCGACCCCGAGAGCCTCGTCGTCCTCCTCTGCTCCTCCGACCCCTACCGCCGGGCCTACGAGCTCGATCTCGCGCGGGAGCTCAGGGCGAAGCGCCTCGGCAAGACCACGCTCGTCGTCGCCGAGACGGCGCGCGACTTCGAGGGCCTCGCGGACATCCTCTTCGAGACGGGCTCGGCGCCCGGCGTGGACGACGACGCGCGCGCCCTCCTCGCCGTGCTCCCCGGCCAGCTCCTCGGCCTCTTCGCCTCCCTCGAGCTCGGGCTCAAGCCCGACGCCCCCTCTCCCTCCGGCGTCATCAACCGCGTGGTCCAGGGCGTCGCCATCCATCCCTACGGCCGCCCCGCGGGGGCCCCGTGAGCCGCGACCCCTTCGAGGAGCTCGCGGAGGCCCGTTCCCGGGGCTTGCCGCGCGGGCTCTATTCGGTCTGCTCCTCCCACCCCCTCGTCCTCGAGGCGGCGGTCCGCCGCGCCGCGAGGCGGGGCTTGCCCCTCCTCGTCGAGGCCACGGCCAACCAGGTGAACCAGGAGGGGGGCTACACGGGCATGGCGCCCGCGGACTTCTCCGCCCGGCTCGCCGCGCTGCGCGACGCATATCGAGTCCCGGAGGAGCTCGTCGTCTTCGGCGGCGACCACCTCGGCCCCTTCCCCTGGCGCGGCCTCCCCGCCGCCGAGGCCATGGCCCGCGCCGAGGCCCTGGTCCGCGCCTTCGTCGCCGCCGGCGCCCGGAAGATCCACCTCGACGCGAGCATGGCCCTGGGCGGAGATACGGGGCCCGTCCCGGCGCCGGAGCTGGCCGCCGCCCGCGCGGCCAGGCTCTGCGCCGCCGCCGAGGCCGAGGCGCGGGCCTCGGGCCGGAGCCGCGCCCCCGTCTACGTGATCGGCACCGAGGTCCCCGTCCCCGGCGGGGCGAGGGGCGGCGAGGGGGGGCCGGTCCCGACCGAGGGGAGGGCCTTCGCCGAGACGGCCGCCCTGCACGAGCGGACCTTCCGCGAGGCTGGCCTGGGCGAGGCCTGGGAGCGGGTGATCGCCGCGGTGGTCCAGCCGGGCGTCGAGTTCGATTCGGAGGGGCTCCACCCCTACCGGCGGGACCGGGCCGCGGGCCTCGTCGCGGCCCTTCGCGGCCGGCCGGGCCTCTTCTTCGAGGGGCACTCGACCGACTACCAATCGGACGAGGCCCTGCGCGAGCTCGTCGAGGACGGCTTCGCCTTCCTCAAGGTGGGGCCGGCCCTCACCTTCGCCCTCCGCGAGGCCCTCTTCGGCCTCGCGGCGATCGAGGCCGAGCTCGGCCGGGGCCCCCGCCGCCCGCGGCTGCCCGAGCTCCTCGGCGACGCGATGCGCGAGGACGACAGCCACTGGCGGGGCTACTGCCGGAGCGGGGACCCGATGGAGCTCTCGTACTCCCTCTCGGACCGGTCCCGCTACTACTGGGAACGGCCCGCGGTGGCGGCGGAGGTCGAGCGCCTCCTCGCCGCGCTCGAGGGCGAGGACTTGCCGCCCGGCCTCGTCTCGCAGCACCTGCCCAGGCTCGGCGGCGCCCAGGGCGCTCTGGCCCTCGGGCGGCGAGCCTCCCCGCGCGAGCTGGTCATGGCCTCGGTCGACGCCGAGCTCGCCCGCTACGAGGCCGCCTGCTTCCCCGCCCAGGCCCGCGGCGGGGAGGGCGAGGATCGGACCGCATGAAACGAGACGCCTCGGGGGCAGTCTCGCTTGAGACCGAGGGCCTCCTCGCCTTCGTCCTCCTCGCGCCCGCCCTCGCCGTCATCGCGGGCGTCCTCGTGTACCCGATGCTCTCGTCCCTCGGGCTCAGCTTCACCGACTTGAAGCTGACCGACCCGAGGAGCGGGCGCTTCATCGGCCTGGGCAACTACGGCTCCGCCTTCCGGGACCCGCTCTTCTGGGAATCGCTCCGGAGGACGGTGATCTTCGCCCTGTCCACGGTCCTCGCCGAGACCTCGCTCGGCGTCGCCCTCGCCCTCCTCCTCAATCAGAGGTTCTTCGGCCGCGGCTTCGTGCGCGGCCTCGTCATCCTGCCCTGGGCCCTGCCCTACGTCGTGAACGGGATCATGTGGAAGTGGATCTTCGACGCGAACTACGGCGCCTTCAACGCGGCCCTGACGCAGCTCGGGATCATCGGCGGGTACCGGATATGGCTCGGCGACCCGGCGGCGGCCATGGCCCTCGTGATCTTCGCGAACGTCTGGAAGGAGACGCCCGTCGCCATCCTCCTCGCGCTGGCGGCCCTCCAGTCCATACCCCGCGACATCTACGAGGCCGCCGAGATCGACGGCTCCGGGAAGCTGCGGAGCTTCGCCAGGATAACCCTGCCCCTCCTGCGCCCGATCGTCATGTCCCTCGTCGTGATCAAGACGATATGGGCCCTCAAGGAATTCGACCTGATCTACGTCATGACCAAGGGCGGCCCCGCGAACGGGACGAACATGTTCTCCTACTACATCTACCAGCACAGCTTCCAGTTCCTGAACTTCGGCTACGGCTCGGCGCTCGCCTACCTGCTGACCCTGCTGGCCATCGCCATGTCGGTCGCCTACATGAAGGGCCTCAAGGGAGGGTCGGATGTCGAGGCCTAAGGCGCGTCCCCTGCTCTACGTCGCGGTCCTGGCCCTCTGCGCGGCCATCCTCGCGCCCTATTCCTGGCTCGTCATCAGCAGCCTCTCTCGCCGCGTCGAGCTCACCGCCATCCCTCTCAAGTGGCTTCCGAAGTCGCCCAACCTGGAGAACTACCGCGAGATCGCGGCGGGCTCGAGCGGCGTCAACGCCTCGCTCAAGGTGGGCCTGCGGAACAGCCTCGCCATCGCCGGGTCCTCCACCGCCTTCTGCCTCATCGCCGGCTCGCTCGCCGCCTACGTCTTCTCGCGCCTGCGCTTCCGCGGGAAGGGCCTCGTCTTCTCCCTCATCCTCCTCACGCAGTTCATGCCGATGATCGTGCTGATCATCCCGATCTACGTCGTCATGGGCAAGCTCGGGCTCCTCAACACGATACCCGCCCTCGCGTTGGCCGACTGCGCCTTCATCCTCCCGCTCGTCATCTGGCTCATGTCGAGCTACTTCGAGTCGGTGCCGCGCGACCTGGAGGAGATGGCCCGCATCGACGGCTGCTCGCGCTTCGGCACCATCTTCCGGATCATCCTGCCCCTCTCCACGCCGGGGCTCGCCGCGAGCGGCATCTTCGCCTTCATCATCGCGTGGAACGAGTTCTTCTCGGCCCTGGTGCTGAGCTCGACGCTCAGGTCCAAGACGATCAGCGTGATCATTTCGGAGTACTCGAGCAAGGTCGGCGTGGATTACGTGGCGATGGCCGCGGCCGGGGTCGTCGCGAGCCTGCCGCCCGTCATCCTGGCCCTGGCCTTCCAGAAGTACATCGTGCAGGGCCTGACCGCCGGCGCGGTGAAAGGCTGACGCGGTTCCCCTTCGCGGGAATCCGTCGACAGCATTCGGCATCGATCATGGCGCGCTGCGCGCCAGGGGAAAGGAGAGTGGAATGAGAGGCTTGAAGCGTTCGATCGTCCTGGCCATCGCCCTCGCGCTTTCGATGGCGGGGCTCTGCGCGGAGCGGATCACCGTGATCATGCCCCGGCACGAGATGGACCTGAAGGGCATCTGGGAGAAGCAGACGAGGGACTTCGAGAGGGCCACGGGCATCGAGGTGGAGTTCATCCAGATGTCCTGGGACGAGGTCCAGACCAAGGTGATGACCGACCTCGCGGCCGGCGGCGGCTCGTACGACGTCATCGAGTTCGACAACGGCTGGGTCGCCAAGTTCGCCGCGGCGGATTGGGTCGAGCCCCTCGACGCCTACGCGGGCAAGGCCTATCTCGAGGGCATCCTCCCCGGCCTGCGCCAGACCTTCACCGTGAAGGGTAAGACCCTCGGCGTCGCCTGGAACAACGACACGCGCTTCTTCTTCTACAACAAGGCCCTCCTGGCCAAGGCCGGCATCAAGGCGCCGCCCAGGACCTGGGCCGAGGCCCTCGACCAGGCCAAGCAGCTCAAGAAGGCCGGCGTCTGCGAGTACCCGGTGGCCGAGTACTGGAACCAGGAGTGGGCCCTCGCGAACTCCATCGCCTTCTACCTGTACAGCTTCGGCGGGAACTACTTCGACGAGAAGGGCGCGATCGCGATCGACAAGCCCGAGTCCGTCGCCGCGCTCCAGTTCATGGCGGACGCGATCCGAAAGGACAAGATCGTCAATCCCTCGAGCGTGACGCTCTCGCAGGAAGCGGCGGCCGACCTCTTCTACCGCGGCTCCTCGGCCTTCTTCTTCCAGGGCCCGCCGAGCACGTACAGCTATGCCAACGATCCCTCGAAGTCGAGCGTCGTTGGCCAGGTCGAGGTCGCCTCCTGGCTTCCCGCCAAGTCCGGCGCGCTCCAGGCGACGCTGACCCTCCCCGAGGCCTTCGCCATCCCCCGGGCGAGCAGGAACAAGCAGGCGGCCTGGAAGTACATCCAGTACATGATCTCGAAGGAGAAGGACAAGGAGCGCGCCGTCCAGATCGGCAGTCTGCCCTTGTTCAAGGATTCGTACGACGATCCCGCGCTCCTCAAGCTCTATCCTTACTGGACGCAGTTCGGCGAGCAGTCCGCCACGGCGCGCGCGCTTCCCCTGGTGGAGTGGTACGACGAGCTCGTCCAGAAGACGATCGTCGCCGTCCAGCAGATGCTCCTCGGCCAGAAGACGCCCCGGGCCGCGGCCGACGAGCTCGCCGGCTACCTCAAGGGCAAGAGCTATAACGGCGTCTCCCTGCATTGATGATTCGGCTCTGATTCGGCGCCCCGGAAGGAGCGCGGGCATCCGATATACAGTAGGAGGAATCGGCAATGCGACGACGAATGGGATACGCGGTTCTGGCCGCCTCGGCCCTGTGCCTCGCGACCCTCGCTTCCTGCGGAGGCAAGAAGCCCGCCGGGAGCATCAAGGCCCTCAACTGGGGCACCGAGCAGGAGGCGGCCGTGTGGAACGAGCTCGCCGCGGCCTTCACCAAGAAGACCGGCATCAAGGTGGAGATCGAGACCGCCGAGTGGTCGGTGTACTGGGACAAGATCAATACCCTCTATGCCGCGGGCACCCCGCCCGAGGTCTTCGCCATGGACGCTCCTCTGTTCATGGACTGGTACTCTCGGGGCGCCCTCGCCTCGCTCCAGGGCTATATCGACCGCGAGAAGGGCTTCCTCGAGGGGGTCTACCCCCAGACCCTCGCGGCCTACAGGACTCCCGAGGGCTTCTACGGCCTGCCGCGCGACTTCCAGACGGTCGCCCTCTTCTATAACAAGGACATGTTCGACGCCGCGGGCCTGGGCTATCCCGACGAGTCCTGGACCCTCGAGGAGCTCCGCGCCGCCGCGAGGAAGCTGACCTCGAAGGGGCCCGACGGGAAGATCAAGCAGTGGGGGCTCCAGGCCGACCTCTGGGACATCGAGACCTTCATGAGCGAGGTGGTCTGGGCCTACGGCGGGGAGATCATGAGCGCCGACATGAGCAAGACGGCCATCGCGGACAAGATGGAGCCCTGGAAGCTGATCGCCGCCATGGTCCAGGAGGACAAGTCCATTCCCGATCAGGATTCCCTCAGCCAGTACGGCTCCGACGCCTTCCTGGCCGGCAAGGCGGCGATGATCACGACGGGCCACTGGATGGTCCCCTCCTACGCCCCGGTATCGTTCAAGTGGGCGGTCGCCCCCTTCCCCAAGGGGCCGGCCGGCCGGGTCACGAGCATCAACTCCGCCGGCTTCGTGATGGCCAAGGGCTGCAAGAATCCCGACGCGGGCTGGGAGTGGATCAAGTACGTCATGTCCAAGGAGGGCCAGACCAAGCTCGCCGAGCTCGGCTTCGCCATCCCCACGCGCAGGGACGTCGCCGAGGGCCCCGCCTTCCTCGAGCAGGCGATCAAGATCGACCATAAGCTCTTCCTCGACGCCGTCGAGTATGCCCGCGTGAAGCCCGTCTTCAAAGGCTACGACCGCTGGTCCTCGGCCTTCGGCGAGTCCATGGCCGGCATCTACAAGCCCGGCGCCAAGGTCGAGGCGGTGGTCTCCGCGGCCGCCCAGGCGGCCGACGCGGCCCTGGCCGGCGCGGGCAAGTAGGGAAGCGGGCGGAGGCGGAGATGCAGGGAAGATTGCGGCCGCTCGGCTCGGAACGGGCGTGGCTCTGGATCATGCTCGCCCCGACCCTGGCCGGGATAGCCTTCGGGACCGCGGGCTCCCTCCTGGCCTCGGGCGTCTTGAGCCTCACGGCCTGGGACCTCATCAACCCGCCCTCCTGGGCGGGCCTGGGGAATTACGCCCGGTGCCTGGGCGATCCCAAGTTCCTCGCGGCCGTCCGCGTGACGCTCCGCTTCGCGGCCCTCTACGTCCCCCTCTGCGTCGCCCTTTCCCTGGCCCTGGCGCTCCTCCTCAATAGGGGACTGCGGGGCCAGGGCTTCTTCCGCGCCATGTTCTTCGCGCCCTCGATCACCTCGGCCGTGGCCATCGGCCTGGTCTTCACCTGGATCTACGCGAAGGACGAGGGCCTGCTCAACCGCCTCCTCCAGGTCCTCGGCCTCCGGCCGGTGAACTGGCTCGGCGAGGGGGCCATTTTCTACGCGGTGACCATCGCCAACGTGTGGGGCGCGCTTGGGGAGGGCATGATAGTTCTCCTCGCCGGACTCAAGGCGGTGCCCGCGACCTACTACGAGGCGGCGACCATAGACGGGGCGGGGGGCGCCAGGAAGTTCTTCAGGATCACCCTGCCCCTCATCTCGCCGACCATCTTCTTCCAGGTGATCATCGCGACGGTCAACGGGCTCCAGGCTTTCGAGTATATCTACATGCTCACGCGCCGCAGCCAGGGCGAATCGACCATGGCCACGGTGGTCTACCTGATCTACCGCAACGGCTTCCGCTGGTTCAGCATGGGGCTCGCGAGCGCCCAGGCGATGATACTCGCCGCGGTGATCGTCCTTCTCATGCTCGCTTATTTCCGGCTCGAGAAGAGGCTCGTCGTCTATGATTGACCAGGCCTCGAGGGCTCGCCGCGCCGCGGGGGCCGCCGCGGGCTACATCGCCCTCATCTTCGTCCTCGCCCTGACGGCCGGGCCCTTCATATGGATGCTCTCCACCTCCCTGAAGCCCCTCGCCGACCAGTACGACGGCCGCCTCCTGCCGGTCCGCCCGACTCTCGCCAACTACGCGCGGCTCGTGAAGGCGGCTCCCTTCCTCCTCAGGCAGGTGTGGAATTCCTTCGAGCTCTCATTCCTCAACACCCTCGGCCAGGTCCTCACCTGCGCCGCGGCCGGCTTCGTCTTCGCCGTCTTCAGGTTCCGGGGCAGGGACCTCGTCTTCTCCCTCCTCCTCGCCTCCTTCGTCATCCCGCCCCAGGTGGCCCTCATCCCCAATTTCATCGTCTTCTCGAAGCTCGGGCTCGTGGGCACGAAGCTCCCGCTCTGGGCCACCGCCTTTCTGGGCGGGGCGTACGGGACCTTCCTCCTGCGGCAGTTCTACTCCTCGGTGCCGGTCGAGCTCGCCGAGGCCGCTCGGGTGGACGGCGTATCCCTGCCGCTGATGTTCTGGCGGATCTACCTCCCGCTCGCGAAGCCCGCCGCGAGCGCCCTCGCCATCATGACCTTCACGGGGACCTGGAACGACCTGCTTCGGCCCCTCATCTACCTGCCGAGCCAGCAGAAGCTCACCACACTGACCGTGGGCCTCTCGCTGTACCAGTATACCTACTCCGGCCAATGGACCTTCCTCATGGCCTGCGCCGTGCTGGCGGTCCTCCCCATTCTCGCCGTATTCTTCCTCGCGCAGCGCCAGATCATCGAGGGCGCCGCGCTCACGGGCATCAAGTAAGAGCCGAAAGGACGCGCGCGCAATGACCAAGATAGCCTTCATCGGCGCGGGAAGCCTCGGCTTCACGCGCGAGCTCGTTCGGGACATCCTCAGCTTCCCCCGCCTCGAGGACGCCGAGATCCGGCTCATGGACATCGACGCCGAGCGGCTCGACTTCTCCCGCCGCGCGGTGTCGCGCATCGTGGAGATGGGCAAGCGCCCGGCCAAGGTGCTCGCGACCATGGACCGGGAGGAGGCCCTCCGCGGCGCCGACGTGGTCCTGTGCACCATACTCGCGGGCGGCACCGAGGTCTGGCGCTACGACATCGAGATCCCCGCGCGCCACGGCGTGGACATCTGCGTGGGCGACACGCGCGGCCCCTCGGGCATCTTCCGCTTCCTGCGCACCGCGCCGGCGCTGGAGTCCATCGCCCGCGACATGGAGCGGCTCTGCCCCGGGGCCGTCCTCCTGAACTACACGAACCCCATGGCCATGCTCTGCAACGACCTGCAGAAGACCTCGTCGATCACGGTCACGGGCCTGTGCCACTCGGTGCAGGGCACGGCGCGGATGCTCGCCGGCTGGATCGGCGCGCCCTACGAGGAGATCGACTACGTCTGCGCGGGCATCAACCACCAAGCCTGGTACACGGAGTTCAAGTGGAAGGGGAAGGACGCCTACCCCTTGATCCGCGAGGCGGTGAGACGGCTCGAGGTCTACGGCGAGGAGCCCGTGCGCAACGAGATGTTCCTCGCCCTCGACTACTACGTCACCGAGTCGAGCGGCCACAACTCCGAGTACAACCCCTGGTTCCGCAAGCGCAAGGACCTCATCGAGAAGTACTGCTCGCGCGGCACGGGATGGAATCCCGGGGAGCACGCCTACATCCTCAAGGAGTATCAGAACAACGAGGCGACCTGGAGGGACGAGGCCCGCTCCTGGTTCGACGCGAGGAAGCCCATCGAGCTCGAGCGCGGCGAGGAGTACGCGGCCTGGATCGTGAACGCCCTCGCCGGGGGCGAGACCTTCCGCTTCAACGGCAACGTGCAGAACCGCGGCTACGTGACGAACCTCCCCGACGGCGCCTGCGTCGAGGTGCCGGTCTACGTCGACCGCTCGGGCTTCCATCCCGTGATGGTCGGCGACCTGCCGCCCCAGTGCGCCATCCTCACCTCGCTCTCCTCCCGGATCGAGGAGACGGCCGTGCTCGCGCACCGGACGGGCGACGCCCGGCTCGTGTACCAGGCCGTCGCCCACGACCCCCTCACCTCGGCGGTCCTCTCCCTCGCCGAGATCCGCGACCTGGTCCGCGAGATGTTCGCGGCCAACCGGGCCTGGCTGCCCCAGTTCGAGAGCGTGGAGCTCTGATGGCCGGCCGCCGCAGGCTGCTCTTCGCCGGGGACGTCAACGCCGACCTCGTCCTCTCGGGGCTCGAGGCGCCGCCCGCCCTCGACCGGGAGGTCTTCTGCTCGGGCTGCCGCGCCGCCTTGGGCGGGTCGACCGCCCTCGCGGCCGCGGCCTACGCCCGCCTGGGGGGCGAGGCCGATATCTGCGGCCTCCTGGGCGAGGACGACTACGGGCGCCTGGCCCGCGACGAGCTCTCCCGGGCCGGGGTCGGGATCGGCCTCCTGGGCATGGAGGGCGGCGAGCGCAGCGGCCTGACCGTCAACCTGGTCCGAGGCGCGACGCGGACCCAGGTCACCTTCCGGGGCTCGCTCGCCGCCTTCGACGGGGGCGGGGCCTTCCCGCGGCTGGGGGACTACGCGCACCTGCACGTCTCCGGCGCCTACGGCATGCCGCGCTTCCTCCCCCGCGTGGCCGAGCTGTTCCGCGCGGCGCGGGAGGCGGGGGCGAGCGTCTCCCTCGATACGCAGTGGGACCCGAGCGAGGAGTGGGAGGGCGCGGAGGAATGGCTGCCCCTCCTCGACTACCTCTTCGTCAACGAGGACGAGGCCCTGTCGATAGCCAGGCGCCTGGGCGGCGCCGCGCGAGGCGCGGCCGAGGCCGCGTGCTTCCTCTCGAGCCTCACCGCCTGCCCGATCGTCAAGCTCGGGCCCGAGGGGGCCTTGGCCGGGGGCCGCGCGATCGCGCCCTTCCCCGTCGAGGTCCTGGATCCCACGGGGGCGGGCGACACCTTCGCCGCGGCCTTCCTCCTCGCGAGCGTGGCCGAGGGGCGCCCGCTCGCAGAGGCGGCGAGCTTCGCCTGCGCGGCGGGCGCCCTCGCCTGCACCTACCTGGGCGGCGCCTCGGACGAGCTCGACGCCGGGCGGGTGCGGGCCCTCGCGCGCTAGACCCGGGCCGCCCGGGCGGCGTATCATCGGCCCATGGAACAGGCGGAATCCCCCCTCGTCGGCGTCATCATGGGCTCGGACTCGGACCTGCCGGTCATGGCCGAGGCGGCCCGGGTCCTCGGAGAGCTCGGCGTGGGCTGCGAGACCACCGTCGTCTCGGCCCACCGCACGCCCGAGCGGCTGGCGAGTTATGCGAAATCAGCCGCCGGCCGCGGCCTTAAGGTCATCGTCGCGGGGGCGGGGGGCGCGGCCCACCTGCCCGGCATGACGGCCGCCATGACGACCCTGCCGGTGATCGGCGTGCCCGTGCGCTCCAAGACCCTCGACGGCCTGGACAGCCTCCTGTCCATCGTCCAGATGCCCCCCGGCGTGCCCGTCGCGACGGTCGGCGTGGACGGGGCCCGCAACGCCGGCCTCCTGGCCGCGCGCATCCTCGCCACCTCCCGGCCCGAGCTCGCCGCCCGCCTCGCCGCCTACGCGGCGCGCATGGAGGCCGAGGTCCTCGCCAAGGCCGCCCGCCTCGAGGAGCTCGGGCCCGAGGGCTACGGGGAGCGGGCCTAGCATGGAGATCCTCGAGCCGACCGCGGCCAACCTCGCGCTGGCCGGCGCGCGCATCGCGGCCGGCGGCCTCGTGGCCCTGCCCACGGAGACCGTCTACGGCCTCGGGGCCGACGCCTTCAACGCCGCCGCCGTGGCCCGGGTCTTCGAGGCCAAGGCCAGGCCGAGCTTCGATCCCCTCATCGTCCACGTCGCCTCGGCGGCGGGAGCCTCCCGGGTCGCCGCCTCGATCCCGCCCAAGGCCCGGGCCCTCATGGAGGCGCTCTGGCCCGGGCCCCTCACACTCATCCTGCCCAAGGTGGAGGAGCTGCCCGAGCTCGTGACCAGCGGCCTGCCGAGCGTCGCCATCCGCTGCCCGGCCCACCCGGTAGCCCGGGCCATCATCGAGGCCTCGGGCACGGCGGTGGCCGCGCCGAGCGCCAATCCCTTCGGCTACCTTTCGCCCACCCGCGCCGAGCACGTGGCGCGGATGCTCGGCGACCGGGTCGACCTCATCGTGGACGGGGGGAGCTGCGAGATCGGGGTCGAGTCCACGGTCCTCGACCTGACGCGCGAGCCGCCCCGGGTCCTCAGGCCCGGCGGCATGGCCCGCGAGGCCATCGAGGCGGCGATCGGGCCGATCGACTTCCCCCCGCCCGGCGGCGGACCGGCCGGCGGCCCGAGCCCCAGCCCGGGGCAGCTGGACAGCCACTACGCCCCCCGCACGCCCCTGCGCCTGGCCCCGGAGGGCGGCCTCGGCCCGGCCTTCGCCGAGGCCCTGCGGGAGGGCCGCGTCGGCCGCCGCGCCGCCGTCCTCCTCCTGGGCGAGGCCGAGCTCGCGCGCCTGGGGAGCCTCGCCGGGGCCTTCGCCGAACTCCGCCTCCTCGCCCCCGGGGGCGGCCTCGCCGAGGCGGCTGCCTCCCTCTTCTCGACCCTCCACGAGCTGGACGGCCTCGGGCTGGACGAGATCTGGGCCGAGCGGGTCCCCGAGCGGGGCCTCGGGCCCGCCATCAACGACCGGCTCTACAAGGCCTCGACGAAGTAGCGCGCAACTTCCGGTAAACCCGCGCCTCCCCCGCTCCGATAGTGGAAGCGGAGGGAAGAGCCATGGCTCCGCAAGCGATCGCGAGCAATTACCTGCCGATCTCCTACGCCTACGCCCCGCGCTACGGCGAGGGACGGGTATCCCTGCCCGTGCTCGCGAGCCAAGCCCTCTACGCCAGCTTCCAGCACGTCTCGGGCGTGCCCGCCCAGGCCGGCATGGCCGCCTACAGCGTCGACAAGCTCCACATCCTCGAGGTCCTCATCGGCCGGCTCGAGGGCGTCAAGTCCGAGCCCCTCGCGGCGCGCGAGGCGCCCGCGGGCCTCAGCCCGGCCCGGGTCGACGCCCTCATCCAGCAATACAGCTCCGAGATGCACGCCGCCGCGGCCTCGCCCGCCATCCCCTACACCCAGGGCCCCCTGGTCGAGCCGGGGATGCTCTTCTCCCTCGCCGCCTAGAGCTTCCCGCCCTCGACCGCGTAGCGCGTCGTCCGGGCCGCGCCGATCCCGTAGTACAGCTCCCCGTACATGACCGAGGCCGAGTGGATCTTCCGGCCGTACTCCCTCGTCTCCGCGATGCCGATGGCCTCGAGGAGGAGGTCGTCGGGCAGGTTGCCGGCCTCGGCGGCCCAGGCCCGGAGCCGGCCGGGGCCCGCGTTGTAGGCCATCATCGCGCGGAGGGGCCGGCCCGTGGAGGCGAGGAGGCCCGAGAAGTAGGCCGCGCCGAGGCGGAGGTTGTCGGGGGCGGAGCGGAGGTCGTAGGCCTCGAGGCCCAGGCGGCGCGCCACCTCGGCGGCCGTCGGGGGCATGAGCTGTGCCAGGCCGATCGCCCCCGCATGGGAGACCACGTCCTCGCGGAAGAGGCTCTCCGAGCGCAGGAGGCCGAAGAGGAGCTGCTCGGGGCAGGCCGGCGCGGGGCTGATGGCGCGGTACTCGCCGAGGAAGGGCCGGGGATAGAGGAGCTCGTAGTCGGAGCGCCGGGGATCCCAGTCGGGGCGCTCCATGAGGGCGGCGGCGAGCCGGATCGAGCCGTCGGCCCGGCCCGCGGCCGCGAGGGCCGCCGCGATCCTCCGCAGGGACTCGGGCCCGAGGCCGGCCGAGGCGGCGCGGGCGCGGGCCTCGGCGGCGGCCGCGTCCGGCAGGCCGTAGTCGAGGAAGCCCAGGACGAAGGCTTCCTCCGCCGGGAGCCGCTCGGGGGGGGCGGGGGAGGGGAGCTCGGGGGGGAGGAGGGGAAGCTCGGCCCCGGAGCGCCAGGCCGCGAGGGCGCGGTAGTGCAGGGGAGCTCGGGGATCGGCGGCGAGGGCGAGGAAGCGGGAGCGCGCTTCCCAGGCGGGATCCCGGGCCTCGTCCCCCGCGGCTCGCCCCCGGCCGAGCTCGAGGGCCCGGGCCGCGGCGTAGC